>Ga0213826_1000564_pt1 | contig 18467 bp, 12 predicted proteins | sample MC6MC0899MG_FD_180668 | JGI IMG/M metagenome (GOLD analysis project Ga0213826, IMG submission 180668) | Enriched soil aggregate microbial communities from Iowa State University, Ames, United States - MC6-MC0899-MG | ecosystem: Environmental > Terrestrial > Soil > Unclassified | place: USA: Iowa...
TGCATACGCGTTACGCACCCGTGCGCCGGTCTCAAGCACCGAAGTGCTCTACCCCTCGACTTGCATGTGTTAGGCCTGCCGCTAGCGTTCATCCTGAGCCAGGATCAAACTCTTCATCGTATGTTTTAATTATTTTTTGATGTTGCGTTTAAGACCTCTTAATTTCTTAAGAGCTCTTACTCTTTATTTTTCTGTTAATCCAATATGTCTATGAACTTGTCTTCTTTTCTTCGCTTATCTCTCAAAGCGGTTGCAAAAGTAGTAATCTTTTTTAAACTAGCAAAAGTTTTTTAAATTATTTTGAAAGTTTTTTTTCTGTGGGCGATGAGGGGTTCGAACCCCCGACCCCCTCGGTGTAAACGAGGTGCTCTGAACCAGCTGAGCTAATCGCCCTTTCTTTTTGAACGGATGGCAAAGATACGAAACCTTTACTATTTAATCCAAATTTATTTTTTACTTTTTTCTAGGAACGTGGCTTTACTTATTCTGAAAGCGGTTGCAAATATAGTACTGTTTTTTTAGATCTTCCAAATGATTCTGCAAAGTTTTTTGATCTTTTTTGTAAGAAGCTGGCGGAGTGTGTTTTCACACAGATGCACGCATGATTTATTTGTGTTTGATGTTGCGGAATGTTTGGCGCGGGGTGTTTGGTGAGGGATCTTTGGCTTAAGACTGAGATCATTTTTTTATTTAACCACTGATTGCACGGATTTTCGAGGATTTATTTTTACCATTTGGCTAAAGCCAACTTTAATTTACAATAACCCTCTCGAACTAAAGTTTGAGGTAATTGATGTATCAAAACAACTTAAAACCTTGAACTTTGAATCATTCAACCACAGATTTAAGAATTTACACGGATTTTCTTTAAGACTAAAAACCTAAAACATACAACCTAAAACAAAACCGCGTTAGGGATAGCAGCGGATAGCCCGCAGTGAGGAGGTACGACGAGCGAGGACTTGAAGCGAATAGCCCGACCCGACTACTGACTGGAATTTTTTGTTAGCTCTTTTTTCTGGATTTTGTTTTGAAACCAAAATGTAAGGGAACGCCCAAAAACAAAAAATCCCACTAGTGAACTAACGAGATTTGATTTATTTATTTACTTACCTATGCCGTAATATTGGAAACCGATTTGTTGGATTTCGGCAGGGTTTAAAACGTTTCGACCATCGAAAATAAAGGAGGGTTCTAACATTTGGTTTTTGATGTCTTTATAATTGTATGTCTTGAATTCATCCCACTCGGTTAGAATTACTATAGCATGCGCGTTGTTAAAAATTGTTTCGGCACTATTATATACGTGTATTTTTTCTTGTAACTGCTGTAAATTATCGTCTGTGATGCGCTCTAAATCGGAAAAAATTTGCTGTGAGGTAACTTTTGGATCGTAAATATGCAGTTCGGCTTGTTCTTCGATTAAATAATTAGCGATATCGATTGCGGCAGATTCACGTGAATCGTTGGTATCTTTTTTAAATGCCCAACCCAATAGCACGATTTTTTTTCCGGAAACGGTATTGAACATTTTTTGAACAACCTTTTGCGCGAAACGCTTTTTTTGGTAGTTATTCATTAAAATTACCTGTTCCCAATAATCGGCCACTTCGTTAAGTCCGAAAGATTTTGCTATGTAAACCAGATTTAAAATATCTTTTTGAAAGCAAGATCCACCAAAACCCACCGATGCTTTCAGAAATTTTTCTCCGATACGTGTGTCTTTTCCAATTGCGTACGCAACTTCATCAACATTTGCTTCGGTTACTTCACAAATTGCCGACATAGCGTTAACAGAGGCAATTCGCTGTGCCAAAAACGCATTTGCCGTAAGTTTAGACAATTCGCTTGACCAAATATTTGTGGTGATAATTTTATCACCCGTAACCCAATTTAGATAAATACCGCTTAAAGCTGCAATGGCGTTTTTACCGTCTTGGGTATGATAATCGCCACCAATTAAAACTCGATCTGGGTTTAAAAGATCTGTAATTGCAGTACCTTCGGCAAGAAATTCGGGATTTGAAAGAATCTCAAATTTTACATTATTATGCGATTGTTTTAAAATACTTTTTATAGTTGATGCTGTACGAACCGGCAAAGTAGATTTTTCGACCACAATTTTATCTGTTGTTGAAACGCGGGCAATTTGTCGTGCACAAAGTTCGATATACTTTAAATCGGCAGCCATTCCTTTACCTATTCCGTATGTTTTGGTTGGCGTGTTTACAGAGATAAAAATCATATCGGACTGATCTATCGCCTCATCAACATTAGTGCTAAAAAATAAATTCACGTTTCGTGTTTTCGCAACAATATCTGCCAAACCCGGCTCGTAAATAGGTAAAAGGTCTAAATCTTGAGAATTCCAAGCGTTGATTCGATCTTGATTTACATCGACAACCGTAATTTTTATATGTGGATTTTTTAATGCAATGACTGCCATTGTTGGACCACCAACGTATCCGGCACCAATACAACAAATTGATTTTATCATAAAAATGTTTAATATCGCAACAAAAATGCTGCTTTAAAATTCAAAAGTAAGAAATGATTTTTGATTTAGTTTACAAACTTTCTTCTTTAAAAATAAATGGCAATAAATTTTGAATGGATGGCGATTGAATTACCTCGCCCGATTTACCCATAAAATAAATTGGAATATTGCTTTTTTGTTTGTTTTCATATTCCAACAACGACTGTCGGCAGGCTCCACATGGCGGAATAGGCTCTAATGTATCTTTTAAGGTTGAAGATGCCGAAATACAAATACAGACAATTTCATCGTTAGGATAATTAGCTCCAGCTGCAAAAACCGCTGTTCGTTCGGCACAAAGACCCGATGGATAAGCAGCGTTTTCTTGATTTGATCCTAAGACGACAATCCCGCTTTTTAATAATACAGCTGCACCAACTTGAAAATTTGAATATGGCGCGTAGGCTTTTGATCTGATTTCGATTGCCTGATTCATTAAATCATGAATATTGGCGGGTAAATCTTCAATAGAATTAAAAGAATATAATGTAGTATTTATATTGATTGTTTTCATAAACAGACAAAAAAGTCCAAACGTAAACGCTTGGACTTATTAAAAAATTGATTATAAATTAGTTTTTGAAATAATCTCTACCAAAATTAAAGGTTAAAGAAAAACGTAATGTGTTTTCCAGTGGATTTTGAATTTTACCAGTTGCTACTAAATAAGAAACATCGATATTTACAATATTGTATTTAAAACCAGCACCTAAAGTTGCAAATTTACGTGCCCCTTTATCTTCTGCTTCGTTAAAATATCCTAAACGGAAAGCAAACGAGTTTTGATACCAGTATTCTGCACCTAACGACCAAGTAAACTCACGCATTTCTTCGCCAAAACCGCCTGGTGCATCGCCAAACGATTTAAACATTCCAGAAAACCATCCTATGTCACGGTATTCTTGTAAACGTGAATCAACCGTTTCTCCTGCATCTAATTCACCATTACCATTTGAATCTGTAAACGTAGGTTGTAAGTTAGAAGGAACCATTAGTTTGGTAGTTTCTCCGTAAACAGTAACCGTGTTGTAATTATCTAATATAAAATCATAACCTAAACCTAAACGTAAAGTAGTTGGAATATTACTTGCGCGTTGCGGATCGCCAGTATAATTAACTTTAGGCCCCATGTTTTGAAAGTTGAAACCGGCACGTAATCTTCCTTCGGAATTACTCATCTGGATACGATCGCTTTCATAAAAACCAGCTACATCAAAACCAAAAGTACTTGCACTTGTTTCACCATCGCCACGTAGCTTTAAATTAGAGCTGATATATCTACCTGCAACCGCCAAACCAAAATTCTCACCAAGTCTAAGTGTATAAGAAAAATCGACAGAAAATTCATTTGGTTTTTCAACCCCTTGAAACTGACCTTGATTATCAGTTAAGTTAATTTCGCCCAACGTAAAATAACGTAAACTACCTGCAAGCGCACTTCGTTCGTTAACACGATTATAATAGCTTACCCCCATTAAAGATATATCGCTTGCAATTTTTGACATGTATGGTGTATATGACAACGCAAAACCTTGCTGTTTTTCTGCAAATACATACTTTGCAGGGTTATAAAATTGCGAAAAAGCATCGGCAGTAGTTGCAACTCCCATATCACCCAAACCACCTGAACGCGCATCTGGAGATATAGTTAAAAAAGAAACACCTGTTGTTATTGCGGGGTTATATTCTAGCGGATGTCCTGCCGGAACAGGTAATTGTTGTTGTGCAAATGATGAATTTACTGCAAACAAACCAACAACTGCTATTGAAATTTTTCTCATGTATATTTTATTATATTGAACAAATATAAAAATTAGTTTTTAAATAGATTTATTAAACTACAAGATAACTAATTTTTCAATTTTCTCTGCCTGTTGACCCGAAACTGTTGATTTTACTTTTAAACGATAAATATACACGCCTTTACCAATTCTGTCGCCAAAATCATCACGCCCATCCCATTTAATATCTTTTGATAAAATTCCGTCTGAAACAATGGTTTGATTGATCGTTTTTACAATTTTACCCGAAACAGTTAATATTTGAACTTGTGCTTGCAATGTTTCGTTCGGGCGGTTGTGTTGAAACCAAAACTCGGTGTAATCTACAAAGGGGTTAGGATAGTTTAAAACTCTGTCTAAAACCAAACCTGTATCGGCAGCCACTACAAAGTCTAACGTAGCAGTTGCCAAATTATTGTACACATCCCAACCTTTAAATGTAATGGTATGCAAACCTTCTTTTAAATTGCTGAACGGATAGTTCACAAAACCTTTCATAAAATTGTTGGGTTCGGTTTCGTAAAACTCGTTCATTACAATAGGATTGTTTTCATCGCCATCTAAAATCGCCACCATATCATGACCAATTCCGCTGGCTGTGTTCATTCCGTTTTCATCTTCTAAATGTGCCAAAAACAATGGAGCATTATTGGTGATTCCACCCGAAATAAAAGTTTCATCGTTCATAAACAGTTTAATCTGCGGCGGTTTATTGTCTTCGGCAGCATTTTCATTTACACCACCAATTTTTATGGTTGTGTTTGCACCTGTATAATCATCTAAAACATTTGCTTCTTTTACGGCATAGAAACTTGCTTTACCCTCGCCTACTGCAATTTTAATATCTTTTGGAACCACAAATTCAATTTCGAAAACACCGTTTGAAACCGAAGCATTTCCACGAAAAACAGTTTCGCCTAACGTAGTAAAAGTCATAGGATCACCTACACCATCGTTAACCAAAGTAGTTTTTTCCTGGTTTTTATCGAACATCTGAACAGCAAGATTTCCATTAAAGTTCGAAATTATCTGACCACCTTCTGTTGTAACCTGACCTTTTAACTTCACTCGATCCAAAGCACGTAAACTTTCTGTAAAATTCTCAATTGGCTCTTCGTTAACATGCGTAATAACGATATTTGGTTTTGGCATTGCCAGTTTTAAAGCCGGATCGCCAATAAAAGCAATCATACCCGATTCGGAAAAATTCTCGTTTTTCGTATTCATTAAAGCTTCTGCCATTGTTAGATCAGGCAATGTATTATCATAATCGAACAACCATTTAGCACCAACTTTTGTAACCGTTTCGGCATTGGTTATACCTATTTTACGGGTTGTTGCAAAAATACCAATTGCGCCCGATTTTTCTCGTAAATACAAAAACTCACCACCCGATTTTTGCGAAGGATCATCGAAACGGGTAAAATCACACGTCATAATAACAAACAACGGATACTTATCTGTATTCGTTAATTTTTCAATATCAGGTATTTCAAAATAACGTTCCCCACCTAAGCCAGTTGCAGAGCCATGTCCTAAATAACTAGCAACTAAACTCCCGTTATTTATTCCGTTTAAAAAATCTTCTTTAGCTTTAGGATATCTTGGTCCGCCTGCTACTACTTGTTGTTGATATGAATCGGCAATAACCTTCTTCACATTAAAATAAGGTTTACTTGCTACCAATTCGTCTGTCATTTGATTAAGGGCCACCTGTAAGCCTACATCGCTACCGGTATCAACATCATCAGCAAGTGCTGTGTAAACATTTTTCCATCTGCCTGCATTGTCTTTACTTAAATATTGTTCTATTTTACCTATCATGGCATTGGCTTCCTGCAAGGTTGTAACAGGCATTCTACCAATACTAACATCGATTCCTTTATAATCTTGACTTGAAAAGGAACCTTCGGTTTCATCTAACAATGCATAGAAATCATCTGTTGCAAAAGTGCTCCAATCATTAAAATTTTGCGATGTAGAGATTGGCAAATTTGTATGCAAATAATGGAAAATAGGCACCAAATTAGATGATGTTTCAAAATAATTTGTTGAAGCATCACCCATTAAATTCACATATTTTAGGGTTTGGTTTCCTGCAAAATACACATAACGTATAAAGTTACGAATAGCAACAATATCTTGCTGACCCGATGAAAACTCGTTATAAATAGCATCTAACGGAACAACTTTTACATTTAAATTACTTTGTGTTTTGTGAAGATTTGCCAATCGATTTGCCGCCGAAAGCAACTCATTCGTTGTGATAACTATGTAATCTACATTTCCGTTTGATAAAATGGTTCCTTTTAAGTTTTGATTTACTAGTTTAGGATTTGCAGCATCGGCAGGAACATAAAAGTCATTCTGATCTACCGCCACATACTCTCTTAATTCACCCAAAGGCATTTTAAAGCTTATAGCACCCGCGGTATTTGGTTTAAAAGTAGCATTGTAACGATCGGTTACATCCCAAACCTGAATGATACTTTGCGCACTGTTTATTTGGAAAGATCCTACACCGACTTGCGAAACAGCATCGGCAAAATTAAATTTAAACTGTTTATTATATCCTGCCAAATGTTTGTAGTAATCAATAGCAACAAAATCTAAAAATCCGCGTGCAGATGGAACTCCGTTATTATTAAAAGTGATATTAAAGGTATTAGTTTCGCTGTTCAAATTCATTTCGTTCGAAAAATATCCTTCGCCCCCTAAAACGCTGCTTGATTTACCATTCACGCTTCGTGTACCAATTTGCTGGTTGTTTAAAGCAATATTAAAAGATGATTGGTTTTGTGAAATTGCAGCTACATTCACACCTATTTTTGCTGGTTTCGATGAATTTAACATTGGGGTTTGCAAAACAACTTGCTTGTTAAAATTTTGTCCGAAATTTTCACCAAACGTTTTTCTACTTAACTGCACAACGTTTTCAATGTTTTTTTCATCGTAAGAGCGTGCAACATAATCAGTATAGTTAACCGTTGCCGCACCAGCAGGCTCGATATACGTTTGCATACGCTTACCAACTGTTCCGCCATACGTGACATAATAGTACGCATCGTTACTATACAAATTTAAATGGGTAGCATTTTCTTCGCTCCAACCTTTTGTTCCAACAGCATAAAAAAGCGCATAATCCGCGTCATTTAAAGTACCGTCTTGTTCACCTTGAAACTGAATTGCAACTTCAGGAAGATCAAAATTCAGGTTTTTACTATTTGCAAGCGGCAACATATCGCCACCATATCCGTAAACCTTAATTGTTCGTGGATCAACATCATTCGGAATACCTAATTTAGCAAAGAAGTTTCGATCTAACCTATAAACTCCTGTTTCGTTGACCTTGAACTTATACCAGTTTCCTTGAGCCAGAACAGAATTTTGAACAGAAAAATCGGTTCCTTTTGCTTGATTGCTTTTTCCTCCTAAAATTTCGAACACAATATTGGTTACTTTACTGTATCCACTTCCTGTTTTAACAATTGGGTTGAAATCTACAATTGCAGACCGCACACCTTTTGTTGTATAAATACGTACAGTTGGATTTACCGTAGTAGGAATATTTTTAGGATTGATATCTTTATACTTTGAAATATCAATAGCCTGCAGGTTTTGCGAAACAATTCGCACTTGATCTCCTTGCACATTATTTATATAGGCACTTGCACGAACGATTTTTTCGCTAGAATTATATCTAAAATACTCTTGTTGAAAACTCGGTACAAAAAAGCTTTCTTCACTACTTATAGTAATAGTTTGCTCGGTCCATTGTAATTGAACATCTTTAGTTTGGGCATTTACGGTATAGAAACCCAAGAAAGCAAAAACAGGTAATAGTCTTTTCATTTATTTAGAAAATAAACATCTATTAATAATTTGATAAAAATAATTAAAATAATTACATTTATGAGTACAACGTATAGGAAGAGTTTAATATTTTTCATTTTTTAAGTTTTTTTTAAATATTTTTGATTTTAATATTGTTAATCAAAAGCTAATTATTATATTGCAACGAAATTTATTACCTACTTTAACAATGAAGATTAATAAAATTATGACACTACAATTGATAGCTGTAATGGCAGCGTCAATTGGACTTACAAGTTGTGGAAACAGTAACGCTACTTCGTCTTCGGCAACCGGCTGGAAAATAAACGACAAAAAAGGTGGTTTCCAATATAACACGTCATACGATGGCACCGAAGTTCCTTATGGAATGGTTGCTATTGAAGGGGGTACATTTACAATGGGACGCGTACAAGATGACGTTATGGGCGAGTGGAACAACGGCGCTACACAACAATATGTACAATCGTTTTTTATGGACGAAACTGAGGTGACAAACCTTATGTACACAGAATATCTTTCATGGACCAAAGCGGTTTACCCACCAACTGAAGCAAGATACCGTCAGATATATTCTTCTGCGTTACCAGATACTTTAGTATGGCGCAATCAGTTAGGGTTCACTGAAACTTTAACAAACACGTATTTACGCCACCCTGCGTACCAAAGCTATCCTGTAGTTGGTGTTTCATGGGTTCAGGCTAACGACTTCTCTAAATGGAGAACCGACCGTGTGAACGAATTAAATTTAGAGCGTGCTGGCTACATTGCCAAAAACGCTAAAACAGATAAAGTTTACGGAGAACAATCTTTTTCTACAGACACTTACTTAAATGCACCAAGCAAAGCTTATGCAGGTAATGACAGTATTGTTTTTAAAGGTGTTAAAAACCGTGCTAAAGACGGACAAAGTGGTGTTTATGCAAAAATGGAATATGGTATTATTTCTGCTGAATTCCGTTTACCAACAGAAGCTGAATGGGAATATGCAGCTAGCGTAAGAAAATCAGACCGTGTTTACAACAACCAACAAGGTAGAAACAAATATCCTTGGGGATCTGACGATGTTCGTACAAACTCACGTAAAGCAAAAGGAGATTATTTAGCTAACTTTAAGCAAGGTCGTGGAGATTATGGCGGTATCGCAGGATGGTCTACCGATGCTGGTGAAATTACTACTGCTGTAAAATCATTCCCTTCAAATGATTGGGGATTATATGATATGGCAGGAAACGTTGCAGAATGGGTTGCAGACGTGTACCGTCCGGCAATTTCTTCTGAAGTTAACGACATGAACTATTTCCGTGGAAACGTTTACAACAAAAGTGTTATTGGTCCAGACGGAACCGTACAGGTTGTAAGTGCGAATATTGAATACGATACATTACCAAACGGAAAATTACGCCCACGTGCATTACCTGGTGAAGTTCAAAAAGAAGGAGTTGGAACTGAAGACACCTTCCAAAGAAGAAATTTCCAAGGTGATAACAGTATAGCTTATAAAGATGGTGATACATTTGAAAAAGTTGGTCAAAAAGGTACAATGTACAATTCACCTCAAGACCAAGCTGTTTATGATGCTCAAGGAAATTTAACATATACATTAGATGATGCTGCAAGAACAAGTTTAATTAACAACAATTCACGTGTTATTAAAGGTGGTTCTTGGAAAGACAGAGCTTATTGGTTAGATCCTGCAACACGCAGATTCATTGATCAATATTCTGCATCTGACTTCGTTGGATTTAGAAACGCAATGACCAAAGTAGGTAGCACTAAATCAAACAGTAAGAAAAAAGCAAGAGGTTAATTAGATCTTCATTATAAAAGTAACCTTAATAAATAAAAAAGTCCTAATCTTTATTGATTAGGACTTTTTTATTCGGCAAAAACACAATCTAATTTCATGCTATTTTTGGATTTTTTTCTGCTTTAATTGTTGTTAAATCGTAATTTGCAAATGCTTTTAAATACGTTTTAATATCAGTTCCGTAGCCATCTACAAATGACACATTACCATTAGATCTTAAAAAATCTTGAACCGAACCTGCTCCACCCAAATGTGCTGCTGCTAGAATTCCTGATTCTGTAATTAAAATTCCGCGTATTGTTTTACCTGCGTACTTTTGAATTTCTTTTCGTAAAATCCATTTGTTTTTTTGTACATAAGCCACAAAAGCCTTTTCTTGTAACGCCGGATTGTTCAAAAAATCTTGTGTATTCTTTAAACCGATATACTTTAAGGTACCTTTACCAAATTGGTATTTTCCCATATATCCGTACGAATTCACCGTTTTATAATCACCATCCGATTCTTTAACCGCTAATGCTTCTTTAAAATCTATAAAAGTGTTTTTAGTTTCAATTGAAAAATCTGCATTATTTAATTTTTCATTAATATCACTCAAAGTACTTTCTTGTGTTGAAACGTTATACGCTAAAGGTTCACTAATCTTATAATAATGGTTAGTTACTAAAGTTGTTTCAACGCCTTTAAAAGCCATAGTTATTAAAGCAATTGCACTGGCAGTTACAATAAAATAAGAACATTTTTTTATCATTCAATATCATTTCTCAAACCCTGTCACTATTTGAATTTCCTTTGCAAAGATACAAATAAAATTATAAACCACTGATTTACAATATTTTTACAAGATTTCATTAACAATTAGACACAAAAAATAAAGGCTCGCACAATGTGCGAGCCTTTCAAAAATATGTTGATTTGTCTTATAGTAAAGAGTAAACAAAAGTTGGGTGACCTCTTTCTAAATTAGGCAAAGCACCACCTGTCATTTTAATTTTGTAGATGTTTCCTGCTGGATCTTTCAATACATAAAAAATATCGGTTTTAAGAACGAATTGTGACATTGGATTTCCATCAGGTCCCGGAGCACTTGTTCCTCTCCAAGATGAACCAATACCTCTTTGATCGTTAATAAATTTAGATTGATCAACATTAGCCATTGTAAAACTATCGAAAGAAAAATCAGCCGTAGAAACACTATAAGCCAATGCTCCACCTCTACTGTTATTTACAACAAAATCAGGGAAGAAATATGGAGTATTACCTCCGAAAATATTTGTAAAAGTAGTAAAATTAAGATCCCATTTTTCTTTCTGTGGTTCCACATTTACTGTAGCATTAGCAGTGAAGCTGAAGAAACTAAAGTTAAAAGCAGCATTTTTATCAATTATAACTTCATTAAATGTTGTAGCATTTAAATCCGCGTATTGAAATTTGTAACCGTTAGCACTTCTTAAAATTCTAACTTTTTTCCAACCTCTGTGAGATCCGCTATCAGCTGCCGGAGAACCTAATGGTGGAACTGTTGAGCTTGGGTTGCTTCCTAAATTAATTAAGTAAACAGAGTTTTCAGCATCATTTGCCGATACTTCTGCAATTGCAGTTCCTGTAATAACACCTGTTGGATTATCAATTTGATCAACACTACCTGAACCTTGAGAGATTAACATGGTATTATCTTCAGTTACAACTGTTGCAAGGTTTGTACTATTTAAAGATTTTGCAGACATTTTTACAGAATTGTTTAAGATAACTCTAAATTCGTTACCAGAGTAAAATCCTAAATCCCAAGAAATACGAGGCACAGTTGTCATTGCACCACTGCTTAAATCGATATAAACCTGATTAGCTTGTGATGGTCCGCCAACTTGCGGAGCTAATGATTTACCTGTAAGAGCTGTTTCGTTGAAGTTTAAAACGGTTGTAGTATTTCCTTTAATCTCATAATTAGTAGAGATTGCATTAATGGTATACTTTACATTTTTAACCTCTCCTTCAACTGCAGGAACCAATTTATTGAATTTGAAAACAACTTTTGATACACCAGCTTCAAACGGAACTGTTAATGCTGATGCAGATCCTGCTGGGGTAGTTGTGTAATCAACACCATACTCAGCTTCTGTTTCTGCTACACCAAGTGTAATAGTACCTGCTGCCGATGTAGTTTGTGAGAAAGAAATAACAACATCTGTTACTTCTTCGGTTAGATTTGCAGACGGAACAGCAAAACTTACTGCAGCTGGTCCTGAATCTACTCCGTTATCATCTTTACAAGAGTAAACTGCTAAAAGCAAAAACGAAAAAAATAATAAATACTTCTTCATGATATAATTATATATTTAAAAATTAAGATTGTACGTAAGTTTTACGAAATATGATCTACCTACACCTAACAAAGTAGTGCCTGATGCTGAATGCGCTCCGCCTCCTATGCTTGATGTAGTTGAACGTTGAAGAGTTACTACATTTAAAAGATTACGTGCGCCGATCATCGTTTCGAATTTCCCATTAAAAAAAGTTTTTCTCACAGAAGCATCAATCCAGTTATACGATTCTAATTCTGATAGAACAAAATTTGTTTCACCTGGAGAAGAAATATCAGCAAATTCCTGCGTTTTTCCGTTATGCTTAAAATATACTGTAAACTGTGTTTGGTATTCTGGCAACTGATAACTTAAAGCTGTATTAATGTTAAATGTGTATAGAAATCGATCATCTGAAGTAGATCCAGAAACATTATTACTAAGTTGCTGTGACACACCTATTAAAGATAAACCCGCAGCAAAATTCCAATTTTTATATCCAAAACGGTTTTCTGATGCTATATTCCACATCTTATAAGTATCAACATTAATATACTTATAAGAAAGTGTAGGTTCTTGACTTATTAACACTGTGCTGATTCTATCATCAACAAACATTAACCCTGAACTTATAGAATTATACATTGTTAATCCCGATTTAAAAGACGTGTTCTTTTTAACATTTGCTTCGATATAGTTACTCTTTTCAGTAACTAAATCTTGATTTCCCTGAATATTATGATTTGAATCTACCATATAAGTGTACAACTCATCAAAATTTGGTGTACGGTAAGCGTATCCGGCAGATAAACGTGCTTCTACTCCTTTATCAAACAAATAACGAGAACCTATAGAGTAAGAATACTGATCATCGAATTTAGATTGAAACGAATATCTGAAACCCGGACGTAATGAAAAACGCTCTGTAAAGTTTAACTCTGCAATAGCATATACATCATAATTTTCTAATCGCTTACGTATACCATTTGCTTGACTTACGTTGTCTAAAAATACGCCGGTGCTTGCATTTGCAAAACTGTTTTCATTTACAAATTCATATCCTAACTGTAAATCAACTTTTTTGCTTTTGGTAATATTTGTAACAGTACCTGTTGAATAAAAAACTTCTTTAGAATGATAAACATCTCTGTCATTTGCTCTTTCTTCTTTATCGGCAAAATGATATTGAAAAAATTCTTCATCGCGTTGTTGTTTTTGATGAGACAAAGACACGTTAAAAATTAAATCGTTAAACAGCTTACCGTAATAATTTAAATGATGAAAATATCTGTTGGTTAAGAATCGTTTGTCGCGAGAAAAATAGGTGTCGGGAAACGGATATTGAGGAATTGGAACTACAATTGGATTATAAAAAGTAACTGTTTCGTTTAAATAATCGAACTTATAAAAAATTCTGGTTTCGTCTTTTTGATATCCTATAGTAGTATTCGTGGTTAATTGTTCTTTAGGTAACTGTCGAAATCCTCTACCATCATTGTTAACTGGGTGATCAATACCTTTTCTATCATCAAAAAAACCTCTTTTATCATTACGATTTACACCAACAGAAGCATACCAGTTTTCAGATAAATTGTGCGATGCTTTAAAACTTTGAATATGGCGACCTTTATCAAAAAAAGAAAATTCTTTACCTAATGTTTCTTCTTGTACGCTTGCAGATAATTCCCAATCGTATTTAGAACTTTTTTTAGTAATGATGTTTAAAATACCACTTACAGCATTCGCTCCGTGAGTTACGCCCATTGAGCCTTCTATAATTTCAATACGCTCAACATTATCTAAATTTATTTGTGTTAAATCTACATTTGTTCCCAAACCGGTATCGCTTACAACGGGAATATTATCAATAAGAACTTTAAAATATTGTGAATCTAAACCAAAAAGAGACGCCGAAGATTTACCCGACTGTTCGTTTGAACTTACACTTATATTTAAATACTGATTAAGTACATCGGTTAAATTATTTGCTGCTAAATTCTTAATATCCGCATCAGAAATAACTCTTACATTATGTACCGATTTCTTTATAGATTGTGGTTCAAATTGTCCTGTAATGACTAATTCTTCAAGTCTTGTATCGTCAACTCTTTGTTCTAATGAATCAACCTGAGCATTCATTACAAATCCGTTCGCACAACACAAGGAAAAAATTAAAGATTTAATTCTCATTATTTTTATTTATTCTGTTTAAATCACGGTGCAAATATATTAAGTTATTTTTATTTGTTCTAAATAAAATATTATTTTTTAAAAAAAAACCGCTATTTTTGCACTGTAAATAATAAGTTAAACCTTTTATTAAACCCTATTTATGAAGAAATTTTTCACGGTACTTGCTTTAGCAATCGTTGTTGCAAGCTGTAATAAAAAAGAAGAAAACAAAACAACAACTACAGAAACTGATACTGTTGCAACGGAAATTAAAACAGATCGTATTGTTTCGTTAAACGGAGCTGTAACTGAAACTTTAGCTTCGTTAGATGTTGCCGGAAACATTGTTGGTAGAGATGTTACTTCTACCTATCCTGCCGATTTAAAAGCTACCGATCTAGGTCACGTACGTTCTATTACTGCAGAAAGCATTTTGGCATTGCAACCAAGTGTGGTTTTTGGAACAACTAAAGATGTGAATCCAAATTTAAACGAACAACTTAAAAAAGCGAATATTCCTTTGGTATTAATTGATCAGGAATACAGCATAGATGGAAGTAAAAAATTAATTACAGAAGTTGCTACAAAACTTAAAAAAGATAATTATCAGCCACTTTTAGATAATATTTCTAACAAAATGGCTACCGTTAAAGCATTTGACAAAAAACCAAAAGTGTTGTTTATTTATGCTCGTGGTGCAGGTAACTTAATGGTTGCAGGTTCAGGAACTCCTTTACACAGCATGATTGAATTAGCTGGTGCAGAAAATGCAGCTTCGGCTTTAACAGATTTTAAACCTTTAACTCCAGAAGCTTTACTAACTACAAACCCAGACGTTATTTTAATGTTCGATAAAGGTTTACAAAGTTTAGGTGGTGTTGACGGTTTATTAAAAATTGAAGGTATTGCTACAACAAATGCAGGTAAAAACAAAAAAGTTGTAACTATGGACGGTCAGTACCTTTCAGGTTTTGGTCCACGTGTAGGCGACGCTGTTGTAGAATTACATAATAAATTACAATAATGAAGAAAAAAGTTGCTGTTTACAAAGTCTCGTTCTTTATTGTATTACTTGTTGCTTTAGTAACGGCATTATATCTAGGTGCTTATGATTTCAACCATTCGGTGTTTGAAATTGTAAGCACCTATTTTAATACAAACACCCACACAGCCGATTCTTTTGTATTGATAGAATTGCGTATTCCACGAATATTAATGGCAATTTTAACCGGAGCTGCCTTGGCAATTAGCGGAACAAGTTTACAGGGATTATTTAAAAACCCATTGGCATCGCCCGATTTAATAGGAATCACTTCAGGTGCAGTATTATTTGCCGCTCTAACAATTGTATTCGGATCTGCAGTAATGCATTTGCTACCAGCATTTTTCCGTTACGTTTTATTAAGCGTTATGGCATTTATCGGTGCATTGCTAACCATGTGGTTTGTTTATAAAATGGCAACATCAAACGGTAAAACACACATTCTAATTTTATTGTTATCTGGTGTGGCTATTACGGCACTAACAGGTGCTGTAACAGGTTTCTTGACCTACATTTCTACCGAAGAAGAATTACGTAACATCACTTTTTGGTCTTTAGGAAGTTTAGCCGGATCAAACTGGTGGAAAGTGTGCTTGGTTTTCATCGTAGTATTAATAGGAAGCATTCGTTTATTATCAAAAGGTAAAATTCTAAATGCATTAATGTTAGGCGAAAAAGAAGCTGCTCATTTGGGTTTCGATATCGAAAAAACCAAACGCGAAATCATTATTATTGTTTCGTTAATGGTAGGCTGCGTGGTAGCTTTCAACGGAACAATTGGCTTTGTTGGTTTGGTAGTTCCTTATATTTTAAGATTTGTTTTTAATTCTAATTACAATATTTTACTACCTTTATCAATGCTTTTGGGAGCGGTTGTTATGTTAATTGCCGATACCATTAGTAGAACTATTGTTGTTCCTGCCGAACTGCCAATTGGTATTTTAACTGCAATTATGGGTGCGCCTGTATTTATTTCGATCTTAATTAATTATAAAAGAAAATTAAAATGATAAAAATTCACGATTTAAGCTTTCAAGTTAAAGATCGATTTCTTTTAAAAGACATTAATTTAGAGATAAACAAAGGAGAATTAATTGCTATTGTAGGTCCAAACGGAGCCGGAAAATCGACATTCTTAAGCTGTGTTGCTAACGAAATTCAATATAAAACCAAACATTTTTCATTTAAAGATAAAGATATTAAAAGTTATAAGCGAAGTAAAATCCCTTTACACAGAGCCAAATTCTCACAACATCAGTCAAACGAAATCAACTTAAAGAACGAAGAAATCGTTTTAATGGGGCGTTATCCTTATTTTAAAACCGAAGCCGATTTAAGTGATTTGGAGATTGTAGAAAAATGGATGGCAAAGACCGAAACCAGTCATTTAACCGATCGCGAATACGAACAACTTTCGGGCGGTGAAAAACAGCGTTTGCATTTAGCCCGTGTTTTTGCCCAACTTGAAAATAACATCGAAAACAAACTACTTTTGTTAGATGAGCCTTTGAATAATCTTGATGTAGCGCATCAGTTTAAAACGCTTCATTTAATTAAAGAATTTACTCAAAAGAACAATACAGCTTTGGTAGTTCTTCACGATTTAAACATTGCCTCGCAATTTGCAGATCGATTAATTTTAATGAACAAAAGTTCTATTGAAATGTTCGATGAGCCTAAAAAAGTACTTACGCAAGAACGTATTTCGCGCGTTTATCAGTATCCCTGCATTATTACACCTCATCCCGAAAACCAACAACCAATTATATTATTCGGATAAATCTAATCAACAATGAATACAACTGAAAGTTTAAAAACCCAATGGGACGCGCTTAAGCAAGAGCAGCCTCATTTAAGAATACGTAACGCCGCACAAAAATTAGGTGTTAGCGAAATGGAATTATTGGCAACAAATATTGGCAGCAACGTTACCCGTTTACGTCCTGAATTTAAAGAAATGCTTGCCGAAATAGAATCGTTAGGTAAAGTTATGGCTTTAACACGTAACGAAGAATGTGTGCACGAACGTAAAGGAATTTATGCAAATGCAGATTTTTCTAATCCACATGCAGGTTTATTTGTAAACGAAGATATCGACTTAAGAATCTTTTTATCACATTGGAAAAAAGTTTTTTCTGTTATTGAAGAAAACGCACGCGGAACATCAAGAAGCATTCAGTTTTTTGGAAAAGATGGCGAAGCAATCCACAAAATATTTTTAACTACTGATAGTAATGTGGAAGCTTTTGAAGCTTTGGTTGAAAAATACAAAAGTGAAGATCAGCAACCGTTTGAAACATCGGAAGCTTACGAATTAAATTTAGACGAAAAACCGGACAATGAAATTGATGTTGAAGGATTTAAACAAGCTTGGTTAGAACTAAAAGATACGCACGACTTTTTTATGATGATGCGTAAATTTGGCGTGAGCCGTACACAGGCATTACGTTTGGCTCCGTCTGATTTTCATGCAAAACAAATTTCTAAAGATGGAATTGTTACCATGTTAGAAGAAGTTGCAAAAGAAAAAACACCAATTATGGTTTTTGTTGGCAATAAAGGAAACATTCAGATTCATACAGGTCGCGTACGCAAAACAATGTGGCACCAAGAATGGTACAACATTATGGATCCTGATTTTAACCTGCATTTAGATATGAGCAAAATTGCACAAACCTGGGTTGTTCGTAAACCAACCGAAGATGGTGTAGTTACTGCAATTGAAGTTTTTAATGAAATGGGCGATATTATTGTTCAGTTCTTTGGAAAACGTAAACCAGGAATTCCTGAATTAGATATTTGGAGAGAAACAGTTGAAAAATTGAATTAATAAAAAGAGAGGCTTTGATGGACTGCACCCAAAAGTTTGGACAGATTAAAAATTAATTATTATAAAAATGAGTTCGATATTGTATCGGACTCAGTTTATTTAAGTTCGATTTTATTCTTACGTTATTGTAATAGTAAATGTATT
>Ga0213826_1000567_pt1 | contig 18417 bp, 17 predicted proteins | sample MC6MC0899MG_FD_180668 | JGI IMG/M metagenome (GOLD analysis project Ga0213826, IMG submission 180668) | Enriched soil aggregate microbial communities from Iowa State University, Ames, United States - MC6-MC0899-MG | ecosystem: Environmental > Terrestrial > Soil > Unclassified | place: USA: Iowa...
AATTGATGAAATCGCTGTTGCGCTTTTCCGGCTGCACCAGGGTCAGCAGCGGATGCAGGGCGCGGTAGGTATCCCACAGCGAGAAGGTCGAATAGTTGGTGTAGCCCTCGGCGCGATGCACGGCGTTGTCCGAACCGCGGTACTGGCCATCGCTGTCCATGAACACGGTCGGCCCGAGCAGGCTGTGGTACAGCGCGGTATAGGCACTGCGGCGGTCATGCTCGGGGCCGTCGATATCCAGCACCGACAGCGCCTGCGTCCACTGCGCTTTTGCCTCGGCGCGGACACGGTCGAAATCGAAACCGGGCACTTCACTTTCCAGGTTGGCGATCGCACCGGCCTCGCTGACCGAGGAAATCGCCACCGTCACCACCAGCGGTGTATCCAGCTTGCCGAAATCGAAGGTGCCGACCAGCTGGCGCCCTTCAATCTGCGCACGCTGCGCGGGGCTCTGGTGCCCCGGCGGCGGGAAGCCCTTGTAGGCGATGTCGGTCTCGGTATTGTGGAACTCGTGACCGGTCAGCGGCCGGGAGAAACGCATCGCGAAGTACAGCTGCCGGCCCGGCGCCCAGCCGCGGGTCTCGCGGAAGCCGGTGATGGTGCCGTCCTCGCGGGCGCGCAGGCGCGACCACAGGATCTTGCCGGGGTAATCGTAGAGGCTGGTGCGCAGGTCCAGCAGCACGCGCGCCGGCTGGTTGGCCGGGTAGGTATAGCGGTGCACGCCGACGCGGGTGCTGGTGGTCAGCTCCGCGCGCACCTTCGGATCATCCAGGGTGACCGCGTAGTAGCCCGGCTCGGCGCGCTCGTCGTCGTGGCGGAAGCGCGAGGTGTAGCCGCTGCCGGGCTTGTCGGGGTCGCCCCGCTCCAGGCTGGCATCGGTGCGCACCGGCATCAGCAGCACATCGCCAAGATCGGAATGGCCGCTGCCGGAGAAGTGCGTATGCGAGAAGCCGACGATGCTGGTGTCGTCATGCCGATACCCTGCGGCCCAGCCATAGGCCTTCTCGCGCGGCTGGATGCGGGTATCCGGGCTCAGCTGGACCATGCCGAACGGCACCGTGGCACCGGGATAGGTATGGCCCTCGCCCGCCGTGCCGATGAAGGGGTCCACCGCCGCGTACGCGCGCTCGCCGACCTTCGCCGGTGCCGCCGTGGCGGTGCCGGCCACCAACATCGCCCCTACCGCGAGCCCCAACCACCGTACCGTCCCCGTTTTTGTCATGGCGTTGAATTTAGATCGATTCAGGTGAGGTTGATCCTAGCACTGGCCGATCGGGCTGACATGTTGCGGTGCGGGTGTTACCGGCGCCGGCCCTCCTGGCCGGCGCCATGGCGGCGCAGTGGGTGACCGGACCGGACCGGCGTTACGCCGGGCGCGCATCTTCCGGCACCGCTGCCACCGGCAGCGTCGGCTGGGTCGCATCCACCGTGACCGGCTCATCGCTGCGCATCAGGGCACGGGCTTCGGCTTCGCTGGCCACCGCCGGCGGCGAACCCCGCAGCGGCATGCCGGCGGTCTCGCGCACGAACAGCATGGTGATCACACCGATCACCGCCGCCCCCATCAGGTAATACGCCGGCACGAGCGGATCACCGGTGCGCTCCACCAGCCACGCAGTGACCAGCGGCGTGGTGCCACCAAACAGCGAGACCGACACATTGAAGGCGATCGACAGCGCGCTGTAGCGCACCGGGGTATAGAACAGTGCCGGCAGCGTGGACGGCATCGAGCTGGTGAAGCACACCAGCGCCACGCCCAGCAGCATCAGGCCCAGGAAGATCAACCAGTCATTGCCGCTGCCGACCAGCTTCAGGCAGGGGATCGCCAGCAGGAACAAGGCGATGCAGGCACCGATGATCATCGGGCGGCGGCCCAGGCGATCACTGAACAACCCGCCCAGCACATTGAGCGGCATCATCACCAGCATCACGATGATGATCAGCAGCAGCCCCTTGCTCTCGGCATAGCCCATCGTCACGCTGAGGTAGCTCGGCATGTAGGTCAGCAGCATGTAATCGGTGACGTTGAACACCAGCACCAGGCCAACGCAGATCAGCAGCTGCGCCCAATGCACGCGGAACAGCGCACCCAGGCCGGGGCGTTCGTGATCGCGCTTCTCGGCCTCTTCGGCGTACGCACGGAACGCCGGCGTCTCTTCCAGCTTCATGCGCATGTACAGGCCGAGCAGGCCCAGCGGACCGGCCACCAGGAACGGGATGCGCCAGCCCCAGTCCAGCATCTGCGTGCTGCTCAGCGCCATGTGCAGCGCGGTGACCGTACCCGCGCCGGCAATGTAGCCGCCCAGCGTGCCGAACTCCAGCCAGCTGCCCATCAGGCCGCGGTTGCGGTCGGTCGAATACTCGGCGATGAAGGTCGCCGCACCCCCGTATTCACCACCGGTGGAGAAGCCCTGCACGATCCGGGCGAGCAGCAGCAGTGCCGGGGCCCAGATGCCGATGCGGTCATAGGAGGGAATCAAGCCGATGCTGAAGGTGCCCAGCGCCATCAGGATCATGGTGAAGGCCAGCACTTTCTGGCGGCCGTACTTGTCGCCGAGTGGCCCGAACACCAGCCCGCCCAGCGGACGCACCAGGAAGGCCACGGTGAAGGTGGCGAAGGTAGCGATCAGCTGCGCGGTCGGGCTGCTGTCGGGGAAGAACACGTGACCCAGCGTGACGGCAAGATAGCCATAGACACCGAAATCAAACCACTCCATCGCGTTGCCGAGTGCGGCCGCACCCACGGCCTTCTTGAGCATCGGGCGATCAACGACGGTGACTTCGTCGACGTGCATCTGGCGGCGGCGTTTGAACCAGCCGAAATGGGCATGTGCGGCATGCAGGTCCTGCATCTGCTTTCTCCTGGAAGCAGGCCATCACGGCGCCCGAGGTCCCGCGCACGGCACAGGAAATACCGCCTCTGATGACACAGCGCGACGCGCGAAGAGGGGTTGCAACAGACGATCCCGGACGGCCGCGTGGACTCAGCGACGCTGCGGGATGGATGACCAGGAAGCGGGCAATGCCCGCGGGTGATCAAGCGGGCCATGATACTACAAATGCCGCCGACGTTCCCCTCGCCGCTCGTCCGGAGCGCGTGGAACAGCCTGTTTCAGGCGTTTTCAGCGGTCTTTCACGTGATGAACGCACGCAGGCGCAGCAGGTCCAAATCGCGGCGTACTGCGCGCCAATGCACGTATCGGAGGACGCATCCAGTTGGCCTGCGCGACCCGCATTCTTCCGTTACTGGCCGCGTTCGAGTGCATAGATCAGCGGCGCCAGATCCTCGCGCTCATGCGGCCGTACCGCGCGGGCGATCTCCTGGCCATCGCGCAGCAGGATCACGGTCGGCCAGAGTTTCACGGCAAAGGAGCGGCCCAGTGGCCGCCCCTTCCCGTCCTCGACCTTCAGGTGCGTCGCGTCATAGCCACCTAGAAACTTCTGCAGCAGTGGCTGGGCGGCGCTGCAATGGCCGCACCAACCGGTGCCGAACTCCAGCAGCATCCATCCGCTGCCCGCATCGATGTCGGCACGGGTGATGTCGGAGGGGCTGTACTCGCGGGCGAAGGCCATGGGCGGTGTCTCAGGACAGGGCGCGCTGGATATCCTCCAGCGGCGCATTGGTGAAGTCCTTGGCGAGATCCTTGAGCAGGCGTTCCTGCGTTTCCTTGTGCAGCAGCGGACGGATACGGCCCAGGGTCTGCGGATCGGCGATCAGGATCAGGTGCGCGTAGCGGTTCTTCAACGCGTCTTCATTCAACTGTGCCGCCACCTGCTTGGCAAACGTGGCCTCGTTGAGCTGGGAGATGGTCATCTCCTGCGGCACCGAGCCGGACGGGCCCTGCCCGGACGCGCCCGTATCGCTCACGGCCTGCAGCTGCAGTTCCCCCTCCTGCTTGAGCTGCAGCTTGTGCGCGGTGCCGACGTTGGTGAACACGCGGGCCGAGCCGCCATCGGCTACAACGACCAGGGTACCTTCGGGAATCTGCTGACTCATCATCTACTCCTTATGGGGAAAACCGAGCGCGGGTGCACTCGGGTTCCACCGTAGGCAACCGAATGTATGCGCAGTGCATACGGATGTATGCATGGTGTATGCAGCCCCGTCGCGCCCTACTCCGCGGGCGGTCCGGGCAGGGCCATGCCCAGGTGCCTGGCGAAGAAGCGCGCCATCACCCGGTACGCCTGCTGGCTTTCCGGCAGCCGGGCGTCGAGGTGAAAGGCGTGGCCCAGCCCGTCCCAGACGTGCAGGTCCGACTCGCGCCCCAGGTCCACCAGCCGCGAATGGGTATAGGAAACGTTGCTCAGCTCGGCTGCCCGCGTTGCAGTGATGAACAGCGTCGGCGGAAACTGCGCGAGCACCGCATCGGAGAAGACCGGCGACACCAGCGGGTCACGGAAGTCCACCGGGCCGTAGTAGAGGTCTTCCATGATCGGCAGGCTGCCATCGGCGTGCGGCAGCAGTGCATCGGTGACGGCAGCGGCCACGTAGCGCGAATCGCCGCCGTAACGCGCATCGCCACCGGCGCAGAACAGCCCGGCCGCTGCTGGCATCGGCAGCTTTTCCTTGGCGAACCACGCCAGCGATTCGCCGGTCAGCACGCCGCCAGCCGAGCAGCCGAACACGCCGATATGCGATGCGGGCCGCGTTTCCAGTGCCGCGCGGTAGACCGCCGCCACGTCCTCACTGGCGGCGGGGAACCGATGCTCCGGTCCCTGCCGATACTCCACGGCGACAACCGTGGCACCGGTCATCGCCGCGACCGGGATCGCCTCAAGCAGACCGATGCTGTCGGCGCGGCCGAACACGAATGCACCACCGTGCAGCTCGATCAGCAGGCGACGCTGCGCCGGGTCGGCCGGTGCGCTGCGCGGCTCGACCCGCACCACCGGCACCCCGTTCCAGGTTTCCTGGTGCAACTCGACCGGATAGCGCTCGCGCAGCGCCTTGATCTCGCCGTAGGCCCAGTCATCGGCGCCCTTGCGGATGTTCGCCAGCTCTTTGAGCACGGTGGCGTTATCCATCTTCGCGACCGGATCACCGTTGACGACGGCGCTGCGCATGGCTGCCTGTGCTTCCGGACTCAGATACGGGGACAGCGGCAGCGCGAATGCCGGCACGCTGCGTACGCCTTCCGCTGCAGGAGGTACGGCCGCTTCCGCCATGGCAGTCCCACTGACAGCCAGCAACAGCGCCATCGGCGCGAATACCCTGGTCCCCACCATCTGCGGAATTTCCATGCTGAATCTGGTAACAGGATAGCCGTTATCCCGCCCAGTTTCGGCGGGATTCTTAAGCGCGCTCCGCGAGCTGGGAGGCTTCCCTGCTTGCCCCGCTACCAGTTGGCTGAATGCATCAGAGCGCAGTGCTCACTTACGCTCTCCCCGCGTCTGCAGCCATCGCCATGCCAGCACAGCAGTAAGCACGAGCAGCACCAGCACAGCCAATGGATTCCAAGACGTTTCCGAGAGCGCCAGCAGCTGCTCTGGAGACTGCTCAGCGATCATCATCATGCCAAACCCGCCGACACACAGCGATCCGACCCCGAGCGCGATGTCCCGCTGACCAACCCTGTCTCCATGCGGCGCGACCTCTTTCAGTTCACGGATTCCTTCAATACGCCCATGCACGTGGTGGCCCTTGTAACCCGCCACGACGACACCGACAGAGATCATGTCGTCCGGATTGAGCATGCACGGTGAGATGTGGACGCGGTCGTCCACTACGCTGACAGCGACCTCGTTGCGCAGCGACTCAGGGCTGACCTTCTCAAGATGACAGCTGATGATTTCCTGGGCATCAGGAAAACGGATCCCTAGCGGCGTGGTGATTTCAGCCGCCCGGATGGCCGAGTTGCCAACATTTTTGACGGTCAACCACAGCATGGCCACATCGGGCACTCTCTTGCCGTGAAAGAACACCTCGACCGCGGCGGAGGCGTTCTCGTTGATTGAAACCAAGTGATTTACGGGACTGACCTCGTAACGAATCGCCGGCCTGCGGCGATTGAGAAACTGATATACCTGCACCAAGCCCAACGTAAGCGCGATGTACACAGCGATCCAGCCTGAATCCAAATACTTATCCACCCGCCATCCTTGAACGCGCCTGATTGAGCGGAATCGTAGCCGATATCTGCCCAAGCGCAGATGGTTCACCCTCCATGACGCGCCTGACTGCACTGCCGGCACCCGCATTCGTTCGCGCCGCCTGCCACCCCGTGCTGCAGGACTATGCAGTCCGATCTTCCCGCCCATGTGGCGCGCTCACGCAATGGCGCCCAACTACAGCGACACGCAGCGCACGGGATCTGCCACGCCGCCTGTTCCTGTATCGCCCGTTCCTGCAGGCCAAGCGCATTGTCGACGCGCGCATCCGGGCGAGGCCACAATGCGCAAGCCAGGCTGATCCTTGCCCGCCGCGCAACACTCTTTCGCCCATCGACGGCTGTTTGAGCCAGAGCGCTCCGCGCAGACTGGGCGGCCTTCCGCTTCGTACCCACCCCCACATGAGCATTCACCTTCCCGGCCGTGTCGGCTTCGGCACCGCGCCCCTCGGCAACATGTACCGCGCCATTCCCGAACAGGAGGCACTGGCGACCGTTCACGCCGCGTGGGACCAGGGCATCCGCTACTTCGACGCCGCCCCGCTGTATGGCGCCGGCCTGGCCGAACGGCGGCTCGGCGAAGCGCTGCAGCACTACCCGCGCGATGCTTATGTGCTGAGCACCAAGGTCGGTCGCCGTCTGCTGGATGAAACCGAAGACGCCGCCAGCCGCGACCTCGGCGAGAAAGGCGGCCTGTTCGAGCATGGCCTGCCCAACAAGATCGTCTATGACTACAGCGCCGACGGTACGTTGCGCGCCATCGAAGAAAGTTTGAAGCGCCTGAAGACGGACCGCCTGGACGTCGTCTGGATCCACGACCCGGCCAAGGATTTCCATGGCGAGAACTGGCGCGCCGTGTTCCACCAGGCCATGTCCGGCGCCGCGACGGCGCTGACCCGCCTGCGTGAGGAGGGGGTCATCAAGGGTTGGGGCCTGGGCGTCAACCGGGTCGAGCCCTGCGTGATGGCGTTGCAGCAGGCCGACCCGGATGGCTTCGTGGTCGCCGGGCGCTACACCCTGCTGGATCATGATGAGGCACTGGCCAGCCTGATGCCGGCCGCCGAAGCGCGTGGCGCCCGCATCGTGGTCGGTGGTCCTTACAACTCCGGCGTTCTCGCTGGCGGCGCGCATTACGAGTACCAGAAGGCCGGGACCGACGTGCTGCATCGGGTCGGGCGCCTGCAGCAGGTAGGCGCACAGTTCGGCGTGGACATCCGTGCGGCGGCGCTGCAGTTCCCGCTGGCGCACCCGGCCGTGGCGGGCGTGATTCCCGGTGCCAGCCAGCCCGGCCGCATTGCAGAGAATCTCGCGTTGGCCAAAGTCGCGATTCCGCCGTCGTTCTGGAGCGCGTTGCGCGAACAGGGCCTGGTCTCGCCGCACGCGCCGTTGCCGATCGACTGAGTTGGCGCACAGGCGCCGCTGACGAAGATCATGCCAGCGCTGGGAGTACTGGCAGTGCTGGCAGTGCGGGCAGTGCGGGCAGTGCGGGCAGCGTCGGGCGCGCCGGGAGCGCTCGGCGCCGTGGCTGAACCCTGCGCGCCGGCGGCCCGCGGCCATTACGGTGTAAAATTCGCCGTTTTAACCGGAACAATGGCCAAAACCGCGCAACGGACGCCTGTCCCGGGCCCGGCCTTCATCCGGCTGCTGGCCCGTCTGGCTGAAAGCAACCTGTCCTCGACGGGCCCGGCCCTGTCGGAGCGGCTCAGCGAATGGGTGGACTGGACGCGGGCGGTGACCTTGTCCAAAGCGCTCGATGGCCGGCTGCCGCCTGCGGTGGAGGGGCCGGATTTCGATGCCGACGAGGATGCGGAATGCCAACGGATCCGCGCGGTGTTGGAAGCCACCATTGTTCAGGAACCTGAGCCTTCCAGGCCGGTTCGGCGCGCGGTCGAGGCCGAAGCGACCGAAACGCCCATCGAATTCGCCGTGTACCGCGAGCGCTACGTTACCGTGCAGCGTTCCATGCTCGGCGCCACCAGCCGCCTGCGCGGGCGGCTGCGCGACATGCTGACCCGCCGCTCACCCGAGCTGGCGCGGCTGGCCGAGGTGGATGCGCTGATGGAGCAGACCCTCAGCGCCCGCGAACACGCCCTGTTGGCCAAGGTGCCGGTGCTGCTCGGGGTGCATTTCGAGCGCCTGCGCGACGCCGGCAGCGACGCGGCCTGGCTGGAGGTGTTCCGCCGCGACATGCAGAGCCTGCTGCTGGCCGAGCTGGATATTCGTTTTCAACCGATCGAAGGCCTGCTTGCAGCGCTTCGCACCCACTAACCGGGACGTCATGTTCAGAACCAGTCTTCACTACGTTGTTTTCCTGCTTGGCCTTGTCGCGGTGTGCTGGATCGGGGCCGGTTATGCCAGCACCAATCCGGTCGGTTTCGCTGTCGCCGCGCTGATCGCCGTGTGCTACCTCGCCGGTGGCCTCGAGCTGTATCGCTACCGGCAGGCGACCGCCTCGCTCGCCGCGGCCAGTGCCAGTGCCAGTGCCGGCGCGGCCAGCTCCGGCCTGACCACCTGGCTCGGCCAGCTGCACCCCAGCCTGCGCAATGCGGTACGCCTGCGCGTGGAAGGCGAACGCGTCGCCCTGCCCGGCCCGGTCCTGACCCCCTATCTGGTCGGGCTGCTGGTGCTGCTGGGCATGCTCGGCACCCTGCTCGGCATGATGGCCACCCTGCGTGGCACCGGCCTGGCCCTGGAAAGCGCGACCGATCTGCAGGCCATCCGCGGCTCGCTGGGCGCGCCGGTGGAAGGCCTGGCGGTCGCCTTCGGCACCTCGATTGCCGGTGTCGCCACCTCCGCGATGCTGGGCCTGCTCTCGGCGCTGTGCCGGCGTGAGCGGCTGGAAGCGGTGCAGCGCCTGGACGTGGAGATCGCCACCACCCTGCACACGCACTCGCAGTCCTGGCAGCGTAATGAGGCCTTCCGGCTGCTGCAGCAGCAGGCCGAACTGATGCCGGCGCTGGTGGATCGGCTGCAGGCCATGACCACGGCGATCGAACAGCAGAGCAGCGCCTCGGGCGAGCAACTGCTGGCCAACCAGCAGCGTTTCCATGCCAAGGCCGACGAGGAATACGCCCGCCTGACCGCCGCGATCAAGGAGTCACTCAAGGACAGTGTCGCCGAGAGCGCACGTGCCGTCGGTGCCGCCCTGCAGCCGGTGATGGACACCACCCTGGGCGGCATCGCCCGCGCCAACGCTGCCATGCACGAAACGGTGACCGATGCGGTGCAGCGCCAGCTGACCGGCCTGACCGACGGCTTCGACGCCAGCCGTGTCGCCACCGCCGCGTCCTGGCAGGCCGCGCTGGACAGCCAGCAGCAGACCAATGCTGCATTGACCGCCGACCTGCGCGCCGCGCTGGACGGATTCGCCGCACAGCACGACCAACGCGCGCTTGGCCTGCTCGAGGCGGTCTCCGCGAAGCTGGTCAGCACGGCTGACGGTTGGCAGGCGGCCCAGTCCGAACAGCAGCAGATCAACACCGCCATGGCGACCGAGCTGCGTAGTGCACTGGCCCACTTCGCCGAGCAGCATGGCGAGCGCTCCAGCGCCTTGCTTGAGGCGGTCTCGGCCGAACTCAACGCGACGGCCACCCGTTGGCAGGATGCACAGGCCGCGCAGCAGCAGACCCATGCCGCCCTTGCGGATGACCTGCGCAGCGCGCTTGGCAGCTTCACCGAAACGCACCAGGCCCGCGCCACCGGTCTGATCGATTCGGTCGGCAGCCGCATGGAGGCCACCACCGCGCAGATCGCCGAGGCCTGGCAGCAGGCGCTGGCCCGCCAGGATGCCGCCGCGACCGCGCTGAGCGAGCGGCATCAACAGGCCCTGGATGCCGCTTCCGCCACACTGCAGACGCAGGCGGTCTCGCTTGGCGAGGCGATGCAGCACTCGCATGCCCAGCTGCAGGACGCCCTGGAGGCACGCGATCAGCAGCGCCTGCGCGCCTGGACCGATGCCTTCACCGGCATGAGCGCCAGCCTCGGCGAGCGCTGGGAACAGACCGGCGCCAGCGTGGCCAGCCGCCAGCAGGAGATCTGCGACACCCTGGCACGCACCGCCAACGACATCACCCAGCAGGCCCAGGCGCACGCCAGCGAGACGATCAGCGAAATCTCGCGGCTGGTCCAGGCCGCCTCGGAAGCGCCCAAGGCCGCGGCCGATGTCGTCGCCGAACCGCGCGGCAAACTCTCCGACAGCCTGGTCCGCGACACCGCCACGCTGGAAGAACGCAGCCGCCTGCTGGCCACCGTGGAGACCCTGCTGGATGCGGTCAACCACGCGGCCAACGAACAGCGCGTCGCCGTCGATGCACTGGTCTCCACCTCGGCCGAATTGCTGGAGCGCGTTGGCACCCGTTTCACCGACCACATCGAAGCGGAGACCGGCAAGCTCGGCAACGTGGCTGCGCAGGTCACCGGCAGCGCCGTGGAAGTGGCGAGCCTGGCCGACGCGCTCGGCAGCGCCGTGCAGTCCTTCGGCACCGCCAGCGACGGCCTCAACGAGCGCCTGGCCCAGATCGCCGCTTCGCTGGATGGTTCGCTGGCCCGCAGTGACGAGCAGCTGGCCTACTACGTGGCCCAGGCGCGTGAGGTGATCGACCTCAGCGTGCTGTCCCAGAAGCAGATCATCGATGAGCTGCAGCAGCTGGCCGGCCGCCGCGGCAGCAAGGCCGGGGCTGCCTCGGCATGAGCGATGAGATCGAAGTCGAGGCCGACGGAGGCGCCCCGATCTGGGCCGCCTTCGGCGACCTGATGTCGGTGCTGCTCGGCGCGTTCGTGCTGATCCTGGTCGGCGTGGTCGCGCTGCAGCTGGAGCTGACCAACCGCCTGGATGAAGAGGTCAAGCAGCGCCAGGCCGAAGTGCAGCGCCGCCAGACCCTGGAGCAGGCCTTGGCCGGCCCGCTCGCCGCCGGGCGCGTCACGCTGGTGGATGGCCGCATCGGCATCCGCGGCAACGTGCTGTTCGCGTTGAACTCCGACCAGCTGCAGCCGGAGGGCCTGGAAGTGCTCAAGAGCCTGGCCGGTCCGCTGAAAGGCTACCTGGCATCTCGCGAGGAGATCCTGATGGTCAGCGGCTTCACCGACGACCAGCAGGTGCGCGATGGCAACTGGCGCTTCGCCGACAACTGGGAGCTCTCTGCCGAGCGTGCGTTGACCGTGACCCGCACCCTGATCGCCGAGGGTGTGCCGTCGGACGCGGTGTTTGCCGCGGCGTTCGGTTCCGAGCAGCCGGTGAGTTCCAACGCCGACGAAGACGGCCGCGCCAAGAACCGTCGCGTGGAAATTGCCCCGATCCCCAAACCCAAGGCGAGCAAGGCCGCGGATGCCCCGTAACGCCGTCGCAACCGCTGAGATGCTCCAGCGTTGGCGAGCGGACAAGCTCGACCAGCTCGACCGCACGCGCTTCGCCGTGATCGAGGCGCTGCATGCCCGCACGCAGGCGCACGACGGTGAGGTGCGGGCACTGCTGCAGGCGAAGCTGGATGCCTTGGTGACCAGCTACACCGAGCGGATTGCCGAGGCGCCCGCCGCGGCGCAGCCTGGGCAGGGCCCGTTACCCGGGCGCATCGGCCTGCAGGCGCTGGTCACGGAATTGACCGGCCAGCACAACCCGGCCTACCCCGAGCTGCCGGTGCTGGCCGACGTTCGTGCAGGCTGGGCCACGCTTCGAAATGCCAGCCAGCTGAAGGAATCGCTGGCGCAGGTGCCCACCAACGGCGGCCCGCTGAATTCCGGCGTCCTGGTCCATCGGGCCCTGACGCTGATGAAAGAAACCTCGCCCGGGTACCTGACGCATTTCATGGCGTACCTGGATGCGCTATCCGGGATGGAGCATCTGCATCAGTGGGGCGTGTTGGTGGCGACGCCGAAAGTGGCGCCTAGGGCGGCGAAGCCGCGGCGGCCGCGTGCGGGAAAGGCAGCGGGCTGACCAGGCGTTCCATGATCAACGCTGAGCGGAGGTCGCTCCAGCGCGGTACCGCCCACTTGGAACACACTTGCCTGCGCCCGTGCCAGCCACGCTGCTCAGCACCGACACGCGATGCTCGGCGCATTGACGCTGAAGATGGCCAAGAGAGCCGCCTCTAGCTGAATACGGCAGGCCGAGAACTGGCCTCATCAGGCCTCTTGCCCCGGCCAAACTCGGGTGATAGCTTTGTAATTACAGCGTAATTATGAAGAGGCGGCAGATGGCTCGAGACTGGAACACGCTAGCGGATCGCCGCCGGGCAAGGCTGCAGCGGGCCGCCGATGCCGGGCTCGGGCGCCTGCTGCCCCATGCCGAGGTTCTCCGCCTGCTGCACACCGTGCTCGAACCGGGCGACCGGGTCTGCCTGGAGGGCAACAACCAGAAACAGGCCGATTTCCTGGCCGAGTGCCTGGCCCAGCTCGATCCGGCGCAGGTGCACGGCCTGCACATGGTCCAGTCCGTGCTGTCCCTGCCCTCGCATCTGGATGTGTTCGAGCGAGGCATCGCCCAGCGCCTGGACTTCTCTTTCTCCGGCCCGCAGAGCGGCCGGCTGGCCAATCTGGTTGCCGAGGGACGGATCGAGATCGGGGCGATCCACACCTATCTGGAACTGTTCGGCCGCTACTTCATCGATCTCACCCCACAGGTCGCTCTTGTCGCCGCGCAGGCCGCCGACCGCCACGGCAATCTCTATACCGGCCCCAACACGGAAGACACCCCCGTGATCGTGGAGGCCACCGCGTTCCGTGGCGGCATCGTCATCGCGCAGGTGAACGAAATCGTCGATACCCTCCCCCGCGTCGACATCCCGGCCGATTGGGTCAACTTCGTCACCGAGGCGCCGCGCCCGAACTACATCGAGCCGCTGTTCACCCGTGATCCGGCGCAGATCTCCGAAATCCAGGTACTGATGGCGATGATGGCCATCAAGGGCATCTACGCCGAGTACGGCGTGCAGCGACTCAACCACGGCATCGGCTTTGATACCGCCGCGATCGAACTGCTGCTGCCCACCTACGCCGAGTCACTGGGCCTGAAGGGCAGGATCGGCACGCACTGGGCGCTCAATCCGCATCCGGCACTGATCCCGGCGATCGAGTCCGGTTTCGTGCAGTCCGTGCATTCGTTCGGCTCCGAGCTGGGCATGGAACGCTATATCCAGGCGCGTTCGGATGTGTTCTTCACCGGCAGCGACGGCAGCATGCGCTCCAACCGCGCGTTCTCGCAGACCGCCGGCCTGTATGCCTGCGACATGTTCATCGGCTCAACGCTGCAGATCGACCTGCAGGGCAACAGTTCCACCGCCACCCGCGACCGCATCGCCGGTTTTGGCGGCGCGCCCAACATGGGCTCGGATGCACGCGGTCGCCGCCATGCCAGCCCGGCCTGGCTCAAGGCCGGCCAGGAAGCGGCCCTGCCGGGGCAGATGCCGCGCGGGCGCAAGCTGGTCGTGCAGATGGTGGAAACCTTCCGCGAACACATGGCGCCGGCCTTCGTCGAGCGCCTGGACGCCTGGGAGCTGGCCGAGCGCGCGAAGATGCCGCTGCCGCCGGTGATGATCTACGGCGACGACGTCACCCACGTACTGACCGAAGAAGGCATCGCCAACCTGCTGCTGTGCCGCAGCCCCGAGGAACGCGAGCAGGCGATCCGTGGCGTGGCCGGCTACACCGCAGTCGGCCTGGGCCGTGACCGCGCGATGGTCGAGAACCTGCGTGACCGCGGCATCATCCGCCGCCCCGAAGACCTGGGCATCCGCACCCGCGATGCCAGCCGCGATCTGCTCGCCGCGCGCTCGGTCAAGGATCTCGTGCGCTGGTCCGGCGGGTTGTACAACCCGCCCAAACGCTTCCGCAACTGGTAAGGGGCACGCCATGGAAACCCTGCGTTATCGCTTCCCCGGGCAGCACGATCTCACCGAGCGCGACCAACACGCGCTGGTCGGCGTGGTCGCCTCGGGCAATCTGGAAGTGCTGATCGAACCTACCCCGCTGGACGGCGCGATGGAGATCGAGGTGATCACCTCGGCCACCGGCTTCGACACGATCTGGCAGGCGGTGCTGGCCGATTTCGCCGCGCGGCATCCGCTGCGCAACGTGCGCCTGTCGATCAACGATGCCGGTGCCACGCCGGCGGTGGTCAGCCTGCGACTGCAGCAGGCACTGGAAACCCTGCAGGAAGGAGACGCTTCGTGAGCAGTCACAGTTTCTACGAAGCAGACGCCCGCGAGCGGGTCGCCGGCCTGCTCGATGCAGGCAGCTTCAGCGAATTCGTCGGCCCGGCCCGCCGCATCATCAGCCCGCACCTGGCGCAGCTGGATCAGCCGGGTGCATTCGATGACGGCATCGTGGTCGGCGCGGGCAGCCTGAGCGGTCGTCCTGTCCTGATCGCGGCGCAGCAGGGCCAGTTCATGGGCGGTGGCGTCGGGGAAGTACACGGCGCCAAGCTCACCGGGCTGCTGGAACGTGCCGTCGCGGTACGTCCGGACGCGGTGCTGCTGCTGCTCGACAGTGGCGGCGTGCGCCTGCATGAGGCCAACGCCGGCCTGGTCGCCATCTCCGAGATCATGCGTGCGGTGCTGGCCACGCGTGCCGCCGGGATTCCCGTGTTTGCACTGATCGGCAGCGGCAACGGCGCCTTCGGTGGGATGGGCATCGTTGCCCGCTGCTGCACGGCGGTGGTGATGTCCGAAGAAGGCCGGCTCTCGCTGTCCGGCCCGGAAGTGATCGAGACCGTGCGTGGCGTGGAGGAGTTCGACTCGCGCGACCGCGCCCTGGTCTGGCGCGTCACCGGCGGCAAGCACCGCTACCTGATCGGTGATGCCGTGCAGCTGGTGCCGGACCGCATCGACGCCTTTGGCCAGGCGGCACGGTCACTGATCGACCCCCACACCGAGGCCGACGACCCGTTGCAGGCCCTTGAGCAGGCACACACGCGGCTAGATGCACGCATCAACGCCTACGGGGGCTGCCGCGATGGCCTGGAGGTCTGGCGCCTGCAGGGCATCGTCGATGCCGACCAACTGCCGCTGCTGGAAACCGCTGACTTCCTGGAAGCGGCCAGGAACCGGAGCCTGCCATGGAACTGACCCCCCTGCTCGACGCACTGTTCCCGCGGGGTCACGCGGTCACCCGCAACGACGATGTGCTGGGCGGCACCGCGACCACGGCACTGGGCGAGGTCACCGTGATCGGTACCGCGAACAAGCTGGAGGTCGGGGTCGATCACGCACTGGCGTTGGCTGCCACCGTGCTCGCCAGTACCCGCGCGCATCCGCAGCGGCCGATCGTGATGCTGGTCGATACCGCCGGCCAGCGCCTGGCACGCCGCGATGAAATGCTCGGCATCAACAGCTACTTCGCACACCTGGCCGGCACTCTGGATCTGGCCCGCCGCCGTGGCGCGCCGCTGGTGAGTCTGGTCTATGGCGAATCGGTCAGCGGCGGCTTCCTCTCGTTCGGGCTCATGGCCGACCGCATCTACGCCCTGCCCGAAGCGCAGGTGCGCGTGATGGATCTGCGCGCGATGGCGCGCGTCACCAAACAGCCGCTTGAGAAACTGCAGGCACTGAGCCAGAGCTCGCCGGTATTCGCGCCGGGCGTGGAAAATTACGTGCGCATGGGTGCGGTGGAGGCCGTCTGGGAGGGCGATCTTGCACAGGCGCTGGTCGAAGCGCTGCAGGCGCCGGTCACCGGCGATCAGCGCAGGGAACGCGGAACGGCGCGTGGCGGTCGCCTGCTCGCCCGCGACGTCGCTGCCGCCGTGGCCGCAGGCGAGGCCTGAGCCATGCGCCGTCACGACCTGGTCTGGCTCGATCCGCAGGCACCGTGGCAGGTTCTCAGTGCGGGCGCCGAGACGCGGCTGCGGGCATGGGCACAGGCGCGACTGCCCTTCGTGGTGGCGCGGCGCGTCCCCACCAGCGACGAACACCAGCTGCGGTTGGGCGTTCCCCTGCCATTGGCCGAGCACCGCCAGCGGTTGTCGCTGCGGGTTGATCCGTCCGCCGTCCTGCGCAGCGCGCCACCGCCGCTGCTGACCGAGGTCGCGACGGATATCGGCGCGGGATGGCGCGACCGGCTGCACGGCCTTGCCACCGAAACGGCCACCTTACCGGTAGCACCGCGCGTGTTCGGCAGCGCGGCGTGGCAGCACCTGACCGGCCTGGGCTACCTGCATGACGGCTCGGATCTTGACCTGCTCTGGGACGTCACCGGCACCGGGCAGGCCGAGACGATCGTCGCCGTGCTGCAGCACTGCGAGCGGCGATCGCCCACGCGGCTGGACGGCGAACTGCGCTTCCCGGGTGACCGTGCGGTCAACTGGCGCGAGTACGCCAGCGGCGCCGCGCGCCTGATGGTCAAAGGCAACGATGCATGCTCGCTGGTGCCGCGCGAGGCGCTCACCGCTTGGCAGGTCGCCGCATGAACGCCGTTCGGCTGCCCTTGCCGGCCACCGCTGCGCCCCGCTCTGCCGATGCGCGTCGTCTCGGCCGCCTGGCCATCGGCAGTCTGCACGCCGAGCTTGCCTGCGCGCCCAAACCCGGCCTGGTCACGCCGTTCAGTCGCGGCAGTCACACCGACATGGATGCGGGCACCTTCCTGCGCAGCCTGTTCGCGCTGCGCGGTTACTTCGTCGCAATCGCGCACGCGGGCCGCAGCGAAGTGCCGTTCGCCTCGTTGCGTACGCTCGGCATCGCCGCCGAAGCCGCGATGCTGCGCGCCACCGGCGGTATCAATACGCATCGCGGGGCGATCTTCAGCCTCGGGCTGCTGGTCGCACAGTCCGCCCGCCTTCGCGCCAGCGGCGATGGCGCACCGTCGGGCGAGGCCGTATGTCGCGGTGTCGCGCAGTGGCGGTCGGCGCTGCTGGAGGCTCCGTTGAATCCGCACAGCCCCGGCCAACGCGCCCGCCGGCGGCACGCCGTGCCCGGTGTCCGCGAACAGGCGGCCGCAGGGTACCCGCTGCTGCACGCGCTGGCCCTGCCAACCCTGCAACGCGCGCTGGATGCCACCCAGGATGCCGAAGCGGCGCAGGTGGAAACCCTGATGACGCTGATCGCCCACACGGTCGATCTCAATCTCCTGCACCGCGGGGGTGAGGCCGGGCTGGCCTTCGCCCAGCACCAGGCGCGCGGCTTCCTCGCGGCGGGCGGTGTCCAGCAGGCCGATTGGCGCGAACGCATCGCCGCCATCGGTGACGCATTCGAGCAACGGCGGCTCAGCCCCGGCGGCAGCGCCGATCTGCTGGCCTGCACGTGGTTCCTGCACCTGCAGGAGAACGCATGAGCCTGGTCCTACTCTGCCCGGGCCAGGGTGGCCAACACCCGGGGATGTTCGCGCGCGTTGGCGACGACGCCCGTGCCCAGCCCATCCTCGCGCAGGCCAGTGAGGTGCTGGGCACGCCGGTGGAGGCACTTGCCGCAGATGAACACCGCTTCCGCAACGCCCTCGCCCAACCGCTCGTCTGCGCCGCGGCGCTGGCGCACTGGGCCGCGTTGCGCGACCGATTGCCCACCATAACGGCGGTGGCCGGCTACAGCGCCGGTGAGTTGGCCGCCCATGCCATCGCCGGCAGTTTCGACAGCACTGCATGCCTGCACCTGGCTGCCCGCCGCGCCGCGCTGATGGACGCCGCCTCGCCGGCCGATGCCGGCCTGATCGCGGTGATCGGCCTGGCGGCCGACGAGATCGCCCTGCTGTGCGCCGAGCACGCGGTCCATCTCGCCATCGTCAACGGCCCGGACCACGTGGTGCTGGGCGGCCTGCGCAGCGCGCTGGAGGCCGCCGCCGCTGCGGCCGTCGGGCACGGTGCACGCACGGTGTCACTGTCGGTGGATGTTCCCGCACATACCCCGCTGCTCGCGCCCGCGGCGCAGGCATTCGAAGCGGCCCTGGGTGAGACCGCACTGCAGCCGCCGCGGCTTCGCCTTCTGGCCGGCATCGACGGGAGCAGCGTCGTCGATGTCGCACGTGTGGTGCACACGTTGGCCGCGCAGATCGCCCGGACGGTGCAGTGGCAGCAGGTGCTGGCGCAGGCGGTGGAGCGCGGCGGAAAAGTATTTCTGGAGCTGGGCCCCGGCTCGGCGCTGAGCCGGCGGGTACGCGAGCTGCATCCGCAGCTGCAGGCCCGCTCGGTAGAGGATTTCCGCACGCTGGAGGGCGTGCGCGAATGGGTGGACGCCGCATGCGCACGCGCATGAGGGGCCACGCGAAGGTGTAACACCAGCAGTCCCCGGGTGGCGGGTCGCCATCATGCTGCACGCGTATCAAGTGTCTCGGGAGGGCGCATGAGTCCGCAAATCGCAACGATCATCGGCTTGGTGATCATGTTCATCGTGGCCAC
>Ga0213826_1000575_pt1 | contig 18226 bp, 38 predicted proteins | sample MC6MC0899MG_FD_180668 | JGI IMG/M metagenome (GOLD analysis project Ga0213826, IMG submission 180668) | Enriched soil aggregate microbial communities from Iowa State University, Ames, United States - MC6-MC0899-MG | ecosystem: Environmental > Terrestrial > Soil > Unclassified | place: USA: Iowa...
TGTTATGAAAAGATATAAAGTCAAATTATATTCTAATTTTACAGGAAAGACAACTGAAGATTTTATTAATGTAAAAGATGATGAAGGAGAAGATGAAGCAATCAAAAGAGTGTCTAATTGGTACAATATGAATATCATAAGCATAATTGGAGTAGAAGAGTGTAGGTGAAGTGCTGATTTGAAAGGAGAATATAGGTATGAGTTATAAGATGGAGTACATAAAAACATTAAGAAACGAGGATATGGTATGGATTCAAAAAGATGGTGATGACACTGAGATCAAGCAGCTCATTGGTATTGATCCAGCGAAGAAATATGGAATAGGGGATTGTTTTGTACATGTAAATATTGCAACAAAGCCGAATGACGTACTGAAATGTGAATGGAATGGTAAAACCTTCTATTATGTTGTAATCAATCCAGTAGATGAAGTAATGGCATTTTGTTATACATTGTACCCAATTTCTGAATGAGGCGAAGGAGATTAAAATATGAGAAATCTTGAATTGAGAATTTGTAAGTGTGGTCGGATTCATTTTTATTCAACGGAATTATTGAATAGTCTCTTGGAAGAGGATAAGGAGCTTGTGCTTATTTGCTCTCATTGTGGAGACGTGACACATATTGGAGCCGATAAGGAACCCATGCAGTTTTGGGTTGAAACAGCAGGAGAAGATGAAATTTGTTTCAATATGTATTCCTGGAATGAAGAATCCGGAGAAATTACGGAAGATAGGTTTAATCCTTAAATCATGAAAGAAAAGGGTAAGAGGACAATCGGAAAAATGCTGATTGATAAAGGCGTGTCGGTAATGATGCAGACAGGGTATATGGCAAACGGTTATCAGAACGGAAATTTTTTTGATAACTGGTATCCAGACTTCCTTTTCAATCACTCTCCGAATGCTGATCTGACCTATTTTACAAAGCAGATTGCAGAATGGGAAGAGAAACGTAAAACAGCTATTATGCCGGCACTATTACAGCAATTGTCAGATGAACAAGCTGAGATATTATCTGGGTGTTGTATTGATGGGCTAGACTGGACGGGAACAAAGTGGGCAAATGAATGGAATTGTAAGAAGATGAATGCATGATTCTATAATGTCTGCTAGAAAGTAATTATATCCTCTTCATAGAGCATATAATTAAATATAGCAATTTAAGAAAGGGGTAGTATTTATGTGGAGCGGAAATATTTCAATCGGAAGTAGTGAAGCATATGTGGAAGTTGATTCATATATGAATGGTAGATTTAAGGACTGGAAGGGTGTTGGAAGGGCAATAGAAGAGGACACTATTGTCCTTGGGGAGTATGACACCGATATTGGAAGAATCATAGTGAATCATGTAGAACTTTTAAGTGGGGAATTTACATTTTTGGGATCAGGAACACCATTAATTAAATTGTAAAAGCAATAGTTTATTAAAGCAACCTAATACAGGTTGCTTTTTGTATGAAAGAAATATTTTAGAGAGGTATGTAATGACATTTTATGAAGCATGTCAATCATGTAGAGAAGGTAATTTTTTAAGCCACAAAAGTTTTGACGCAAAGCAAAGTATGCATGAATATAAAGGTACTCTATATTATGAAGATGGAGCCGTATTAACACATCATTTGGAGTGGTTAAGTAATCAGGATTGGGCAAAAGAGGGGTGGTATGTAAAATACACTAATAACTTATTAGATATTGAAAAACTTGCGGTTATGCATAAAATGAGTAGGGGTATGATGCTTAATGAAAGATCATATGAAGAATGTGTTATGAATCAATGAAAAAAATACAAACGAATTTGGATTAACCAAGGGCACTGAGTACATACTTGAAAATCCAGAAACTGGATCAGTTTATGCATATAATAATAGAGGTTTGTATTTGACATACTGCCGTAAAGATAGTTTTGACGATTGGAAACCTGTTGATGTAAAATTAAGAAAGTGAGGAAATAAAATGGAACCAAACATTAAAGGAAGCAGAATTGAAGAATTAAACACACAATACAAACGGGATTGCTTAGATGGAACAAAAACAGGACTCAACACTATGATAAATAATTTTATAGATGATGAGTCGATAACTTCTGATTATAAGCAAAAAATAATCAACATGATCGTGATGCTGCTTACATTGAATAGAAGTGACAGTTGAAACCACAATTTTAACCAAAAAGAGGTGATACTATGTGCAAATGGTGTGATAGAAAAAGATTATTGCCTGAGAAGTATCCAAGCCATGCGGATAATGTATATCATGATTCGTATATGATGATTATGAATTACAATAGGAATGTTCCAGAACTGATTGTTAGTTCCCAGCATGGATTGAATTTTTATTTCAGCATTAATTATTGTCCCATATGTGGCAAAAAGTTACTAACAGATAGAGCAAAAATGGATAGGAAAAGACATATAAGAATTGGATTTAGTGATCTGTTTGGAAGGATCGGAGACAGTCGAAATAGTAAGCTATAATGAAATCAGGAATTGAAAGGAGTAAAAATACTATGAATTATGGAGTGGCATATTGTAGTTCAAATGGAAGCGCATTTTCAAAAACAGAGCCATACATTGAAGAAGCTGGAACCACATTAAAAGAATGTGAAGTGGTTTTAAATGAATTGGTAAAAGTGGGATGCTGCCAGTTAACACCTTTTGAGATGAAAGATGTCTTAGAAAGTTATACGTGGGAATACGTGAACAAGCACAAAGTATTCTTGCTTTGAAATAAGTGTTTGATTGGAGGAGAAGTAAATGGGAAATTACTATCCAAAGTTTAAAGATGGTAACACTGACACATTGATATTAGACCATTCTTTTTACAGTGAGTGTTTGGAATATGCTGACGCTCATAAACTAAATGTGCTGTATACTGATACAACTTGCACCGGTTCTGTTGAAACCATAATGGCCTTTAAGAAGAGAGGATATTCTTACGAACTATTTGAGGTTCCTCAGTTTGCACATGGCGGATTAAAGTTGTATGACAAAATACACTGTAGATTTACACGATAAAATAAGTTCTTGAATGGAGGTAAATCATGACATATCATGAACAAAGTGATATCCAGAATATAAAAAAACTTAGAAGTATTATATCTGCATTGCCAGCTTATTGCGAAGATTTCTTTCGAGGGATTGAACCGAGAACCTCTTCAAAAACAAGGATTGCTTATGCGGCCGATCTGAAGCTGTTTTTTGAATATCTGATCAGAAGTGGTCAAGTTCAAGATATGGAGTCAATTACTCTTGATATGCTTTCAGGCTTGAAAATCATTGATTTTGAAAAGTATATGGAGTGGATAAAATGTTGGACTGATGATTCAGGTAAAGAATATACCAATGGAGAAAAAGCTATTGCAAGAAAATTGTCTACGTTGAAAGCCTTCTACAAGTATTTTCAGCAGAACGAAAGGATAGTCACTAATTCAGTATCACTTGTGCAACCACCGAAACTTCGTGATAAGGAGATTATCAGGCTTGATAACGACGAAATGAAAGCATTTATACAGGCGGTAGAAACTGGAGGTAATTTAGAAGGGAGGGAACGTGCCTTCTTTGAAATAACACAGAAGCGAGACTTTGCAATAATCATGTTGATTCTTACCACAGGAATCCGTGTTTCTGAATGTATTGGTTTGGATATTAATGACGTAGATTTTAAAAACAGTGGAATTAGAATCTACCGGAAAGGAGGAAAAGAAGAAACAGTATATTTCAGTGATGATACCAGAGAAGTTTTAGGATTATATATAGAAGAAAGAAAACTGGTGGAATCGATCAAAGGGCATGAAAATGCTCTATTTTTATCTCAACAGAACAAACGGATATCAACCAGAAACGTAGAGGATTTAATTCCTAAGTACGCAAGGTTGGCAGGAATCCAGAAGAAGGTTACTCCTCATACACTACGTAGAAGCTATGGAACGGCCTTATATAACGCCACAGGGGACATTTACCTAGTTGCTGGTACATTGGGCCATGCAGATGTGAACACTGCGAAACGGCACTATGTGGCACTAGAAGATGAGAAAAAAAGAGAAAATAGGAACGCTGTTAGGCTGAGATGATGGGGTGATTTGTTCCCAATAAAAGCAGTCTTTGATGAGAAAGAGAGGGAGATATTGTGAAGTATAAAATAAATTATAAGTGGATACTCAGGCATATTCCGAATTTAATTATCAGAGTAATAACTTGTGACAGATATTATATATGTGAAAAGTGTAATTGTATACATCGGAGGGATGGAAAAGAGCTTAGAATGGATATAGATCAGAAGCCGTCTCTATTATACAAAAGTGTAAGTTTTGAGTGCTATGTTAATCAGCAGCGGGAAGTGGGAGAACTGCTAAGGATGTCAATGTTTAAACAGTTACCATAAAACAACCTCTTAATAAGAATGGAGAAAAAACAATATGAGCAAAGATAAGCAGCCGGTTTTATATCCCGGAGACAAGATAATTTATAATGAAAACGATCCACATGTATGGTATGATAACATGAAAGAAGCACTTGAAAATGCAGGATTTACATTGTCTAAGGAGGTGGCGTAATGGCAGGACTAATTGTTATTATATTAATAATTGCCTATTACAAGTACGCAACTCGTAGACCTAGATACGGTACACAAGAGTACCTTGATTGGAAGTATAAAAATTACCCAGGTGGTGGGGAATATATGAAATCATTAGAAAAGAAGAATATGACATGCTCATATGGGGATATCCCGATGACACCATCTGAAAAAGCGGCCTACAACAAGCACGAAAAAGAAAATGGAAGACCTGGAATTGAATAATCTAAAATTGCAAGTAATCCTAGATTCTATAGAAAGTGGAGGAATTGATTATGGGCGATGATTCAGTCACTCATTTTGGTATAGCCGTGATGTTAAAATCTCGTGGTTATAAATTGACACGCGATAATTATGCTACTATCTCAAATAAAAGCACGCACGGGAAAAATATACAATATATACAGGCGTTAAAAGATAACGATCAAAGAATTATTGAAATATATTCAAAAGTTTATGCTGATGAAGAAGGACTTGTCTATAGTGAGAATTGGTGTAAAAAACGCTTATTTGATGCATTGCAAAATTTCGATTTTAACATGGAGTTCTTTAAGAAATTAGACACGGCAAAATTTAATGAAGAATTAACCAGATTTCTTAATACTACAGATTTTTTTGAAATCACAGATTTAAGTGAATTTTCATGTCCAGGGTATTATGTAATGGTTATTAGTGAGTATTGTCAAATATATATTGGAACTTCAACAGATATAAAGAGACGGATAAGACAACATTGGTCTGGCGGAAAAATGAAATTAGATAGATTATTATGTGGTGATATAACCAGATCCAAATTATCAATAGACAGTTTTAGAGCACTGGATACGACAAGAATATTTGTTTATCCAACAGATAATACCTATTGTAAAGAAGATGAATATATTACTTATTTCTCGGATGAGTTTGTCTGCAATAGAGTTAAAGGTGGTAAAATTGAATTTGGAACACTTGATGCGTTAGTAAGCATTAAAACCAGAGATTTAGAATAAAAAATTCGAATTACAATAAAATCGACATTTAATGGAATAAATTCAATTAAGGAGGGGTGCTATGAGTAAGCCTACAATTGAGAATCCCAGAGTATTCATTTCGTATGCTTGGGGGTCACAAGAATTTCAAGACAAGGTTTTGGCTTTTGCGACAGAGTTAATGAGTGACGGTGTAGATGTTATCTTTGATAAATGGGAATTAAAAGAAGGTAATGATACCTACGCATTTATGGAAAGAAGTGTTACAGATAAAAGTATTGATAATGTATTAATACTTTTAAGCCCAGAATATGAAAAGAAAGCAAATGATAGAAGTGGTGGTGTCGGAACGGAAACGCAAATCATATCTCCTGAAGTTTATAATAAGACAAATCAAAACAAATTTTTACCAATTGTTTTTGCTAGGGGCGAGAACGATGAAGTACCAAAACCTACATATTTAAAAACATTGTTGTACTTTGATTTATCTAATGCAGAGATTTATGATAAAGAGTATCGAAGATTAGTAAAAAGGCTAAATGGTATAGAATTGGTGAAAAAACCTGAATTAGGCAATAAACCTAAATGGTTAGAAAACGAAACATTAATTGGCGCTAAAATAATAACCTCATATGATGTGTTGAAAAATAATATGTCAGATGCCTCTAAAACAGAACTATTAGAATCTTTTCTATCAGACCTAAAGGTAAAAGTTTTGGAGTTTAAGAAAGAGGACGACACAAGAGCTGGAATATCCAGCGAAGAGTACATATTATTATATGACGAAATGAGGGTTATTAGAGACGAATTTTTGTTATTGATGCGATATATTTCGTATGTGAATAATGGAGAAAAACTAGTCGCAACTAAATTGGAAGAAATATGTGATGAAGTAAATAAGACCTACACAGTATTTAGTGATATTCAAAAAACGTTTTTACATGAGTTGTTTATTTATATTGTGGCTATCTTTTATAAAAATAAAAATTTTACTGCGCTTTCATACATTTTAAATAGGACGTACTTTATCAGTAGTTATTATGCTGAAAATGCACAAAGTTATAATGTTTTTTATAACAATAATGAATATTTAGATAAAGCAATTTGCCAGCGAGATGATAAGAAATATCACTCAGGACAAGGCCAATATTGGATCGATAATATAAACACTGACGTATGTAATAAAAATGAATTTGCTTTTGCCGATGTTTTATGCTATAACGCTGCCAATTTTATTGAAAATTATACTGGATCATGGAAATGGTTTCCCTTAATGTATCCTTATGATAAAATGATGCAAAGTTATGCAGTCAAATTGAAATCTAAAGAGCATTTGCACGAACTAGCTTCTATTTGCGGATATAAAGAAGTTGAATTATTTAAGAAAAAATATTTAGAAGTTGAAGATCTTGTAAAAAAAGGTTACTTAAACGAATATAGGTATAGTGGCTCGTTTGATAGTGCTCCATTGTTATGCAACTTTATTAAATCTGAAGAACTAGGTACAAGAAGCTAATTCCAAATAAAATTTGAGATTTATTTAGAAAGGAATTAAGATTATGAGCGATAAGAAATATGGATTATATAAAAGAATTATGAAGCATGATCCAAAAGCAATCGATGAAATAGAGTCATTGGAAGAAGCTAAGGAAATTATTAAGATGATTACTGGAAGTATATATCTTAATGGTGGAGTGTATCAGATAGAATCAGGAGAAATGGTTGAAAAATTGAAAGATTATAAAAATCCCCACTATAATGATATATCAATGGTTTAATAATCGGATGAAATCTAAGATTCAAGGAACTGCTTGAAATTTACCAATGAGGGGGCTTACATATGTATATAATAAAAGATGCAAACGACAGGTATTTTGTACAGTGGATTGGTAGTACTCCTGTTTTTAATGGGGATATATCTTCTGCAAAGGTACTTAATGAGAGTGATGCAAATAAGGCAATAAGATCGTTGAAAATGATAATTAAAGGTAGTTACAAAAAAATATTGTGCGACGTGGAATTTATAAAAAGGATGAATAGGAATAATCCTGAGTGGCATCGTCAGCAGATAGAAGAACTATTAAAGCAATATAAAGAGAAGTCGAAAGAAACCCATGATTCCAATGAAGGAGCGTATTTGATATACAAACAGATTATTGACGATTTGGAGGCGGTTTTATATAAGTAATTATGGCATTGGAGGTGAATGATATCTCGTAGTAGGGGGCCATGGCAAAAATTTTACAAATAAATAAAGAAAACTGTTGACACGGTGAGAAATAAGTGATATAGTTACGTCAGAAGGAAATAAAGAAAACCAAAAAACAGAATGGTATGAAAAGGAGGATATGTATAAGTGTCAATAGTAAAAGTGATTGGAAATAATGTGTGTTTATTAAATAATGATAGGGTGGTTCACAGCAGGAGCATTGCGGAAACTATATATTGCGGAGAGGTGAGATATGCATATCTTCCAAAGATGCCTACTGTTGAAGGATTAAAGTTCCACATTCAAGAGAAGGCAAGACCTGTTTTGATCGTATCAAACAACGCCAACAATAGGGCTACTAACGGAAACGTCCAGGTAATTCCGTTTACATCAAAAGATAAGACCAGTTTACCAACTCATTTATCATTCAAGGCAGGAGAATTTGGGCTTGCAGAGGATTCAATTTTGATGGCTGAGTGTGAGACGCAGATTCCAGCAACGTTTGTTTTTGAAAAAATTGGTGAAGTAAATGATAATAAAATCATTGAAGATATCGTCCAAACGATAATTATTCAGCATGGGTTGTTTGCAAAACTTATGAAAAAGAGATATAATAAGTCGAATGTGAACCGATCAGTGTCTGATTATAAGGTTATCGAAGGGAGAAAACATAATGACTTCGAAAGAAATATTGGATAATTTTTCGAAAATAGACTCAAAATCAACAACGGCAGCTAAATATATCAATGGACAGAATCCTTTCCAATATGAGGAAGAATTTGGAGCAGACTTCATCAACTTTACTGACAAGATGATATCAGATATGTTGCTTGAGAAGAAGAGGTATTATAGATTATTCTACTTATCGAAAGCAATAACATATTACCGTCAGTTTTATGACTACTGTATGAGTTGTGGATATATTAATTATAATCCTGTAAGTGATAATTCCATATATTTTACTTATTCCTATATGTTGCAAAAAATTGTTAAACTCGGAAATGTAGAATTATATTCAAGAAATTATATTACGAGTAAGTGTAATGGGTTTGATGAAAATACTCCATATTACAAGTCAATCGCCCTGTCCATCTATGAAGGGGTTAAAGACTATAACGCATTATCTAAGATAAAGTACAGTGATGTTGATTTTCAAAAAGGTACTATTAAAGTTGCCGATGATCATATAAAAATATCAGAAGAATTGCTTCAGACATATAAAGACATGTATGATATGAATTCCTTTAAGAATATGTCAAGACAAGAATACTTTTTATTTGATGATTCTATTGATTCTTTAATAAGACAGTTTCAGAAAAGAGGAGATGGAAAATCAAGCAATGACTTGGTTAGATTTGCAAGGTTTATGAGTTTGAAAATTGTTGAAACAGGACTGGACTGTAACTTTATTTATGACTCTGGGTTGATATTTAGGTTATCAGAAATTCTTGGAAAAGAAAGATTAGTAGAAATTCTTGAATATGATAGTGGCTTAAGTAAAAAAGAAAAAATAGAAAATAATAAGGCTATGCAAGCTGCTCTTATAAATGCAGGAAGTAATCTTCTGTGCAAAAACTTCTTGTTTGACTATAGAGTGTATGGCGTTTGTTTGAAAAATAATTTAATAAAGTAATCCTTGAGTTTAAACGTCTATTAATGGCGTTTAAATTTAAGGAACTGCAATAAATAAAGAAAACCAAAATGGAGGAATATAATGGCTGAAATCGTTGAAGAGATTTTAAGCAATCAATCAAGAGGTTGCATAATTAGTATATTTACACCAACTGATAGTGATAAATACTTTATGAGAAAATATTGTGCAGCGATAAAAAACAATGGTAAGAATATAATATTAAGGGATGATAAAAATAAAGATTTAAGTATCAGCATTTCTGTCGGCAATATTAAACTTCTGAATAAAGAGGAACTTTTTGATAATTCAATATTACTGGATTTTTTGACGGAAGATAATATTAGATATGAAATGTACATAGCCGATTCATTTTACTCAGCGGACATGCCTTTGGATCAAGTGCCATAATTAATGGTACATTTTTTAAAATCATACACAAAAATAAAGAAAACCAAAAGCGAGGGTTAAATGATTTCTTTTAAAGAACTAATCATGTCAAATCAATTAAAAGACATAGTTATTCATGTGGATTATATGTCAGGTGAATGTGTGGAAGTTGATATAAAAAAATATAAGCTTTTTAAATGCGAAGAACCTGGACAAGCACTGGTGGTGGGCGATACCCCAATTCCATCAATTAGAATATTTACAGATAATGTGGAGCTGTTGAGTAATGAAGAAATGCTGGGAAAAGTAATTGCAATAGAAGCCAGGCACAAAGATACATATTATAACTTTTACATACATAGTGGGCTTGACTTTACGAAAATTAGTATTGAAGATGTTGCTTGAAAATGCGTATTTGCTTAGAAAAATGAGAGGAGATAAATATGAGTAATAAAACCAAGATTGAACATGATGGAGTGATTAAATCGTGGAGAACAATCATAGGGGTGTTGCATTCACTTGGATACGATTTTATGTATCAAGATGATATTGACAATGTGGCAAATTTTATAAGAAAAGAATTGGTGGAGGAATAAAGTGAAAAAATATAAAGTCTCAAAAGCATACTTGGATAATTACGATGTACATAAATATGAAAATGATGAGATAACTGGGCATGAGATTTTGTCCTATTATGAATTAGATGGATACACATCTTGTCTTGATTCAGAGGGATACATTCGAATTCCAAGTGATGATCAAGAACTGAATTTCGCCGAATTTATGAACTATTGCAAATCGGGCGCTATTAAATGCGATAAGCAACTTTTAGGACTACTAGATGTTTTCGGCGAGGAAGTTTATGAAAACTACTTTGATTTACTTCAGCGGCAAGTATTGGAACCGGTAGGGTATGAGTTGGTTATAAAAAAGAAAGAGGTGTGGGAATAAAATGATTAACTTAGCTGGGGTAAAAGATTGTGATAAGGAGATTATCCAAGAATTAACCATTGCAAAAATACCATATTTAAGAATAGGGAAGAGAAATAATGAAGTGCCAAGTGAATACATAGGAATTTTGAACGGCTTTGTTTTTGTTAGAGCCTGGTATTACTGGACTGTTAGTGGCTACATGCCATTAAAGTATGCAGATGATCTTTATACTAATTATAAGGACTTGCAGATTAGAGCAGGAGGGCATTGTGGCAACGTGGCACCTTCTGAACAGGTTACAAGCAGAGAATATAAGAAAAGATGGATGGATTTATTTGCATCAATGCCATTTAAAGAAATGGTTGAGTATGAGAAAATACATCCTCTAAAAGTAGAAGAATCTGATGATAAATGTGTTGATCACTATCATATAGACACGCAGCTTGGGTTATGTAGATTTGCGGAAACAATAATTGAAAACAACATTGTAACGGAGTTTATCAATGATTAGTGAAGAAAACTCGTGTTTGCTTTAAAATATTCGAGAAAGGTAAAAATATGAAGCTAACAGAAAAGATTGAAAGATTTAGCAATGGAAGTCGCAGGTTTGTCGGAAGATATAAAAAATGGAGTTGTAATATTATCTACCATGAGTCGAATTGGTATGATAAGAATTCTTATTGGTGTTTTACATGTGACAAAGGAGAGGATAGTTACAATTCATTGTGGCATGGTTTGAAGTTTTCGTCTAAAGAGGAGGCTCATGATACCAGTGTTGAATATATTGATAGACAAGAAAAGATAAAATAGAATGAACCTTTCATTTGAAACAATAAGGAGGAGAAGTAGATGTTATGAATAGAGAATTAGGTGTTGATTACGAAGGAAAAAGAATAATAGTCATGTCGTCTAAAAAGGCAGCATACCAGCAAGTGATTGGCAAATATGGAGAAATAGTTAGAGAATCTTCAAGCAGCTCAATCGGTGTGCGTATTGACGATTATTATAATAAATCAAGCTGTAATGGTACATATTGGTTTAAGCAAAGTGAAGTTGAATTAATTGAAAATGGAGGTCTTATGATGGAAGGATTTAATAGAGTGGCAATTGTAAATTTGTTGGATGATTGCAGTAAGAAAGATTATGGTTTTGCCTTATATGAGAGTGAGTGGGGAAACTTACAGGGGCCGGGAGAACTGGTGGTAGTTAATGCAAGAGGAAAGGACAACCGTGTACTGGCTGTTATGAAAAATGTGCTTTCAGTTGAAGAATATGGAAAGAATGTTACCGCCCAGGTGGTTGGTGTTGTCAACATGGAAGGCTTTAATAAAAGGGAAAAGGAAATACAAGCAAAAGTTGAATTGGACAAAAAGAAAAAAGAGATAGAGAGTAGATTAAGAGCTAAGATTGAAAAGCTGAAAGACGCAGAGTTTTATGAAAGAATGGCTCAGGAGTACGCCGCAAAAGATCCTGAACTGGGGGAACTGGTTACACAACTCAAAGAATTAGGGAATTAAATGGTTCTTTCATATGTGTAAGTAAAGACATAAAAAAAAGACCACTTACAAGCAGTCTTTTTTATCACTTAGTTTATGCAGGACGAACATTAACGGCCTGTGGTCCACGATTACCTTCTGTTACATCAAATGTTACAGACTGACCATCGTCTAAAGACTTATAGCCGTCCATAGCAAGACCAGAGAAATGAACGAAAATTTCGTTGCCCTGCTCGTCAGCGATAAAACCAAATCCTTTTGAAGCATTAAACCATTTTACTGTACCTTTATTCATGAAAGATACCTCCTTAAATATTAATATAACTAAAAATCGCATATACTTGTAAATCATCAATAGAATAATGACTTACAAATATATGCGAAATCAAGACCTTATTTAAAATACTTGCTCAGTATAACACAATAGTTTTAATAAGTCAAGGGGAAAATAGTATGAGCAACAAACGGGCATTTATGGCTTGGTTTTTTGGCAATCGTCAAACGAATATTACATTGAAAAATCAAAATCCACTTTAAGGCCCGTCCAAAATAAGGGTGGCACCTCCTCGCTCACCATTAGAATCGGAGGTGAACTATGTTTATATATATTATATATATCATCGGATCAAATCATAAATCCCAAGGCCAAGCAGGAATAGGCCCAAGGTAAGCAAAAGCAAATTCATTACTATGCCAAAGCGTTTGCTCCACAGTTCGTTCTCGCTATATTGAAACGAAAGATCCTTCCCGAAAAAGCGCTTCAAGAAGATAAACTGATTGGTGCAAAGGCCGAATATATGCCAACCACTCAATAAATATCCAATGTATACCAGTACATACCTATCTAATAGACCTGTAATGGTAAGGGCAATTCCCCCTATAATGGGAAAAGCAATCAGAAAAATACCAACTGTCACCCGCGCTGGTATCGGCAACTGCGATCTCTTTTGGTCACTCATGATTGTTACCTCACTTTTAGTTCGCTTTCGCTCCAAACCTCAACAAGCTGCAACAGTGGAATATTACGATCACATTGATTAAATCATATTTATTGCTAATTTCAAACAAAAGAGTATCCAATATGAATAATTGACCTCGAATATTCACAACGACAAACCCGGCAAATCGGCATCTGGAAAACGGCATTATAAAAGAAAAAACCACTTTCCAAAAGAACATGAAAATTAGGATTTAACGAAACTCTCTTTCGCAATTTGGACAACGATGTGAATTCTTGAAACCTAAATATTTGTGACAATAAGGACACCGATCTAAAATAACTGTGGCTATAAGCCATACGCCATAAATACTTAAAATCGTAACCTCTCTTGGAAGTGGCTTATCAAGAAGGGTATTTACTAAAACAATAAGCAATGTAGATATAATCAGTACTAAATAGGCAATTCGTTTATGTTTTTTTACTCTTTTCCTCATATGATGTCTCCTGTAAGGGTTGTAAACTCTTTATAGATTATAACATTTTAGCAGGAAAACTTAAAGTATATCTGACTATAAAACTGAAACTTTCCCGGAGAACAGGGAGAAAGGTGGAGCTATGAAAGTGTGGAATAAAAAATATGATATTGACCATGAAGAATTAGAAGAGAAAATTTCAATGGTAGCAAATGAATTGGGACTGTCAGTTCAAGAGGTCATCAGTGATTTAGAGGATTTAAGATGGCAGCATGAAGATTGGGAAATCGATAAATTGCTTGAAGAAGTTAAAAGGTGTTATTTATCTAACTAAATTAGAATTTCCCGGAGTACCGGGAGAAAGGAAATTTATGAGAGCAATTGATGCAGATGCATTTAAACGGCAAATAGCAGCAGCAGCCGTCCAGAATGGGGCCGCGGAAGCTGCAAACAGGGCTAGAATTATGATGGATCTGGTTGATCATCAACCTACAGTCTATGAGAATACTGATCTTGAGCCAGAAGAAATTCAACTCCTAAAACGAGATTTAGAGAAAAATATATGTACAGGATGTTGGCTTAAGGAGGGCACTCAAATAGCTGAGAAGATATCTGTGTTAAAGGAATTGCTTGAAGCTGCAACAGAAGAAATCGAAAATGTGTACGGCCATGATACAGAACTTACGGAGCGAATCAGGAATACACTTTAATTCAGAAAACTGAGATTTACAAGACAACTAAAGGTGCATTTTATTAGAAATGGAGGAGGTGTTTTGGTGAGCATAGGGTTTAATTGGTTCAAGGAATATAATATCACAATTACAGATGAATTATTTTATCGTGATGTTGAATTAAAATATATTGGAGGAGGAAACACTTCTCATTCAGGTGGAAACATAGGTAAAGTACAAGACTTATTTGAAAAATATGGAGGAAAAAGAATTCCATGTATATGTGCTGATTTTATACAATCAGAAGACGAAAAACTTGACTTGATTGAGCCAAAAGAACTGTCATGTATATGCGAGAAAATTCTTAAAGGAAAAGAGGTTGATGAAGTTGACATGAGATCGAGGATTGAGTGGTTTCTAGATCTATCAGATGACGGATATTATCTTTCGTATGATTATGAATAAAATCGGAATTTTCTAAAGAAAGGAGCTGTGTTAATGGATGTTGTGGTTCAGTCAGATTATCAGGACATATATAGAATTACTGGCGGTGTCTTACTTGTAGTAAATAAGTTTAAACAAAAGGAAATTGATGGAGTGAAATATCCAAGAGTGAGTTACTGTAGAAGGAATAACTCAAGATTATATAAACAAGGCTGCCAGAATCATTTAAAGATATTGACAAAAGAATACATAAAAGAGGAATCCTGTTTCGGGCCAGCATGGAGTGTGCCATTAGGAACAGTATGCTATTGCGACATACCAATTGAAATTGCACCTAAAGATGAATGGGAGTATCAGATCAAAACAAGTGGAGAGTCATTTTCCGGAAGAGATGAAAATATGATTGACTTTTTGAGAGAAATCGAATCATTAATTAAAAAGACAGATAGAGGAAGTTTGGTCGCCGACTCTACCTGTCAGTAGGCAACACTCAGCGGATAGAATATAACATTTCTGTTGGCTTATTTCAAGCCAGTTATCCATGTATAAAATTATAATGAAACTCCGCTTTTATGCGGAAAACAAAAATAGGAGGAAGAGAGGTGGCCTGTGACAATAAGGGAGTATAACGAACAATTTTACCCAAAAATCAGCAAAGCCTATTGTTTTATTAATAATCTGGAACACGCAGCACAGAAAACCGATGACTACGAAGAAACGATGAAGCAGCTTTCATGCATCGGTTGGGACGATGAGTGCAAAGAGACAATTACAGAAGCGTTGGCGAGTTATAAAAAACTAATAAGAGAACAACTTATTTGAGACATTGAAATAAAAATACGGAAGGGACTGATTATTAATAGTACAGATACTAGAGCTATTTGGCGGCATAGGATCTCCAAGAGTAGCCTTACGGAATCTTGGTGTGCCAACAAAAGCTATTGATTATGTAGAAATAGATGAAAAAGCTGTAAGAAGTTATAACGCAATGTTTGAAGACGAATTAGAGTATAAAACACAGTCTGTCGTTGGTTGGAATTTAAGACCAGATATTTTGATTCATGGTAGTCCATGTCAGCAAGTTTCAATTTGTGGTTGGATAAGCCCTGTTGGAAGTCCAAAAGGAGCCGATGAGGGTTCGGGAACTGAATCTTCGCTTATGTGGGAAACAATACATATCATTCAGCAAATGGGTGAATGGAAGCCTAAAGTCGTTATTTGGGAAAATGTCAAAGGCGTTAGATACAAAGGGATGAAAGAGAATTTCCAAAGATATTTGCATGAAATGGAACAGTTGGGATACACAAACAGCCATAAATGTTTAGACGCAAGAGATTTTGGGATTCCACAAGCCAGAGAAAGAGTGTTTACAATTTCATGCTTAAATGGCGAGAAGTTCGATTTTGATAAATTAAGACATACTCCGATGAGGCCATTGAAAGATTTCCTCCAAGAAAAAGTAAGCGATGCTTATAATGTTACACAGCCAAGTATCCTTAGTGCAATTGGTAAAACCAAAACAGCAAAGCGCGCAACCGTTATTACTGATTATGCTTACACAATCACAGAAAGGCAAGATAGGTGTCCTGCGCAAATTATTGATTGTGGCAATGGGAACTATCGGTTTTTGACAGAATTGGAATGTTGGAGATTGTTTGGATATCCAGATGATGACTATTATGCAGCCGAAAGAGCTAATCCGAAAAAAAGATCAGCAATTGTAAATAGAGCTTTATATAAACAGGCAGGAAATAGTATAGTAGTGCCTATTTTTGAAGAAATATTTAGAGTATTACTAAGAGATTACATAAAGCATTGAAATTAAAGTTTGCTTCGGAATGGAGGTAATTAAAATAAAGAAAGGTATCGTCGGTTTTATCAAAAGAGTTCTTGGATATTGTGACGGTTGCAGAGACTGTAAGAATAGATTTTTTAAATATCCTAAGAGGTTTCGTATGAGAACTATGTACGAAGTTGAAGAATCAAATTACATAACGTGCTGTAAGGGATATTACGAAAATGTTATTGAACCATATTGGGACGAAAGATGGGAAGAGTATTATTCTTCCAGATTGTAGGACGAGGAGGAATTGATTGAAAACTGTAGCTAACTTTAGATGTAAAGAATGTGGTGATATTTTTCGGGCGGAATCCAGTAAATGGACGAAGTGTAAATGTGGAATGTGCGAAGTTGAACCGGGTGAGATGGGTAGCACGGCATATAGGGGAAATGTGTGCTTCGAGAGACTCAAAGATGGCGAAGACTACACATACTACGATGATAACGATTTTTATATTATGGAAGGCGACGTGCTAGTTTTATTTAATAAGATGAAGCAGATGTGCGAAGAACTAGATTTCCATATATACGAATCATTTAAGAAGGGTGAAGACGAGAGAGAGTATTTGTCTTATCTGAACTATACAAAATCAGATCTAATTAATCACAATGAGATGAATGAAATTCAATTTTGTGTGAGGTTTGATAAGTATTTTAATGAGAAAGATTACATTAGCCGGTTAGAGTCATTTTATAACTTCATTTTATATTTAAAAGATAATCCAGAGCTTTTAACAAAGAGAAAAGAATTGTTAAAATATTCTGATGAAAAAGATGTTGAGTGGAGCAGAGAACAAGTAAAAGATTATGATTATAAGTTCTATTTTTAGAATAGAAACAGAGTTTAATTGGAGGGAAGACGTAAACATTAGAAGACTTGGTTTTGAGAGAATCATGAAATGAAAATTTGATTGGAGGATAAGTGACAAAAAGAGAAGAGTTGATTACTGAGATAAAAAATAAAAAATATTTGTTTGGTTGTTCTGAATCTGCGCTGCGAGACGAAGAAAATTATATGTATTTATTAAAGAATGTAGCACTATCAAATATGAATGGGTGTCCTCAAAATTATGAGTGCTTCGAAAGAACTGAAGAGTTGTGCGAAAAGCTTAGGCTATCTAGTATCGAAACCTGCGCCAACTGTTGGAGTGCTGCTTTAAAAGAATGATTTCAACCCTATTAAGGAGGTGTAGGTATTAAATATAGTGAGGTGATTATAACGGATGATAATTTTGATGAAGAGTTTGAAAAGCTATGTGACATTTTACATATTTCATACGGTTCATGGTTTGAATTTGTTGATAATCTCGGAGATGGATTTTTTAAACAGACTCACGAACTAGGTTTTGAAGAATGGATTAATCAAAAAGTTAATGCTCATTATAATCCTGTCGGAAATGTTTATCCTTGTATTAGTGGGTCACTTGCTTATGAATGCGGAAATGGATTTATGATTTGTAGTTATTCGGAACCAGATATTTATATGTAAATATTCGATTAGTGATTTATGGAAATGGAGAGAAGGCATAGAATGACGAATTCAAAGGAGGGATAATAGAGGAACAGTAATAATTTAACCCACATAAATAGCGCTTATTAGAAAAAGGCATTTATGTGGGTCATACAATCCATTTTATTAGTATTCTCCATCTGCAGCG
>Ga0213826_1000586_pt1 | contig 17997 bp, 13 predicted proteins | sample MC6MC0899MG_FD_180668 | JGI IMG/M metagenome (GOLD analysis project Ga0213826, IMG submission 180668) | Enriched soil aggregate microbial communities from Iowa State University, Ames, United States - MC6-MC0899-MG | ecosystem: Environmental > Terrestrial > Soil > Unclassified | place: USA: Iowa...
TCACGGGGGAGCGGGTCACGCCGACGCCGCCCGCCGACATCGAAGCCGCCGCGGCCATTCCGAGCATCCCCGGATTCCCCTGGTGGGCCGTGATCCTGGGCGGAGGACTTCTGCTCGCGATCGTCTACGTCTGGCGCAGTGGCTACGCGCCTCGCGTCCGGGCCGTGCGGAGCGCTGCCTGAACGGTCCGCACGGCGGCCGATGGTTCCCCTCAGAGGGTGCTTGCGGCTAAGATCACATGCTCAGCAGCCAGCCGATCTGGCTCTCAGTATCCAGCGACGTGTACTGGCCATCCCCTGTTCCGAGGAAGCGCCCATGCCGTTGAACAACCCTGTGCCCACCGCCGTCCCGAATCCGGGTGACCCCAGCGAGGAACTGGCCGCGGAGCTGCGTGCCGATGTCCGCCGGGTCTCCACGCTCCTGGGCCAGTCCCTGGTGCGTCAGCACGGCCCCGAACTCCTCAAGCTCGTGGAGCAGGTGCGCCTCCTGACCAAGGAGTCCAAGGAAGCCGCGCGCGGCGTCGGTGACGCCACCGGGCCCTGGAGCGCCGACGACGTCGCGCAGCAGGTCCGCGAGCTGCTCTCCTCCCTGCCGCTCGAGGAGGCCACCCGCCTGGTCCGCGCCTTCGCCTTCTACTTCCACCTGGTGAACGCCGCCGAGCAGGTCCACCGGGTGCGTGTTCTGCGCTCCCGGGCTGAGAAGGACGGCTGGCTGGCACGCGCCGTCACCGAGATCGCCGAGCACGCCGGAACCGAAGCACTGCAGGACCTGGTCAACGAACTGGACGTCCGCCCGGTGTTCACCGCGCACCCGACGGAGGCCTCCCGCCGGTCCGTGCTGGACAAGCTCCGCGCCCTCTCCGATGTGCTGTCCGAGCCCACCGAGGAGGGGACCTCCGCCCGCAGCCGCCAGGACCGCCGGCTCGCCGAGATCATCGACCAGATGTGGCAGACCGACGAACTGCGCCAGGTCCGGCCCACCCCGATCGACGAGGCCCGCAACGCCATCTACTACCTCGGCAACATCCTCACGGGGGCCATGCCGGAGGTCATGACCGAGCTCGGGGACCTCCTGGCCGAACACGGCGTCACCCTGCCGGCCGAGAAGGCCCCCATCCGTTTCGGTTCCTGGATCGGCGGCGACCGGGACGGCAACCCGAACGTCACGGCCGAGGTCACCCGCGAGATCCTCCAGCTCCAGAACCAGAACGCGGTCCGGATCGCCATCTCCCTCCTGGACGACCTCATCTCCGTGCTGTCCAACTCCACCGCCCTGGCCGGCGCCAGCGAGGAGCTCCAGGAGTCGCTCCGTGAGGATCTGGCGAAGCTCCCGGGCCTGGACAAGCGGGTTCTCGAGCTGAACGCCCAGGAGCCGTACCGTCTCAAGCTGACCTGCATCAAGGCGCGCCTGCTCAACACGGCCCGCCGCATCGCCGCGGGCGGACCCCATGAGCCCGGCCGCGACTACGTCAGCACGGAAGCCGTCCTGGCGGATCTGCGGCTCGTGGAGAACTCCCTGCGCGAACACTCCGCATCCCTGGCCGCCGACGGCGCGCTGGCGCGGGTGCAGCGAGCCGTCGCCTCGATCGGCCTTCAGCTGGCCACGCTGGACATCCGGGAGCACGCGGACCACCACCATGACGCCGTCGGCCAGCTCTTCGACCGCATCGGCGAGCTGAGCGGCCCCTACGCGGAGCTGTCCCGGGAGGAGCGCTGGGACGTGCTGCGGGCCGAGCTGGCCTCGCACCGCCCGCTCTCCGGCCACCCGATCGTGCTGGACGGCGTCGCGGACAACACCTACAACGTGTTCCGGGTGATCCGGCAGGCGCTCAAGGCCTACGGTCCGGACGTGATCGAGACCTACATCATCTCGATGACCCGCGGCGCCGACGACGTCCTGGCCCCCGCGGTTCTGGCCCGCGAGGCAGGGCTGGTCCAGCTGCACGGCGAGAACCGCTACGCCAAGATCGGTTTCGCACCCTTGCTGGAGACGGTGGATGAGCTGCGGGCCTCGGCGGAGATCGTGGACCAGCTCCTCTCCGAACCCTCGTACCGCGAACTCGTGCGGCTGCGCGGCGACGTGCAGGAGATCATGCTCGGCTACTCCGACTCCAACAAGGAGTCCGGCGTGATGACCAGCCAGTGGGAGATCCACAAGACACAGCGCAAGCTCCGCGACGTGGCACTCAAGCACGGGGTGCGCCTGCGCCTCTTCCACGGCCGGGGCGGCTCGGTGGGCCGCGGCGGCGGGCCCACCTATGACGCCATCCTGGCTCAGCCGAACGGCGTCCTGGAAGGCGAGATCAAGTTCACCGAACAGGGCGAGGTCATCAGCGACAAGTACTCGCTGCCGGAGCTGGCCCGCGAGAACCTGGAGCTCTCCCTGGCGGCCGTCATGCAGGGTTCGGCCCTGCACCGGGCCCCGCGCACCACGGAGGAGGAACGGGAGCGCTACGGCCAGGTCATGGACGTCATCTCGGACGCGGCGTTCGCCCGGTACCGCACGCTGATCGACGACCCGGACCTCCCGGCGTACTTCCTGGCGTCCACCCCGGTGGAGCAGCTGGGCCAGCTCAACATCGGTTCCCGCCCGTCCAAGCGCCCCGACTCCGGGGCCGGTCTGGGCGGTCTGCGGGCCATCCCCTGGGTGTTCGGCTGGACGCAGTCCCGTCAGATCGTGCCCGGCTGGTTCGGCGTCGGTTCGGGCCTGAAAGCCGCCCGCGAGGCCGGTCTGGAGCAGGAACTGCAGGAGATGGCGCAGCGCTGGAACTTCTTCGCCTCGGTGCTCTCCAACGTGGAGATGACCCTGGCCAAGACGGACATGGACATCGCGAGTCACTACGTCGGCACGCTGGTCCCGGAGGAGCTGCACCGGCTGTTCGACGCGATCCGCGCCGAGCACGATCTGACCGTGGCGGAGGTGGAGCGTCTGACCGGGGAGAACGAACTCCTGGACGCACAGCCCACCCTCCAGCGTTCCCTGCGGGTCCGTGACCAGTACCTGGATCCCATCAGTTACCTGCAGGTGGAGCTCCTGCGCCGCGTCCGGGAGGAGGCCGGCGCCGGGGAGTCGGAGATCGCCGAGACCTTGCAGCGGGCCATGCTCATCACCATCAACGGAGTGGCCGCCGGCCTGCGCAACACGGGCTGAGCCGCGGCGCACCGCGCGGGGCGGGAGGATCCTGCCCCGCGCGGCCGTCGTCGGTGTCTTGCGCCGTCCGGTGTCAGGATGACCGACGACGGCGGCGGGTCACGATCAGCCCCAGCACGCCGCCCACCAGCACGCCCACCGCGAGCCCCAGCAGTGAGCTGGCCCAGAACGGCAGGCGGGTGGTGTGGCCGGTGACGTAGCCGAGGCCGACGCTCCACGCGGCCCACAGGAGGCTGCCCAGGAGCGAGCACGCCACGAAGCTCCGGGTGGACACGTCCGCAATCCCGGATCCGGCGGAGAGCGCGAGCCGCCCGCCCGGCAGGAAGCGGAGTCCGATGATCACGCCGTAGGTCGGTGTCCGCCCTGCGCGTTCCAGGGCGCGGTGTATCCCCGCATGGATCTTCGAGGTGAGCGTCCACCGGTCCATGAGATGCGCCAGACGCCGCTTGAACAGCAGAAACACGACGAGTTCGCCCAGGAACGAGCCGAGGGTCGCGAGGGCCAGCGCGAGTGGCAGGGAGCAGTGCCCCTCCGCGGCCAGGGCGCCCGCCGCCACCACCAGCGCCTCGGAGGGCAGGGGCGGGAAGACGGTGTCCGCCATCACCAGGGGGACGATCCACCAGTAGAGCGCGGTGCTCCACGTGGTGGGATCGGAGAAGTCCATGGCTACAAGGTACGTCACCGCGGGCCGTGGTGGGGGCGGAGCCGCGGGCGGTGAATCCCGGGCCGGTAAAGTGGGCACCGTTCACTCGTACGGAGATCTTTGGGGGTATTTCCATGGGAAGACTGTTCGATGGCCCGTGGCCGGTTCTGCTCATCATCATCCTGACCCTGGGAGTGGTGGCCGCGCTGCTCATCCTGGCAGTGGTCGCCAGCGCACGGCCCAGTCAGGACGCGGCGTATCTGGCCCGGCTGCGCGACGGTCAGCTGACGGTCGAGAGCCAGACGGACTACCTGCAGGGGGTCGGGCACCGCACGCGGGCCCTCGTGTCGGGCGTGATCGGATTGTTCGTGCTGGGCATCGTCTTCGGGCCCGTCGCGATCGTCCAGGCGAGCCGTGCCGAAGCTCTCGGAGTCACGGCGACAGCGGGCAAGGTGCTCGGCTGGATCAGCGTGGGCTTCAGCATCCTCTGGGTGCTCGGCGTCGGCATGGGATTGTCGAGCCGGCTCGGCTACTAGCCGCTTGGGTACTGAGCCGGCCGGGTGCTGAGCCGCAGGGTATTGAGCCGGCCGGGTGCTGAGCCGCAGGGCCCTCAGTCGCCGTGCGCTTCGGACAGCGTCAGTTCGCTGCGGTACTCCACCGGCTTGCCGGACAGCGGGTCCACGAAGCGGATGCCCCGGGCCAGGAGCTGGAGCGGCCGGTCGTAGTCGTCCGGGGCCTTGTCCAGCAGGACGGGGTAGAAGGGGTCGTTGACGATCCCCAGTCCGAGCGATGCCATGTGCACGCGCAGCTGATGTGTCTTCCCGGTGTGCGGTTCCAAGCGGTAGAGGGCGCGCCCGCGGGGGTGTGCGCCGTCGTCGTTCCGGGTGCTGAAGACCTCCGCGCGCTCGATGCGCGTCTCGGTGTTGGGCTCGCCGTCCACCACCTGGGCCAGAAGGTAGTCGCGGGACTTGGTCATGCGATTGCGGACCAGGGCCGGGAACTCCGGTTCGGCGAAGCCCTCGGCGGGGATCGCGGCGGAGACGCATTCGTACTCCTTCTGCACCTTCCGCTTCTCGAAGAGCACCTGGTACTTCCCGCGGGTGTCCGGGTTGGTGGAGAACAGCAGCACGCCCGCGGTCATGCGGTCCAGGCGGTGCATGGGGATGAGGTCCGGGATGTCGAGCAGTTTGCGCAGCCGGACCAGGGCCGACTCCTGGATGTAGGTCCCGCCGGGGGTGGTGGGCAGGAAGTGCGGCTTGTCCACCACCAGCAGATCGCCGTCCTGGTGCAGGATGGACAACTCCACGGGCAGTCGCTCCTCGGCCGGGAGCGTGCGGTAGTACCAGATGAAGGTGTGGTCGCGGAGGGGAGTGCCACGGTCCAGCGGTGCGCCGGTCTCGCCGACGATCTCCCCGGCGTCGAAGCGGTCCAGGATCCCCTGGGGGTCGACGTGGCCCCAGCGGTGCAGCATGTATTCCAGCGCGGTCTCCCACGGGCCGTCGTGCGGCAGGCGCAGGCGGGTGGCGTTGACGCCGTCGCGGACCGGGAGGGGGGATCTCATCACCGGGACAGTTTAGTCGGGAGGCGGTTGGTCGGGTGGCGGGCGGTGCTGGCGGGGCGCGCATTCCGTCGACTGTGCACTTTCTCGGGGCGGCGAGGTCTGGAACCCCGAGAAAGTGCATTCTCACGCAGGGGTCCCCGACGGCGAGGCCCGGGCGTAGGCTGGCGCCATGACCACTTTCAGGCTGGACCATGTGGGTGTGACCGTGCAGGACCTGGACGGCGCCATCGCGTTCTTCGAGGCGCTCGGGTTCGAGGTGGAGGGCCGGGCCGAAGTCGGCGGCCCCTGGGCTGACCGGGTGAACGGCCTGAACGGAACCCAGGTGGAGATGGCGATGGTCCGGCCGCCCGGCGGCGGGGAGGGGAAGCTCGAACTCACCCGCTTCATCACTCCGCCCGCCGAAGGCGATTCGGGCGGACGACCCGTCAACAGCTACGGGTTCAGCCACATCTGCTACCAGGTGGACGATGTGCGCGACGTCGTGGCGCGGGCCGAAGCGGCCGGTTACGGCCTGGTGCGGGAGCTGGTCAATTACCAGGACGTCTACCTGCTCGCTTACCTCCGCGGCCCCGAAGGCCTGCTGGTCGAGGTCGCCCAGGCGCTCTGAGGCTCGGGCCGTTCCATTTCGCAGACCGCCCCTTTCATCGACTGCTCCACGGAATGCCGTTTTCCCGCCGATTCAGGCCGGAAGCGGCACCTGTGGGGCAGTCGATGGTTGGAGGGAAAAATCTTCTTGACAAGAAAATTTGTCGGTGAAATCATGGAGCCATGAAGGACATCGAAGTGATCGAGGATCCCCAGGTCGCAGAGGTCTCGCTGGACCCGATGCGCTCGCGGATCCTGGAAGCGCTCGTGGAACCCGCCTCGGCGGCCACGGTGGCCGGGCGGATCGGGGCCCCTCGGCAGAAGGTGAATTACCACCTCAAGGCCCTGGAATCGGCCGGTCTGGTGGAGCTGGTGGAGGAGCGGCGCAAGGGCAACATGACCGAGCGGGTCATGCAGTCCAGCGCAGGGTCGTACCTGATCTCGCCGCTGGCTCTGGCCTCCATGGCGCCGAAACCCGAGAAGTACACGGACCGGTTCTCCGCCTTCTGGATGCTCGCCCTCGCGGGGCGACTGGTCCAGGAAGTGGGCAAGCTGATCGCGGGAGCGGTCGCCGCGCGGAAGCCGCTGGCGACCTTCGCGATCGACGCCGAGCTCAGCTTCGCCAGCGCCCGCGACCGGGCGGAGTTCGCTCAGGAGCTGTCCGCCGTCGTCGATTCCCTGGTGGAGAAGTATCACGACGCCGGCACCCCCGGCGCGCGCCGGCACCGCCTGGTGCTCGCGCTGCACCCCGAACTGAAGAAGGGCGCGGAAGCCGCCGCGCCCGCAACCGGCATCGCAGACACCGTAGACGCAGACAAGGAGCAGGACCATGAGTGAGAACCGCGAATTCCGCATCGAAGCCACCACCGAGGTGGAAGCCACTCCCGAACGGGTGTGGGAGGCGATCAACGACGCCACCGCCGCCTGGATGTTCCCCACGGACCAGTGGCCGGCCGAGTACCCGGTCAAGGAGTACCCCACGCATGTGATCTCGCGGATGGACGGCCCCGACGGGTGGTTCAACCAGTTGGAGAACACCATCGAGGCGCTTCCGGGCGGCAAGTCCCGGATCCGCTATGTGCACAGCGGGGTCTTCACGGACGACTGGGACCAGCAGTATGACGGCGCGTCCAAGCACACGCTGTTCTACCAGCACACCCTGGGGCAGTACCTCAAATACTTCGACGGCCAGTCCGTGGTGTTCACCGACGTCCAGGGCCCCGCCGCCTCGGGATCCCCCGACGCGTTCGACAAGCTCAAGGCGGCCTTCGGGATCGCCGAGGCGCAGGCCGGGGACAAGGTCTCCGTGACGGTCCCCGGGGTCGGTGAGCTGAACGGCGAACTCGACTACGCCAACGAATGGTTCTTCGGGATCCGCACGGGCGACGCCCTGTACCGCTTCTTCGGCCGGAACCACTTCGGGTCCGTGGTGGGTCTGACCGTCCACGACTTCTCCGGATCGGGGGACTCCGAGGCCACCGCCGCCGCGTGGAGCCGGTACCTCGAGGGCCTCTACTCCTGAGCTTTCGTCCCTTCGAATCGACTGCTCCACTGGGCGCCGTCCCAACCCTGGAAACGGGTGGAATCGGTGCCCAGTGGAGCAGTCGTTCGTGAGGGGTGGGGCGTCAGGCGATCGCGACGGCGGGCGGTTCCGGCAGCCGTCGCCGAAGGCCGGGGGTGCGGAGCAGCTGATCCTGGGCGTCCCTGAGCACCAGCACTCCTCGTTCGAGCTCGCCGGGTGGAAGGGTGAACGGCAGGCGCAGGAAATGTTCGAACGCGCCGCCGACGCCGAAACGCGGCCCCGCGGCCAGCCGGACCCCGCGCTGTGCCGCCAGGAGGGTCAGTGCAGCACTGCTCACCGCCTCGCCCTGGGTGCCCGTCCGGGGGAGCCGGCACCATACGGACAGCCCGCCGCGGGGCTTCTCGGTGCGCCATCCCGGCAAGTGTTCAGCCAGGAGTCCGAGCAGGGTGTCCCGTTGCCGCTCCAGCTCGACCAGCCGCGGGCGCAGGCCCGGAAGGTCGTGCTGGAGGAGGTGCCGGCCGGCCAGTTGCTCAGCCACCGGGCCGCCGAGGTCCAGTGGAGTCCGGGCCCGCGCCATGCGCTGGATGTTCTCCGCCGACGCCCGTGCCCAGCCGATGCGGAGCCCGCCCCAATGGGTCTTGCTCAGCGAGCCGATCGTGACCACGCCCGGGCCGTACGACCCCAGGTGCGGGGGAGCGGCGCCGTCGAAATCGATGTCCCGCAGTGTCTCGTCGGCGATCAGCACCGTGCCGGCCGCCGTCGCGGCCCGCACCACGCGGCGTCGCTGGTCCGCAGGCATGAGGCGGCCCGTGGGGTTCTGGAAATCCGGGATGAGGTACGCCGCGGCCGGGTGGTGCCGGGCGAGGGCGGCCTCGAAGCCGTCGACGTCCCAGTCCCCGGCGAGAGGGAACGCGAGGGGGACCGCCTTGCACCGGCGGGCGTTGATGGCGTCCAGCGCGTGAGGGTAGCTGGGGTGTTCCACGAGGACCCGTTGCCCCGGGCTGACGAATGCCGCCAGGGCCAGGGTCATCGCCTGCTGCGCCCCGCTCGTGACCATGACCTGGTCCACGGTGGTGGGCAGGCCCTCGGCGGTGAATTTCGCGGCGATGGCCTCCCGGAGTTCGGGGAGCCCGTAGGAGTCGTAACCGAACCCGGGGAGCAGTGCGGGCAGCTCGCTCAGCGCGGCGGTGTAGGCCTGATGAACGGCCGCGCCGTTCGCGGGGAGGCACGCGTAGGCGAAGTCGACCACCCCCTCGGGTGCGCGCAGTCCCGGCGCGTAGTCCGTCCGGGCCGCCCAGGGGTCCGCGTTCCCCGTCTGGCTGGGGATGCAGGTGCGCGCCCGTGTGCCCTGCCCGGCGGAGAGGAAGCCCTCTTCCCGCAGCGCGTTGTACGCGGCCGTCACGGTCGTCCTGCTCACCCCAAGCGCCAGAGCCAGCGTGCGCTCGCTGGGCAGCGCCGAGTCGAGCGGCAGGCGCCCATCTAGGATGAGAAGACGCACGACGTCGGCCAGCTCGCGGTACGCGGGCGCCGTGCCGCGGCGCCATTCGCCGAGGAGCCGGACGAAGGGGGTGCTCGAAATGGCCTGGTTCACGAAGCCAGTATTTCAAAGTGGCTATGTTTTTCATAGCCACTTGGCTGGGAAGGTGGAGCCATGATGTTCCGAAGGATTTCTCAGCTCACCGCCGGCCTGGCCCTCTACGGCTTCTCCATCGCCCTGTTCATCCGCGCCGGGCTGGGCACCGCTCCCTGGGACATCCTGCATCAGGGCGTTGCGCGGCTGACCGGGATCAGCACGGGTGTGGTGATCATCGTGCTGAGCTTCCTGATCCTGCTGCTCTGGATCCCCCTGCGGCAGCGGCCGGGCTGGGGCACGCTCGCCAACGCGGTCCTGGTGGGGCTGTTCGTGGACCTGTCGATGCCGCTCATCCCACGGGCCGACGGTCTGCTGTGGCAAGTGCTGTTCCTGCTCGGGGCCCTGGTGCTGAACGCGGTGGCGACGGCCTGTTACATCTCCGCGAACTTCGGGCCGGGAGCCCGCGACGGTCTCATGACCGGTCTGGCGCGGCGCACAGGATGGCCGCTGTGGCGCTGCCGCACGCTGATCGAGGTGACGGTGGTGGCCATCGGCTGGGCTCTGGGCGGAGTGCTCGGCGTGGGGACCGTGGCCTACGCGTTCGGCATCGGCCCGCTGGTGCAGTGGCTCATGCCGGTCTTCGCGATCCCGGGTGTACACCGCGGGGGCGCCAAGGTGGAGGCTCCCGCCGTCGAGCGTCTCCCCTCGACTGCTCCGTAAACGTCCTTTTCACGCCTGAAAACGACATCTACGGAGCAATCGATGAGGGGAGCGGCGTCAGTGGCCCCGGTCGATCCATTCCTGAAGCTGCGGAGCCTCGGCCCCGATGCTCGTCGATTCCCCGTGGCCGGTGTGGACCACCGTCTCGGCCGGGAGAGTCAGGAGACGCTCCCGGATCGAGTCGATGATGGTGGGGAAGTCGCTGTAGGAACGGCCCGTGGCGCCGGGGCCGCCCTGGAACAGGGTGTCCCCGGTGAACACGGTGCCGAGCGCGGGCGCGTGGAAACTCACGGAGCCGGGGGAATGACCCGGGGTGTGCACGGCCACCAGCTCCGTCCCCGCGACCGTGAAGCGCTGCCCGTCGGCGATCTCCGCGTCCGGCGCCGTCTCGGGGTAGACCGCCTCCCAGAGCATCCGGTCCTCGGGATGCAGGTGCACCGGGGCGTTCACCAGCTCGGCGAACTCCCGGGCGTGGCGGATGTGGTCGTCGTGGCCGTGCGTGAGCAGGACTGCCTGGACCGTCCGCCCGGCCACGGCTTCGGCGATGCGAGCGGCGTCGTGGGCGGGGTCGATCACCAGCACCTCGGCGTCGTCGCCCACGATCCAGACGTTGTTGTCCACGTCCCAGGTGCCGCCGTCCAGGGAGAAAGTCCCGGACGTGACCAGGTGCTCGATGCGGGCGGTCACAGTTCCACCACCGAACGCAGCACTTCGCCGCGGTGCATCTTGTCGAAGGCGGCCTCGACGTCACCGAGGCCGATGCGTTCGGTGACGAAGGCGTCCAGCGGCAGACGGCCCAGCCGGTACTGGTCGACCAGCATGGGGAAGTCGCGGCTGGGCAGGCAGTCGCCGTACCAGGAGGACTTGAGGGAGCCGCCGCGGCCGAACACGTCCAGCAGCGGGAGGTCCAGCGTCATCTCCGGGGTGGGGACCCCGACCAGGACCACGCGTCCGGCCAGGTCACGGGCGTAGAACGCCTGCTTGTACGTCTCCGGACGCCCGACCGCGTCGATCACGACGTCGGCGCCGAAGCCCCCGGTCAGCTCGCGGATGCCCTCCACCGGGTCAGTCTCTCCGGAGACGATCCCGTGCGTCGCTCCGAGCGTCTTGGCGAGTTCCACCTTGGCGGGATCCAGGTCGACGGCGATGATCGTGGTCGCGCCGGCCAGCTTCGCCCCGGCGATCGCGGCGATGCCCACGCCGCCGCAGCCGATCACGGCCACGGATTCGCCGCGCTTGACCTCACCGGTGTTCATGGCGGCGCCGATGCCGGCCATGATGCCGCAGCCGAGCAGGCCGACGGCGGCGGGGTCCACGTCGTCGTCGATCTTGGTGCACTGACCTGCGGCGACGAGGGTCTTCTCGGCGAAGGACCCGATGCCGAGGGCCGGCGAGAGCGGCGTGCCATCCTGCAAGGTCATCTTCTGGGTGGCATTGTGCGTGGCGAAACAGTACTGCGGCTGACCCTTGGCACATGCGCGGCACGTGCCGCAGACGGCACGCCAGTTGAGGATGACGCGGTCGCCGGGCTTCAGATCGGTGACATCCGGCCCGACGGCGCTGACCACGGCCGTCGATTCGTGGCCCAGGAGGTAGGGGTAGTCGTCGCCGATGCCACCGAGCTTGTAGTGCAGATCCGTGTGGCAGACGCCGCAGCTCAGGACATCGACCAGAGCCTCTCCGGGCCCTGGATCCGGCACCAGGATGGTCTCGATGCTCGCGGGAGCACCCTTCTCCCGGACGACTACTGCCTTGACTTCGTGGACGGCTGCGGCCATGAAACACCTCCGGTGCTGTGGGGTTGGTGTGCGTGTGTTCCGAGCCTAGCGATATCGGTCGGCTCGTGCCGCGGCGGGACCGCCGTGGCGCTCAGTGGGTCGCGAATTCGGCGAGTGTGACGCTCAGCTGGTCTGGCTGGTCTGGCGGTCCAGGCCGGCGAGGTATTTGGCATTGCCGCGGAGCGCCGCCTCGTAGCGGGCGAGTTCCGGCGAATCGACGTGGTCGGCGAAGAGTGTCAGCGCCGAGGAGAGCGCCGCATGATGACGGCCCTGGGCGTGCAGCGTCAGCAGCTCGAAGACGCCCAGGGAGAGCGAGGCCGGGAACTGCTCGCGGCCCGCGCGGAACAGTTCGGCGGACCGCTCCAGCTCGCCGAGATTCCGCAGGGTGCTGCCGTACTGGAGGTAGCACTTGCGCAGGCTCTCGCCGTCGAGCCCTGCCTCCATGGCCCGCTGGTAGTAGCCTTCGGCGACCGCTTCCTGGCCGTCCGTGTCGTAGGCGCCGCCCACCTGATACAGCACCTCCGGATGATCCGGGTGCTCGGCCAGCACCTCCAGGAAGGCGTCGATGGTGGGCTGCATGTTCTCCCGGTCGCGCGCCGAGAAGATGGTGTCGAGACGGGTCTCCAGGCTGGTCATGCTGTCCTCCGGGGTGGTTGGTCGGGCGGGAGCGGCTGGCACCGCGGGCAGTAGTAGATGACGCGGTCCTGGGAGGCGCGGGACGGCCCTCCGGAGCGTGGTCCCGGTTCGCCCAGTGACCCTTCGCGGAGGGGGGTCCGGCACCGCAGACAGGGCTGCCGGGCCCGCCGGTACACGTGGTACCGGGGCCAGGACCCGCCGCCCGCGGGCCGGATGCCCTGAGGGAGCGAGGTGGTCTGGCGGGCCGGGGTGTCACGGTTCATGTCGAGGAGCCGATGAGCTTCGGCCACGACGCCGGGCAGATCCAGCGTGCCGTGTGGGCTGGGATCGGGGCGGTCCGGGATCCCGGTCCGGTCGAGGAGCGCCTGCACCGGTGCGGCGGGGTGGATGCCGGCCAGGAAGCACAGTTCGTTCCGGTAGATGTTCCCGATCCCCGCCATCACCCGTTGGTCCAGCAGAGCCAGACCGAGCGGACGTGTGGGGTCGGCGCGCAGATTCGCCTCCGCCGTCGCCGGGTCCCAGTCCGAGCCGAGCAGATCGGGGCCCAGGTGCCCCACGACGCTGGGCTCGGCGGAGGTCTTCAGCACCTCCAGAATGCCCAGGGAGAACCCGACGGCGGACCCCCGCTCGGTGCGCAGGACCACCCGGGCGGTGTGCCCGGGCTTCCGCCAGCGTTCCCCGGGCTCGTAGAGCTGCCACTCGCCTTCCATCTTCAGGTGGGAGTGGATGGTCAGGCCCTCGCGGTCGATGCCGGCCGGAGGGGTGAGACGGTGCAGGAGGTGCTTGCCGCGGGCCGTGACCTCCTCGGTCCGCCACCCTGTCAAGTCCAGCGTGGCGAAGCGGGGCACACGGAAGTCGCTGGCGAGCAGGGTGGTGCCACGCAGGAAGGCGTCCAGCCGTGAAGCGGCGCGCCAGACGGAATCCCCTTCAGGCACGGATCCTCACTCCTCGCGGCGTGGAGTAGGCGCCTGCGGCGAGGAACGCGGCGGCCAGGGGGGTGTCCAGGAGGTCCCGTCCGTTCACCTTCTCCATGGCCAGCCGGTCCACGGCGCCACGCCGGACGGTCGAGACGAGGGAGCCGGCGGCCTCCGTCAGCAGGGACTCGTCCTCGGTGAAGCTGAGCAGCGTCTTCCCGCCCCGTTCCACATAGAGGATCAGCCGCCCGTCCACGAGCACCACCAGGGCGCCCGCCTTCCGCCCCGGCCGATGGCCGCTGGCTGCGCCGTCCAGGGTGGGCCAGGGCAGGGCCGCGCCATAGGCGTTGGCGGGATCCGTGGCCGCGAGTGTCACGGCGGTGTGGGGGCGGTCTTCGGCCGCCAGGATGCTGCCGTCCTCGGAGAAGGACCGCAGACGGTCCACGGTGGCGGGGACGGAGAACTGGGCCGCGCCGAGTTTCTCGATGAAGTAGCCGCGGCGCGTCCGGCCGCTCTCCTCCAGTTTGCTCAGGACACGGTAGAGCAGCGCGAAGCCGCCCGGCACCTGTTCGGAGACCACCGAACCACGTGTGAGGACCCCGTAGCGGTCCAGGAGCAGTTCGGCGAGGGCGTGTGCCCGGACGGTGGGATCCAGCGGCTGCGGCATGACCGCCGACCACCGTCCCGCGCCCAGGGGCGGCACGACCGTCAGTCCGGGGCCGTCCAGCCCGGCGCCGGGGAACCCGCCGGCCTGACCGAGCCGGGAGCGGCGCAGAGGCCGGGCACGGGACGGCCTCGGTGACTGTTTGTGGGCGGTGCCGCCGCCGGCGAGCAGGGCCCGGACGGGGGCGAAGGTGTCCCCGGTGACCCTCCCGGCCCAGACGAGACCCCAGAGTTCCGCGACCATCTCCTCATCCGTGAGGACGGAGTCCAGTCCGCCCGCGCTCTCCTTGAGGGGGCGGAAGAAGTACGCGCCGCCGCCGGCCAGGTGTTCCAGCAGACGTTCCTGGGGCGCCGTGGGGTCGAATTCGAGGGCGGGATTGACCGTCAGCGCGGCGGATTCCGCCAGATGCAGGCTGATCCAGCCGTCATTGCCGGGCAGGGAGGAGGTCCCGGTCCAGAGCACCTCGCCGCTCGCCATGAGCTCGTCCAGAAGGGTGGGGGAGTAATCCCGGATCCTGGCGGGAAGCACCAGGTTTTCCCAGGCGGAGGCGGGGATGGGCACACCGGCGAGCTGGTCCACCACCGTGAGGACGCCGTCGAGACCCCGGAGAGCCGCGGGGCTCCGGGAGGTGCCGACGTTCTGCCAGGAGGGCAGGAAGCGGCCGAACGCATTCGCGTCGACCGGCTCCACTTCGGCGCGCAGGGCCGCGAGCGAACGACGGCGGAGCCTCCTGAGCACCTCGGCGTCACACCATTCCTGGCCGCCGACCAGCCGGGCCGTCTCACCGACCGACGCGCCTCCGGGGAGGCTCGGGTCGGGCAGAGCCCCGCCGACGGAGACCCCGCCGTCAGTGGCTCCGTCCTGGCCGCTCTCCAGGCTCTGGGTCTCCGGAACGCCCTCGGGATGCGGACGGAATTCGCCCTCGACCACGCGGCCGTCGGCGGCGAGCCGTTTCAGGACGGAGAGCACCACGGCGGTGCCGAGCCCGAGGCGTGTGGCGAGTTCCGCCGTCGTGAAGGGGCCATGCGTGCGGGCGTAGCGGCCCACCAGATCGCCGAGCGGATCGGCGACCGGTTCGAGGAAGGCGAGTGGGACGCCCATCGGAAGCGGCACGCCGAGGCCGTCGCGCAGCCGGGCGGAATCCTCCACCGCGGCCACATGTTCCTGGCCCCGCAGGCTGAAACGCAGTGCCCGGCCCGTGGCGACGAGCTGCCGCGCGTGCTCCCCGGCGTCGTCAGGGTCCTGCAGGCGCGCCGCGATCTCCGGCACGGTGAGAGGGCCCAGGAGCCGGAGCAGATCGGCCGTGCCCTCGACGCCCCGGAGGCGCCGGTCGGGCAGGAGCCGCTGCAGTTCCAGCCCGGTCTGTTCCACCACGGCGGGGTCCAGGAGTTCGCGCAGCTCCACCCGGCCGAGGAGTTCGTTCAGGAGCCCGGAATCCAGGGACAGCGCCGCGGCCCGGCGCTCCGCGAGCGGGGAGTCGCCCTCGTAGAGGAACTGGGCCACGTAGCCGAAGAGCAGGCTGCGTGCGAAGGGGGACGGCTGGGAGGTGGTGGTCTCGGAGATCTGAATCTCGCGGCGCTCGATGCGCCCGGCCACGTCCTGCAGGGCGGGGAGGTCGTAGACGTCCTGAAGGCACTCCCGGACGGTTTCCAGGACGATGGGGAACTGCGGGTACTTCTTCGCCACGTCCAGCAGCTGCGCGGCGCGCTGACGCTGCTGCCAGAGCGGCTGCCGCTTGCCGGGCGTCTGCCGCGGGAGCAGAAGCGCACGCGCTGCGCACTCCCGGAAGCGCGAGGCGAAGAGGGCGCTGCCGCCGACCTCCTCCGTGACGATCCGTTCGAGCTCCTCCGGTTCGAAGAGGAACAGCTCCGCTCCCGGCGGTTCATCCTCCATGAGGGGGACGCGCAGCACGATCCCGTCGTCGGCGGCCATGACCGAACCGTCCAGCCCATACCGCTCCTGGAGCCTGCGCCCCACGGCCAGAGCCCACGGAGCATGCACCGGCATGCCGAACGGGCTGTGCAGGACCACGCGCCAATCGCCCAGTTCATCGTGGAAGCGCTCCACGAGCAGGGCCCGGTCGTTCGGCACCACCGTGGTGGACTGCTGCTGTTCGTTCAGATACGCCACGAGATTCCCGGCGGCGAAGGGGTCCAGCCCGATCCGCTCGCAGCGGGCCACCGCGGCCGACTCATCCGCTCCGGACACCTCCCGGATGAACTCGCCGAGGGCCTGACCCAGTTCCAGGGGACGGCCCAGGGAGTCGCCTTTCCAGAACGGGAGCTTGCCGGGCTGCCCGAAGGCGGGGGTGACCAGGACCCGGTCGAAGGTGATGTCCTCGATCCGCCAGCTTGTGGCGCCGAGCGCGAAGACGTCGCCCACCCGGGATTCGTACACCATCTCCTCATCCAGCTCACCGACGCGTTTGCTGGATTTGGAGTCCTCCTCGCCCACCAGGTAGACGCCGAACAGGCCGCGGTCCGGGATGGTGCCGCCGGACACCACGGCCAGACGCTGCGCACCGGGACGTCCCTCGATGGTCCCGGCGTTCCGGTCCCAGATGATGCGCGGGCGGAGCTCGGAGAACTCATCGCTGGGATAGCGGCCCGCGAGCAGATCCAGCGTGGCGTTGAAGGCTCCGCGGGGCAGTGCCGAGAACGGCGCCGAGCGCCGCACGACGGTGAACCACTGCTCGACGTCGATCGGCCCCAGCGCGGTGGCCGCGACCGTCTGCTGGGCCAGGATGTCCAGCGGGTTCTGGGGGATGCTGAGCCGTTCGATCTTGCCGGCGGTCATGCGCTCCACGGTCACGGCCGTGTGCACCAGATCGGCCCGGTGCTTGGGGAACAGGACGCCCTGGCTGACCTCGCCCACCTGGTGCCCGGCGCGGCCCACGCGCTGGAGAGCGCTGGCCACGGACGGTGGCGACTCCACCTGGATCACCAGATCCACGGCGCCCATGTCGATGCCCAGTTCCAGGCTGGACGTGGCGACCACGCAGCGCAGCCGCCCGGATTTCAGATCGTCCTCGATCTGGGCCCTCTGCTCCTTGGACACGGAGCCATGATGGGCCCTGGCGAGGATGGGCTCCGCACCGGAACTCTGCCCGGCCTGGGCCATCATGTGTGCCGGTGTGCCGGTCGACGCCGGCGCGCCGTCCCGCAGGCGCTCGACAGTTGCCGCCACGGCCTCGGCCGCCGGACGGGGGAGGTCTCCGTCCGGCAGCCCGCCGTCGCCGTCGTTGAGTCCGTCCGTGGAGCCGTCCGCCCAGCCACTCTCAACCTGGCGCTCCGCGTAGATCTCATTGAGCCGGGCGGTGAGACGTTCGGCGAGCCGACGGGAGTTGGCGAAGACGATGGTGGACCGCCTGGCCAGCACGTGGTCCACGATCTTCTCCTCCACATGCGGCCAGATCGAGGCCTGTGGCTGGAGTCCGGACGCCGGGCCGAGGTCATGGGCCGAGGCCGCGGCCGGGAGGTCCGACATGTCCTCCACCGGTACGCTCACGGTGAGTTCCCACGTCTTCGAGGCCGGCGGGGCCACCACGGAGACGGGGGACTCCCCGCCCAGGAAGCGGGCCACGAGATCACGCGGCTCCACCGTGGCGGACAGGCCGATGCGCTGCGCGGGCCGTTCCAGCAGGGCGTCGAGCCGTTCGAGGGAGACGGCCATATGGGCGCCCCGCTTGGTTCCCGCCACCGCGTGGACCTCGTCCAGGATGACCGTGTCGACACCCTTGAGCGTCTCCCGCGCGCTGGACGTCAGCATGAGGAAGAGGGACTCGGGCGTGGTGATGAGGATGTCCGGCGGGTGGCTCAGGAGTTTGCGGCGTTCGTTGGCCGGAGTGTCGCCGGACCGGACCCCCACGCTGACGTTCGGCGCGGGGAGTCCCAGACCCTTGGCGGTCTGGGTGATGCCGATCAGTGGAGCGCGAAGGTTGCGTTCCACGTCCACGCCGAGCGCCTTGAGCGGGGAGATGTAGAGGACTCTGGTGCGCGGTCCGGCTTTCCCTGAGGCCGGATCCGGGGGACCGGACGGCGCGGGCAGGTCCGGGATGTCCAGGGTGCCGTCCTGCGCCGGGGTGGGAAGGGAGGAGGCCTCACCGGGGCCGTGGATCAGCCGGTCCAGCGCCCAGAGGAACGCTGCGAGGGTCTTGCCGGAGCCGGTGGGCGCGACCACGAGGGCATGGTGGCCCTGCGAGATGGCGTGCCAGGCCTCTTCCTGCACCCGGGTGGGTGCGGCGAAGGCGCC
>Ga0213826_1000594_pt1 | contig 17834 bp, 20 predicted proteins | sample MC6MC0899MG_FD_180668 | JGI IMG/M metagenome (GOLD analysis project Ga0213826, IMG submission 180668) | Enriched soil aggregate microbial communities from Iowa State University, Ames, United States - MC6-MC0899-MG | ecosystem: Environmental > Terrestrial > Soil > Unclassified | place: USA: Iowa...
TTTTCCTTTAAAAACATATCCTGTTTTGTTCCAAACCTGAAATCTTGAAATGTCAATTCCAACACCGTAAAGTGACTGCTCACTTTGAGGAAGTTTTTTATCGAATCCAATTTGTCCTGCAGTTCTTTCATCTTTAATAAAATTAATTCCGAAATGCGATCCAAAACCAGAACGCTCCAAATCATTATAATTCAATAAATAAGCAACATTGATCTGAGTTCCTTTCGGACGGTCAAGAAAATTGTCATCATTCATATCAGTATCTCCAAAGGTTCCGTTTCCGTGAAGGAGAAAAGTTTGAGACCATTTATCATTAATCGCTGCTACGTGCGTAACGTTTGCTTCTGCTCTTCCGTTGAAATCGGCAAAAAGGTTTAATGAAGTTTCAGGTGTTTTAGAATTCTTAATAAGTTCTGTGTTGATTTGCCCTGTAATACTTTCATAACCGTTGGTTACTGTGCTCCCTCCTTTTGTCAGCTGAATGCTTTCAATCCATCTTCCTGGAATGAAATTCAATCCGTAAGCGGAAGCCAAACCTCTGATTTCCGGTAATAATTCTTTCGTTAAACTCGTATATTTTTGGTCTAAACCTAACATTTTAAGCTGTTTCGTTCCCGTTACAGCGTTACTGAAAGAAACATCAACAGTTGCATTGGTTTCAAAGCTTTCAGACAAATTACAACAAGCAGCTTTTAAAAGTTCTTTAGAATCGATATTAAATACCAAGCCAGCTTCTTTTTTACTGATAGAAGTTGCTGCTTTTGATGCAGTAATCGTTACTCCTTCTATGTTTTTTTCACCGGTTGCATGAGAACTGTGATTAGAAATTTCTGTGTTGGCTTGTTTTTCTGCAAATTCCTTTTCGGTTTCGTTAGAGTGTACTTTTTCGTTTTTTTCTCCAAACTCGATATCACGGTCGTAAAGACAACATCCCGGCAATTTTTTGTAAACATCATCAGTTGTTTTGTACTTCTCATTATCATGACCTACTTCTGCAATTTTTTTAAGAATTTGATCGGCAGATGTTTTAGAAGAATCAAAGTTTAACGTTACTGTTTGTTTTTCAGCGCTCCATTCTGCGGAATTTGCTCCGGCAGATTTTGCTGCTTTTTCTATTCTGGCTTTACAAGATTCGCAATTTCCTTTCACGAAAAATTCGTTTTCACCTTTAGAGTGATTGTGATTTTCTACGTTCGAATTTTCCGTTTTTAAATCTCTGTCGTAATGACAACATCCCGGAAGTTTCTCATATGTTTCATCAGGAGCTTTGAATTTTTCATTGTCATGACCAGCTTCTGCGACTTTTTTTAGAACGTCTTCGGGTGAAACTTTTTCTGAAGTTTCGATGATAAGGGTTTGTGAATCTATTGAATATTGTGCTGATTTTGCACCTGCTTTTTTGGCAGTTGTTTCTATTCTTTCTTTGCACATTTCGCAGTTTCCTTTTACCTTAAACTGATTTTTAGAAAGATTTTGAGCTGATACAAATGTTGCGAATAGTAAGAATGCGCCAAGGATTACCTTGGTAAAATATAATTTCATTTTGTTTAAAATTTAGATTAATTGAATTAATGTAAGATTCTAACAATGTAAATAGCCTTACAATCATTGGAAGATTGGTAAAGTGATACATCGTTAAATTAATTTTTAATTAACCTAGTTTAGGCGGTTGCCAGATTTCTTTTAAACCGTTTGAAATATAAGGATCAGCGTACTGAACCTGAATTTTTGAGATTGTTTTGAATGAGGGAATTCCCCAAGTATTGTTTTTCGCAAAATTATTTTCTACGAAAGTGTTGCAGGTCATGCAAGAAGAGCAACAATCATCATTACATGATTTATGTTTGCTTTTACTATCTTTAGAATTATGGTTGTCGTGGCTTTTTTCACAACACGACATTTTAGATTCAGATTTGCAACAATTTTCCTTTGAAGCCTGAGCATAAAAATTATCTTTAGGAATTAAAAAAATTCCCAAACAAAAGATAATTAATAATAGCTGTATCGGTTTCACAGTGCAAATTTACAAAAAATAATTAAAGTGGTGCACCTACTTGTTTTGCGCAGTCGTGCCAAGGTTGACCATGCGCAGGATTATTTTTTGGTTTTGGTCCTGTATTGGCAACTACAGGTTGCGGAGTTGGAGTTGGTTGTGGAGCTTGTACAGGAGTAGTATTCTGAGCTGTAGGTTTACTATTCAAAGGTTGTCCAACAGCAATGTCGCATCTATGACCAGGTTCTCCGTGTGGAGGATTCATTCCTGGAGCAGTTTTTACAGGTTGACTATTTTGAGTAGGCTTTACAGAATTTGGGTCAATCTGAATGGTGTTGTTACCATTTACCTGAACGGCTTGAGGTGCAGAATTTTGCGCTGCAGGAGCGCTGTTTAAAGGTTGACCAACAGGAATTTCACATCTGTGACCTGGTTGTCCATGAGGAGGATTCATTCCTGAAGCAGTGACCATTGTAGAACCGCTGGAAGTTTTTATTCCTGCCTGATCAATTAAAGAAGGTTTTGGAGTATTATTCATTGCAACATTGGGTTGCTGAGCTCCATTTTCATCTTTTAAATATGTTGGTTTTTCGTCTTTTTTACATGAAGCAGCAATTAAAGAAGTTGCCAAAAGCCCAAAAAGTAAATTTTTCATAATTAGATTTCTATTTTTCCTGACAATTTACTTTTATTCAAAGTTTAGAATTTTACATCAAAAATTGCCCTGAAAAACAAAATTAGCAAAACATTTTGAATTGTTTTGCTAATTTGAATTTTTATGTTGCTATTTTAACGTTCGGTTAGTTCTTAACCAAAAGTCTGAAACCTTCACCATGTACGTTGATGATTTCTAAACCTTCATCGTCTTTCAGCAATTTTCTAAGTTTGGCAATATAAACGTCCATACTTCTTGCAGTAAAATAGTTTTCTTTTTTCCAGATTTTTCTCAATGCTAAATCTCTAGGCATAAAGTCGTTTCTGTGAAGACAAAGTAATTTTAAAAGTTCATTTTCTTTAGGCGAAAGTTTGTATTCGTTATCACCAACTCTCAATTGTCTCAACATAGAATCGAAGAAAATATTGCTGATTTTAAATTGCTCCTGCTCTTCGTTTTCCAAAGTAGAGCTTCTCTGCAGAATCGCTTTAATTTTGTATAAAAGCAATTCAGTATCAAATGGTTTTGTGATATAATCATCAGCTCCCAACTGATATCCTTTCAAAATATCTTCTCTCATATTTCTTGCGGTCAAGAAAATGATCGGTGTGTTTTTATCAATCTTTTTTACATCTTCAGCTAATGAAAAACCGTCTTTTTTAGGCATCATCACGTCGAAAATACAAATGTCAAATTCACTCTCTGTAAATTCTTTTAGACCTTGTTCGCCATCTACGGCAAGGGTAACCTCAAAATTGTTTATTGTAAGATAATCTTTCAGTACTGCACCAAAACTCTGATCGTCTTCTACTAATAATATCCTGTTGCTCATATGTTTTTATATTTTATTATTTGTTTAAATTATTTTTTATGCCATTGGAAGTTTAATGATAAACTTACTTCCCATATCTTTTTCTGATTCTACAATGATCACTCCTTTATGAAGTTCTACTATTTTTTTAACGTAAGAAAGTCCTAATCCTTGTCCTTTTACATTATGAATATTTCCGGTTTCTTCTCTGAAAAATTTTTCGAAAATTTTGGTCTTGTTGTGGGTTTCCATTCCCATTCCTTTGTCTGAAATTTCCAACACGTACCAAAGTCCTTCGTTTTTAGTTTTAATACTGATTTCAGGAGCTTCCGGTGAATATTTGTTGGCATTGTCTAAAAGATTCACCAACATATTTGAAATATGAAATTCATCAATTTTAAAATTATAATGAGTTGCATTAAATTCCTGAGTAAGTTTTCCGTTTCTCTGCTGAATAATCAGATTAAATGATTCTGTTGTCTTCTTAATTAATTCTCTTACATTGGTTTCTTTTAAGAATAATTCTACTTCATTTCGTTCTAATTTAGACATGTTCAGAACGTTTTCAACTTGCTTTTTCATCCTCAGATTTTCCTGTTTAATAAGGTTTGAATAATATTTTACCTTATCAGGATTGGTCGCAATTTTATCATTAGCCAAAGAATCTGTAGCTACAGAAATCGTAGCGAGTGGCGTTTTGAATTCGTGCGACATGTTATTGATGAAATCCGTTTTCACTTCTGCCAGTTTTTTCTGCCTCATCATATAATTAATTGAGATAATATAAATTCCCAAAATCGTCAGAAGAGAAAGAAAGGTTCCCAAAAGCATTGGCCAGTTATTCATTGCCAAAGAGTATTCTTTTTTAGGGAAAACCAATGCTAATGTATATAAAGTACGGTCTTTGGTATCAGTAAATAAAGGATAAGAATAAGAATTGGCATCTTTTTTCTCTTTAAAAACTTTGTTTACAATATTGGTTAGTTTATTGTTTTTATCTGAAACTCCGTACCCAAAATCGGCAGTAATCCCTTTCATTCTAAGCTCTTTTGTAATCACAGAGTCCAAAATTTTGGGATCAACTCTTTTATTGATTGGTAAATTGTTTCCGTTTACTTTTAAAAATTCTTTAAAATTATAATCTCCGGTTGCAATGTCATTATTAATTTCGGAGGTGAGCAATTCTCGCTGCGAAGTATCTCTTTTGACGGTGTATGCTGCATCATCGGTATACATTTTCGTAAGAAGAAGCGAGTCTCCTCTTTTTGAAAGTGGAAGTTGTTGCGTCTCGATAATATTTCTGTAGTAAACAATCGATTTTTGAGTTCCAGAATCCTGAGTTTGCTGAATTGTGGTAAGAGAAGGCTTTTTGCTGTTTGCTTTTACATTGTCTCTTAAATTTGCATAATTCTCATTAAAAAGCTTGTCTACTTCAATTTCTGCTACATTTTTTGAAGTATTTTCCAAAGCGGAATAAACTTTGTTAGAAAACTCTTGTTCTAATGCAACGTAATAATTTTTAAGCCAATAAAACTGCAGCGTGACAAATACGATAAGAGATATTGTCATAAAAACCGAGATTATCGGGATGAATTTGTTATTCATTGCATTGGAAAATTAAAGTTGTGAATGTTAAAATTACTCATTTTAAGATTTGATAAACAAAAAATGCGCCAAAATATTGTTTATTTTTTCTTAAAAATAAAGCTTTTAACATTTTATTATAAATTTTGTGTAGATTTCTTAAAGAAACTTGTGATAATTATTAACCAAAATCAAAATAACTATGAGCTCAAAAATTGTTTTTAATCAAGATTTTCATACAAAAAGCATTTATGTGATGAAGGTCTATTCTGCCGAAGTATCGGAAGTATGGGAGTATTTTACAAAACCAGAATTGCTGGATTTGTGGTGGGCTCCAAAACCCTGGAAATGTGAAACCGAGAAATTAAATTTTGAAGAAGGTGGCGTTTGGCTATATTCGATGAATGGACCAGAAGGAGAGAAAATATTTTCTCTTGTGAAATACGGAGAGATTAATGAACATCGGAGTTTTGATGGAATTGATGCGTTTTGTGATGAAAACGGAAATGTTGATGCAAGATTTCCACAAACTCAATGGCTGATTGGTTTTACAGGAACTGATGAAGGGACAAAGGTTTCTGTGAATATCCATTTTAAGTCGGAGGATGATATGAAAAAACAATTGGAAATGGGATTTGAAGAAGGTTTTAAAATGGGTTTAAACCAATTAGAAGAGATTTTTAATAACTTGAAAAGTTAAGAATGTATTGATTTGAAAATTATTTTTTATTCGCATGAACTTCTCGACACGATTTTTCAAAATCGACTTGAAATGGCGATGTGTAAAAAACAAAATGGAAAGTAAGTTTTACTTTCCATTTTTTATATAATTAATCAATTTTCAAATTAATTCTTCATCCTGAAAATATTGAATGATTGCTTTTTTCATCAGGATTTGTTGTTCGTTCGGTTTCAGCTCCGGAAGTTTTTCCGTTTCCTCAAAGTGAGGGTAACCGTCGTCGTCGTAATGTGAAAATTTAAAATATCCGAAAGGCTCCAGTAAACGACAAACGGCAATGTGAAGGATGTTTAGTTTATCGTCTTTAGTGTATTTTTGTTGTCCGCTTCCCAGTTCCTGTATGCCGATTAAGAATAGATAAGTCTCAATCGGAGCGTTTTTTTCGGTATCAAAATTTTCAATAAAAAATTGTTCTATTTTTTGCCAAATTTCACTTTCTGTCATAATATATGGTCTGTATTCATTCATCTTTTAGAATGATACATTTTTATTTAGAAATTATTTTGTTCTTCTTTTTTCTTCAAGTCTTCTTCTTTTGCCATTTTTAGAAGTTCGGCAAGTTTTTCTTCCTGTTTAAATTTTAAAATTTCCCTCTTTTCATTTCTAATGATTCTTTCTCTTTGGATAAGATAGTAAATGACAGTAATCGTAATCATGATTATAACCAATATCATATCATTAAAATTTGAGTTTAATTGAAATTTTAAAATTTACATACCGTCAATCTTTAGAAGAAATGCATATTCCAGTGCGTCTTCTTTTAATGATTCAAATCTTCCGCTTGCGCCACCGTGTCCTGAGCTCATGTCGGTTTTAAAAATTAGAAGGTTATTGTCGGTTTTTAATTCTCTCAGTTTTGCGGTCCATTTTGCGGGCTCCCAATATTGTACCTGAGAATCGTGGAAACCAGTAGTAATCAATGTGTGCGGATAATCTTTTGCTTCAACATTATCATATGGCGAATATTCTTTCATATAATGATAATATTCTTCGTCATTCGGATTTCCCCATTCGTCATATTCTCCGGTTGTCAGAGGAATGGTTTCGTCCAACATCGTAGAAACTACATCTACAAAAGGAACCTGTGCTACAATTCCGTTGAATAGAGTAGGTTCGTAATTCATTACAGCTCCCACTAATAATCCTCCTGCGCTTCCGCCCATTGCATACAAATGCTTTGAAGAAGTGTAATTTTCTTTAATTAAATGTTTCCCGGCATCAATAAAATCGAAGAATGTATTTTTCTTAAACAGCATTTTTCCATCTTCATACCATTCTCTTCCAAGATATTCTCCACCACGAATATGAGCAATTGCATAAATAAATCCTCGGTCTAGAATTGATAATCTCACATTTGAAAAACTTGCATCAACAGTATGGCCGTAACTTCCGTAACCATACAAAAGAACCGGAGTTTCTGTAGATTTTTTAGTGTCTTTATGATAAACTAAAGAAATAGGGATTTGTTCTTCGCCGTCTCTTGAATCTGCCCAGATTCTTTCAGAAATATAATTTTCAGGGAAAAACTTTCCACCCAAAACTTCTTGTCGTTTCAGGAGTTTTGTGGTCTTATCTTTTAAATTGTATTCGTAAGTCGAATTTGGCTGTGTTAAAGAAGTGTAGCCATAACGCAAAACTTCTGTGTCAAATTCTAGATTTGTTCCAATATATGCGGTGTATGTAGGATCTGAAAAAGGTAAATAATATGATTCCTGAGTTTTTTCGTCGATGATCTTTATTTGCAATAAACCGTCCTCTCTTTCTTCAAGAATGAGATAATTTTTAAAAATTTCAAATCCTTCCAGTAAGACTTCTACACGGTGCGGAATAACATCTACCCAGTTTTCCATTCCGCAATTGTCGATTTTCGCTTTTACAATTTTAAAATTGGTAGCATCATCTGCGTTGGTAATAATGTAAAACTCGTCTTCATAATGTTCTACCGAATATTCCAGATCATCAATTCTTGGCTGAATAACTTTCCATTCTGCAAAAACATTATTTGCCGGAATAAAATGATGTTCATCTGAAATCGTACTCGAGCTCGCCATGAAAATGTATTCCATAGATTTTGTCTTGAAAACATTTACATCAAAAGTTTCGTCTTCTTCATGGAAGATTAAAACATCTTCAGAAGTGTCGGTTCCTAATTTATGTCTGTAAACTTTATAAGCTCTTAAACTTTCATCTTTTATGATGTAGAAAACATGTTCGTTATCATTTGCCCAAACTGCTTTTCCTGTTGTATTTTCAATTTTATCAGAAAGAATTTCATTGGTTTTTAAATCTTTAAAATTTAAAGTGTAAATTCTTCTCCCGACATTGTCTGATGAAAATGATGCTAATTTGTTATTTGGGCTTACTGCAACATTGGCTACTTCAAAAAACTCTTCACCTTCTGCAAGAATGTTAACATCGAGAACAATTTCCTCTTCGTTTTCGAGGATTTTATATTTACGGCAGAAAATCGGGTACTCTTTTCCTTCTTCATAGCGCACGATATACCAATATTCATTAAAGAAATAAGGTAAAGATTCATCATCTTTTTTATAACGGGCTTTCATTTCCTCGAAAAGTTCTTCCTGAAATTCCTCAGAATCTTTCATTATAAAGTCTGCATAGGCATTTTCTTCTTCAAGATATTGTGTAACCTCGGGATTTTCTTTTTCATTCAGCCAGAAATAGTTGTCAATTCTTCTGTCACCGTGTATTTCGAGTACTTTTTCTATTTTTTTTGCCGTGGGAGCTTTCATTAATGTTAATTCTTGTTCAAATTTAATTAAAAAAAAACCATCTTTTCTTTTTATCGAAAAGACGGCTGTTTTGTATCAAATATTTTAAAACTATTTGTGTAGGCTTTTGATGTATTTTTCAAGAGCCATAGTCATAGAAGGCGTTTCTTTTGTTGGTGCCATTAAGTCTATTTTTAAACCTGCATCTTCTGCTGCCGCTGAAGTAGTAGGTCCGAAAACTCCTATTTTGGTATCTTCCTGTTTGAAATCGGGGAAGTTTTGCTGTAGAGATTTTATTCCTTGCGGACTGAAGAAAATCAACATGTCATAATCGTTAATGTTGATATCTGTTAAATCACTGCAAACCGTTCTGTACATAATTGCTCTCGTCCATTCGATGTTGGCCGCATCCAAAGTTTTTGGAATATCGGGGCTCAAAACATCCGAAGAAGGCAATAAATACTTCTCGGAAGGAAACTTCTTGAAAAGTGGTAAAAGATCTGCAAAGTTCTTTTCACCAAAACTGATCTTTCTTTTCCTATATACAATATGCTTCTGAAGATAATTGGCAATCGCCTCAGACTGACAAATGTATCGCATTGTGTCTGGTACGGCAAACCTTAATTCTTCAGCAAGTCTGAAATAGTGGTCTATCGCATTTTTACTGGTAAAAATTATACCGGTATGCTGCGTAAGATCAATCTTTTGTGTTCTCAGTTCTTTATTGTCTACTCCTGCGACGTGGATAAAAGGGCGGAAGTCAATCTTTATTTTTTCCTTCTTTGCAATTTCCAGATATGGAGAAGACTCACTAGGCGCTGGTTGAGAAACCAATATTGACTTTATTCTCATCATGTACTTTTATTAAATAAATAATAACTTCCAAAGCATCAACAGCGGTGCAATTTGGAGGGTGCAAATATACAAAAATTTATAATACCATTTCTGGGGTAAGATGTTGTTTCTGTGAAACAAATAGAAAAACACCTTGAAAATGAAGACAAAAGAGAAAAAATAAATATAATAAATAAATGCGCTATTTCTGTCTATCGGGAAATAGTAGTGGGTTACACACAAGATAATCAGTAAAACTGAAAGAATGAAGTGGAATTTTGTGGAGGTAAAATAAAAAATACTCCATTTTTTGCCGTCACCTATCGCTTGGTAAAATAAAAAGCCCAATGCTGTTCTGATGAAATAAAAAAGTGAAATAATAATTAAAGTATATCCTATTTTATTAAGTTGATAGCCAAAAGGCTGAAAGTTGGCAACGTATTTTGGGATAATCGGGATATATTGAGAAACCAGAACGCTTAAACTTAAAGCAGTAACAAGCGATGTAATCATCCAACTTGGAAGATTATTGCTAGAGTCATAATATTTCTGCAGAAGAAAATCTTTAAGATTGGCTTCACGCTCTATCACATTCATCATAAAAATGTACAGAAAAAGGCAGCCGATAAGGATAAAAACTACCCAATCATTATTTTCAGGTATTCTTACTTCGTTTTTGAAAGTTTGTAATAATGGCAAAGGAAATTTTTTGCAAAATTATAGATTATTTTGTATAAAATAAAAAACTTAAATAAACTATCTTTGCAAATTGAAATGAAAAAACTCGTCATAATTCCGACCTATAACGAAAAGGAGAATATAGAAAATATAATTTCCGCTGTTTTTGCATTGGAAGAAGAGTTTCACGTCTTGGTCGTAGACGATTCTTCGCCAGATAAAACGGCAGACATCGTAAAAGAACTTCAAAAAAAGTTTCCTCACACGCTTCATCTTTCCATAAGACATATTAAAGACGGCTTAGGAAAGGCATATATCCATGGCTTTAAATGGGCGCTTCAAAACAATTATGATTACATTTTTGAAATGGATGCCGATTTTTCTCATGACCCGAAAGATTTGCCGAAACTTTTTGAAGCCTGCAAAAATGCAGATATGGCAGTCGGTTCACGTTATTCTAAAGGAGTAAATGTTGTGAATTGGCCAATGGGAAGAGTTTTGCTTTCTTATTTTGCTTCAAAATATGTGAGATTTATTTTAGGTCTCCCAATTCATGATACAACGGCAGGTTTTGTATGTTTTTCAAGAAAAGTTTTAGAAGAAATAGGTTTAGATAATGTAAGATTGAAAGGGTATGGCTTTCAGATTGAAATGAAATTCAGAGCTTTTAAAAAAGGATACAAAATTGTAGAGGTTCCGATTATTTTTACCAACAGAATTTTGGGTGAAAGTAAAATGAATGGCGGAATTATACATGAAGCTGTATTTGGTGTTTTAAATTTAAAATGGAAATCAATTATCAACAGGTTATGAAAAAGCTGATTTTCTTTTTTGTTTTATTGAGTTTATTTTCATGTAATGAATATATAGATAAGCCGAAAAATCTTGTTGGGAAAACCAAGATGGCAGAAATTATTGCTGATTTGGCGATTAATGATCAGGTTATCTATTTGTATCCCAAAACAAATTTAGAAAGCGGAACAAGATTTATTCTAAAAAATCATGAAGTTAAGAACGAAGATTTTCTTGAAAGCTACCGTTATTATATTGTAAAGCAAAAAATGAAGGGGATTGTAGAAGATGCCCAGAAAATTATTATAGAAAAAGACCCGAAGTCTGAAAAGACAATAAAAGGTAGTATTCAATTGAAAGATACAGAACTACCAAAACCGGAAAGACAATAATGAAGTAATGCTTTCTCGTAAAGCAGTTAAAATGTATAAGAATGAATTTTTTTAATATAGAGAAAACCTCAGAAGGCAAAGCAAGAGCCGGAGTTTTGAATACAGACCACGGAACCGTTCAAACACCGATTTTCATGCCTGTAGGAACTGTAGCAAGTGTAAAAACCGTTCACCAAAGAGAAATAAAAGACGATATTAAAGCTCAGATTATTTTGGGAAATACGTATCACCTTTATCTTCGTCCGGGAATGGAAGTGATGGAAGCTGCAGGAGGTTTACATAAATTTATGAATTGGGATCTTCCGATTCTTACCGATTCAGGAGGTTTCCAGGTGTTTTCACTTTCAGGAAGCAGAAAAATGTCCGAAGAAGGGGTGAAATTCAAATCTCATATCGACGGAAGTTATCACTTATTTACTCCGGAAAAATCGATGGAAATTCAGAGGCAAATTGGAGCTGATATTTTCATGGCATTTGATGAATGTGTTGCTTATCCCGCACACTATAATCAAGTGAAAAAATCGATGGAAATGACGCATCGTTGGTTAAAAAGATGCATCGACTGGAATGCAGAAAATCCTGAACTATATGGTTATAAACAAAGATTTTTCCCGATTGTTCAAGGCTCAACGTATTCAGATTTAAGAAAAATTTCTGCAGAAGTAATCTCAGAAGCTGGTGCAGAAGGAAATGCAATTGGTGGTCTTTCTGTAGGTGAACCTGAAGAGGAATTGTATAGAATTACCGATGAGGTAACCGATATTTTACCGAAAGACAAGCCAAGATATTTGATGGGAGTCGGAACTCCTTGGAATATTTTAGAATCAATCGGTTTGGGAATCGATATGATGGATTGTGTGATGCCAACAAGAAACGCAAGAAATGGAATGCTTTTTACTTGGCAAGGGGTAATCAATATGAAAAACGAAAAATGGAAGAAAGATTTTTCTCCGTTAGACGAGTTTGGGACAAGTTTTGTAGATCACGAATATTCGAAAGCGTATGTGCGTCATTTGTTTGTGTCTAAAGAATATTTGGCAAAACAAATTGCATCAATCCACAATCTTGCATTTTATTTAGATTTGGTGAAAGTAGCAAGAGAACATATTTTAGCAGGAGATTTCTATCAATGGAAAGATTCTATAGTTCCTGTATTGAGACAAAGACTTTAGAAACAAAAAAGAATTCCTAGTAAGGATGATTTAAAAAAAATAGGTGTAATTCTATTTAAAAAATAAATAAAAATGCTTAAAATCGTAGACGGATATATCGTGAAAAAATACCTTGGAACATTTAGTTTCATGTTGATATTGCTGTCTATTGTAGTTTTGGTAATCGATGTTCAGCAGAAAATTCCAAGAATTGAAAAAGCAACTGAGATTGATCCTAAATTAGATTTAACGTACTTTCTTATTCATTTTTATCCTTATTGGATTATCAATTTGGTGATCACATTCTTAGCGATTCTTGTTTTTATATCGGTTATTTATTTTACCTCAAGAATGGCAAATAATACCGAGATTGTTGCGATTATAAGCAGTGGTGCAAGTTTTCACAGATTTGCAAAACCATATTTGCTGACATCTCTATTTATTGCCCTTATTTCTTTGACGGTGAATCATTTCGTTTTGCCTTGGGCGAATGTTAAGAAAAATCAGCTGGAAGCCTATACTTACAATGCCGCTGCTAAAGAGAAAATTCTGGGAACAGCTCCTGTTTCTGCACAGCTAAGTAAAACGGAATATATTTTTATAAATTCTTGGAATAAAAGAGAAAAGAGAGGTTACGGATTTCTTTATCAAAAGTTTGATAAAGACCGAAAACTCATTTATGAACTTAAAGCAACCGATGTTTTCTGGCAACAGGACAAAAAAAGTTTTGTGTTGAATAGTTATTTGGAAAAGACCATCAATAAAGATGATTCTGAAAAATTAGGACAGGGTTTTGAGTTGAAAAAAAATTACGGACAAGATCCTGAAGAACTGTTTCCAAACGAACTTTTAGGTCAGAATAAAGTAACTCCGGAACTTATAAAATTCATTGAGCGTGAAAAAGATAAAGGAAACAGCAACCTGAATTCTCACCTGAACGAGTTGCATCAGCGTACATCAATGCCGGTTTCAATTATTATCCTGACATTTTTGGCACTTTCTCTTTCATCACAAAAGAAAAGGGGAGGTTTAGGAATTAACCTTGCGATAGGGATTTCTTTGGCGTTCGTATTTGTATTCTCTTTTGAAGCTTTAAAAGTGGTTTCAGAGAACAAAAGTATGTCGCCTGCATTGGCAATGTGGTTCCCGAATATTATATTCTTCCCGATTACTTTGTTTTTATATTTAAAACGAGCCAATCAATAAAGTAACTTAATTTCTTTGTGGTAAAAATACTGTAATCCGGATTGTTCGAGTTCTATCAAGATATTGCCGTTTTCGTCAGCGTTTTTAATGATGCCATTTTGTCTTACATTGTCCAATTCGAAAACTGAAATTTCATCTTTTCTGAATAGGTTTGAATTAAACTGAGCCAAGATTTCTGCGTGATCAGGAATATGGGTCAGCTTTTCAATTAAAAATGAATGCAGATCTTCCGTAAATTGTTTTAAATTAAATCTTTTTCCTGTTTGCGTTAAAAGTGATCCTGCATTAGAAATTTCGTCAAATTTTTCTTGTAAAATATTAATTCCTATTCCAATAACAAAATAGTTTTCCTGATTGATTTTCTTCTTTTCAATCAGTATTCCGACAACTTTCTTATTTTTTACGATAATATCATTTGGCCATTTTATTTTTACTATCTTTTCAGTCAGATTGGCAAGATAATTTTGTACAGCAATTGCGGTATAATAATTGAACAAGAAATCCGAGTGAATAATGCATGAGGTTTTTACAGCCAATGTATAAGCTAGATTCTGTTCCGCTACTGATGTCCAGGATTTTCCGTATTGTCCCCGTCCTTTTATTTGATTAAATGTGTAAAGACCAACAAAATTTGATTGCGGATAAAGTAAAACGTCATTTATTTCGTCATTAGTAGAAGAACACGCATTGCGGTAAAATAGCTCACTCATTTAAGAAAACTTTAAGACTTTAAAACCCTAAAAGTAAGGCTAAAGTAAAAGAAAAACAATAAATTTGCAGATTATAGTATATTTTAATGAATAAAACAGCAGAAAAGCAAGCGCTAATAGATAAAATTGTAGAGGCAATTCAAGACGTAAAAGGTGAAGATATTATGATTTTTGACCTTACTAAAATCGAAAATTCAGTTGCAGAAACGTTTATAATTTGTAGCGGAAACTCAAATACACAAGTTTCGGCATTGGCGGGAAGTGTAGAAAAAAAGGTGAGAAACGACCTTCAAGACAGACCTTGGCATGTAGAAGGTACAGAGAACTCAATGTGGGTATTGGTAGATTACGTTTCAGTGGTGGTACATATTTTCCAGAAAGAAACTCGTGAATATTACGATATTGAGGAGCTTTGGGGAGATGCAAAAATCACAAGGATAGAAAGTGAAGTATAAATTTTAAAAGTAATAAATGAATAATAAAGGATTTAACTGGTTTTTCCCTGTAATGATTATAGCACTTGTGCTATTTTTTATCGCCACTTCTATGGGTGACAACAGTGCAAAATCGATCGATGAAGATTCGTTCTTCAAAGAGATGCAGGCTGGGAAAATTCAGAAAGTGTTGATAGACAAGCAAAAACAAAATGCTGAGGTTTATTTAACGCAAGCTGCTAAAACGGAAACGGTAAAAACTCAGGATAAAAGTTCTAACCCATTCTCATCATTGGGAATGACTCCAAAAGCAGATTACACACTTAAATATGGTGATTTACAGCTGTTTTTATCAAAGTTTGAAACTTTGAAAGCTGAAAATCCCGCATTAAAGACAACAAAAGATTATGCAGAAGGTGAAAGCCCTTTAATGAGCATTCTTATTCAGGCATTGATCTGGATTGCAATTTTAGGTCTTTTCTATTTTATTCTTTTCAGAAAAATGGGCGGCGGTGGCGGTCCTGGTGGACAAATTTTCTCAATAGGAAAATCTAAAGCTAAACTTTTCGACGAAAAAGAAAAAATTCAGGTAACATTCAAAGATGTTGCAGGTTTAGAAGGTGCTAAAGAAGAAGTACAGGAAGTTGTAGACTTCTTGAAAAATTCTGAAAAATATACCAAACTGGGAGGTAAGATTCCTAAAGGGGTTCTTTTGGTAGGGCCTCCGGGAACAGGTAAAACTTTATTGGCAAAAGCTGTTGCAGGTGAAGCCAAAGTTCCTTTCTTCTCATTATCAGGTTCAGATTTTGTTGAAATGTTTGTTGGAGTGGGAGCTTCTAGAGTAAGAGATTTATTTGCACAGGCAAGAGCAAAATCTCCGGCAATCATCTTTATTGATGAGATTGATGCTATTGGTAGAGCTAGAGGTAAAAATAATTTCTCTGGCGGAAACGACGAAAGAGAAAATACACTTAACCAGCTTCTTACAGAAATGGATGGTTTTGGTACCGATGTTAATGTAATTGTAATGGCTGCAACCAACAGAGCAGATATTTTAGATAAAGCATTAATGAGAGCAGGTCGTTTTGACCGTTCAGTTTATGTTGATCTTCCTGAATTACATGAAAGAAGAGAGATTTTTGATGTTCATTTAAAGAAAATCAAACTTGACGATACGGTAGATAGAGATTTCTTGGCAAAACAAACTCCTGGTTTCAGTGGAGCAGATATTGCAAATGTTTGTAATGAAGCTGCGCTTATTGCAGCGAGAAATAGTCACGAATCTGTTAATAAGCAAGATTTCCTTGATGCTGTAGACAGAATCATTGGTGGTCTTGAGAAGAAAAATATGGCGATCAAACCTTCTGAGAAGAGAAGAGTAGCCTTCCACGAAGCAGGTCATGCAACAATTTCTTGGTTGGTAGAACACGCTTCACCGCTTCTTAAAGTAACCATTGTTCCGAGAGGAAGATCTTTAGGAGCAGCTTGGTATCTTCCGGAAGAAAGGCAGCTGACTACTACTGAACAAATGTTGGATGAGATGTGTGCTACTTTAGGAGGTAGAGCAGCAGAGCAGGTAATATTTGATAATATTTCTACAGGTGCCCTTTCTGATCTTGAGACCGTTACGAAAAGAGCTCAGGCGATGGTAACAATCTACGGACTAAGCCCGAACATTGGGAATATTTCTTATTACGACAGCTCAGGTCAGTCTGAATATAGTTTTGGAAAACCGTATTCTGAGGCAACAGCCTCTAAGATTGATACCGAAATTAAAGGTATTATCGAAAACCAATATGAGAGAGCGGTAAGAATTCTTACTGAGAATAAAGATAAGTTGAATGCTTTAGCAAATAAACTGTTAGAGAAAGAAGTAATCTTCCGTGAAGATTTGGAAGAGATTTTCGGTCAGAGAGCTTGGGATCCTGAGTTGACTGAAAAACCGGTGACCAATACAATTCCTATTCTTGAAAAAGAAGAAGAGCAACCGAGCGAAGAACTGAAGGATAGTGAAATTCAGGCTCCTGAAAGTTCAAGTCAAATTTAAGAATATCCTTATTGGATTTAAAATAACTCCCGGCAAATAAATCTATTTGTCGGGTTTTTTGTTATTTAAACTATATTCTTAGACGAATTATAATTATATTTTCTATTTTTGTATAGAAGTTGACTAAAAATATACTAAGTTGAGTTTATTTAAAAGAATTGTAAGCAGACTTACCAACCAGCCAGAAGATGATGAGAAGCAGAGCCTGGAAAAGCTTGGAGATTCGCTGAAAAATGCAGATCTCGACTATAAGTTTGCGCAATTATTTACGCATTCTGGTGGCTTTTTCAACTATTGCGCAGATGAGGCAGAAGCATTGCAGACTTTGAACCAGATTTTAAAAATCGAGGGGATTAACTCTGTTTTTTGCTGTGATAAAGATCTTCAGGGATTTTTGAACGTAATTAAAATAAATAATACGCCCGAGCTGGAATCGCGTAATGATGCCGCTTTTATATCATGCGAATACCTTATTGCGTACGACGGCAGAATCATGCTTTCGCACAATAACATTCTGCATTATCATTCTTCAAGACTGCCTGGTAAAATAATTATTATGGCAAATGTTTCTCAGATTGTCAATAATCTGAATGACGCGATGGGTAAGATCAAGCGTACCGGAAACATCAAAAACCTTACTTCAATCAGCGGAAACCACTCTAAGCTGGATGCTGCTGCAAACAATAATACGAAGCTATTTTTACTTTTACTGGAAGATTAGCATCGCTTTCTAAATTTTAAATTTTGGACAAAAATCTTATTCAGAGAACGCTTTCAGGGCTGGTTTATGTAGCCGTAATATTTCTTTGTGCAACACCTTTTGGTGCGCAATTGCTTGATTCGGTTTCTCCCGGTCTCGTTCAGCAGCAATATTTGTATTATGGTTTAATAAGCTTTCTTTTGCTGGTTGGAACATGGGAATGTATGAAAATTATGAAATTCGGAGACGGCTACGAAAAGTGGATTGTTTTTCCGTTAGTGATTTTTATTTTTTATGTTTTCTCTAAACGATATTTCCAACACGGATTTTATTTTGACTTCAGGCTGTCGGAAATCTTGGCAATTTCATTAACCCT
>Ga0213826_1000597_pt1 | contig 17788 bp, 16 predicted proteins | sample MC6MC0899MG_FD_180668 | JGI IMG/M metagenome (GOLD analysis project Ga0213826, IMG submission 180668) | Enriched soil aggregate microbial communities from Iowa State University, Ames, United States - MC6-MC0899-MG | ecosystem: Environmental > Terrestrial > Soil > Unclassified | place: USA: Iowa...
TGATTAATAAGTGTAATAATAATCTTTGCTCTATATTTCCTAAAACTTTATCAATCTCTGGATAACTTTTCAATCTCGTATTAATAAATTCCTCTATATTTAACATTGATTCTTTATATTGGCCATAAATTGAATCAATACCTTTATTGTTATAAATAAAAACCAATTTTTTAAAATAATCTATATCCTCTTCCATCTGAAGTATAAACTTTTCTATATCGGAATTAATATCAGCTTCTTGATTCTCTATACAAATCATCAAAGATACATTTTTTCCAAATTCAGGTTTGTTTATATACTCAGACAATTTTTCATATAATTCTTCTTGCTTGGATAATAATTCATGCGCTGTAATTCCATCCCGCCAGAATAATTGTTGTACAACTAAAAATTGTTGAATTTCATCTATACCAGGAACAAATACTGTGTAATAATTATCTCCAATATTAATACATTGCTTATGCTTCTTTAGTCCAGCTGTTTTTAATAATTCTTCCATAATATTAATAAGTTCAGCCATTAGTATTCTCCTTTAAATAATTTAAAAAATTCATCCTTATTAATTAATTTGACATTCTTAGGGCCTGTTATTTTTTTGTAAGAAGGCTCTATATTTCTTTCCCAAATGTTGGTATTATATTTCGACAATTCTTTGTGTTTCAGTTCATAGTCTGATGATACAATCAATTGGTCCACTTCTCTAAATATTAAACCAGCATCTGGATTACTTCTAACTTTCTCAAATAAATTTTCTACTGTCTGATTATCTTGAAGACTTTGAATAAATATATCTTCCGTTCCTCTAGAAATACAAAGTGCGGTTAACATATAAAACTGTGCATCTATTCCATAAAGAATACGGTTATGATTTAATTCTGCATCTTTTTCAGATAGCTTTAATATAGGAAACATGCAATTATGCGTACCATTCAGCGTGAATAGCTCTGCTGCATTATCTTCTAAAACATCTTCTGTAGTATGTGGACAAAGTGCGTAACAAGCATGTTCAAACTCATCTAGAGTCATTTCCTCCAATAAAGATATCACTTTATTTAGGTCACAACAGTCACATCCTTCTCCCCTCTGTCCGCATGATATATTACAATATTTCTTTTTAAAAGCAGAAAGTTTATCTTTTTGCTCAGCAAGTCTCATACTACCATCAATTTCAATAGAATCGTTTAATATATCACAAATACTTTTAAATGGTATCTCTTTAGAAATATTTGAATCTTCATACCTTTTTCTAACATGCTCTGTTATGCACTCTTGTAATTTTAGCCGATAATATTTCACATTTCCTACCTTAAATTTTTCCTCTTCCCCCCAATATTCTTTTATCAATTGATGCAATAGTAAATCTACTTCATTCACTGAAAGAAATTGTTTATTACTATATAAATACAATTCTATTCTTGAGATATTTTCCGTCTTTACAATATCATTTTCCTTTAACTTTTCCATAAAATTTTGAATAGCTTTTTTTACTGTTTCTACATCTAGCGGTAAATCATGATTAAATCCACCATTAATTTCTTTAACTTCCTGTAATATCATTTTTCGTTCTTCAGATATTGTTTGATTTATATTATTGGCTTTAGTTATTCCAGAACCAAGTTTTTTAGTATATTCAGCCAATCTATCACTGTCTATTATAATTTCATTAAAATCTTCAATTTTCTCTTTACAATATGTCTTCAAAGCTGAGGTGATTTCTACTGTCCAATTTTCATAATTAACTCTTTCTGATACATGTAAATATCCTTTAATCGCATCAATGTTATTAATATTTTTTGCCACCATAAAAAGTGCTTCACTGTATCCTCTAACTGTACTATTATTTTTAGCCTTAACTTGGTGAATACTCGTTAACTTTTTAGAATAATAAATCGAAAAATCTTCTATATCTTCAATTGCAAACGAATACTCCCCAATAGTTTTAGAATCATTTTTGATTTTACATAGGATATCCAATACAGTAACTAAAGCAATTCTCCCCTGATAATCATAGCCATTCCAACTCGGTATTGCATCTCTTTTATCCCTTTTCTTAATAGTAACCATATAAAACATACCTTCCTCTCGTTTCCTATTAATTATCCAGCTATCTTAAATTGCAATATTTTGTTTATACACTAAGTTCTATAATTTTTATTATAAACCACTTTAATATTTTTTTCAAAAGAATTGCAAAATTTTCAATAAATAAGTATACTTGATAATTATAAAATCTTTTCATAAAGTATTTATTCGGTATCAAATGGAGCATTTCTTATGTATTTTTCCATAATAAAACACAGCAATTATAAGTTAAAGCTCAAGTGATAAAAAATATAATAACGCTAAACAGTGACATAGCAAAAAAGGCACATCTTCTTAGTTGAAGATGCACCTTACACTATTTATCCTTAATTTTTACCAAATATCCGCCCTATAAGTTTAAACTCAATTTGCCAGTCAGTGACTGGCAAATGTCATAGTTTAAATAAAACGCCCTCATATTTTGGAGGTTTGATCTGGATAATCCTCTTCCAAACTCTTAGTCAATTCCTTAGACAACTGTTTTAATGTTTGTTCCCCATACTCTGCCCTAATACTATCATTCTGTTCATAACGAACAATAATTTCTCCTATTTTCCAATAGTAGGCTATAAGCTCACTGTTCACAACTTTTGCTACATTACTTCTTGCAATATCAAGAATACTTTTAATTTCATTTACCAGAGGATTTATTACATTATCGGGCATATTAACACCTCACTATCATACTCATTCATTTTGATAATTTTATACTTTTTAAAGTTCTTTTACTCATAGAGTACACTTCCCTCCACTAAAAAGCAAATACCAATAACATTATTATTTCAATAATACCCTTGTAAAATGATTTTCACAAGCCCTAAAGCCATATTTAATATTAATCTTATCTATACACCAATTATTTTGTATCACCTATATGCTTTCATTTACCTTTAAAACAACAGATAAGATATTCATACAATTAAATCCGAATTATCCATTCAATATCATTTTTTCCTTTCACAACTATGTGTTTCTGATAAACACAAATCTGCGTAACCTTTTCTCTTATAATATTTTCATCATATAATTCACCAGAAACCATAGAAGTCAGTCTTTCCTTAATCCAATCTTCTTTTACAGTTGGTGATTCCAAACACGCCTCTTTTCCTTTTTCAATTCTGGTTGCACATCTCCAAACAACGTTTCCTCTTTCAGTTCTTCTTCGATACGAAGCTCCACAGTCACCACACACTAATAGATTTCCCAAAAGATATTTGCCATTATATTTGTTAGTGCTTAAACTTGCCGTGCCATCTTCATGACGAATCACTCTTGCACGCTTAATCATTTCTTCTTGAACCCTGTCAAACACTTCATCTGAAACAATAGCCGGATGACTTCTGTTTATATAATACTGTTTTCTCTGTCCTGTATTTTTTACTTTTCTTCCTGTCATAAAATCTTCTGTATAGGTCTTTTGAAGCAAGGTATCACCTTTATATTTTTCGTTTTTTAGCATTTTCTGAATTGTTGTTGTATCCCATTGCTCATTTCCGGTAACGGTTTTTAAATTCACAGATTCCAAATACCTTTTTATTTGTCCAAATGTTTTTCCTTGCAAATATAATTCAAATATTTTTCTTACAACTTCAGCTTGCTCTGGAACGATGACAATTTCACCATCAATACAGGTATATCCCATAAAATTTTTATACTTTGTAAATATATTTGCTTTTTCAAATTTACGTTGAAATCCCCACTGAATATTTTCACTGGTGTTTCTGCTTTCCTCCTGCGCAAGCATACTCCTAAGTGTAATTTCAAATTCTTTATCCAATCTGATGGAATCTAAATTTTCATTTTCAAAATACATGTTTATTCTCCTCTCTCTCAAATATCTCACTATTTTTAAAACTTCAACAGTATCTCTCGATATTCTGCTAATTGATTTTGTTATGATATAATCAATTTTCCCTTTTTCTGCTTTCTTTAACATCTTACCCAATCCAGTTCTTCCACTCCTCCTTAAACCGCTTTTTCCTACATCATAAAATATACCAGCATAAATCCAATCCGGATTTTCTGTAATCATTTTTGTATAGGACTTAATTTGATAATCAAGACTACTTCTCTGAGTTGGACTCAGTGTGCTAACTCGGCAATATGCTGCAACTTTCAATTTCTTATATTTTTGTAATTTAGGTGGTATGACTATAACTTTTTTCATAAAACATTTCTCCGACATCTATATAAAATAAGTAACCTCATGTATTTTCAGAATAAAAAAGGACGTGAAAGCTTTCACTCTCAGGTCCTCAATCATCGTGGGTTTATATTACTTTTCTTTTATAATTTAACCCATTTTCTTTTGCAACAGGATTATGGATTCTACATTCCTATTGACGGAAGTTTAATACTACATGGCGAAACTACGATGCTGTTTCTACTATATGAGGTAAAGATTTACCCAACTTAGCTACCAGACTTTATACCATTATAATTCTGGTCTAATTTATTTTTAATAATATCTTGGCAATCTATGAACGTTTCTCCATACATGTTTTTATACTCTTCTTTGTGTTTTTCAGATCTATATAAGTCTATAAAATCATCTAATAAAAAATTACATTCATTGTGTTTATACTTCTTTATAGATCCAGGATATACTTTACCAGAAAAGAAATTTATAAGTTCTTCTTCAGTCACTTTATAAACACCTGATGGTATCTTATTATTTCTATTTAATTCTCTTAAAAACTTATAAACAGTAAATAACTCTGATGCCCCTCCTGCCCCCACATCAGCATGAAATACAAAAGTTCTTGGATAATAAATTTATCAATTCTTATAATTATACCAAGATTTCTTCTGTACTTGCCATCATCCATTACAAAGATAAATTCGCTAATATTGTCAAATTCCTCTTCTTTTAGTATATCAGTTGCATTGTGAATACGTCTTAAAGATGAGGCAAAGGGCTCTCCTTGACCATACTTCATCCAATCAACATTAATACCCATTTTATTAGCTATATTTTCAATAAATACATAATCAGGCTCAATATCATTTAAATAATATTGCTTCAAATCATTTACAGATTTGAATCCTAGGTATTCACCTAATCTTTCTACATTTATTTTATCTTCCAAATAACCACAATTGTTCATAAGAGCGAGGACATAATCCAATCTTTTAGAAAAATTAGTTGGATACATTTGTTGTTCAAACAACGTAGTATATTTGTTTTCTTCATTTAATAATTCATTTGCGTATTCAACTTTGTCATCCTTATCTTCTATCGCATTAATCTTTTCAATGAACTCTTCACATATGTTATAATCCATTTTATGTACATCATATGATGCAAATACATTATTGATGTTTAGCTTCATCCCCTCTTTAATAAGATCATAAATTATACCTGAAAGTATAGTACTTGTCAAAAAGTCCATTATAAAATTCTCCTATCTAACTTGATTGATATTAAAAAGCATATGTAATTCCACTCAAACAAACACGCTCTATTTTACTGCTAAATCATAATCCTTTGATTTAGCATTTTTTCGTTACAGAAGATAAACGGTTTCAAAGTTCCATAAGTAAATGTTTATACTAACCCTAACTCATTTTAAGGGAAGAGTGCCTTCTCTGCATTCAATTTAAACAAATACATTTATTAAAATTTGAAATATCTTATCAATATCCTTCCAGTCAATATTTTCTGGATTTTCTTTGCACATCTTATAAAACTGCTTTTTCACACTTTCTTTCTCACAAATCACACCTTGATTATTATTTTTCCATTCAATTGGTAAATGGCAGCCCCTTCTCTTCAAGATTGAATCACCCAAAAATAATTCTATGCTAACAGCCCTTCCATTAATATCTTCATAATGTAATATATCTTCCTTAATAGTAGGATAGCTATTTCCAATCTCCAGATTCGGATAGCAAGTCCCTCTGATATTATCCGGAATATTTAAAGACTTAAAACGTTCAAATTCTGCTCTTCCTGCAGTATCATTGTCAAACAATACTATAGTCCTATTTTTGATACCTACAGTAGCAAATGTTTTTACTAATTTTAAAACTTCTGAAGTGCTTCCGGGTAAACGTTGAATACTATAATCAAAAAATTCAAAAAACTCTTTTTCTTCTTGATACTTTAATTCAAATGCTTTTCTTAATATTCCAATATCAGCCTTTCCTTCGGTTATAATTATGATTTTATCGTATAGTTTTCCAATCGTTTTTAAATTGTTTTTTGCGGATTTTACAAAATCAAAACCTTCAATAAAGTAACCAGAATTAATTAAATCCGTCATATCATACGTAACTATATCCTCATTATCACAAAACTCTGCAATTATACGGACAATTAATCTGATATCGGATATTGGAAATCCTAATATATTATTAGTTGGCCAATCATTATCAAACATATGCTTAAGCAATTCTGATTCGCCAATATTCTCTTCTCTATTATCTAAAAATTCATTTAATTTACTTACAAAAAAATCAAAATCAACTTTCCTTATATCAGGTTTATATTTTTCCTCTAGATCTTCAAAATACTTATCATAATCAAAGAAGTGACTAAATTCTCTTTTCGCTCTTTTTAAGGTATATCCCATCAAGTCCAACCTATATTTATAATTTAAAACAGACATATCAAACCGGCAAAAGTATTCTTCTTCATGAACGTCATTACATAAATTACTATCTAAAAATACTGACATTAATTCATCTATATAGGTGTATTTAGATGTAAATAAATTATATTTTCCTATATAAAATTCTGAATAAGCCCCCATCACATCTCCTTAATTATCCTTTCAAAACAATCTACATATCTTTTATTTTTTCCCACTCTGCTATCCCATATTTCTCAAGCAGTACTCTGGCCTGTTCCACACCTTTATCATGAATGTGAACAGACTTGGAACGATGGCTACCCTGATTGATATATCCCTCTTCTTCCAGTTCATCCAATGCTCTAAACGCATATCCCTTCCAAGCATTATTTTCAGAAGAATAAATTCTATCCTTCTCACTGAATCTGGTCAGATACATTAACGCCAGTGTCAATTCTTTTACCGCATCCTCTGCTGAAGTTTTCTTCATTTTCAACCCTTCTTTCTCTTTTGCGAATTTTTTTCTTTATGCTAAAAGTACATCGTCTTTTTCCAGAATTCCTACTTCTGGGGTTAAATCAGTTTCCTTGAACCATTTGATATTTTCAAAAACACATATCCATTTTCTTTCTAAAAACCAGAAGCTTTGAATTACTGGGCTTTCTGCTCCAGCAGGCAAACAGTTTCAACATTCATCCACTTTTTCAAATAATGGGGTAACGATTTACTCTTATATTCCTTGTTCCCAACGCTATAATAAAATTATCTTAACTCTTTTTTTTCCTCATCAATTTTTTTGTTTGTATATTTCACTTTTCAAATTAGAAAATACAACAAAACTTTCATCAATCAACTTGTTAATTCGTGAAACTTTAATCTTTGTTATATATTTATTATTACTATGTATTATGCTATTTCTTAAACTTCTCAAACTAGCCCATTTGTCACCAAATCCCTTGGAATACTTATCCATTTTTGCATATAAACTCTCATCTAGAAACGACTCAACTATATCTATCGCAGATTGTATTCCGGCAGTATTATATTTTTCTATAAAAACTTTACTTCCATATTCCAAAAGATTATTACAAATTACTGTTCTAAAATAATCGTTAAATAATTGTTCAATCAATGACGCAACTATTACAATATACGGCTTTCTAAAATAATTTTTATTAGATACTCTTAACGCTGAAAAAATAGCTATAGCTTGTTCCTTATCCATTATCTTACATAGTTCTTCTTCAAAAGCATCATCAATCTCTGACCAAAGAGTATCATCGTTATCAGGAAATCTTTCGAGCATTTTTTCATATTGATTATTATACTTATCCAATGTTGTCTTATCAATATTATATTTTCCATCTTTCCTAATAAACTCATGTTGATATTCTAAATTATCTTTATCACAATTTTTAGATTGTTCGAATAAATCCCTTGAAGTATTTATAAAATCCAAAGCGCTAAGAGGGGGAAAACTATTTAACCAATCCATCGGAACATTACATACCTTACATTTTAATTCCCAAGTCCCCAGTGTTTTCATCATACTTCTGAATATTTCCACATTCCTTGCAAATAAATACATATCCCAATTCATCATCTCCTATAAGGCTTTCTCAATAATTTCTGATACAGAAAATTTATTCCATTTACATAGTCTCACCAAATATATCGAAGTCAATGTCAGTGTTTTTACTGATTCTTTTATGGAAGTTTTCTCTATTTTCTATCTCCTCTTTATTTTTTGAGGAAGAGTATCATTTTGCCCAACCGTACACCTTCATTACCCTATATTCTTACCCCTGGGGTAAATCAGTTTCCCCATAGGCCGCTCTGCGGAAACAAAAACACACGTCCATTACTCTTCCAAAATCTCGAAACCCTTTGATTTACTGCCCTTTCCGCTCCAGCAACACCACCGTTTCAACATGCGGTGGGACGGAAGTTTGATACTACATGGCGAAATTATATGGTTCCGCCAAAAGATATCCCCGACTTTTCTCATGTAATAATATGGTTTTAATGTTCAAAAATAACATCATTATGATATGCTAAAAACTCATGTTTAGGAAAAAATTTTTTGGGTATTATAATTTTCTTACCCCCATAGCTTATAAGCCAATCTTCCATTGTATCCCTTTCCTTGGAAGGTTTTATTTTAGATGAAACAAGAATCCTAAAATCTGGTGTTATGGTAATAAGCCCCCTATCAAATGCTTTGTCATGCAAGGCATTTAAAGCCAATCCATTCATCGGATTAGTTCTTTCTGTTTTACTATCTGAATCTCTCCATGGTTTTATGTGGCTTGCCACTAATAATTCCGGTACTGCCAGACCTGTAATGCAACATCGGTTGTCATACGAATTTAACACCGCCATCCTAAAAAAATATTGTCCAATACGGTTTTTAACCAATCGCTCCCTTGTCTCCCCTTCAGGTAATGTTTCAATTTCTGATGCTAAAACTGGCAATTCGATTTTTTCATTTTTCAATTTAGCTAATATTCTCCTGGCCTGAAAACAAAGTTCCTCCCAGTTGCTATTAAATTCTTCCCAAATCTCTGCATCTAGTTTACTTCCATGGGGCATAGCCACGACATTTCTTCTTAGTAATTCTGGATCAAAATGTGCTAGATTACGCATTTTAAGTTCAACAGAACCAGGAGTTCTCTCAAGCAACACTGCAAGCTCTTTAACATCTGTATTAGCTGAAGATATTTTGCTATACGGTAACCTACAATACAAATCAAATGCCAATATTGTTTCTTCTCGTGTCCATTTAATTCCATTTCTATCCACCTATATTCCTCCTTTTCAGGAATTCGCTTTAGTTATCTTTATTTCTGCTCCGTTCTTTGTTTTATTAATGATAATTTTTGTTTCTTCCTCACAGTCTATGGTGTTCACATTATCTTTTAAAGAGAGCATATCTTTTTGAATAATTATTACTTTTCCTAATCCCATAACCTCAATAACATTTTCCAATTCCCTGGTATTTACATGCCATACCAACTTTTTATAACAATGTTTTCTATTTTCTTCTCTGTTTGTTGATAGTATTACATCAACTGGTAGAGTAAAATTTCCTCCTATAATCGGTATCATTACGCTTGCATGTCTGGTCAGATTAATACTATCAAAAGGGTGCCTTCCTCTATGTTCTAAAAACAGCTTGTATAAATACAAAACATAATTATGGTTTAACCGTGCAATCCGTTGATATGGAAAAATAATATTTTTTTCAGAATCCATTTTATAATCTAAAACATATTTTAATCTATGAGTAAATTCAGATTCAATAAACTCTTGAAATTTACTCCCTAAGACACCTTTGATTTCTTCTATGGAACCAAAGTACTTCTGAAGTTTTTTATAATTATCATTTAAGTATGGTGGAATAATATCTTGCACTTCATCATCCAACTCTTTATAGAGATTAATTTTGCAAACCCCGTCATTGTTGAAATTACATAACTTAATAATAGCATTATCCAAAAATTCTCTAGTCGCATAGTTAATTTCCAAGCACTTAGACTGTTCAGCATCATTTTCGCGAAAATTGTTTATGTACATATATTTTAAATTATTCTCAATTTTTTCTATATTGACTTGATCTACGCTAGATGCTTTTACTAATTCAGATACGGCATTTTTTCCACTTCGAGTCTGACTATCCATAAGCTCACAATCCTGGCCAACTAGAATAAAATAGTTTCCCCTATCATCTTTAAAAACATCTCCAGCTGTCGGTGGCTGATAATACTTATTTACATTCAAATCAAAGGCTTCAAAAGTATTAAGTTTTTGCATTTCTCCCGAATACTCTATACTATCTTCATTTATTATATCTATTAGCTGAGTTAATTTAATTATATCGTATACTTCATCATTAAGATTAATTTTATATTTAAAAAACAAATTAATCCAATCAGTTATAACTTTATAATTAGTAACCCCCTCATAGGATGCCATTTTAGCAAAATAATAGGCTATATCCTTATTTATTACCGCTTCATCAAAGGATTCCTCAAGTATTTTTAAATATACATTTTTAACCTTAGCTAAAAGTAAGCTATATGCACTTTTAGCTAAAGCAATTTGTAATCCTTCCGGTTTTTCTTTTGTAACATATTCTGCAAAGATCTTATTGTTTATTTTTTCTTCTTTTTCTTTTGAGCTCAGAATGACACCAATTATATCGTGCCTTGCATTCTGGTTAAATCTTTCTATCTCAGTCAGAATTTCTGCTGCCCGTGGCTCCTTCTTTAGCTGATTGTCAATTATACACGTTATACTTCCTTCAACCTTTATCCCTTCTTCCAAATCAACAAAAAATGAATCCTTTGTCTTTGCAATAAAATCGTTATATATTTTAAAAATTTTCCATCTGCCGCCTTTAAATATATACTCTTCAAAAACTTGTTCGAAATATTTTGGAATCCTGACCCCTACCCCGTAGTTGTTTAAAATATCTTCAACATTCTGCAGTTGCAATATATCAAAGGCTTCATAAATTTCCTTTAGCCTGTTGCTATCGTCCGTTCCTCCATGCACCTTACAAATAATTTGAAATAATACTTCAATATCGTCTTTAGGAATTTCATTATCCCAGTCTATTAAATCCACATACTTATCTACTATACTGCAAAACTCGCGTAATTTTTCAACATTTACATTGTTTATATTTTGTAATTCATTTAGAAGTCTTTCCCTCATTAACAAACTAATTCTTGACAATCCATAGAAAATGTTTTTTTTCTCATTGTCAAAAATAAAATCATCTTCAAAAAAGACTATCATATTACATTTCGTGATTCTAAAAAACTTATCATAGGTGATAAAAGACATTTTATTCCTCCTCATCCTTCATTGAAATCAAGAATTTGTAACGATTTCCAAACGTATTCCTATCAAGCAATAACTCAATATTAGCATTAAATGAATTCAATATCTTTTTTACAATGTACAACCCCATACCGCGCCCTTCTTGATTAGGCTTTCCTGATTCAAGTGGCTCAAATAGTATATCTTCCATTGCCTTAAGCACACCAGTGCCTGTATCATAAATTACAATGTCATTTCCGTATTCTTCAATTACAATTTCATCTCTTCCTGAATAAGCATATTGAATATCGGATTCAGCATACTTTCTTCTCTTATCTATCCAGTATATAGAATTATTAAATAAATTATAGAAAACATGAATCAATACTCCCTTAGGTACAAACCAAACCATGCCCTCTATCCTTTCATAGTTTAGATACATATTATTATCTCGGATAACTTTAATCAGATTTTGCTCTATTTTTTGAATAACTTCTTTAATGTTTTGTAAAACAAACTCATCATAAGTTCCTTTCTTTATAAACGTATTTTCAAGAAATGAATATAAATTACCTATATCACTAATTTTATCAGCTATAATAGAATAACTTGTTTGCACTGGATGCACATGATTATTATATATTTTAACAGCACTATTCGTTATAAAATAATCCTTTAAAAACTCAAAATGCTCTCCTATATTTGTATCAACACCCGTTTTACTTATAGAGTGTAATTCATGTGTTATAGTTTCTGTTATTAGTCCATTTGCCATTAGTTTATAATTATTATAACTTTCAATTTCAATTGCTTTTAATTGTTCATCTGCCTCAGCTAACAAATCAACTGCTTGACTTTGGTTTTTTTCATTTTCCTCAAAATGTGCACTTGTGTCTTGAAATACCTTCTCTATCTTTTTATACAATCTAGTCGGAATATAAGCATTTTCACCTTCAATTTTTGTATTCTGTACAAAATCATTTGTAATATTTTGTATTTCAGATAGTATACGCTTATTCTTCTTTAATGAGTCTTCAAGCTTACTTGTATTCTTTTTTACACGTTTTGCAAGACTTTCTCCAAGAAGACTATTTTCTTCTAATATTACTTTGATAATATCATTTGCCTTACGGTTTAGCTCATAAAATAGGTCATTAAAAATTATACCTATCATTATCTTAAAAGAATCTGAAACTTCATTTTGATTTATATCTAACCTTGAGCTAATCTCTTGAATATTTTTTTGATCTGGATCTTTAATTGAGACATAGCCTAAAGTATTCCCCAAATCAAACCTATACCACTGCTGCCCTTTTGTTCTATATTGTTGGAGCTTTATCCAGTCATTTTCTTTATCACCTAAAAATCCAATACGGTATATATTTCTGTATAGTTTAATACCGTTATAATCCTTCAAAAACTCTTTCAAAATCTTTAAAGAAAAATCTGCTGTCTCATTCTCCAATTCTTTAACTGAGTCAATTATAATTTTCTCTCCTATAGCTGAATTCTGTTTGAAAGAAAATATTTTACCAGAAATAGGAATTATTTTCTTTAAGGCATTTATACACTCACCCGCTCTTTGCTCTGAAAAATCATGCCTTTTCTCTTTATTACTTATTCCTAATTCAAAAACATTCTCAAAAAATTCCGTTATAATAGTAAATAGATTATTTTGGCTTATTTCTTGTTGCAACACATTTTTAATTCTTGACTCATTGTTATTAAGCAAATTTTCATAAAACTTATGCTCTTTTTTTAATTTGTTAAAAGCTTCTGGTTTTACTAATGCTCTATGAATTCGTTCTATATACCACGGTTTTAATTCCAGCTCATATTCCAAATTCAACTCGCCATTTTTTTCAATAACTTCAAATCTATGCGTACTTTCAGATAAACGGAGCATTTGTTGCGGAAATGATATATCCAATTTTATATCATTATAATACATTTCTATATTCGTACTTTTTGTATCATATGCAAAAGGCGAAATCAGAAAGTTTATTGCAGATTTCAGTTCCCTATTTACTAGCAAATTAGAATCATCAAAATGTAACATCAATTGAGCCGGCGTTTCCATTAAATCCGCAATATTCACTCCAAAAATCCATAATCTAGTATAATAATCCCGGCTTTTATCAAATCTTTGGTAAGGAACAAAATAATTACTATTAGTAGTTTTTGTTATATCGTCCCAATCAATAAAAGTTAAAGTACCAAACGGTTCCATTTTAGATGCCGTTTCAACTAGAAGATATTTTCCTAGCCTTTGAACTGCAAGTCTTCCAATTCCTTTTTCTCCCAAAGTTGATTCACCACTCTCAGTTAACTTCATGTCCGTCCCAATTTCTAAAAAGCCTTTATCCAATTGATAATCATCCATACCTTTTCCATCATCTTCAACTACTAATAAAGGATTATCAAAACAATGTGCTGGAATAAAGCTAAACATCTCATTTAATACTGGACAAATAAAATGTTCTGCTGCTTTTACAGACTTTCCATCCTCAAATAAGGAAAGGCATACAGTATTTGCTTTTGCATCTAATGAATTTTTTATTAACTCAACAACCGCAACTTCTGATGAGGTAATTAGATCCTTTCCCAAATGCTTAATCACTCTAGGGCTAATCTTTATTTGCTTACGATCCATATTTTTACCCTCCTGCTTTAATTAATTTTTCTAAAAATTTATATAATGTCTCTGCGATACATTTCGCCATCAAATACGGTACACCATTACCAATCATCTTAAACTTATATGTTAACGGAATATTGGATGGCAAAAGAAAATCTGAAGGCAATGATTGGATGGCCATTGCCTCTGCCACTGATAAACGCCTTACTTCATACGGATGCAAATGGACCTCATTGTTTCCATAAGCTGCTGTAGGCGAGTACCTCCACCGATGAAGCCTTTTAAATGATTTTCTTTTTGTATCCCCTTCCTCTATTGATTTCATCTTATGTCTCCCGCGTTTTACCGCAAATTGGTTTGATTGATTTGCATGTGTAACAACATTGTTTTTATCAAACCAATACTCTACCGTTAAATTTTTTGGTACATTATATACGAATTCTCGCTTGCTCTTTTCTTCAAATTTTTCAGTAGTCGGCCATTTCATTTGCATCAATTTATCTATATCATAGCTTTGCTTGCTCTCCCATGGAAATAAAAAACAATTATTATTATCAACCACTACAGCATTTGAATTCTTAAGTAAGCTTTCTTCTAAACCTATCATCAAAATTCGTTCTCTAAACTGTGGAACACCATAGCTTAAGGCATTTATTGTTTTATCAGAAATTGTATATCCACTATTTGTTATTTTCATCTTCATTTCATTATAAAAATTTTTATGTTTCTCAGTTTTAACAAGCCCTTTTACATTCTCAAACAAAAAGAAATCTGGCCTACACCTAACAATTAAATCGAAGTATGTTTTTGTTAATCTACCATTTTTACCCTTCGCCCCTTTATTTTTCCCCCCTATTGAAAAATCAGGGCATGGGGGGCCTCCTATAAACCCAACTATATTTCCTTTTGCTTTTTCTTGCTTAATTAATTTTATGAGATTCCGTTTATTTCTCCCTTTTGTATAAGCAACTGCATTTTTATTAGAATATCCATACAACGGTTCTTTCATTTGTAGTTGTCTCCGGGAATATTGATATGCTTTCAAAAAGTGTTGTTCGTACTCATTTACAAAAACTATATCGTAACCGCTAGTTTCAAATGCCAGATCTAAAATCCCTACACCCGAAAAAAATGAAAAAATTACAATTTTAGGCATATTAATCCTCAATTCCAATATTATTATTAATTATTTTATACTGCTGTTGGTTAGAAGATGTTTTTTCTATAGCCATTACCCCATCTTCTGCCCGGTTTATATGATTCAAAAATAGGGTCCCTAAAAGAAGTCTGTCATTTCTCGGAATTCGTTTCCATTCATATCCTTTAAACAAATCTCTTACCAAAAAAATTTCACCTTTTTTCAGAAACTTTATCTCATATATTGCCTTTTCTAATAAATCATTAACATCAGACATTAACAAAACCTCCTTATCAACCAACATAAAGACAATGTTGTTTATATGATTATACCACAATTAGTTCAAAATGTACTCATCTTTTTCAGAATTGAGTTTAGCATTAAATATGGCCTCTTTTACAGTCTGCACACATATATCTGTTTGCTTCTTAATTTCTTTCTCCCAAAATCTCAGAACATGCCACCCTAAATATATAAGCTTTTTATTTATTTCTTCATCACGCTCAATATTACGTTGTATTTTTGACACCCAATAATCACCTTTACTTCCCTTCTCCAACCTTTTCCTAAGAAACTCCCAGTCTTTCCCAGGCCAGAATTAACTATCACAAAAGATTGCTATTTTATATTTAGTAATGGCTATATCGGGTTTGCCTGGTAACTTCGTATAATTCTTTCTATATCTAATACTCTCTTTCCATAAAGCTTTTCGCATAATAACCTCAATACTTGTATCTTTACTCCGAATATTTTGCATATTTCTTCTTCTCTGCTCTGGTGTCAGACTGTCCATCACTTATCATCTCCTAAACCATTATATAACATCTATTTTATCATATTCTTTTAAATAGCTATAGACATCTTTTTCCTATTTACATTCAATCTCTGTTCCGTCCAAAAATACAACCTTCAGCGAACCATTTTCAAACACATTAATACATTCCAACGTTCGCAGCATAAAATCTATATTCATATTATCTATCTTTCCTGCATTGCTCACCAATTCCTGAAAATCCTTTGCCCGATACACTTCCAGCAAGTTTTTACTATCTTTCTGCTCCTCCCACTTCTTCAAAAAATACTCCTTATTCTCTAAAATCCCATTCCAAGCCAAAATAAAGGCTTTTTCCAGTGTACTCTCCTCCACATGCCTGTTGGCACACCCCATTACACCTTTTACCTTATACCGCTCACTGCACTGCCATACCTTCCTATCAACACCTTTACTGCTCCGCCAGCCTTTCCGAGCAAACACTTTTCCACATACACCACAAACAATCTTTGAAGCAAACGGATTCTTCTCTGTATTATTGGAAGAAGATTTTGTTCCATGCTCCTCCAGATACCGCTTCCGCCTCTCAATCTCCAACTGTACACACTCCCATATCCATGGTTCAATAATTGCTTCATGGTCATCTTCAATATAAAACTTCTGTATCTCTCCCTGATTCTGTACCCGCTTCTTAGTAAGAAAATCCACAGTATAGCTTTTTTGCAGAATCGTATCGCCTTTATACTTCTCATTTTCCAGTATACTCTGCAAGGTTGTCACCTGCCATTTGGTTCTGCCATCCCAGTTAACAACACCCTCCCGTTCAAATATCCTTTTAATATAATCAACAGTTTTCCCATTTAAAAATTCTGAGTACAACCGATTCACAATTTGCGCCTGCTTCCGGTTAATAACCAGTTTGCCAGCCTCATCCGTGTCATACCCCAGGAACCGCTTGGTACTCATCTTGTGCTGTCCCTTTTCGAATCTCCTGCGTATTCCCCATGTGGAATTCTCTGAAATAGACCGGCTCTCATCCTGTGCCAGAGAAGAAAGAATAGTAAGCAGTACTTCCCCTTTGGCATCCAATGTATTGATATTTTCCTTTTCAAAAATGATGCCAATACCTAATTCTTTCAGCTCCCGCACATAATTCAAACAGTCCAGCGTATTCCTTGCAAACCGTGAAATGGACTTTGTAATAATCCTATCAATCTTCCCTGCCCGGCAGTCTGCAATCATTCGTTTAAACTCATCCCTCTTTTTAGTATTAGTTGCCGAAATGCCCTCATCCGCATAAGTACCTGCATACTCATAAATGGGATTCTCATTAATAAATGTTGTGTAATAATTCACCTGGTTCTCATAACTTAATAACTGTTCTTCTTGGGCGGTTGATACCCTGCAATACGCCGCTACCCGTAACTTCCGCACACTCTGGCCCATACTCTCGTCCGCTGATGAAATCTGCCTTGCGGGTATAACGGTAATGTTTCTTGCCATGCACATTCACCTCCTCTACCACCGTTGGTTCTGTAATGTTCTTTTTTATGACCTCTGTATCATCCACCCTCACTCCCCGGCAGGCTTGTTTCCCCTCTTTAATATAAGTGCTGCACAGCCACTGAATCTTTCCTTTATATACCATTCTTCGCCTGAGATTCTTTCCGCAATATGGGCAGATCAGCACTCCGCTCAGCGGATATCTATTCTGGTACTTCTCAGTACCGTCAACAGTGATGTTACGCTCTTTCTTC
>Ga0213826_1000600_pt1 | contig 17696 bp, 20 predicted proteins | sample MC6MC0899MG_FD_180668 | JGI IMG/M metagenome (GOLD analysis project Ga0213826, IMG submission 180668) | Enriched soil aggregate microbial communities from Iowa State University, Ames, United States - MC6-MC0899-MG | ecosystem: Environmental > Terrestrial > Soil > Unclassified | place: USA: Iowa...
AACCGCCGAGACCAGCAGCGGCAGCAAAGTCGAACCCATTCGCGGCCAAAGCTACGAAACCGGCATCAAAGGCGAGTGGTTCGATGGCCGCCTGAATGCCTCGGCCGCGTACTTCCGCACCAAGCAGCAAAACAAAGCCGTGCTGGACGGCGACCTGACCACCCCAACCGGCAACGACGCCTACAAGGCCGGTTCCGGCCAGGAAACCGACGGCATCGACCTGGAAATCGCCGGCGCACTGACCCCCAGCTGGAACGTATACGCCGGCTACACCTACCTGCACTTCCGCCGCATCGACAGCGACGGCCGCAGCGACCCGTCACACCTGTTCAAGGCCTCCACCACCTACCGCCTCTCCGGCCCACTGGACCGCCTGACGCTTGGCGCAGGGGTTACCGCGCAGAGCAACATCCGCGCGGTATCCAGCCCCGCAGGCCAGCCCACCAATGGCGTGAGCGCAGGCTCGACCGACGTCAACTGGTCGGGGTATGCGATCTGGAATGCCATGGCCAAGTACCAGCTGACGGATGAGACCAGCGTCAGCCTCAATGCCAATAACCTGTTCGACAAGCATTACTACACCCGCTACGGCTTCTATGCCGGGGCAATCTATGGCGATCCCCGCAATCTGTCGCTGACGCTCAGCACGTCATTCTGACGCCCCCTGTAGGAGCAGCCTTGTGCTGCGAATGGGCCGCAAAGCGGCCCCCTTTACCACCCACAATCAACTGCATTGCACCCCCGACACCTCATCAATCGGCTTATCCAACCGGTCCTCAAACCGGTCCCAGTCCTCGCCGAACAACTCCACTGGATGCATGGTCCGGTCTGACCCATTGCCACAGGCCAGTGCCTTGGCTGGGCAGTAGAGGTCGCAGCCCCAGCAGATGCGCTCGGGGTGGCTGGGGTGGGTGGGGAATTTTTTGGGCATGGTGTTCAGTCCTCGCGGGTGGGGGGCTGATTTCACGCTATGCGGTTTGGTGGTTTGGTTTTTGATTGAGATCAAGGTGGGGTGTGGTCTTGCGGTACTCAAATTACTGTTCCCGTGATAGCACAAACAAAAAGGTCCACCTTTCTGTCAGCCTTTTGGACACAGGGTATGGTGCGGCACCAAGAGTCGAAAATACGTATAACAGTATGATTTTCAATGGATTTATTATTTTTTTATAGGCCGCTATCCCTAAAAATATCCTTTGGTGCTCGCACGATCCCTTACGCTTTCAGATCCTCCACTCCCAAAAGCACCGAAATTGCACACCAAGCGTGCATCGTGTTTTCGTAGGTGATACCGAGGACGAATGATGGCATTCTGTGCATCTCCTTAGCGCCAACCCGACATTACCTATAGGGCCTGGATGGAGTTGCAGCAGAATGACCACTGAAAAAAGGATTTTGTGAATTAGCCTTCCTCTTGTAAACACTTTTTCGCCCCCCTACGAAAAATGGGAAACAAGGCATCCCACCGTTGAGGAGATGCTGGCGGCCAGCAATTTCCATATGCGCGTAAAGGTCAGACTAGAGGCAACAGTTGCGAACGCTTACCCACCCGTGGGTAACCCAATGGATGCAGCAATCTGATAAGTTACAGAAGCCAGCAGATATCGCTGGAGTAGCTCTGAAGGCACTCCACACAGTGTTCTTGGCTTCTGCCATCCCCAAATGCAGCACGAAGCACTTGGTCATATTTGGAATTAACAACCTGTTCTTTTGCGGTGCTAACTTTTTGATTGATGTGATCAAAGCCGTAGTTGCTGACTAATCCGATCATGCAAGATTCGAGACAGGTGACCTTCGTCCTTAGGAACTCGAAATGCTCAGGCTGGTCATAATTGCAAATTGCGCGTAAGGCTCGCTTGTCTCCAGTGAGAATTCGATAATCGATTAATCTCACATGATGGTCCTTAGCATGCATGAATAGCGCCTGCTCGCCCGGATCGATTTCGGAGATTTCGTTTAAGTGATCAAGCAAATCGAAATCAATCGGAGCTTCAGGAAGCACCTGGCAAGAGTCAAGCAGCTCGTGGATACGCTCGTATGCCTGCGCGCTTCCTACATATCGTGCAATTGATTTCTCGGGGTCATTCAGTCGAAGACTATACCTTATGGTGTTTAAGACAGAGCAGTCTTTTGCGCTGGACCGAAGAAATTCCAGCGATTCTCCGATAAGGTCGCATTGAGCAAGTTTTACAACAAGATCATTATCCGACAGTAGAATCATTATAGACCAACTAAAGTCCCTAGCAATGAAAGGCTATCTTCCTTGAGTTCGTCTTTTACGTTGTCTAGCAGTAATCGGTTGACTAAATCCTGATCTTTTCTGTCTTCACTCAAAACTTTCAATGTGGCGGTGCATAGCGCCCAGAAGTTTCCATTGTGTGCGCTATTCAATACTACGTGAGTGGGATCAATCGAGTGCTGTTGACCATACTCTATTGCCATTTGGGCAAGTACCGGCGCTCTGTAGAAGCCAGTCAGAGTAAGCCGTGGCTGCCTACCTGTGAGGAGTTCTAATGCATAGGTGTCTGCAGCACGTTCCGCATCGTCTTTGCCGTTGGCATCTTCTTGGATGCTGTTGTCAACGATGGCCCCATTGGGATCCAGATGGCCAAGGGCAACGTGGCCTAATTCATGCGCCAGGTGGAACAACAGATAACCGCAAGCCTTACGCGAGGACAAGACGATCGTCGGACGGCCACGAGTAGCCATGGCAATACCGTCCATCTTTCGCTTCATCAAGGAAGAAGCCAGATGAATAACCGGAATGCCAGCTTGCCAGCAGTAATTAAGCAGGCCTTCGAGGTCGACCCACGGCTTGCCACTCGCAAGGATCTGTTGACGCACTTCCGCAGCGGACCCAGGACGTACGAATTCATGGTCAAAGGCTGAAAGAACGAGCTTACTAGCGCTACGTGCAAGGGCGACGGCAAGCTGCACGTCGTCCTCTGTCGTTCCCTTTACGAGCTTGAAGCGACGCATCTCAGGCAAATCGAACTCGACGCGAGGCGGATCCTCCACCAGCGGTCTTATCTTGAGGTTGAGCGCTTTGGCCACGATCAGCTTGGCTTGTTGAAGCCCCGCAGGAGTATCGGCAATAGCATCTTCCCACCAGGATGGCAGAACTGCTCGCACGGCCGTCTTTGGAAGGCCATGTGCTCTGAGGGCACTGTAAAGATTCTGGATAGTATCCGTCATGTCCCCTCCTTTATCCGCGGGTGAACTTTCGACATCGCGATGATAGCAAAATCACACGTTATTGCACGTTTTTCGGCCCTCGCTGCACCTCCCAGACCTTTCCCGAGGACCTTCACTACGCCTCCCTCGCCTTGGCGCGCGCAATCGTCCCCCCGCCACGCCTGCGGGCTAAACGTGTCGAAATTTCTGCACGCCTGCGCAGCCGCCGAACCGGCCTGGCTATTGGGCTGCTGGGGGGATCTGGCGCTCCAGCTCTCCTGCGAATCCCTGCGCCTATGGGGGGATCTCGACGGCGCTGGGCTGATCCTTGAGCGTTGTTGAGCTGGAGTAGGGGGTAGTCTCGAAAAAAGAGTAACAAGCGTAACTGTAGGGGAGGACCGGTTCTGGAGGCCCCGTGTTTAGTGGCTTTCGCTAGTTACAAGGAGAGGTAATAGAAAGGTAATTGAAAAGGTAATTTTTTGCTAAGCCCTTGATTTTAAAGGCTTTGCTCAATGAGAAATATCACTCAAAGAAAGAGTAATCTGATTACTTATAGGTTACTTAAAAATTACTTTTTGGAGCTGGGCTGAGGCCGCCAAAATCAAGGCCTGCGAGGGAGAAATCGGTCAGGATTACTGAGGTTACTCTTTTTTCTAGGCCTGCCACTACCTTGGAGGGAGGGGGCTAGACGCGTGTGCATGCGCACGCGTTTATCTGTTGAGTGTGTCCTTGATCTGCTTAAGCAAGCCGATCACCCGTTGGCATACTTCCGCCATATTCATCGCATCGTCGAAGGTCACACCTTCGCCTGTAGCGTGGACTGCGCTGTTTCGAATGCGGCGCAGTTGCTCCAAGGCGTTAAATGTTGCCTTGTCGATCAATCCCTCACCCAGCAGTGCGCGGTTGATGAACATCGGGCTGTTGCTCGCGTTGGAGCCCCTCCAGATGTCTGGGTTGAGCCTACTCGCGATCTCGATGAGCTCAGTTTCGAGCGGAATCCAAGCGCTGAGGACCGCAGCGCGCGCGTCTGTTTTCGCCAAGGCACGGAAGCTGACTGGTACCTCGTCCACGTCTTGCGAAGGCGACTCGTCAATAGCCTCAACTTCTTCCTTCACCGCGTCGATCTGCTCGCCGATGTCCAGGTGCAGATCCCCATACTTAATCGTGCGCACCCGCGGGATCACCTTAGCCAGCGGCGCTCGAATCAAGATCGCCAGGAGAACGACCGCAGAGGGCCAGGCTAGAGAGCCAATGACAGATGAGGAGAACTGCAGCCAATCCATGGAGCACCTCTAACAGCCGCTTGGTACGTGCGTTGGTACGTGCAGGGGCAAAAAAAAGGGCCTGCATCGCTGCAAGCCCTTGATTTATATGGTGCCGGCACCAGGAATCGAACCCGGGACCTACTGATTACAAGTCAGTGGTTTTAACATCCAGTTGCGTCCTTAGATGTCCTGAAATTCCTCTGAGAGCCCCGTAATTACTGGGTTTTAACGAAACAGTTGTCCAGGCACGTCCACCCGCGTACAGTCACAGCCTAGTAAAAACGGTGACAAAGGCGGTGACAAAATGCGGCATTCGGTGACTGTTTTCGAGCTCAACGCCCTCGGGCCTGGCGATTCGCTGACTGTACACATGACAGGCAAGGGCGCTGGTGCTGTCCTTTTCAAAGCGGGCAAAAAGGCTATAACTGCATATTTTCGACAACGTGTGGGCCAGAAAGACCAGTTGATTAAAATTGGAAAAATTGGTCGTTTGGAACCTAAGAACAAAAACGAAGAAATCGCCACTCTTAAAGCGGTGATGCGTGAAGCCGAAAGGCTGTATGCACTTGCCGCCTCCGTTAAAGACGTTAAAGCGCAATTAGAAGACGAAAGCATAAGCCGTGCCCTAGAGGCAGAACGGAAGAAATCGGAACTAGCAGAACTGCAAAGGCAGCAGGCCATTCACAACGCACGTGGTACCCTTGCTGATCTAGTGCAGTCTTATATAGACCGAGGGGGAAAGCAGGAATCAATGCGTGCGGAAATACAGCGCGTGCTAGACTCAGATATTAAGAGAGATAATCCGGATATTGCTGCAAAAAAAGCACGGGACGTAACACCTGAAGATATAGTTACTATCTTAAGAAAGGTTTATGTTCGTGGGTCAAAGAGTATGGCGAATAAAGTTCGCACATATTTGCATGCCGCATTCAGTAACGGTCTAAACAACCGAAATAGCTATACAGACAACAAAACTAAACATCCCAAAGCTTTTGAGCTTGTCGATAATCCAGTCAAGCTTATTCCAAAGGATTTTAGCGAGGCCGCAGGCGAGCGAGCACTGAGTAACGCCGAGATTCGGCAGTTCTACAATACAATTGATAAGACTAAAGGGGTAAGCGAGCGAATGGGGTTGCTCTTTAAGCTTAACATACAGCTTGGAGGCCAACGAATACTGCAGCTGGCTCGCGCACCTTGGGAGTCATACGATTTCGAGAGAGGTGTGGTTACTCTTTTGGACTTAAAGGGCCGCCCGCCAAAAAATGCAGAAGCAAAAAAACCGAAGATACATATCTTGCCTATTACGAAAGCTGCCTCAGCGCTCGTCGTGCGACTGCAGGAATTATCCGAAGGTTTTGAGTACCCCTTTTCCGATAATGGTACGGCACCGTATACAGTATCAAGTTTCGCTCATGCGACCAGAGCGTGGCTTAAATCCGAAAATAGCAAGATAGACGGCGTACAAATTCCGCACTTTACCCCGAAAGATTTGCGTAGAACCTGCAATCAAATGCTGGTTAGCATGGGGATAACCATCAACGAGGCAAACATCCTACAATCTCACGGTTTGTCAGGCATGGTCATGCGACACTATCTTAACCATCCTGAACTATTTGTTGCGGATAAAGAAAAAGCTTTGTCTGGATTCGAAAAGAAATTAGGGAAGATACTAAAAAATAAGGAACCAAAGAAGTGAACATTGAACTGAAGAATGTCCGAAAGGATGGCTTAGGATATTGGGGCTTCGCCAATGTGTATTTTATGTACGACAAAACTCTAGAGAGCGAATTAGGTGGGGTCAAGTTCTTGGAAGAAAATATACTTGTGGAGTTTGGCTATAATCGAGTTGACGGCGAACTAAAGATTTTGCACTTTGAGATTTTCCATCGCTCAAAGCACTTCGATGAACATTTTAATTTTTCAGCGCTTGAGCGTTTTAAAAGAGCGCTCATGCAACTTTGCGAAACAGCAGCTGCAGCAAAAATCTGTCTTTGACAATCCATCAAGCGCGGTAATCCTTGCTGCGCTGTCTAAAACGGTCGATTCTTTGGGCCAGTATCGGACAACCTGAATAAACATCGGGCCAGTGTCAGACAACATAAGTTGGATGACACTAGTCAGCTCCCTAAATTATTGGCTCCCATGCAAATTGCCAAAATGTCAACGAAAAAGTTTGTTGACAGGGCTTCAGGATATGCGGAGAAATAGTTGCAACAGGACGCTCACGGGCTTCGTTGGGCGCCACTGGACATCAACTAACTAATACAGGGTGAATTATGCTTTATTCCATTGGCGATCTGGTCTTGCAGCTTAGAATATCACGCTCCCAAATTTATCAAATGGTAAGTCTTGGTGAGTTCCCTAAGCCTAAAAAGCTCGGAAGACTGAGCAGGTGGAAAAGAGAAGATGTTGAAGAGTTTGTTAGGAGTAAGTTGGCATGAGTGGCTTGCTGAAATCAAAGTTTGCAGCGCCTCATATAAGGGTGGAAGACGTTATCATCAGCGATGATTTTGAGTCTGCTGTCACAGTGATCGAAGAGGCAATTAAGAATAATAAGTGGCTGAGGTTGGCTTACCTAAGCTATTACCGACAGGGGGCTAAGGTGTCGCTTTACGACGTATGCTCACTGGACTGTAATAATATTGAGTATTTTCGCCTGATCTGTCATTTGCGAAAAATGAGCGGTTGGAGCGATCAACGGCTTTACGAACTGGAGTTGGTTGCAAAGTCCATGAAGTAACACGAACGATAGTCATGTATTTGAAATGACCTGCCGCCGCAATGGCGGTATGGAACATAATAATAAGAATTCCATATGAAAACCAAACATGTTCTTGGCGACTTCTCGCCCTATGAAAACTATTATCATACCGTTCTGCCCTCGCTGATTGAGCTCACGAAAATGCGTGCCTCAGATCTTACAAGCCTCGGCGGCAAGCTCGCACACGCTTATGCAGTCGCTATGGCAGTCTGCGATATGGCGCAAACTCGCGATATTGTATCTTCGCCTAGGGAATTTGGAATTGAGCTTAAACGCAACCGTAACTCAACCCTACTATCCTTAGTCGCACGTTTAAAGGATCGCAAATGGTGGGGAAGACAGATAACGCAGCTGGCAGACGAGATGCGCGAGCATCAGGCCCAAATGGCAGGGATGCTCGGGGGAAAGCACTCCGCTATGTCGTGTTGCTCGGACGCAACTGTTGAGATATTTCGCGAGCGGAAAGAGCGTACAGACCATGCGCTAAAATCTCAATTCAAAGCAAAGATGGATCTCAGTGGGAATGCGACAGTTTTTTCGCTTTATGATATCGCAGAGTCGTCAAAAAAAGCACGCCTGAACGAATTGTTCCTCAACATAAAAGCGCTAGAAACAATTGCCGAAAGTAACTCATATGGCTGCGCCTTTATAACTCTCACGGCTGCACCGGAATTCCATTCTAATCCCAAGCGCGGCAAAAACAATTATGACGGCTCAACGGCAAGGGCAGCTAACGCATCAATTCAGAAAGATTGGCGCTCGATCCTAGACGGGCTTGATAATATTGGAGTAGAACGAAAAAGTGGTAGCTATTTTGGATTTCGCGTCGTGGAACTGCACGAAGATGGCTGCCCGCACTGGCATATATTGCTGTTTTTCGACAAGGCCTTGGGAATCATCGAGTCAGTCGAAGCATCAGTTCAGCGCCTTTATAAAAACAGGGGAAGCTACTTCGAGTTTCAAAAAGACGATATTATCCGAATTATTGAAAAGACAGATGAAGAAACTGCGAAGCCATCTTCATACATCTTTAAGTACATCGCATATGCGCTAGGGGCAGATGAAGCCAATGGGGATGGCCTGGCATATAGGTACAAATGTGCGATACGGGCAATGCGGGCCAGGCAATATGGTTTCTTTGGGGTTAAATGTGCGATGGGCAAGCAGCGTGCCTTAAAATCGATCGCCCGCGCCGAAAATGCTCCAGAACATATATCGAAAATGGCCAAGGATTTATACCTTCCAAAGGGAGTTCCCGACAGAAACGAAAAGCAACTACAAGCCAGAGTCAGATTTTTGGAAGTGGGGGCAGACGAGCTAGAGGTAAGCCAGGAAGTGGTAGAGAACCGATACGGCGAAACAGTGTGTGCTAATCGTTGGATAAAGCATCGGCATGATGACGATGCGGTGCAGTTCGCTGGCTTGTGCGAGGATATCACCGCAGAGGAGGCAAAGCGTCTAACGGAAAGGAAAAAAGCGGAGGAGGAGCGTGACAAAGCAGAGACGGTCACAATTGTTGTTAATTATTCAAGTAAGAGCCAAGTGCCAGAGTTTGAGTGGCCCGACCTCGCACAGCGCGTTGCCAACCGCAAACACGACTTGGATCTGGCCACCCTTCTGGGCGTTTCTTTAGCAGACCTATACCGAGACGGGATTGTGACCAGGGCTGCTAGCCCTTGCCTTTACGCAGGAAGCGCGTTTCGGGCGTGGTGCATAGCTACCCGCCAATCTGAGACGAAACGCGCTGAGAGGTCTTCCTGAGCCTTCATACGCTAGTCACAGATATGCATTGGCCGAAGTGGAGCTAGTCGGGAAGGGGGCAGCGATTGGAAACTGGAAGCCGGCCTTTTTCAATCCGTTCACCACATCATCGCGTTTTAGTAAGGCTGGGATCTTGATGAAGTAACGCCAAGCCATATACATAGCAATCGGAAATAATATCAGCCCAAGCCCATAAGCTATAAGCGCTAGGACACTAGCAAGCGTCCCGCCGAAGAAGAAAAACAGTCCGCTGTTACGAAACCCTTTAGCCACATCGCTCAGCTCATCAGGATCGAATTTTGCCTGCCCAGCGCTTTCGTAGGCTACTAGACAGTGCGCTTTACCACTTCCAAGGTCTACCGTATACAATGTGCTAACCTTATTTGATTTGATAGCACCGGCGAGGAATGATGGTACAACGAGTTCTTTGAAGTAGACTGTCTCGCCACTCTCAGAACTGCATCGTACGCGCTTGAAAAATAAGAAGTGATCGCCGCCGCCGCCTTTGTTTTCGTAGTTTTCGACGCGAAGTGTATTTTTGTTTACTAAGCTAGACATCGAAATCCCTCTCGAATGATAGAAAAAGCATACAAGGCGCGTGGCCATCATTGCTGCAATGGTTATCAGCCTAGGAGCAACTGTTTCACAATATTCCCTGGTATAACGGTTGCAGGAAACCCTTCGTAACTCAAGGGCCTAGAATATCCATCCATTAACGCCATTTCCGCGATCATAGCCTGCTGCTCTTTAGACAGGTCAGCCCACCAATTTAAGTCAAAATATGTATTTTCTATGTGGCAAAATATAGATGTGAAAAGCCAGTTTTTAAGAAGTTGTGGATTCATACTTGCAAGCTCTTGAAGGTATGAGGTGGTTTTTTCGTGCTGCTTCAAACTACTGATGCAATATACTGCGCGACCGTCTGAGCATACGGTGGAAAGTGTCAGGTACTGCAAAGGAGAACTTATTCGAGGAAAGTTCTGCAGGCGCTTGCCCTGCAGGTCGTAGTAAGGTGAGACACTACCTGATACCGCCACTGTGAGTGGCATGTCGAGCTCAATGATCAAGCTGGTGATTTCAGTAAAAGCGCCTGAGATTTTGATGCTCTCATAAAGATCTTTCACCGCTGAGGCGTCTTCGAACCCTTTCGTAATATCACGTTTTGTAGCCTGTAAGTTCGATTGCATAATCAATTGATGCATGAGTGGTCGGCCGGAATCTAGATGCCGAATTTTCCACTCGACCGCTTCCAGCGCAGCATTCTTTTGATAGAACTCATGGCATATCGATCGGTATGAGCTTGACCAGCAATTTTCATACGAAGCGACAAAGTCCTTAACCTCAATTTCTCTGAAAATGACAGTGTCGTGGTAATTGCAAAATCCGTAGAAAATGGAAGCGCTTTTTTTAATTCCGATCTTGACATCCTTCTCGGAAAGCTTTCCTTCGTAATTGCGGTAAAAAGTCCCGATGTGGCCGTCTTTTGAAAAACTTTCGAGGACTCGACCTCGCTGGATCGTGTGCGCCCCTTTTATTTCCGGCTGACAGTTACCTACATCGTAGGTGGCACAACATAATTTCTGATTGCTAAAGAACTTCGCTTGAACGTGCCCTTCTTCAGTGCGGGATATGACACGTTCTAGCTCCCTGTTGAGATGGCATGCTCGAAATTTCTTTCCGCTGCCACACCAACACACATCACCAGGGCGCAACTCGCTAATGGCAGCCATGTTGTCTACCAAGCGCGCTTTATCAGCAGGTTTAAGCTTGGAAGCGTATGCGCTGATCTCATTAGCCCAATAATCCATTTATCGCCTCTCTCACAAAAGTGGTGGTGAAAATTCAGTAGTATAGCTGGGAAGTGGAGCGTGATGCGCTACCATCGGCTCGACAAAAAGTTTTCGAATTTCGTGTAGTGAATGTTGCACGGCCATTTTACGCTTGCTTACCCCTCTATAGTCAGCATCTTCGGCAAGCATGTCTTCGGCTGTATAGGGGAGTGCGACATTTCCAAAATTTACATTAGCCATTCCGATGTCTCCATTTATACCGTAAAAATGAATAACTGCAAATTGATTTCATTGCTAATTACAATCAAAATACACTTAGGATATGGTTGGAGCAAGGGCTAATCAGGTTGCACCTGATTCTCGCAATTCGCTTCGCTCTTACTCACCTTGCTTTCCTGCGCTTCGCTTGTAAAGAAAACAAAAAGAGCCGCTTACGGCCGGAGTAATCAACATGGTGACAGCTCACAGACGGAATACAGAAAAGCGCACCAGGCGTTTGAATGTATTTTTTGATAGTGCTGAGTATACCCAGCTCCTCGACGAGGCGAAGCTGATGCGAATTAGACCGTCTGAGCTTGTGAGACAGAAGTTTTTTGCCAGGTCGTCACTTCCCGCAGTGCCACATTTGAATTTAGAGGTGTGGACGAAACTAGCGCCTGCTTCTGCGAATTTAAATCAAATTGCTCGCTATCTAAATCAAGGAATGCGGCTAGACGTAGACGAGGTTTCGCGAATTTTAGCCGACTTCAGAATGTCACTAGTTCTTCCGAGAGGATAGCTTGATGAAAGGCATGGATAAAATATCAAGGGGCAGTGGGTTTGCCGGTGCAGTTAAGTATGCTCAGTTTGGTGATAAAGGAAAGCCTCGCGAGCATGAAGGCATTGTGATTGGCGGAAATATGTCGAGCTTAGACCCCAGGTTAATTGTGCAGGAGTTGAATGCAACAAAGAAAATTCGCCCTGATGTCAAACGACCAGTTTGGCATAACTCTTTGCGCCTGCCAAAGGGAGAAACGATGAGTCGCGAGAAGTGGGTCAGTATTGGTGATAGGTACATGCATAAAATGGGATTTTCGGAATCAAATCCCAGAGTCTATTTTTTGCATGATGACAAAGATGGTCAGCACATCCATATCATTGCTTCAAGAGTGGGGTATGACAGCAAACTGGTTCTGGGTAAAAATGAAAATCTTAAAAGTACAAAAATTATCAGCGGTCTGGAAAAAGAGTTTGGGCTAATAATTACTAAGGCCGTTGAATATGACGCTGACGGCAGGATCAAGATGCCCGCTCGGTCGAAGATTTCAAAAAATGAAATTGAAAAGGGCGTCCGCATAAGCAGAGAGCCCGAGCGCTTACAACTGCAAAAAATTCTAAATCAGTCCCTGCATTCCCCTGTCACCACAACGCAATTTGTGGAGTTACTGCAAGCGGCTGGTGTAGACGTTCGCGTAAATATCGCCAGCACCGGTCGTCTCAATGGCTTCACATTCGGCATAAATGGTATCTACTTCAGTGGTTCCAAACTGGGTAAGTCGTACAGTTGCGCATCGCTTATAAAACACGGCTTATTATATGACAAAGACAGAGATGGCGAATTCCTTCAGCAGTTCCGATCAGAAGTTAGAGACGATCCAGTCTATTCGGGAGCTACATCAAGCGCTGAAAGGCCTCGATCGGGCTGGGACGGAGTCACTGTCCCAGGAGCTGAGAAAAGTGATTACGCTATTGCAGCACCTAGGTCAGCCCCCGCAAACAACAACCCCCATCTTGATGCAAGTGCTAATGTTTACCTCAATAACCAACAGCCTCGGGATGCTGTACCTAGTTTTGAGTCACTAGATCCAGATAGTGGTGCTGGCCCGATTCAAACAGGAGATAAAGTATCCGATGAGCTATTCAGAAGGCTACATAGTTCGCGACTTGCTGAGGCACGTCAGGGCGTTAGGGCAGTAGAAAAGTTTTGGTCAGAAATGGCTGTTAATCAATCCGATCAGAATGCAAAAAAAATAGCGCAAGACGAAGCGGATAGGATGCAGCAGCGCGGTTTGGATAAGGAGGATGACAAAATCATGGAGATCAGCCAAGGGTTCGCAACTGGCGGGTTTGGGTTTGCAATGCGGTCGAAAATAATAACAATAATCGAGGTTAGTCGAGATGAGGCAGTTCCAGGCGCAAAAGAGAGAAGAAATAATTCACAAATACCAACTGACCCAACACCCCGAATTCGGTAAGTTCTGTTGTGCGGGCTGTATCCATTCGAGATTGCAGATTTGCGATAAAAATAAGACTGCGCTGGATGAGTACTCGAGTCCGGCCATTGTTATCGAACACCACCAAAAAGTTGAAGTGATAGCGGTCTGTACCGCAACTGGGCAAATACACAAGCTCGGTCAGGTTCACGGGTGTGAGTTGTTGGAGGGGGGGCTGCAGCCTTCGTGAATCAACGATAAGGCGAGCAGCGTGCGGGGGCCCGTCGGGGTTCCGCGCCTCGCCCCTTCGGGGCTGCGTGAAGGGGCATGGCCCCTTCACTGAGGCGGAGCTTAGGCCCGCCCACCCAGGCGTCAAGGCAACCCCTACGGGGCCGCTTCGCGGGCCTTGACTCCTGAATGGGCTAACGGCCTGCGCTTCACCCCTTGCCCCACACCCAGCTCGCCATATCTCCTTACTTAAGCTTCCAAATCATCTAGTCTTGGCAAAAACTACATGCGCCGGTATCCCATGAAACTGATTCCACAGACAATGTTTGACCTCTACGCCCTTTCCTTACCTTGGGGGTTGAGCTTCATCGATCACATGCCCTATACCGGGTGGATAACGGATGATGGACGTTCATGGGGAGTTCTAACGCACGACGATGTTGCGAATACATTCGGTTGTGTGGCTATGCGGCAGCGGGTGGATCTGGTCTGGGTTCTGGTTCTAGATGAGACCGGACTTGATAGCTTTGACGAAGCAAAGCGCAGAATCGCTGTGCACCTTCAGGAGGGGGCTCCTCGTGAACTGATGCCCCCCAATACCGCGAGAAGGCCCAATCTTTTCGATAGCAACAATCTACCCACATGCACTCTCTTCCAGCATCTATCCAGCAAGTCTCGGCATAAAGCTGCTTGGATGATCGGGCACCTGTACTACTCAATGCCTCGACCTGATGATAACTGGGTCAGAGATTTTCAAACGGAGAATTTGCATACGCGCCTGTGGGAGCTTCATCTGCTAGCGTGCTTTCGTGAGCAGGGCCGGTTTGTCAGCCAGCAATATCGATCCCCAGACTTTCGCATTTCCCGACGCAATGGTGAGTGCGCCTGGATTGAGGCGGTTACGACGAACCCGTCGGAACGATACGACCATGCGACCACCCGAGCTGAACCGCCACCGTCCGACCTGATGGAAAGACTGATAGGGCAGGCCGCAGTAAGGTTTGCCAACACCATTCGCAACAAACTGCAGCGAGGATACGATCAGCTTACGCACGTTGCGGGTCAGCCTTTTGCACTAGCTATCGCTGATTTTCATGCTCAGGGGTCAATGACGTGGAGCAGGCAGGCACTCATTGCATACCTCTACGGAGAGTATGCAACAACGCAAGAAATTGATGGTACAAAACAAGCTGTGGGGGTAAAGATCGAGCACTTGCTTGGAGAGCAAAAGACTCCTGCTGGCCTCTTCCGCTTTCCGGAAAATGCAGGCCTATCGGCAGTGATTTTCAGCAATGGCTGTAGTTTGGCTAAATTTGGACGAGTGCTGGTATCAATGACCCAGCATGATGAGTTCACAAACACAAGATTTGGGGAGATCTTTGATCGAACACCAGGCGCGTTGACGGGATTACCGTTCTGCCTGGATGTGGTCAGCCCAGAATATCGTGATCTCTGGCCACAAGGCTATGAGCCCTGGTCTGCCGAGCTAGAGATTTTCCACAACCCTCTTGCCAAACATCCACTATCCAGGGAAATGTTGCCAGAAGCGACCCATTGGTTTGTCCGGGGTAAGGAAACGGTGTGCGAAGCGTTTTACGAAACCCAGATCCTCTATTCGCATACTTTTGTTCAGCCAAAAACACAACCGCCGTTAACGCTTGAGCATTTTTTTGGTGAAGGGAGCGAAGCGAGCGATGCTGAGTTGCCCGAGGAGCTATGAGTGGGACGGACGTGGCCAGGACGAAATTTTTGAACTGACGCGCTGCGCTTGTCCGCCCCATCTGCTCGCCTGGCTGGCCGATGAGGCTGACCAGCCAGCCGTGCTGCTGCGGCTTGATAGTGGAAGCTACCTCTAAAAGTACCCTTATCTTTACCTGATGGGCAGTGCTGGTCGAAGCGGTGACTAAACCGGTGACAAAAGCCCAAAAACGAAAAAGCCCCACCCGAAGGGTGAGGCTAAGTCGTTGATCTATATGGTGCCGGCATCAGGAATCGAACCCGAGACCTACTGATTACAAGTCAGTTGCTCTACCATCTGAGCTATACCGGCAATGGGGCGTCATTATAACGATCGTTTGGCGCCTGTAAACCACTTCCTTGCGATTGTTTGCAAATGAGCTAAGTCACCGGCTTAAAAGGAGATTTTTCCTACCAGCCGCGGTGGATCGTGTTGACGTTTGGCTCGGTTTTGCCGGGGTTGAAAAACAGCTTGTCGTTGTCGCAGCCGCGCTTGCGGCACGGGGTGTCGGCGCGCAGGGGGAGGCCTCGGTCGCCGCCCAGTTGCATGGCGGGGGTGTCCCAGCCCAGATTGCTGGAAGGCTGGCTTGGGGGGCCGCCGGCACACGCGGTCAGGGCCATGGCGAGGGTCAACAGGGCAAGGGGCTTGGCTTGGGTCACGATGAGGGTCCGTTGTTCCATTGTCGGCTCTGGCGCAACGCCAGAAGGTCGCAGGGCTGGCGGTCAGCGTGCGACGTGTCTTTTTAATGATTTGGGGGGCGGATGATACACCCTGGAAGGGGTGGCGGTGCGTGACCTGTAAGGCATTTCTGAAGCTGAAACCAAATGCTTCGGGGTTGGCCTGCTTCGGACCTATCCTACGCGCGCTGCCGAAGTATCGCTGTTGTCGGGGAAGTGCCTCACGGATACCGTTTTCGGGTCGTTTCGGCGACCGGGTGTGAGAACCCGATTATGAATGAGTGCTACCTCGTAATGGTGGCTGTACGCGGGCAGGCTTCGGTCTGGCCGGGCTTCCTTATTCACTCGGTTTCTCACCCCGCGTACGGCTGCCACCTAAATCCGTGAGAAAGACTCAGTGGCAGTACCTTAATTGAATAAGGACTTACGCCATGATCAAGGTCGTCCCCGATCCACCCCAGCCCCACATTGAGATCACCACCGCAGGCCTGGAAACCTTCCTCGAAGTCGGCAACCCACCGGTTAACCTGCTGCGCGTACAACCCGGCATCCCCATCGACGACGCCTACGAGCAGGTCTCCATCCTGCTCGGCTATATCAAGCACCTGCTCAGGGAGGGCGATATGGAAGACGACCACAAGCTGTTGGGCGCAGCCGATTACCTGGCGGCGCTGGCCAAGGCGTTGATGAACGATATCGAGCTGGCCAAGAACAAAAACCGTTGACGCATCGGGCCGCTTTGTGGCCCCTGCAGAAAGCACAACAAAAGTTTATGCACAAGTAGCATTGCCAACTTGCGCGAAAGGCATGCCGAACCCATACGCCGCTGGTCTTTGCGCAAATGCCTGTTTTTGCGGGCCTTGAACTGCCTGCAGGAATAAGCCAAACGCTTGAAATAGCGCTTGGATCCAACCATTCATCAAAAGCTTGTGCACAGACTTATCCACAGGTTGTGCTGCGGCTAACGGTCGCGTTCCGCGAGGATGAGGAGGTTGCGAGGCGTGAGTGGATAGTCGCAGAACAAGCCAAGGCGCACGGCATAGCCTTGTTCTTCCATGAACAGGGCGCGGTCGAGTACCAGCCACAGTTCCAGGGGGCGGCGGAACAGGTTGCGCACCCGTTCGAGGTTGCGGACTTCGGCCAGGCGCTGCCAGCCGGCGACCTCAAGGGCAGCCCAGTCTGGCGTGCCGCTCAGCGGGAGTTGCTTGAGTGCGGCCAGGTCGCGGCAATACGCCTCGAAGGGCTTGTCCAGCCAGGCCACCGGCAGCGATGGGGTGGGCAGGTAATCATCACACTGGCGCTGTTGGCGTTGCAGCAGGTCGAAGCCCAGGCGACGGGCCATCGAGGTGTCGCGCTGGCGGCGCACGCGGGCGCCGGCGGTGACGGTTTCACTCAATGGCAGGCCGAGGTCGTCCAGCGAAAGCTGTAGGCTGGAGGCTTGGGCGGCTGTGGATAACGGCTGGTAGTAATGCGCTTCGATGCGGTTGTAGCAGCAGGGGGCCACCGCGACTTGGCGGCAGCCTTGCTGGCTGGCTAGGCGCAGCAGGCGTACGTGCAGGTCGCCGCAAGCGTGCAGGGCGACCACGGTTTTGTCGCTGTCGAGGTGGCGGGCGCTGTCGGCGGCCATTACGTCTTGATGCACATGGCGCGCGGGCAGGTGGTGGTGGTCACTCAGGGCTTGGCCGGCGGCGACGAGCTCGGCGTCGTATTCCAGGCAGGTCAGTTGCTGGCCGGGCTGCAGCAGGCGGCGGCCAAGGTGGCCTTTGCCGGAGCACCAGTCCAGCCAGTGCTTGGGGTGCTCGTTGAAGGCCAGGTGGCGGGTGAAGGCTTCGATCTGCTGCCACTTGCGGCCTGGTACGCCGACGTCGAGGCGGTGGGCAGCGGGCGGTAGGCCGGCGTCGGGGAGTGTATCCAGGGCGCTGAGGTGGTGGGCTTGCTGGGCCAGTTGTGGGAAGGGCGCGGGCAGGGTGGTTGGGTCGGGCTCGTCGTCGGCATCGGCCAGGGGGGATTGGCGCAGGTGGGCGGCGAGCGCTGGGTGTTGGGCTTCCCATTCCAGGCGCAGGGCGGTGAATGGCCTGGGTTTCCACAGGTGCTGGTGCTCGGTCAGGAACTG
>Ga0213826_1000604_pt1 | contig 17620 bp, 19 predicted proteins | sample MC6MC0899MG_FD_180668 | JGI IMG/M metagenome (GOLD analysis project Ga0213826, IMG submission 180668) | Enriched soil aggregate microbial communities from Iowa State University, Ames, United States - MC6-MC0899-MG | ecosystem: Environmental > Terrestrial > Soil > Unclassified | place: USA: Iowa...
AATTTCTTCAGTCACTTTAAAACGGAGTGTTTTTACCTATACTCGTTCAGAACAGCTGATGAAGTTAAAGACGCTGTAAATAGATACATTCGTTTCTATAACCATCAACGTTTCCAAAAGAAATTAAACAACCTGAGTCCATATCAATACAGGACTCAGGCTGCATAATTGTGCTTTTTTATTACTGTCTACTTGACGGGGGTCACTTCATTATTGGTTCTTCGTCTTTTTGTATGCTTATGTTTATAGGTAGTGGCATTAGTTAGAACCAAGCTTTGGAAAGTAAGTGAACTCCTTCATGAATCCTATTCTCATCTAAACCGGCAAATCCAAGAAGCACTTGAGAATATTCTTGAGAAGGTGGTCGCTCATAAAATGAAGACACTGGATACACTAAAACTCCCTTCTCTTTAGCAATAGCGATAAGATCTTTCTCTGTCATGTTATTCTTGGGTTCTAAGAGCACGTGTAAACCAGAACCTGAACCAATTATTCGGACCCGATCATTCATGTTAGCTTTAATAGATGTAAGTAAAGCGTTATGCCTTTTCTTATAAATATTTCTTACTTTATTCAAATGCCTTGACCATTGGCCACTTTCCATAAAGAGCTTTAGAGTATGTTGGTGTAATCTTGAAACAGTTTGCTTATAACCAGTAAAGCTTTCATTGTACTTTACTAACAACTTTGTCGGAAGTACCATATAGCTTAAACGTAAAGATGGAATTAGTGACTTGGCAAAAGTACCCATGTATACAACATTTCCATACAGATCAAGGCTTTGTAGCGATGGAATAGGCTTTCCTTCGTATCGAAATTCACTATCGTAATCATCTTCGATGACATATCCACCCTTCTCCCTCGCCCATTCTATCAATTCTAAGCGACGTGATATTGGCATTACGATTCCTAAAGGGAATTGATGGGAAGGAGTGACGTAGGCAACTTTCACTTCGCTCTCTGCTAATTCAGCAACATTAATTCCATTTTCATCAAGATGAATAGGCTTAACTGCTCTTCCATAGTCCTTAAATATAAGGCGTACTCGATCATAACCGGGTTCTTCTATACCATAAACTAATTCTCTGCCAATTATTTTACATATCATGCTTAATAGGTATTGTGTACCTGCTCCAATTACAATTTGATCTTCAGAACATTCAACTCCTCTAGATTGATAAAGGTATCTAGCAATGTGTTTTCGAAGTTCCAATTCTCCTTGTGGATCTCCATACAATAACAGCTGGTCTTGTTCGGCAGCGAGACTTTTCATGGTCAATTGACGCCATAACTTAAATGGAAATTGAGTTAAATCTATATCCCCATACTTAAAATCGTATTCAATCTTTGATGGTTGATCTTCCTGGTGATTAAATTCCTCATTTACATTTTTATCCATATATTCATTATCAGAATCTATAAAGAAGAGGTCGTTTTTTATCTCTACAACAAACAATCCTTTTCTTTCTTCACTTCTAATATAACCTTCAGCAACAAGTTGTTGGTAAGCAGCATCAACCGTGTTACGACTCACGTTTAAATAATCTGCCAAATTTCTTTGAGAAGGTAACTTACTGTTAGGGGGAATGTTTTTTCTTTGTATTTCTTTTCTAAGATACTCATAAAGTTGGAGATAAATGGGCTCTTTTTTTTCAACATCTAAGGTTGGAGTTATTTCTAACATATTTACCCTCCTTATAAACTGGTACTTTAAAATATTTGTAAATTGGCACTTTTAATGATGCCAGTTGCTTTATTATAATTAGTTTACATTTTGGTAATCACAAAAGCAAAGGAGTGTGTTCTAATGTACATCCCATCGCATTTTAAAATTGAAGATGATGAAATTATTTATGACATTATTCAAGAGTATGGATTTGCTACTTTTTTCTCACAACATAAAGGTGAACCTTTCGCAACTCATATTCCTTTAATGATTGATGATGATAAGGAATACTTATATGGTCACTTCGCCCGATCAAATCCTCAATGGAAGGATATTCACAATCAAAATGTTCTTGCAATCTTTCATGGCCCTCATTGTTATATCTCTTCCTCTTGGTATGAGTCAAATCAAGCCGTACCTACTTGGAACTATTTAGCAGTCCATGTATATGGTAAAGTTGAAATTATTAAGGATGATGAATTAAAAGAATCTTTAAGTGATTTAGTAAAAAAATATGAAGTACCTGACAGTTCTTATCAATTAGACGAAGTCGATGCAAGATATCTGGAAGGTATGACAAAAGGCGTTGTGGGTTTTAAAATCAAGATTAAAAAAATTGAGGGAAAAGCGAAATTGAGTCAGAACCATTCAATCGAACGAAGAAAGCTTGTTATTCAAGAACTAGAGAAATTTGAAAGCGAGGATGAGCGAAAGATCGCATCTTATATGACAGATTATTTGCAAAAAGACCTACTTAAGAAAAAATAAATTTCTTATTAAAGTAATGGTGATTTACTTTAATAAGGTCTTTGAAACGATCTTCCAGATAAAGGGCGCGATTGTGGAGCAACACAGGTAGAAAATGAACAAACTTTTTTATAAAAATCTGATCAAAGTTAGAAAGATTAACTCCATTTTGATCAATCTTTGTTCAAAATGGAGTTCTTGTGTTTACTTTGTGTTTTCATTTTAATTAAACTTTATTAAAATGCTACAATTGTTGCTCGTGTCCAGTAACATTAAAGTTGGTAATTAATAATCATATTATTAATAATGAAGTTTCAAAAAATAGTTCTTTATTGTAAATTAATGTTCTTTACTAGTGTCCTCTAAGAAAAGTCTTAGAGGACATTTTTAGTTTAAGCTTCGAAGCTTGATAGTTTGTGAATATTATCACTTAAACTACCATGAAAATAAGTTTCGTTAAAAATAGAAAAATGACAATACTTAAGAAGACCCTTCTCAATCGTTAAAAAAGAGGAGAGCAATAATTAATAAGTCTATGGAATAGGGTCGACTGGATTAAGGTCCGTATCAGTATTGACACATTCTATTCATTTTCATTCTCTGTGGTGCAGCTCTGCTGCATGGATGGCTAACGGGCAGTTTAGCTCCATAAGACCTAATGATCGTGTTCTTGGAAAAAACCGTATAATCCACAATTTTAATTACATTTATTGTATATAATGAATAGATATTGATTTGAAAAGGGGGAGTTAAATGAGTGATTTTTTATTACCACTTATGGGCGTTTTTATCGTTATTGCAAATATTATTGGATTTATATCTTACAAAAAAAAGAAAAATCTATATTTTGCTGCTTTGACAATATTACTACTAGCTGTTTTATTTGGTGCAATCGGTGGTGCATTAGCAATATGTATTATTCGTGATCCTTTTGCAATGTTTTATGGAATGCAACTAGGATACTATTTAATAATAAATAGTGTTATCGTTTTTATATTTGCAATTTTAGTAACTGTAATAAAAAATATGGCAGCAGAAAAATGTAATTCATTATATTCAACTACCGGGTGCAATCCTTGAATAAAGATGGATTGCTATTTGCTTATTGAAGTAAAGGGGCAGGCTAGTTGAAGAATATCCGAAGAAAAAAGCACCCTTTTTACAAAGGATGCCAGCATTTAGTTATTTCATTTGGCTTTAACCTTCTTCTTTTGAAATCAATAGCTTGCCACTCTATGGATTTTTCATTACTAAAAGTGATCGTCACTAAATCATTGGGAGGACCATGAGCACCTTCAAATGTTGTTACCTGCACGGTGACATTAAATAAGTAAGTGCCTATTGGCAGTTTCTTGATTTGGGTTATTTCACCACAATAATTTTGTTTATTTTCGCCATATTGCTTCTTCAATTCCTGTTGAATTGAGGGATATAGCATAATGAAAATCAAGTCATCACGCAACTGTATATCATTTTTAGTTACGGTTTCTGCTTTAACTGGCGTAAATGGAACAAGAAACAAATAGGCGATAATTATAAGAATGAATTTTTTCATAGCAGATCTCACCCATAGTTTTCTCTTATTTTAATCAATTATGAAATGATTAATGCATAGGTTCAGAAGTTATAATAAATTTGATAATCCTTGTTCAACTAAGGGGGCGATTCTTTAATGACGAAGGATCGCTTTTTCCTTATTCAAGTAACGGAGCAGTGCAATAAAGGGTTTGATGGTAAAATATATTTATTCTAATATATAGAGAGGTACATTAGAAAATGATTATTATGAAATTTAAGGAAAGTGATACTGAAGAAATTGTTTCTTTATTTTACGAAACAGTTCATTCAGTTAATTTGAAAGATTATTCGCAAGAACAATTAGATGTTTGGGCAACAAAAGAGGAAAAAGAATCGAAAATCAATTCGTGGAAAGTTTCATTAGGTCAAAATATATCATATGTCGCAAAAATTAATGATAAAGTAGTGGGCTTTAGTGACTTGACCTATGACGGGTACTTAGATAGACTGTTTGTTCATAAAGATTTTCAAGGTCAAGGTATAGCTTCAGCATTAGTTGATATCCTTGAAAATGAAGCGAAAAAGTTAAATCTTTTAGAAATTGATACAGATTCAAGTATTACAGCTAAACCATTTTTTAAACATAAAGGTTATAATATTGTTCGTTCACAAACTGTTGAACGTAAAGGTGTCAAATTGACTAATTTTAAAATGAGAAAAAAATTAAAATTTTAAAGCTAACGGGTAGCAATAGCAGAAGTTCAGAGCTGTCATTTAGACGGCTTTTTCTTATTGAACAAACGGGCAGGTTAGCGTAATAAGGATTAACTAGCATGTTATAAAGAAAGGACAACAAAAACACCTTCAATAAAGTGTTTTTTAATATTGTCTGTAAAACATTAGTATGAAACAGGGCAGTTTAAATTTGAATTTCTAGTCCATACAAGTCTTTAAAGCCGGATTTTCCCCGGGGAGTAATAACGATTTCTCGAGAATTTGCTTTAGTTTCTATCCAACCCAATTCAATATACCTTTCAAATAAACCATTTCCTAAAGCACCTCCCAAATGATGAGTACGTTCACTCCAGTCAAGACATGCATGAGAAAAGGAACGGCGCTTTTTAGATAAACCAACTAAATCTACTCCCAAGTCTCTATAAAAGAGTTCTCCCTTTGCTGTTACAATAAACTTTTTATTGTTTCTCTCTATATATCCTGCCTCTTGCATTATATTTGTTAAGTTAACACTTACACGTCCAGCTAAATGGTCGTAACAAGTTCTTGCATTTTCTAATCTTTTTAATTGACTAGATTGATTTAAAGATCGAACTTCAGGTGGAGGAGATATGGACATAAATACCTCAAGGGTATTTGCTACCTCGTCATTTGCTAATCGAAAATATCGAAACCGTCCATGTTTTTCACAAATTACAAGGTTATTTTCTTCTAGCTTTGCAAGGTGAAAGCTGGCTGTCTGAGGTTTAATGGAGGCCATATATGCTAGTTCACTTGCTGTATGGAATTTCCCATCCATTAAAGCTGCCAGTATGGCTGCTCTTGACTTTTCTGTAAGCAGAGCAGTTAGTGCTGAAATATTCGGATATATACTCATTTTGAACACCTCTGTAATCCATACTTCGATGAATATCGTATTATATAGGTTTTATAATAATACTAAAGAAATCTCTTCGCAAGGGAGGTGGAGATTTTTAATTTTAAAGGAAAAAGAAAAATTTGATTGGGAGGTCGGTATATATGAAAAAATACAACTTTTTTACATTAATTATACTTACTACTTTTTTAATGGGTTCATCTTTTGCAATAGGGAAGATAGGATTAGGCTACTCTTCTCCTTTGTTATTGGCTGGATTACGTTTCCTTCTGGCTGGATTTATCATGACTATTATCGTGAAGGTGCTAAAAAGAACACACCCTAATGGTATGAAAAGTTGGGGAAGAGTGGCGATTATAGGAACTCTACAAACGGCAGGAGTAATGGGATGTATATTTCTAAGTCTAAGAACTATAACAGCCAGTGAATCTTCCATTTTAACTTTTATGAATCCGTTATTAGTCATTATTTTGGGGACTGTTTTTATGGGGAACCGTTATAGATGGTATCAATGGATTGGAGTTGTCTTAGGCTTCATAGGTGTAGGGATTACGTTAGGCGGCATAAATGATTTTAGAATAGGTATAGTGTTTGGAGCAGCTTCATCAGTTTTTTGGGCTATTTCCACGTTATTAGTTAATAGGTGGGGAAAACATTTTGATACATGGGTACTTTCTGCATATCAAATGTTATTTGGCGGAGGCATTCTTATATTTTTAAGTATATTACTGGAAGAACCTTTCTTTCATATTAATAAGCATTCGGTATTTATTCTCTTATGGTTAAGCATAATGTCTTCTATTGTTCAATTTGCGGTTTGGTATTTCCTTTTACAAAAGGGGGATCCAGGTAAAACAAGTTCTTATTTATTCCTAGCTCCATTTTTTGGTGTTTTGACTGGGAGTGTATTGCTAAATGAACCTATTTCCTATTCGCTTATAGCTGGGGGAACATTTATTTTAATCGGTATCTATCTTGTAAATAACAATTTAAAAAAAGAAGAGGTAAACAATACTGATTATCTTCTAAATAAAACAAAGTAATTAAAAAATTACATTGAGGAGCAACCAAAGGTGGAAAATAAAACCTGGAAAGATTACTTTTATGAAATAATTAGAGCATTGTTGCTTTATAAATAAGTATTTTTAGTGGAGCTTCTTAGTTTTTATCCAATAAGTTAAACTAGCCAATCAATCTAAGTAAGAATAAATGGAGGATACATAGAATGTCTGTTAATACAAAAGAATTTAAAGAATCTTACTTTGTAGTAATATTTTCTTCACAAAGAACAGAAGTTGAAAATGGATATGGAAAGATGGCTCAAGTAATGGAAGATCTAGCTTCAAGACAACAAGGATTCTTAGGAATTGAAAGTACAAGAGATAATGAGTTAGGAAATACTATTTCATATTGGGAGTCTCTAGAAGATATAAAGAGATGGAAAGAGAATGCAGCTCATAATGCGGCTCAAATAAAAGGGAAAAAGGAATGGTATAAGAACTATAAAGTACGAATTTGTAAAATGGAAAGAGAGTATTCTTTTGAAAGGTAATTTTAGCTGCTAGGGATGGAAAAGTTAAGATTGAGTAAGTAAAATATCTCATTCTTTATAGGAGCAGAGCGATATACCTATAATATAAAAGGACAAGTTTGTGAAGAAACGAACTTAAACTATCCGGGTGCTTTAGTTGAACAACAAAAAAATATTGTTGTTGTTGTACAGTGACAAACAAGTTGTTTAATTTATAATAGAGTCGTTTAAAAAATAATAAAGTTGTTGAAAGAATGCGAGTCATTCTTTCAACAATCTTCCAGATTATGGAGTAAATAAACAAGTGCGCTTTAAGTTTTCTGAAAATTATGGGAGGATATAAAAACAGTGAACATTGTTTTATTATAATTGAATTGCTCTTATAATAAAAAAGAGCGCGCGCTGTATTTAATTGGAAGGAGCAAAGAAATGATTGCAAATCAACAATTAGTTATAAACAATCTTGAAGAAAAATTAAGACTATTCACTCATGCGGTTAATGGAAAGCTTATCAAAGAAGAAGGTTTCGTTTTGGCGAATACAGAAATACCCACTGATACATTCAATGTACTTTTGCCGAAATCTTCACATATAAAAAATGCATTTAATATTAGAAGTAACATCGAAAATATGTCTCTTAAAGAATATCCCTTTAGTACGTGGATTGACTCTCGGTATTTGAACGCTGGCTGGCAAGACCTGATGCAAGAATACGACCTAAAAGAAGCAGAACGTAATGTAATGATGAAACTTGAAAATACTCTTAATGTCGGTCAAAGAAAGTCCCATCAGCTTATGATTACTCATGTGAGAAATTTTGAAGAACTTAAGGAATATAAAGAGGTTTTTATAAGCCTATTTGAAGGTACACCAGAAAAAGATGCGTTAGAAAATTATTTTAATAAGTTTTCTGAAGTAAATTTAGGTTCAGAAATTCAAATGTTTATTGGACGCGTCGGTGAAATAACTGTATCTACTGGTTTACTAATAGATAGCAAAGAAAGTTATGGTATTTATGATGTTATGACAAAAGAAACATTTAGAGGTAAAGGATATGGTAGTGAAATGTTTCAATACCTTCTTGCTCAAACAAAAGATAAACAAAAACCCGTTGTCTTACAAGCATCCGAGGATGGGAAAAATATCTATAAGCGCTTTGGGTTTATAGATGTCGGAGAAATGGTTGTATTTGAATAAGGAGATGTCTTATTAAGCTAAAGGGTGCAAGAATTTAACAAAGCAACGCTTATTCGATGCGTTGCTTTGTTTGTACGTGAGGAATATGTTAAAAATATTTTCTATATAATTCTTTCCTTAGATTTCCACTTAATTGAGCATAAACCTTTGTAGTTTCGCTCTTCTCGTGACCAAGTAAACTTTGAATAACATCAATGGGGGCTCCATTATTCAATAAATGAGTGGCATAGCTGTGCCTTAGTTGGTGTGGATGGATTACTTTTTTTGTCTCTGCTCGATTTGAAATTCGTTTAACGATGTATCTCATCTGAGCAATGCTCATTCTATGTGGATTGCGTTCTGTAACAAATATGGCTGGATCATTATCCTTGCGAATATTTATGTATCGTTTAAGCCAAATTTCACAACGGATATTAAAATAAACTTCTCTTTCTTTGTCACCTTTTCCAAGAACAATCGCAGATCGTTTTGACCAATTAATGCTATTTTTTTCAAGCGAAACAATTTCACCTATTCTACAACCAGTTGAAAACATAAATTCAAATAATGCCTTTTCCATAGGAGTGTTACACGCTTCCCGTAGGTGTTCGATTTCCATTTCTGTTAGAAACTTTGGAATTCGTTTACCTACTTTAGGTTCTTTTAATTTAGCTGCTGGATTCTTTAAAATATGTCCTTCCTCGTGTGACCAACGAAAAAGTGATTTTATAAATCGTATGCGATGAGCCAGACTTGATGGTTTTAAGGTTTCGCTCGACTTTGCCAAGTATTCTTTTAATTGGATAGTGGTAATTGTTTCGAGTTTCACGTACTTTAAATATCGAATAATTAACAGTGCTTGAAGTCGATAAGCCTTCAATGTTTGTTGAGAGAACCCTTCAATCCTTTTATCAGATTCATAAGTTTCCCAGGCTTTTGATAATAACAATATACATCTCTCCCTAAAAAATTAATTTTAGAGGAATTATTGACTAGAACATTGAATTTGAAACGGGACGACTTCTTTAACTATCTGGCAGTTTAGTTTAACAAACAGTTGGGTTTATTTGTTTACTAAGGGAGATAAATGAGTCGTAGTAAGGATGGTGATATAACTAATGAAACATTTAATAGGTTTGTATGTAGTTATGTCAATAATGGTGTTTGTTACTTTAACGAGAGAAAAAGTGTGTTATTATAAGGTATGTAAATATCTTATAAATTGGAGTGAAACACAATGGTACTGGTGGTGGTGTTCCATAATGTCATATGTCTGCCTAATCTATGTGCTAAATACAGAAAGGGAACCCTCGTCCGCTCAAGGTCCCCTTGTACTTTATTTGTTAACTCTGTCTAGGTTTGGCCCAGAAACAGAAGGCCTTTTTACCAACAGAACTAGCATATATCCGTTGTTAATCCACTTTTACTCTCTAAAGTTGTTTTTTCGCCTTCTTGATATCTTTTAATGCATCGTTAATATCATCGTCTACGTGGCCTAGTTCAATTAGATCCTCTTTTAAATCTTCTTCTAAGTCTTTAATTTGTTCTCTAATCTTTTTAATATTCTTTTCAACATTAGCTTTTTCTTTTGTTGCCTCTTTGAGACTTTCTAGTGCGTCGTTAAGTGATTTTTTTACTTTATTAGTGTTCATTTTAAATACACCTCCTTTCACTTTGGCCTCGGGGATGTCCCCGTACTATATATAATGCAGAAAGTGACCATATGACACTAGTAAATTCCCCAGTCTATTTATCTATTTTTTGAACGGATACACTTACCTTCTTGTAATTTTAATAGTAATTTTCCCAAGTTTCACAACATCCAAATGTAATTCCCTCCCAAACCAATCACCATCATAAAGTACCGCATTACCCTATTAGTTTGCACATTTATTATTCAACTAAGGGTAGCTTCCCTTTAAGCAATAAATACAGCTAATATCTTAATTGTTCCTGCATTTTTTTATCTTTGTTGAAAATAATAAGTTCAGAGGTGATAAAATGGCAACTGCTAAAATAGGGGACCATATTTTATTTAAGCGTGATGGGGAAACCTATGAACGAACTGTTACGGTTGTTAGAGAAAATTCTGTTATTGTTGAGTACGGATACAATAAGGAAAAAGACGAACCTATTACAACCATAGTCAATCATAAAAATTACAAAATTAAGAATACAACTTCGTAAACAAGTGTATTTAAAGTAAAGGGGTGCTTTAGTTCAACAATAATTAAATGATTTTAGGGCTAAACTATATTTTCGTTATTCCATTAAAGGGCACAATTCTACAGTAAGAATTGTGTTCTTTTTTTATTAAGGACCATTTTGTTGAGAAACTTTTTAATTTGAATTGGAGGCTTATTTTAATTTGATATGCTTGCAAAACAAATTATGGTAATTCCCCCAGCTATAAATTATAATTAATTATATTTGAAGCTAAATTTTTGTTAGGGGGAATTGGCTTGCAAGAAAAAACAAAAAAGGAAGTTTACGCTTGGACTAAATCAATCGCATTTGCATTAATAATAGCTTTTATTTGTCGCAACTTCTTATTTACACCTACAACTGTTTATGGAGAGTCAATGGAACCTACATTTCAAGAAAAAGATAGAGTTTTGATAAGTAAAATATCTGACATTCAACGATTTGATATAGTTGTATTTAATGCACCAGATGAAGATCAACGGCATTATATTAAAAGGGTAATTGGTCTACCTGGAGACACTGTAGAAATGAAAGATGATGTGTTATATATTAACGGAACGCCGTATGAGGAACCTTATGTGAAAAGAAAAAGTGATATTACATTGAAGGTTACTAGTGATTTCACATTAAAAGAACTTTCTGGAAAAACAACTGTTCCAAATGGTTATCTCTTTGTTTTAGGAGATAATCGATTGAAAAGTAGGGATAGTAGAAGTTTTGGTTTTATTTCCGCTGACTCAATTATAGGAAAAGTAAAACTCCGGTTTTTTCCATTGCAAGATGTAGGTATACCGAAATAAAAGAGTGTTCAACAGGAAAGGGATTAATCAATTAAAGGGCGCTATCCTGCAACAAGGAAAAGCGCTCTTTTTTCATTTTAGGGCAATATTGTTGAGGAAACCGAAAGAGTAAGAATACTAATTTAAGATCATTTGTGAAAAATGTCACTTAAACTCCCATGAAAATAAAAACTGAAAAAAAGCATGAAATATAGACCCAGAAAAACCAGTTTTTAAAAAAAGGCTGAGCCTCTTGAAAGATTGGATATAGGGTTGCCAGCATTAAAAAGTATTGACGGCCTGATCCATTTTTCATTCTCTGTGGTGCAGCGCTGATTTTGCGCGCTTGGTGGCTGATAGGCAAGTTACTGCCACACCCGTCACTCAAACCAGTGCTTTAAAGCCTAACAATGATTAGAACATCAATTTTATGATGGATGTAGTTGTGAAGAAACGAAACTAAAGGGGCAGATTTGTGCAATAAGAGTTAACACTATTTTAATGGTGCTTAATGACAGAATACTAGAAATATAATATACTGAATAATACTATAATTCATTCAACAATTTTTGGGAGTGATTACTTAATTGGAATTTTCTAATCAGAATGTACTATTAGGAGTAGAAAGAATTAATGAAATAGAATTGGCTTTAACTACTTTTAACTCAAAGAAAGCACTTTATCTTGATGAAACTAACCTTATAATCAAAAAGATAGGTGCTTCTACGTTACTAATCGACTCAAATGCATCAAATTCAATGTATTTCAATCGTATTAAAGGATTTGGCATCGATGATATAGATAAGATTGATGAAATTCTAGATTTATATTATTCTGCACAGATAACTCCCTGCTTTGATATGACTCCCAATAATATTAATATGGAAGTAGCACAAGCATTAATGAACAGAGGGTTCGTTTGCTGTGAACAAATGGCTTTCTTAGAGTTAGAGCCCGATTTTAATATGTGTGAAAACGGAGAGATAGAAATTGTAAGAGTAACTGAAGAAAATGTTACAGAATTCATTAATCTCATAGCACTTTCTAATGAGAAGGAAATTAAGAAAGAATTGGTTCAAAAAAAGGCTAAATATTTTGTACGCCCTAACTTTCAAAATTACATATCTTATTTAGGTGAAAAAGCGATAGGAATTGGCTCCCTTTTTATAAAAGGAGAGGAAGGATATATTGCGAACGATTTTACCTTCCCTTTATATAGGGGAAAAGGAGTTCAAAAAGCTTTACTTAATTTAAGAATTAAAGTTTCAAAAGAAATGGGATTGAAGAAATTATATACAGATGTGGAATTTGGTTCAATAAGTCACAATAATATGCAGAAACTAGGGTTTAAAACAATATTTATAAATTCTTTTTGGATGAAAGCTAAATAGAAATTATTACTCGGTTGCAATGGTAACTTTTTTATTTCTTGAAGCAAGATTGTGAAGAATTTTACTTAAAGTAACGGGGGCATTAGTTCAACAAGCTAGAGGCTGCAATCATGATCATTATCTTGATCTTCAGCAATCGGGCGCTTATATTAAATAGGGTTGAGAATTGTTCTTAACAGCAGTTAATGACAAATAGTAAAGGATTTTTTTATAAGGCTGATAAGCAGTTTTATGACATTTATTACATTTAGTAAGAACTTTCTCTCTATATTAATAAATTGTATCCTTTTTAAACTAGGTTTTGCCACCCCTGAGTAAAGGACTTTTTTTTCAACATGACAAATTTTTTTTTTTTTTGAAAAAAGTTGTTTGGTTGATAGAAAAGTAATTTACTGATGTCCTCTATTTTATTAAATAGGGGAAATTAACTGTGTGGCATTTAGCATTCTTAATGTAGTAAGAAAACTGTTTATCAATTTTACCTATCCCTAATTTCTCTCCTCCTTCAGGACTCTCTTTATAATAACGTAATATTTTTCCAATTCAAACGAATACCACTACTAAACCATCTATATTTCCCATATAATTGAAATACTCTATGTATAGGGGTGAATTTATGGATTCTTCTTCGTTTTATTCTATTGTGATCATAATTGCTGTATTGGTCTTATGGCGTAGAACCAGAGCAATGTACCGTCCTATTAAGGGAAACGGGACCCGCATTCTCTTACCCATACTATTTTTGTTATTACCCTGTATTCTCGTCATTTTAAATCCAAAAGCACATGTCGCTGGTTGGGAATGGGTTTGTGCAGGTATCTTTGGGTGCCTTTTGTCAATTCCACTTATTTGGACCACTAACTATGAACTCCGATCTGATCAGCATATTTATGCTGTAAGAAGCAAGAGCTTTATCATTACCTTTCTCATCATACTTATTTTCCGATTTTTGCTTCGTGATTATTTAAAATGGCTAGGTCCAGAAACAGAAGCATCACTATTTATGACTGTAGCACTAGGATATATCGTACCTTGGAGGATTATCTCCTTCATCAAATTTCGTCAGCTATACAAAAGTCGAATCCAAACTAACCGCAACATTGACTTACGATAATACTGATTATGTGAATGGAAAGTCTCTTCAGAACTTGAAATGGACCCTATAGAGTAGTGCGCAAGAATGGAGGTCCGATGCTACTTTAGTGGCTACGTTAAAAATATCATAAATATTAATAATCTTGCAAAAAAGTGAATAAGGTAAAACAGTATATTCTTGAAGGGGGAGTCTAATTGAAACACTTTACAAAATGGATAAATCGGACGTTCAATCATTATCCCAGAAAAAAATTGACTCTCGTTATGGGATCTCAATACGAACCGCAAATATTTGGCCAACCAGTTGAACGAAACCAAACTTCGTTAATAAGTACCAGAGATGCCGAAAAATACTTTCGTCCTTCCCGCCTCCCTATTAAAAATACCCTTGTCAAGAACATCCAATTTTTTGATCCCTATTATGAAAAAAACTACAAAGAAATTAAACTCCCTTCAGCATTAACTCGGACTCCTGATGAAACTGTTTTAAACTACTTTAGTATTTTAAGAGAGGCAGAAAACCTCACTCAAAACCAGTTGGGTGGGTGCGGAACTGTGGGGATGGCAAAGTTGCCCTATCCAATTGCTTATAACTTTTTTACTAAAGACTATCACAAAAGGGTTTCCTATAATGAATATCTTCAATCGTTTGCTGGAATTGGACATCTAAATTTAATTAAGATGAACAGACTTCCTGATGAAAAAGGCATTGTTCCTTATTTCATTGAGCTAGAAAGCATCGAAGGTTCATCAAAAGGAGTCACCTATTTTGCTTATTATTATGGCTATGTCCAATTAAAAAAAGTTAAAAACCTGTATAAAATTGACCAGATGAAATTGTACGGAGAGGACTTCCTATGTGCACCCTATCATCTCTGGCAGCATGATGCGGAAGCAGTCGTTGGTATTATGTATGGAAACTGGTGCAAGTTAATAAAAAAACAGCTGCCTACTAAACAAGATGGTTTCGTCAAAACCATTGATTATATTGGTACGGATGGAGCCGATTATCGGTTTATCTTTTATCAATTAACAAATGATACAGATGTATTAATTTCTCAATATAAAAAGGATTCTGAAGGAAACTGGGAATCCATCAGAATTGATCCTATCAAATGTGTAAAAAACTAAGCGTGTTATTAAAGAAACTCGAACCTTTACTCTAAGCCACAAAAAAGGGACTTCATTAAATGAAAGTTCTTTTTTCTTTGTGAAATATTGTACTTAAACTAACAGGTGCAAGAGTTAAAGAGGGTTACTGGGGTAACCCTTTTTCTTGTTCCACTAACGTTGCAGTTTTGTTTGAAAATATTGTAAAAAAAGTTAAATTTGTAATATAATATTAGTAATTCGTTGTTTAGTTTGGCGGTGGTATGATGTTTTGGATTTATATATTTACACCTATCATTATATTGTCTGGAATAGCCATTTATTTTGGCAAAAAATCTGGGGCGACTTCACCAGATGAAAGAACAGCTGATAAGTTAGAGGAATATCCACCAGAAAATCCTTTCGGACCCTATTCTGGACCTTAAAATGATTCAAATACAACTTTTCAAAGATAATGTGAAGGATTGTACTTAAAGTAACGGGTGCTTTAGTGAAAAAAAAGACTGTCTTTTTGACGGTCCTTTTTTAGTGAGATTAACACAAATACATTTTTGTAAAGTGCCTGCTACTTATTTATAGAGTTATTATTGCTCTCATCACGATTTGTGGAAGCTGTTTTGTCATCGACTTCAGCCCCCTCTACGATCTGGTTACCAATAGCACCGCCTGAAACACCGCCTATTACAGTACCAATTAGTCCAAATGGAGCACCAATCATAGCACCCGCAACGGCTCCATTAAATGCTCCTGCTGCTTCGCCAAAGTCACTCGCATCTTGATTAGCATTACTACCAGCTTGATTGTTGCCACTTTCTTCTACATTTTCACCAAAGTTATTGCGTTCGTTGCTCTGATTCATCTATTCACTTCCTTGTATATTAATGGGGAATATGCTGATGATGAAAGCACACCATCCCAAACATATACTACCCAGCTGAAGTAGTTTTACTCACTATGTTGGTTCAAGATATACTTGTCTTATCGGCAGTCGTTTTTTCTTGTTCAACTAATGGGTGCTAGAATTGAAGAACCATCTGCCAATTTGGTGGCTTTTTCTTCTTAAGCTACCATGAAAATAAACTTCTTTAACTCAGTGAAAAAAGGCAATACTAAAAAGGACGCAGCTCATTCATTTTTAAAAAAAGGGGAGAGCGCCAGATTCATTGATCTATGGTTTAGAAAGTGACTGGATTAAGATGCTTTAGGTTCTTCTAACGTAACGGTATATCCTAAACTTTCGAGTCGTCTCAGTGAATGCCGAACGATAGATTGTTGTCTCTGCTTATCAAAGTAGTCTTGCCTAGGTCTACATACATTTCTTTACGTGTTAAGAGATAATAACTGATACGCAACATGGCGTGGGCGACGACAATGCCAGCACGTTTCTTGCCTTTGCGCGAGGCAGCACGTCTATACAGCGCTCCGAGATAGTTTTTGGATCCCCTTACGGAATGAGCTGCCTCCGTTAATGCAGACCTTAAATATTTGTTTCCTTTTTTTGTCTTAGCCGATTTCCTTTTTCCTGCACTTTCATTCTGTCCTGGAACCAGGCCGGCCCAGGAACACATATGGCCTGAACTCGGAAATTGCGCTTTAACATCAGTTCCGATTTCCGTGAGGATTTGTTCAGCCATTCTTTTCGCAATCCCGGGAATGGAATCTAGTATTTCCAGATATTCTTGATGGGAGCTTAGTCTTTTCGCAACTTCTTGATCGAGCATCTCGATTTGTTCAGTTAGAAAATCGATGTGACCTAAAATGGTTTTTAACATTAAACGTTGATGGGGACCAATATAACCTTTCAAAGCCAGTTCCAGTTCTTCTTTCTTCTTTTTCATGGTGCGGCGGGCGAAGTCTGCCAGCTTCTTGGGATCTTCTTCGCCATTGGCGATGGCGTCAAGCATGTCTCTTGCCGAAACACCCAGAACATCTGAAACTACAGACCCCAGTTTGATGTTTGCTCCTTCCAGAACCTTTTGGATCCGGTTGTGTTGCCTCGCTCGCTCCTCAATGATACTTCGACGATATCGGACCAGCTCGCGCAGTTCCCTTTGATTACGGTCAGGGATATAACTAGCTTTAAGCAGTCCGTGGCGAAGCAGTTTAGCAATCCATTCTGCATCCTTGACATCAGTCTTTCGTCCCGGAACAGCCTTCTTGTGCTGAGCATTGACAACAAGAAACTCAATATCCTCAGCTTCAAGTAAGTTCACAATCGGCTTCCAATAAACACTCGTGCTTTCCATGGCAACATGTGTGCAGCCATGTTGTTTAACCCAATCTACCATTTGTAATAGAAATACAGTTCTAGTAGAAAAGGTTTGAATCTCCTTTCCTTCAGGTGTGATAATACAGGCAGTAATATTGTCCTTATGGACATCCATACCGCATGCTTTTTCAATGACTACATCCATCGAAAACATCCTTTCTACGGCAATCGTTATAATTAGAGGCTGGTGCATCAACCAGAATAGGATTAATCTACCATGTGTGCTTCCCGTAAGGGAGCGACAGTCAGTGGTGCACCGTGGTCGGTGGAGTCAGACTAACGGATGGGCTCTAACGCACCATAGTTCATCGACCTTCCTCTCCCAGCCGTAGAAACAGTATTGACGGTTCCGAACCATTTTCATTCTCTGTGGTGCAGCGACGATTTTTCCGCTGCATGAATGGCTAACGGGTGCTTTTGCTTAAGAAGGAAATTAAATATTTATGGTTAGAAAAAAGGAATATCTCCAAAATTAAGACATTCCTTTAGACTATCTAGAGTACAACATGCTTTTAAAAATA
>Ga0213826_1000608_pt1 | contig 17528 bp, 15 predicted proteins | sample MC6MC0899MG_FD_180668 | JGI IMG/M metagenome (GOLD analysis project Ga0213826, IMG submission 180668) | Enriched soil aggregate microbial communities from Iowa State University, Ames, United States - MC6-MC0899-MG | ecosystem: Environmental > Terrestrial > Soil > Unclassified | place: USA: Iowa...
GTGCTGTAGATCTGGTGCTGAATGAGGCGGACCTGGCGCGTATCGATGAGGACGTGGCCCGGATCCGTATCCGTGGTGAGCGCTTGCCGGAAGCTGCGTTGAAGATGACCGGCAAGTGAGCGACGGCGGGCGGGTTCGCAAGTTCGCCAATGGAGTCGCTCCGTAGACCCTCGGCTCGGCGTCGTGATATAGGTCACCCGGGCGCCATTTGTTCCTGGAATTCGCAAGTGACTGGTCTCCAGACCCGATTATCCAGAGCCACGTCTTGGGTAGAGTGCAGTCCTGCTACGGCATCCTATTTACGAGCACTGCAACCATGAGCAACGAGCTTAAGTCACTGCTGGACAGAGAGGAGATCAAGAATCTCCGAGTTCTATACGCACACCACCTTGATAGCAACAACATCGAAGACTTGGATCAGGTCTTCTCTGACGATGCAGTGGTGGAGGTAACCGTTGGCAGGATGGAGGGCATTGGTGCAATTCGCGCTGGGCTGAACGAGGCGTTTCAGCTGTTCGACAGAGACCGCCAAGGCACCTATCCCTTCATGCACGCCATCTGCTATCTCATTGACTTCGAAACGGCCAGTAAGGCAGATCCAAACCCACTATTGCTGCTTGGCCTGTATACGGACGAGTACAGAAGAATCGACGGCCAGTGGCGGATCACCCGCACACGCTTGGAAGTGGTGTGGCCAAACCGTACCAATGAAGGCAAGGACGAACCAAGCACGGCGGAGGAGCAATAAGGTATGTCCAGTTCGTTGAAATTGAGCACTCTGGACTACTCAGAGGTTGACGAAGCAGTCAGCGCATCGGCGTCGCCATGGGGGCCGCACCCAGACCAACATCCAGCCAGCCATGTGTTTACATAATATACATTATGCGAAATGGAAGATGGCCCGTCTTCTGGTGTGCTTTTCAGGAGTAGCTGTCCGTGTCAGTTCTTTTGGTTCGTGTCCCTTTACGTTAGATCATGCCCCTCATTGATTTCTATACGCATTTTTCTGTCTGCGAGGACACGAACCTTCAAATGAATCTAGCGTTGGTGGTCGTTGTCAGTCCCTTCGACGCTGTGCCGCTGAAATGATCTTCTTCATCTCCGCCATCACTTGTTCGTGAGGGATAGTGGGTCCGTTATCACTCATGGCTCTCATGACCTTTGCACAAAACCATGCCTCATAGGTCAGGGATAGTTCCTCGTCGCCAGGCCTGGCGAATTCGTTATCAAAGCTAGGCATGAACATCTACTCCCGGCTGGGCAAGGCTGAACATCTTTACCGTATGCGCCTTCTCCGGGGCAAGCAACAGTCGTTTAGCCTCTGCGTCTGTACCTCTTGCAGCTCCTTTAGTAGTTGGGATGGCAATCCCTTCTCCGTATCTGTACCCCATAGATCGGTGCCTTGATACAGAGGTTCATTTGCCATGGGGCAAGACCTTCCTAGCCCGCCTCGAAGCGTTCTTGGGAGACTTCACGGCCTGTTGACTCCGCCGAAGTGCTGCCTCGAATTCGGCGGGCAGGCTTTGGAGCCTCGTAAGTTGCTCCTCGAGCGCAGCGCTCCTTCCGCGCTGGTTGTCCGCCTCAGCGGTCGCCGAACTGGCTGCGGCTTGCGCTCGCTCCACGGCATGCCGGAGGTCCGCCTCAATGCCGGCGTGTTTCTTTACGGTCGCAGCGAGCTGCGCTTGCAGCAGTCTGACTTCTTGCCGGGCCTGATCTACGTCGCGTAGAGCTCGATCCTCGGCAGATCTGACGTACTGGCCAAGCGATTCTCGCTCAGATCTCGCCAACTCCTGGACTTCCTGCACCCTAGCGTCAAGTGAAGCCCGCGCTGCCTCCAGCAGTTCCACACGCTGATGACTAGATTTCAGTTGTTGCTTCAGCTCGCCGATCTGGGCTTGGAGTTGCTCCACTAGTCTCTGAAGTTCTGTCGCACGTGCAGTGGCAAGCTTCTCCGAGAGATCGGCTGCCTCTGAAAGAGAGCGCATCTCGCTCGCCTGTTTTGCTAACTCCTCCTGCTGACGGTGGTGCTCTTCGCGCTCAGCTGAGAGCTCCCGCCTGGCCTCGGCCAGGTCTTCCAAGGCGGCGTCTCGAGCATGCTGTAGGGCCAGCGCCCACCACTGCCCGGCGAGCTCCGCAAGAACGGCAGGAGCGTCCTTCAGATCTGCTCGCTCCGGCTGCAAACGAGTGCCTAGATTTTTCCACCAAGTCTCGAGCCAGCGCGTCACCGTGTTGGGTGACCCTGTACCAAGGTGGCCGCGGATGCGCTCTACCGTTGGTCGCTCGCCGCTGGCGACCAGTTCGTCAGCAGCCGTGTGAACGTCGGATTCGGTGATGCCGCGAGCCATAGAATTGCCTCCTGTATGGGCACCCTGCCCCGTTGATTCTGTACTTGCGATAAGTGATGATTATCGCCAGTAAAGAGCCTATTTCATAGCGTACATTACATACTATGAAGCGAAATTCCACATCTTCGATCTTGCCGGCGACGGCTCCGCATCTGGTTTTGCCAGAGCAACTGGCCCATCAAGCCGCCGAGGCGGTGCGTGAGCTGCTGGCTGAAGCGGCTGCGGCCAACACCACCCGCAGCTACGCCACCGCCCTGCGCTACTGGGCCGGCTGGCACCAAGCCCGCTATGGCGTTGAGCTAGCCTTGCCAGTGAGCGAGGTCGTGGTGATCCAGTTTCTAGTCGACCACATCCAGCGCAAAAACAAGACCGGCCTGGTCAGCGAGCTTCCGCCGTCGATCGACCACGCTCTTGTCGCCGCCGGACTCAAGGCCAAGGTTGGGCCCTTGAAGCTGTCGACCGTGGTCCAGCGTGTGGCTGTGCTGTCCTCCGCGCATAGGCTCAAGCGCCTGGCCAATCCGTGCGAGCTGCCTAGTGTCCGCACTCTGCTGAGCCGCGCCCGCAGGGCGGCGGTCAAGCGTGGCGAGCGGCCGACCAAGAAGACCGCGGTTACCCGAACCGAGCTCGAAGCCATGCTGGCAACCTGCGATAACTCGCTGGAGGGTCTGCGTGACTGCGCCCTGCTCTGCTTTGGCTTCGCCAGTGGCGGGCGTAGGCGCAGCGAGATCGCGGCCGCGGACATGCGAGACCTCCGTAAGGTTGGCGAGGACGGCTACATCTATCGCCTGGAGTACTCTAAGACCCAGCAGGCGGGCGTCACGGCGGATTCGACCCCAGACAAGCCGATTCTAGGGCGCAGCGCCGACGCGCTTACCGCCTGGCTGGAGGCCGCGGGGATCCATGAGGGGGCGATCTTCCGGCGGGTCTGGAAGGGGCGGGTCGGCCCTGCCCTGCTCCCCGGGTCAGTGGCTACCATCGTGAAGCGGCGGGCTCGCTTGGCGGGCTTGGAGGGGGATTTTGGGGCGCATAGCCTACGGTCGGGGTTTGTCACCGAGGCTGGCAAGCAAGGCGTGCCGCTGCCAGCGGTGATGGCCATGACGGAGCACCGTTCCGTGGCGAGCGTAATTGGATACTTTCAATCTGGCGCTGCAGAAGAGAATCCTGCGGCGCGCTTGCTCAGGTAAACGCATCCCAGTGTCTGATCGCAGATAGCCACTACGCAGGATTTGATGGTGATGTGCCCAAGATCCCTGAAGGAGAAGGTCAATGCACAGGTTATTACCCTTATGAGAACGCTCAAATAGCGTTCCGCATCAAGGAGGCCGGCAACTATGCTCAATCTGTTTGATCCCATTGTCCCCGCCGAACGTCAGCACCCACTCTTCCAGGCCCTGCGGGAGGCGAGCAACGCACCCGAGCGCGCCGTGCTCAACGCTTGGGCCTCGGGCTTTGTCGATCGTGACGGCAAGTTCGTCAAAGAGTTCCAGGCCACTTTTGAATCTAGTTTCTGGGAGCTGTACCTGCATGCTGCGCTACGTGCAGACGGTGCGCAGATCGATTTTTCGGTTGCCTCGCCAGACTTCGTCGTCACCGCACCGGCCGCCTTTGTCATGGAGGCGACGGTTGCAGCCCCTGCCAAAGGTGACCCGCCAGCATTCGGGCCTGGGCCACCAACATTGCCGGAGGATCTCAACGAGTTCAACCGTCAGGCGATCCTGCGTATTTGCAATAGTCTGTCGAGCAAGTCGGCGCGCTTCTTGAACTACTACGCCGACTTGCCACATGTGACTGGCAAGCCCTATGTCATCGCGCTGGCGCCGTTTGACCGTCCTGTCTCCCACCTTGCATCCCACCGTGCATTGAGCGCGGCGCTCTATGGCATCTACGATGATGAAGAAGCTACGTTCCGCGAACATAAAGACAAGGTTGTGCGCTATTCCATCACATCGGTCAGCAAGAATGCCAATACCCAGATACCTGTCGGCTTATTCACCTCGGCGGCATACAGCCACATCTCGGCAGTGGTGTACAGCCCGTTGGCAACTTGGGGGAAGATGCGCGCACTTGCCAATGCGCCAGAGCGGGCCACGATCTATCAAACGCTGCACCCCAATGCGGACAGTATCCTACCCCGTCGCCGCGTGAGCCAGCAGGGTAGCTACCAGGAACATCTCCTTGACGGTCTGTATGTGGCCCACAACCCGCATGCCGACCATCCGCTGCCTTCAGAGGTCTTCGATACCGCCAACGTGGCGCGGTTCGTCCCCACGGCGGGCGGCGCTGTGGAACTGCGGATGCCAGAGGATTTCCTGCTCTGGCGCCAGCTGTGGACCCTTAACCACAAGAAAGCCGATCCAACTGCAGGGAACGCGTGAGCGTGAAGTCGGGTGAGTTCATGCTGCCGCTTTTCCCTCCGCGGCGCTTTTGGCCCGCTTCTCGAAATCATCGATCCACGCGCGAAGCGCGGTGGCGTCGGCGATGATCTCGTCAGGGTCGGGTAAGTGTGCGGGCGTTTCGTCCGGCTGGGAGTGCTCAAAGGCAGAGTACTTCGACATGAAATCATCGATGCAGATGCAATCTGCAGGTTCGATGGCCACCAGCTTCTTGAGCACCCCCATTGTTTTGATCTCGCGGCGGAAGCGCCCGACGATGTTAGCGCACAAGTGAATTTCCACCGTGCGTTCCACCAGGATACGGAAGGTGCTGCAGGCGTCCTTCAATGCCATTTGCTTGAACTTTGGTTCCAGCTTTTTAGCGGCGCCCATGTCACTGATGAGCTGGCCTAGCCCGGGTTTTGGCTTCAGCGAGAACGTGTCTACCGACGATGGCACGCCCGTCTGATGCCCTTCCCGCCCGATCGCGATGACCTTGCAGCGGACCTTGGAGCCCTTCTCGACGCGCTTCTCGTGCGCGTCTTGCAGTAGGGCCATGAGCGACAACCGGTGGGTGAACACGATGACTTGACGGCTCTCTGCAAGCTCGACGATCCGCGCGGCTACCGCCTCCTCGAACCGCTGGTCCAGCGATGAGATAGGGTCATCGAACACGATAGGAATAGAACGATCGCTTCCGGTTGCATCGGCCAAGAACGCGGCCAAGGCAATGAGCCGCTGCTCGCCCTCGCTCAACACCTCGCGATTGTGGACGTCCTGTTTGGGAGCTAGCAGTTCCGCGCAGAACGTGAATCGGCCTTTGCCTTGGGACTTGTGATTCATTACCACCGGCAAGCCTTTTCCGCCCAACTTCCGCATCTCGGCGTTGAAGCGATCGCAGAATCCTTGGGCCAACTCTGCGCTGGCGATCTCGTTGTTCTTCGTCGTGAGCGTGTTCGTCGCCGTCAAACGGATGGCCGTCTCAAGCCTTGCGACCACGGTCAGGCGTTTGACCTCGGCCTTGATGGCGGAAACGTTTGCAGCCAGCCACTCCTTGCCCCGCAGCTCGAGCAGCCGCTCCTGACTCGCTTTCCTGCCTTCCACGTCAATCAGCCCAGCAAGCTGATCGCGTTCCAGCTCTAAATCTGCGGTCCGTTTGGCATGCGCGGCGTGCCAAACCGACCAATCCACGCTGGGGACGCCCGCCATGTCGGAAGCTGCCTTCAAAGCACTGGTTCGCGCGTCCACGGCCACTCGCAGTGATTCGCCAACGGCCACGTCCAAGCCAATGGCTTGGCTCACGGCGGCCCACACCTGCTCGTCGGGTGTGATCGGCAATGTCTTGACCAGGTCGCTGACGTGCGTTTCGGCGGTCGCTGCGTCGGCTTGGAGTTTGTTCTGAATAAACTCGGAGAAGCCGAGCATGCGCGCTTTGGCGTCGGCGCCGAGTTCCTGTTGGCACAGCACGCACCTCGCCCCTTCGTCAACGTTCGGGTGCTCGTGACCCGGGTAGGCCGAGGCCTTTGAATACGCTTCTGCAGCCGCCCACAAGTGGCGCCAAACCTCTTCTCCAACGCCCTCCAGCGGCACCTTGTCGAAAAACGCGGTCGCGTGCGCGCTAGCCGCCGTTCGCTTGCCGATGGCTCCTGCTCGAGCAGCGATGATTGCGTTGGCTTGGTCGGCGGAGGTGGCTGCTTCTCGATCCAGCGCCGATTGCTTGTTCTTGGCGAGCTGCTCCAACTGCTTGACCACCTTGGTATGGAGCTCGGCGGGGTTGGCCTGTGCCAAGGCCGCTTCCAAGGCCACCCGCTCCACGCGCTCCTGGTCGGAAACGCTGCAAGCGGCGTCAATGGCCGCGTCTTGGGCTTTAGGCTTCAGAAGCCCTCGAAATGCCGCAGCCGCCTGCGATTGGGACAAATCCGCATCGATTTGCGGCAGCTGTTTCACCAGCAGGTCCGCTCGCTTGCGCAGGTTGGCACCGACGCGATCAGAGATCTCGATGAGACGCCCCATGAACACCATGGACCGAGGCATGTGCGTAGCCGATGTCGCGTTGTCGCCGAACTCCACGGACGTCGCGGTGTCGAATACAGGAATCGCTTTCAGCTCGGGCAACGGCCCATTCGCCAGATCCCACGCCAACTCGGACGTTTCAGCCGCCGGCCCGTTTTCATCAATCGCCCTGATTTCCACAGTTGCAGCGGGCTTCTCGGTGGCGCCCAGAAAGACGTGGCCATGCATCGGACCCGCCAAGCGCGCCCCGCACAAATGTTTGGTCAAGCGCGCGTAGCCGGATTTGCCGGACCCGTTGGGGCCATACACGATCGTCAAGTCCGCGTCCCCCAGCTTGAGCTGGGCTTGATCGCCCAACGCATTGACACCGCGGATATCGAACAGCCGTTCCAGTTTCAGTCCTGCGCGCCCCGGGGTGCCAGCGATGGCGCCGGGCACCAGCAGGGCGGAATCCAGGCTCAACGTCTTTGCGGCTTCTTGCAGGCAGTGATCTGCCAGCGCGTCGATGCCTGCCTCGTCCGGCATGCGCCGGTGGGTGATCAGATCATGCGCGGCTGCCCGCAACCAACTGGTCTTACTGTTCAACCACGCTTCGATCTCAATCGGCTCGAAGCCTTCCTCTTGGCTCGTCATCACTCCCTCCCCCTGAGAGTCTTTCAGGCCTGTGGGTTCAAAGCCTGCCATGGGATGTTATCACCAGATTGCCCCGGTCCTTTCAGGATTTTCCCCGCCGGTCAAATCGGGTCTGGGGAGCGTCTCACGCCGAGATCAGACTGGCTCACCATTCTCGCCCTACGATGGTGGTGAGTCGGGTTTGACCGTGGATCACCGCGAGATCGAATGAAACTGCGGCCCTCTTCAAATGTCTGCTTTGGGTCAAGGACACGATCTCCACGGGAGCTGTACAAATCCTTGAACTGGGACCGGGGCAAGGAGATGGCCGGGCATCGCCGCTTCACCTTGGATCGATATCCAGCTCTACTTCTGCATCGCCCCTCCCTGGCAGCATGGCAGCAACGAAAACACCAATACTGCTGCGCCAGTACTTCCCCAAGGGCCTAAGCGTGGCGGGGTGTTCCCAGGCGCAGCTGAATGCGGTGGCCCGCCGGCTCAACGAGCATCCTCGGCAGACGTTGGACGATGAAACACCGGCCGAGTGATACCAACACCTTGTTGCGTCGATCGGTTGAATCCGCAGTCGTTAGCCGACCTTCCCTACCCACGATAAATCTTCCTAATCCTAATGCCGGATTGCCGCTTCTCTGCCCTACCCGATTGGCCAGTTTCGCTTCCGGCCAGCAGTGGCCGTCGTAGGACCTGTGCTAGAACGGTTTTCCGATTTCTAGGAACAAGGCACCCTCACCTCCCTCTCGCCACCCGTAGCCAAATGTGAGCGGGCCAAGCCAGGAGTCGAACCCCACGTACAGCCCCGCGTTCAGCACCCCATCGCCCCATCGTATGTCGCTGCGCTGCTCCCACGCGCTACCGTATTCCAGCGTCCCGCCGACGAATGCGGAGCGGCCAAGAATCTCGACGAGCTGATAGGTGTAACCAAGAAACAACAGCGCGTAGTGCTGTCCGGTCAGCTCATTGAGGCGGTAGCCGACGAGTCTGGTGCGGCCACCCAAACGGTATCGGTCTTGAATGGGCGCCTCGCCTGAGATCGTCGAGTGGTAGCGTCCGCCAAGCTGCACGGCGTGCCGGCCGGTGCTCGCAGCGACCGCCCCGTCCAAGTCGACCTGGTCAAAGTCTGTTTCGCTCCCCAGCCAGCGGTGCGAGCTGGTGTAACCAATCGATGCGTAGTAACCATCGCTCGGGAAATAAAGGCTATCCAGCTGGTCCACCGTGGCGCGTGCGTAAACGCTGCCCTGTCGGAATCTGAGAGCCGGCAGTGACGGGTCGCCGGTCTCAACTTGAGCAGTTCCTTTGGCAAAGCGTAGGCCCGTGACGATAGCGCCTTGATTGCCGAACTCTCTGCCCACCTGCAGCTGCACTGCGGCGCGCTCCAGGTCGTAGGTCGCGTAGTGGTTTCCCTGCGGATCGAATAACGGAATGCTGGGATTCTCATACCCTAGCTTGCTATAGAAGACATAGCGATTCGCTGCATCGAACGGGTGAAAGTACTCGCCGGAAAGCGCAGGCTCACTGCCCAACGCCACAGCCACGCGTGCTTCAGCGCCGTAGTCGGAGATAGGAGAGAACAAGATCGCAGCACGCAGGGTGGTCTCATGCACGCCACTGAAGTCTGAGCTATGCACTAAGCCCAACTGGAGATAGTTCGGCCCCTGGGACTTCGGGCGGGCGCGGATGAGAACTCCTACCTGATCTTGTTCGCGGACCACTTCATAGGTGATGCTGGCCACTGTGCCTCGACTATAGATTCGCACCAGGCCCTTCTCTATCGCCTCGGCATCCAGTGGGGAGCCGACCGGTATGGCCATCTGCTCCAGCAGCACTGCGTCGGCATAGCGCGTGGTGTTTTCGATCCGGACGAAGCCAACAACCGCGTCACCTGCCATGGGATCTATCCTTGCCAGAACATGGTCAGAGGCAGTGGCCCGCGGTAACGCTGACAGGGCCGCCTTCGCGCCCTGGGCAGCCGCATCGCCGATGGCAAGGGCCTCCGCGACCTTCTGGAAGTCGCTAGTTGACACTGTGTCCGACAACTCTGGCACGATTAGTACATCGTCGCCGCCAAGGGTACCAAGTTGCCTGCGTGTGTTTCCCGTGGTCATCATGCCACTTATTTGGGATACGACTTCGAGCATGCTGGCATCGCGATCCAACACTTCTAGGGGCGTGCCGACATCTACGGCAATTACGATATCCGCCCCCATCTCGCGCACGATATCCACTGGCACTTGGTTTACGAGCCCTCCATCGAGAAGCACTCGGCCATCGATTTCTGCAGGTTGAAACACGCCAGGGAGAGACATGCTCGCCCGCATAGCCATGGCCAAACTGCCACCGTCTATCACGACCGCATCGCCGGTATTAAGGTCTGTTGCCACTGCCCGGAACGGAATTGGCAATCGGTCAAAGTCATCAACGACGGCAACGCCGACCGTGCTGCGCTCGAACAGCGCCAGGATACGGGCGCCCTGCAGCATCCCCGGGGATACCCGAAGCCCTGATTTGCTGATACCGACGCCAATGGTGGTTAGACCATCGCGGTCGTCCTGCTTCCTACGAAAAGAGCGCTCGCGGCGGGCTGGCGCGTCGTTGAACAGGGCCTTCCAATCGGTGGATTGAACCAGTTCGCGCATCTCAGAAGGCTTCATTCCCGAAGCGTACAGCCCGCCAACCAGCGCGCCCATGCTGGTGCCAGCGACGCAGTCAATGCGTATGCCCAGCTCCTCAATCATGCTGAGAACGCCGATGTGGGCCATCCCGCGCGCGCCGCCCCCACCGAGCGCAAGCCCGATCCGCGGACGTTCGTCGCCCGGCTCCCGTATTCCACAGCTCCCAACAATCGGCGCGTCGGCAATGGCGGGCTCGGAAGCGTAGGCCGGCCCCAGGCCGGCCATGCTCAGCAGCACCGCCAGCAGGCAGCACATTCTTCGAGATCGGGATGTAGTCATGATCCGACTTCGGGCTGGGATAGGAATCAGGATGGTCAGGGATGGGCGGCGTTGAGCTCTTTGTCTCTGTAATACTTGGTTCCCTTCAAGGTGAGCTCGGCCGCAAGCCCCTCGTCGGTCAGCTGGTATACCCACACGCCGGGCGACACCGACGCGGCGCCCGCGAGCGCTGCGCCTTGGCCGCGCATCTGCGCCGCCAGGGTCGCTTGTCCACCAAACTCGTAGCCGGAGTTGACGAACTTCTGGAACGCGTCTTCTGTCTGGAAGATCCAGACGAGCCGGAACTTCTTCACCCCGAAGCCCAAGCCGGCCTGGATCTCGGCCATGCGCATATAGATCTGCTCGCGCGTCTTCCTGTTAACAGCAAGCCCCTCTCCCTTGCCACCTCCCGCAACGAGTATCTTCATGCCAAAGTTTGAGAACACCGCGTAGCCGGCAGCGTCTTCTACAGCCTTTCGCGCTGAGGGTTCGCGCTGGTAGAGCGCGGCCAGCGTCTGCTCGGACACTGCGCGCATGTCATCTTTTGCCTCATTGACAGCCACTGAGCGGGCCTCACCAGGTGCGGATTCGCGAACGTTACTGCAACCCGAAAGCAGTGCAACAACGGCGGCCAAACAAATTGCGACACGGGTGTTGATCGTGTTCATGGTGCTACTCCAGAAGATTGATTGACATCGGAAGGACCACGGGGACTTCGAGCATCACGACGTAGGGAACACAACCTTGGCATCACGAATGAACAACGCACGCAACTTGTCCCAGAAGTCTCCACCGAGGATGAACAGACTGACCAGGAGGAGTAGGTCGCCCGTCACCGCCACCATCTGCGGATGCTGCATGCGCAGAGAACCGGCCTGCGGCACGACGTAGGGCCCGATTGAGCTGAGCACAATGACCGCGATAAACAGGATCAACCCGAGGCGGTAACGCAGCGGGCTGACAGTAGCTGCAGGAGCGAACCGCTTTAGGCGCGCCGCTATCAGGGACTTCAGATACCCAAAGCCAGGCTTCCCCATGATTGCCACGGCAAGCACCAGAAAGAGCTTTGGGAAGCCGAGCAGCAACACTCCATTGAGCGTGGTTTTCATCCCATCGCTCAGCGCGGAGGCTTCCACTACAGGCATGAGGCCCAGCCCCAAACCCCAGCCGAGAACCCACACCGCGACCCCAAGTAGAAGTCGTCGCTTCTGACCAGGCGATTGTGCAGCATTCGGCTGATTGGTCATCTGGGGCGATTCAAGCGTGGTCATGGTGATCCTCCTGCGCGATCAGCGCGGATTGGTCGGGGTGGGAACGGAGCGCGTCCGCGCGGCTTCTGGAGCAGGCAGGCAACGCCACAGCAAGTGCATCATTGACAACGCAAACGCACCGGCCAGCGCGAACTGGACAAGCCGGGTGAGCCAAAGAACCGACGAAACCGGCCCAGCGGCAAGCGCCGAGCCGAAGATGATGAGCGCAGCGTTGCATGCGACCAGTGCTACCGCGCCAATAGGCCCGCCCTTGGCTATCCCACGACCAAGGGGAATCAGTACCGTCAGCAGCAACATGGATAGAAACAGCAGGTTTGGCGTGGTCAACAGCACGAGATATAGGCACCAGCCCAGCAGGCCGCCGATAAGGTTTCCGAGGATTAGTGCAAGTGCATGCCGAGCGCTCTGAGCCGGGTCGAAATTTATGACCAGCATCACCGTGGTCACAATTACCGGTAGCGCGTCCAGGAGCCCGAACAGCAAGTAAGCCAGGAGGATCGGCAGTAGGACGGCGGTTGAAAGAACCGCCAGCGTGAAGGGGGATCCTCGCAACTTCGCGGCGGCGGCTGCCGGGCGCTGCGCGGCCGCGGCGGGCCAGATCTGCTGCGCCAGGAGGATGAGGACCAGTGCCAGCCCCATGCCGCGAACCAACGCCCAAGGCAGCAGCAAAGCTTGAGCCGGCGCGGTCAAGACGACCACCGGAATAACGGCGAGGCAGATCAGCAGCAGTATTGCGGGCAGCTTCGGACGCCCGATCAGCAGCGCATTGAACGTCAGCAGCATAGCTAGCGTGACCAGGCCGAAGAGTATAAACGGCACTCCGCGCAGCAGTGTCGCCACGATATACGGCACGCCCGCCACCACCGCCATCACGATGAGCATTCCTACGCCCATACGCAGCGTCAGCCGTCCCGGCAGCCCGGCCAGCAGCACAGCGGCCAGCACGGCGGCGAGGAAGCTGGGCCACCAGCGCAGCGACTCGCCGATCACCAGCGCAGCGGTGACCACGAACGCGAATCGCAGCGTCGCATGCGTTAGCGCCCTCTGCTCCCAAGCGGCCAAAGCATTCATCGGAGATAACTCAGTTGCGCCACCGCCCAGATCCAGGCACGCGCCAGTGGGTTCAGCGGCGAGCGCTCGGCCGTCAACACCACCACACTGGCTTGCGCGCCACTGCGGCCAAGTGGAAGTGGCTGGCCATTCTGCTGAGTGTCCACCACGATGCGGACTGGAAAACGTTGGGGCTCTCGCAGCCAGCCGCTTGGCGCATCCACGGTCGGCAATTGGCCTGTCGGCGCTTCTCCACCCTGGGCGATGCCCCAGCCAACGCTGTCCACGCGGGCGGAAAAGACCTCGCCCGGCCGATCGTCAAAGGTGACGTAGGCGCGATCACCGGGAGCAATGCGACCCAGTTGGTTCTCACGCATTGCCGCCGTCACCCAGCGCGGCCCACTTGCCATGAAGCCGAGCACAGGCTGGCCGCGGCTGACGAACTGCCCCGGGGTCAGCCGCAGATTGGTGACGGCCCCGGCGACGGGCGCCACGATCGTGGCCCGCTGCAGCTCCAACGAGGCCTGCTCCACCCCTACCTTGGCCTGCTGCACCTGCGGGGCCAAGATGTCACTGCTGCCCGCGCGTATGCGCGCGCGCTCGGCTTCTGCTTCGGCACGCTGGATTTCGGCGCGGGTGCGTGCGATGTCCGCTCGAGCCCGAATTGCCGAAGTCTCGGACAACGCCCGCTTGGCTGCCAAGTCGAGCACGATTTTCCCCAACTGCTGGCTACTTGAGAGCTCGACACGCTGGCGCTTCAGCTGCGCACTCGCCACTCGCACGTCGGCGGCCGATGAATCGACGCCCTGCTGCGCGACTGCAAGGTTTGCTTCCGCCGCCCGTAATGCGATCTCGAAGGGCACAGGGTCTAGGCTAAAAAGCGGCTGCCCCGCTCTGACTGTCTGGTTGTCGCGCACTTGGACGGCGATCACGGGGCCGCTTACCTCGGCAGCTATTTGCACGAAGAAGCTGTCAACACTGGCATGGGCGGTGTATGGGGTGAAGCGATCTGCGATAACGTGGTAAACGAACACGAAAAGTAGCAACAAGACAATCGTGCGCACCAGTGCGCGCAGCGGTGGACGCGCGCCTTGGGGTTGTTCGGCCGCTGCTGCCGGCGTGGGCGATGACCCAGTCTGGCCGACCTCGTCAGTTTCCTCTGTCGATCCTTCGGACTGCATCATTGCCTCCGCTAATGTGGTGGCTATCGGGACGTTGGCGTTTCATTTGCGGGCGGGGCGGCTGTCGTCCATTCGCCACCCAAGGCCTGGTAGAGCGCTACGGTCGACCGAAACCGAGCGCCTTCCGCGCTGGTTAACGCCAGTTCGGCGGAGAACAGGCCACGTTCGGTGTCAAGCACTTCCAAATAGTCCGCATACCCGTTGTCGTAGCGCTCTCCAGCTAATGCCAACGCGCGTCGAAGCACCTGCACGCGGCGTTGCAGCACCTCGATCAGCTCGGTCCTTGCCCGGAGGGCGGCCAGTGCATCGGCTACGTCGCGGAAAGCCTGCTGGACAGTAAGCTGGTAGGCCAGCCGCGCTTCCTCGTTGCGCGCTTCGGTTTCGCGGTTGAGCGCGTCGATGGCACCGCCGGCGAAGATCGGCCCAAGCAGCTGCCCCGTAAATGACCAGGTTCGCGACGGGCCGCTAAATAGCGCGTCGAGCGCGGTGCTGGCATGTCCTGCTTGGCCTGTCAGCGACAAAGACGGGAAGTACAAGGCGCGCGCCGCCCCTATCCGGGCATTGGCTGCCACCAGCTGCTGCTCGGCCTGTAGGATGTCGGGGCGTCGGGCAAGCAACTGCGAAGGCAGACCCAGCGGAACGGACACCTGCGTCCAGTTCCGGAGCGTCCCGCTTCGCTGGATAGGGGCCGGATTCCGTCCGATGAGGACGGAAAGTGCATTTTCCTGTTCGGCGATCGCGCTTTCAATGTCCGGGATGGCCGAGGCCGCGGACTCGTACTCGGCCATCACCTGCAGCATCTCAAACTCGGACAGCGCGCCGCCATCGAGCCGCATCTGGAACACCTCAACATTCTTAGCTCGTCCAGCCAAAGTGGCGCGCGTCACCTCGAGTCGGCGGTCTAGCTCAAGGAGGTTGATATAGCCGGTGACCACTTGGCTAATCACAGCGAGCTTGACGGCCTCGCGGCCATACTGGGATGACAATAAATCGGCGCCGGCAGCCTCCCTGTCGCGCCGTAAGCGACCCCAAGGATCCAGGTCCCAACTGACCGCAAAGGCAGCAGATAGCTCCCCGCGAGCCTCAGCGCCAGGCGCGCGGCGCCTGCCCGCTGTGGTGCCGTAACTCACCACGGGCAGCCCAGACGCGCTGACGGCAGACGCCCGTGCGGCGTACTGCTCGACCCTGGCGGCGGCGATGCCAAGGTCGCGGTTTGCGATCACTGCCTGGTCGACCAAGATCCCCAACTGCGGATCGCCGAAACGGACCCACCAGGCTCCTGGCTGGAGCTCTCCCGCGAGATTTTCGCGGACGTCAGGCGATTGCAGCCGGTAGCTGTCGGGCACATCGCTGTCCGGCCGCGCATAGTCAGGGCCCAGCACACATCCATTACACAACAAGGTTGCCACCAGCAAGACGACAGCAAGCTGCCCCGGACGGGCGCTGAATCTGTGGCTAGGCCCCCGGTAGTGCATTGGTTCCCCACCTGCGTCTGGCGAAGAGTCTTAACTGCTGACCTTTATCCCTTGGCGCGAGACTTCAGTGCGCCTCGCGTGGACCATCAAACACGGGTTCTGCGGCAACGGTGAGCATGGACATAACCGGCCGACGTCAATTGCGCACATTACCTGACATGGCCACGTCAAGATCAGGTGAACGCCAGATGAAGGTCCTCAGTGCCACCTGCTATCGGTATGCCCTGTAACTGTAAGGGCTCGAGGCAATGTGGAACTGCGGGGCGCTCTACCGAGGCACCATCAAGCGGTCACCCTTTCCCCTTCGATTCTTCAGCGCGGATTTTCGCTCTCAGCCAGAGGCGGACCTTTGCGCTACCCCTGATAACGAACACAAATCATCGTGACCGCGCGTCACTCTTACCTGAACAGGGTAGGTGCCGGATATCTGTTCAATTCGGTGGGGCAAGGCACTGCAACAAATTGATGATGGCCGGGCTTGGTCATGACTCTCTTGCGCGCTTTGGAGTCTGAGCCGCTCTTTTAACTCCAGTCTGGCGCTCGTCATTGCACGCCTGTACCCGGTTCGGGCTCCTGGATGGAAGCTTCCAACAAGGCAACGTAGGTATCCAGCCGTATACGTTGCCCAATCAACATCCAGCCGAGCAGATACAAAAGCGCCAACCCAAAGATCAGCAGTGCACCCACCCAGCCAACATCAAAAACAGCGCCCCACTCTCCCCACTTCCAGCCACGGAACTGCAGGTAGAGAGCAAGGAGCAACGGGAACGGCCCAAGCCGCTGCAGCCCGCCGTACATCAAGCCCATGCGATCAATCATGTTGGTTCGCAGATTGCTGACATAACGCAGCTTCTGTTCGCGCTGGGCTTTAGGGAATGCACGGAGATCGGCGATCGCTGCCTGCCAATAGATGAACTCGCTGTCCATTTCCCTGGCATGCGACAACCTAGGCTGGGTGTATTGGCGGATCTCCCTGCGTACCGCGAGTATGCCGCCAAGGGCGAAGCCAACGCCTTCCACAACCAAGCAAGCCACGACTACGATCAGGGCCACGCTCCCAGGAAGCCACCGGTCCGGGACGAGGGCTGTCAGCACTCCGATGGCCGCGGCCGCCATACCTACCCGGACAGACCACTTTTCCATCCTGCCCGGCTTGGGATAGATGCTGTGGTCCATCAGCCCCTGCACCCGCTGGTAGAGCCAATGGAACGTCAGCTCCTTTGAGCCTCGCGGCTGTGGCGCACCCACCTCCGCCTGTGCATGCATATCCATTGCTGCTCCTCTGGCGCGTCGGCCCCTGTACCGATCCACGCATCCTAACGTCAAATACACGCTTTCACCGCCCTACCCCATGACCCATTGGTCATCGGGCGTCCGCCTGACCACAGCACCTTCACCGCGCCACCTATGCCCGCACTCAGCTCGCGTCCACACGAGAAGACGCCATGACCAGACTGCGCACGCTGGTGATTGCTGGCTGCCTCGTGGGATTCAGTGCCCTTGCCTCCGCTGAAACGGTCAACCTGACTTACAGTGCAGACGGGGTCAACCGAGATGCCGGCATCTCGCCGGCAAAGAAGAAACTGCAGGACGCCTGTACCGAGCGCAAGAGGGTCACCCGACAATGACGCGCCGTATCGTCGCCGCTCTGGCTGGTGATCACGAACCGGTTCGTCTCGACATAAAATCCGCGTGCCGGCGCATTCTCCAAGGGAGAGAGTTGCAAGGGAAAGAGTCACGGGTCACGCAGCTTCAGGCAAGGAATGGGCGGACAACCTGGCAAGCAGCGGCCCAGCGGCCCGCTCTACGATGTCCCCGGCCCTTGGGCGGGCCGGGAGTTTTGTTTGCTCAACGTAGCTGGTTCTTCAACAACAGCTACGTATTCCGCGTCGTGGCGCCGAGCGCGGATCAACCGGGTACGACAGCCGCAATCTTGATCGACTTCACGTTCACAAACTCCTTCAGACCCTCGGGGCCGTGTTCGCGACCATAGCCGGACGCCTTCACGCCACCGAACGGAAGCGTTGGCGATGCCACGTCGAAGGTGTTGATGAAGACCATGCCGGTGTCGAAATACTTGCTGGCCAGCTCCCGGGCGCGCTCCACGTCGCGGCTGAAGATGCCGCCGCCCAGGCCGTAGCGGCTGTCGTTGGCGATGCGCATCGCATCCTCATCGTCCTCGGCGCGGATGATGGCCGCTGCCGGACCGAACAGCTCATCCTCGTAGGCCACCTGCCCCGGTGCCACATCCGCCAGCACCG
>Ga0213826_1000612_pt1 | contig 17442 bp, 13 predicted proteins | sample MC6MC0899MG_FD_180668 | JGI IMG/M metagenome (GOLD analysis project Ga0213826, IMG submission 180668) | Enriched soil aggregate microbial communities from Iowa State University, Ames, United States - MC6-MC0899-MG | ecosystem: Environmental > Terrestrial > Soil > Unclassified | place: USA: Iowa...
GCAATGGGGGCAAACCACCTCGTGCATGTCCACGCTCCTTCCGCATCGCCGGGATCCGTCCCGCAGCCCCCAGCCTATAGCGAAGGAGGCGTCTCCCCGACGCCGTGTGTGGGCGGGAACCCCGGTATACTGGAGGGAGTACACAGGGTTGGGCGCATCGGGTGGCAGGGACGGTGCGCACTGCGTTTGCAGTATCACCTTTCAGGAGTCCTGCGCATGACAGCACCCTCCCGTACCTCCGAAGACCGCCCGTCCGTGGCGGCATCCCCGGTCTCCGCCTGGGAGCGCATCGTCGGCATGTTCCGGCAGTACGCGCAGCTCCCGCGCCTCAGCGGTGGCTGGTACATCTTCCTCACCATGCTGGCCCGCCTTCCGCTGGCCATGCTCACCATCGGCACCATGAGCCTCGTCACCGCGGTCACGCATTCGTATGCCTCGGCCGGGCTCGCCGCCGGAGCCGTCGGCATCGGCTCCGCGGTCGGAGCGCCGCTCGTGGGAATGCTCGCGGACCGGCTGGGGCAGCGACCCGTCCTCCTGGGATACGCCGCCGCAAACGTGATCTCTCTCGGTTTGCTGCTGGGAGCGTGCCTGGCGTCGCAGGAGCCCTCCGTGCCCTGGATCGTCGCCGCGGCGTTCGCCGGCGGCTTCACCTCGCCGCAGGTGGGACCGCTGTCGAGGGTCCGGTGGCTGGCGCTGATCGGGCGGAAGCGCGGCTCGCGGGCCGGGATGAACGACGTCGCCATGTCCTTCGAGGGCACCACGGACGAGCTCACGTTCGTGCTCGGCCCCGCGCTGGTGGGAGTCCTCGCGGCGTTCCTGGCGCCCTGGCTGCCTCTGGCGCTTGCGGCGCTCCTCACCCTGGTGCTGGTCCCGCTCTTCGCCGTTCATCCGAGCGTCGCCGCGGTGCAGGGCTCACGCAACGCGCCCTCCGGGACGACGACGGCGGACACCCCCGGCGGCGCGGGCCGCCTGCGTCTGGCCATGATCGTCGTCGCCGTGCTGGCGATGGTCTGCATGGGGACATTCTTCGGCGGCACGCAGGCCGCCCTGAGCGCCTTCGCGGGCGAGTTCGCGAATCCGGAGCTGGCAGGCCTGCTCTACTCCGCCATGGGACTCAGTTCCGCAGTCATGGCCCTGTCCATCGCGGCCTGGCCCGAACGGTTCCGGCACGGTGCGCGGTGGGTGTTCTGCGCCCTCCTGCTCACGGTGGGCAGTGCGCTGCTCCTGCTGCCCCTGAATCTCGGCGGCATCATTCCGGTGCTGCTCCTGCTGGGCGTCGCGGTGGGACCGCTCATGGTGACGGTTTTCGCGATCGGCGCCCAGGTGGCCCCGGCGGCCCGCATGTCCACGGTGATGACGGCCCTGTCGAGCGGGATCGTGGCCGGGACCGCCCTGGGCTACGCCGTGGCGGGTGCCGCGGCGCAGGCCGGCGGTTCGCATCCGGCTTTCCTGGTCTCCGGTTCGGCGGCCCTGTTGCTCATGCTTTTCGGGCTCGTGGCCGGGCGCATCCTCAAGGCGCTGTCCCGTTGAGTGCTGTTTCCCCGTTGAGTGTTCAGCAGTGGTGGGTCCCGCGCGTCAGAACCCGCACCTCCTGAGCACTCACCTCAGGGCGTGCGGGTCTCAGCGGCCCAGGAACTCCAGCGCCGCTTCCTTGAAGACCCGGCTGGTGACGGCGTTCGTGTGATTCCGCCCCGGGATGAGGAGCGTTTCGGCATGGCCACCCGCCGCCTCCACCAGCGCGGCCAGAGTGGGGAGTGACGCCGCGCGGGGGTCCTCCGAGCCTGCGGCCAGGAGGATGTCCTGACGGGGCACGGCATCCTCGGGATCGAACGGCTCCACCTTGGCCGCCTCGATCAAGGTCAGGAACGCGAAGATGTTGTTGCTCGGCACCAGCTGCGCCATGGTGAGCAGCGCCGCGGTGGATTCATCCGCGATCGGGGTGCCGTCCGCCAGGTGGCGCTGCGCCGCGACGACGTCGAACTCAGCCAGTGGATCGTTGTGGCTCGGTCCGCCGAGCACCGCGCGCCGGACGAGTCCGCGCTGCGTTCCGGCGATCTCCCAGCCGATGCGCCCGCCCAGGGAGTAGCCCACCACGTCGAGGCCGCTGCCCGCGTCGCCGTCACGCAGGGGCCGGACCCCGACGTCGGTCACGGCCTGCAGGAGGTCGGCACGGATCTTGCCGGGGGAGTAGGAGTCCATGTCGGCGGGCGCCGCGCTGTGCCCATGACCGGGGAGGTCCACGGCGATGGCCCAGCGGCCGGCCTTCACGAGGTCCCGGACCCAGCCGCTCTGGACCCAGTTGAGTTCGATGCTGGAGGAGAAGCCGTGCACCAGCAGGATCGGCGGCAGCCCGGCGTCGGAGTCGCCGCGGAACACCTCGACGTTGAGCCCGGGATCGCTTCCCTCCACGGTGTGCGGATGGTTCTGGCCTGCGTGCCGGGTCATGCTCGTCTCCTCTGCAGCCGTGTGTTTCAGCCGTTTGTCCCACTGTAACCGCAATGCGGCGGTCGGCTCAGGCTCTCCGGCCGGTTCGGGGAGATGAGGATGAGCTTGTGGTGTGAGAAGGAGTATCCTTAGTTATAGTCATAGTGACTTTAACTGAGGAGGTGAGTCGATGAGTGAATGGCACCCCGCCGGGAGCACCGTGCTTCCGAACGCGGCAGGCAACGTCTCGGAACGGCGCATCGCCCCACCGGGCCTGGCCATCTCCACGGTCATCTTCGCGCTCAAGCCGAGTGAGACGTCCGGCCGTCCCACTCTCTGGCTGCCCCTGGTCCGGCGGATCCGGGAGCCTTTCAAGGGACAGTGGGCGCTGCCGGGCGGCCCTCTCCGGCATGACGAATCGCTTCCCGAAGCCGCCTCCCGCAACCTCCTCGACACCACGGGCCTGGCCCCTCGCTACCTGGAACAGCTGTACGCCTTCGGCGGCCTGCACCGTTCGCCGGCACAGCGCGTGGTGAGCATCGTCTACTGGGCCCTGGTCCAGCCGGAGGAGGCCGAGCTGCCCGGGGAGGAGGACAACGTGCGCTGGTTCCGGGCGGACCGGGTCACGGACCTGGCGTTCGACCACCAGGAGATCGTGGACTACGCCCTCTGGCGGCTCCGCAACAAGATGGAATACGCCTCGATCGCGTTCCATCTCCTCGGTGAGTACTTCACCCTGGCCCAGTTGCGCGAGGTCTACGAAGCCGTCCTGGACAAGCCGCTGGACCCGGCCAATTTCCGCCGGCACGTGAAGAACGCCGTCGGCATCGAGCCCAGCGACCAGTACCTCCAGGGCGGCAAGCACCGGCCCCCGCGCCTTTACCGCTACACCGGCCCCGCGCCGTCGAGCACTCCCCAGAAAGCACCGAACACAGCAAGGACCCCCTCATGAGCAGTGTCAACGCCACCATTCAGCTCCTGACGCGCGAACAGGCCGAGAGCGCGGCCCAGTCCGGCGCGGCCGGTCAGAGCACGTGCAGCACCGAGCTCGCCAGCGGACCCTGGGAATACGACGCCGCGGAAGCCGCCCGGGGGATCCCGGCGTACGGACCCGGCGCCTCCAGCGCCGACGTCGCACCCGCCGCCACGCCCCGGCAGGGTGAGATCCCCGCCGAGTACAAGCAGGCGAGCGACGCCGAACTGGACCGCCGGATCCTGGCGGCCAAGGAGACGCTCGGGGACCGCGCGGTCATCCTCGGTCACTTCTACCAGCGGGATGAAGTGGTCAAGTACGCGGACTTCGTGGGGGACTCCTTCCAGCTCGCGAACGCGGCCCTGACCAAGCCTGAAGCCGAAGCGATCATCTTCTGCGGCGTGCACTTCATGGCGGAGACCGCGGACATCCTTTCCACCGACCGCCAGTCCGTGATCCTGCCGAACCTCGCGGCCGGCTGCTCGATGGCCGACATGGCGGACATCGATTCCGTGCAGGAGTGCTGGGAGCAGCTCGAGGAGATCTACGGAACCGAGCCGGACGCCGACGGCAAGGTTCCGGTCATCCCCGTCACCTACATGAACTCCTCCGCGGCGCTCAAGGCGTTCTGCGGCGAGCACGGAGGGATCGTCTGCACCTCCTCCAACGCCGCCACGGTGCTCGAATGGGCCTTCGAGCGCGGGCAGCGGGTCCTGTTCTTCCCGGACCAGCACCTGGGCCGCAACACCGCCAAGGCCATGGGCGTCCCGCTGGAGCACATGCCACTGTGGAACCCGCGCAAGGACCTGGGCGGCAATAGCGAGTCGACGCTGGAGGAAGCGGAGGTCATCCTCTGGCAGGGCTTCTGCTCGGTGCACAAGCGCTTCACCGTGGCTCAGATCGAGAAGGCCCGCGTGGACCACCCGGGCGTCACGGTGATCGTGCACCCGGAGTGCCCCATGGACGTGGTGGACGCCGCCGACTCCGCCGGGTCCACGGACCACATCCGTAAAGCCGTGGCCGCCGCCACCGAGCCCACCACCTTCGCCATCGGCACGGAGATCAACATGGTCAACCGTCTCGCGGCGGAGTACCCGCAGCACACCATCTTCTGCCTGGACCCGGTGATCTGCCCCTGCTCCACCATGTACCGCATCCACCCCGCCTACCTGGCCTGGGTGCTGGAGGAACTGGTGCAGGGACGCGTGGTGAACCAGATCGTGGTGGATGACGCCGTTCAGCAGGGCGCGCGTGTCGCCCTGGAACGGATGCTGGCGGCGCGGCCATGACACCCCGCCCGGTGGTGTCCTCGGACGCGCACGACGACGGCGTCTCCCGCCCCGGTGGCACGGGCACCGCGGCAGGGCTCGCCGTCGTCGGAGCCGGGATCGCGGGCCTCTACGCCACGCTGCTGGCCGCCGAAGCCGGGATCCCCGTGGTGCTCCTGACCCGCAGTGAGCTGGAGGCCAGCAACAGCTTCGCGGCCCAGGGCGGCATCTGCGCCGTGCTGGACGGGGACCGCCGCGCCCCCGGCGATTCGGTCGAGTCACACATCGAGGACACCCTGGCGGCCGGTGCCGGGCTGTGTGACCCGGAAGCGGTCCGTGTGCTCTGCTCCGGCGCCGAGCTGGACGTGCGGAACCTGGAGCGCTTCGGGGTGCGGTTCGACGCGGACGCCGCGGGCAACCCGTCCCTCGGCCTCGAGGCGGCCCACTCCCACCCGCGGATCCTCCACGTGGGCGGGGATGCGACCGGGGCGGGGATCGTCCGCGCCCTGGTGTCCTCCGTGATCGCCCAGGTGCTGTCCGGGCGAGTGAGCCTCGTGGAGAACGCCTGGGTCACCGGGCTCCTCGATCAGGGTGACGGGTCCGTCCGCGGTGTCGTCTTCGAACGCGACGGGGTCCGGCACGAGCTGACGGCCGCCGCCGTGCTGCTGGCCACCGGAGGCGCCGGACGGCTCTACGCCCGCACCACCAACCCCGCCGGCGCGCTCGGTGAGGGCGTCGGCCTGGCCCTGGACGCCGGAGCCGTGGTTTCGGATGCCGAGTTCCTCCAGTTCCACCCCACCGCGCTGCGGCTGCCGGGCCGGCCGCAGGACGGCTGGCTGATCTCGGAGGCGGTCCGCGGAGAGGGCGCCCTGCTCGTGGACGAGGACGGGGTGCGCTTCATGCCGGACCACCATCCGCTGGCCGAGCTGGCGCCCCGTGACGTGGTGTCGCGGGCGGTCGCTGCGCATCTGGCCGCGCGTGGCACCCCCGAGGGGGCTGTGTACCTGGATGCCCGGCCGATCGTGGCGCGGGAGGGCCGTGGCTTCCTGGCACGCAGGTTCCCGAGCATCAGCGCAGCGCTGGCGCTCGCCGGCCTCGACTGGGAGCGGGAAGCCGTTCCGGTGGCTCCTGCCGCCCACTATTGGATGGGAGGCGTCGCCACCGACCTCTGGGGCAGGACCTCGGTGCCCGGTCTACGAGCCGTCGGCGAGGTCGCCTGCACCGGCGTGCACGGCGCGAACCGGCTCGCCTCGAACTCCCTCCTGGAAGGGCTCGTCTTCGCCCGGCGCACCATCGAGGCGCTGGTGGCCGAACGTGCGGGTGCCGCGGCTGCGTCCGATCCGGCCGCCCGGGAGCGTCCGGACGGCGCGATGCATTCGGACGGCCAGTGGAACACGGTCGTGGCCCCGCTGCCCACCCCGATCGGTGAGCCGTCCCACGGGTCCTCCCTCGAAGCGCCCGGCTTGGAAGCGCTGCAGCACCTCATGACCGCTGACGCCGGGATGTCCCGCACCGCCGAGGGACTGACCCGGGCCGCGGGAGTGCTGGACGACTGGCTCGCCGGGGAGAACAGCCCGGCGTTCCGGCACAGCCTCCTCGCCGCCCGGGCCCTCGTGGCGGGCGCTCTCGCGCGGGAGGTCGGCGTCGGCGCCCATTTCCGCGCGGACGCCCCGGCCGGGCGGCCCGTCGACCCCCGGCACCTCGGCTGGCGCGCCGAGCCGCGCCCCGCCGTCGTCCCCTCGCCTTCCGGAAGGATCCCCACCGCATGAACCAGACCTCGACCTCCGGATTCCTGGCTGCGCCGGATGACCGGTCCCTGGACCGGATCATCCTGACCGCCCTGGAAGAGGACTCCGCCCACGGTGATCTGACCAGCGAGGCGTTCATCCCGGTCTCCGCGACCGCCCGGGCCGTGGTGCGCGCCCGCGTGCCCGGCGTGCTGAGCGGCGGCCCCGTGGCGCAGCGGGTGTTCGCGCTGGTCGATCCACGGGTGCGGGTGACCGCGCTGCTGGACGACGGCGAGGGCTTCGAGCCGGGCGCCGACCTGGCGCTGATCGAGGGCCCGGCCCGCTCGGTGCTGCTGGGTGAACGGATCGCCCTGAACCTGATGCAGCGCATGAGCGCGATCGCCACGGCCACCCACGCACTGGTGCACGCCGTCGCGGGAACCTCGGCACGCGTGACGGACACCAGGAAGACGACGCCCGGCCTCCGGACCCTGGAACGGTACGCCGTGCGCTGCGGCGGCGGCTCCAACCACCGCTACAGCCTGTCCGACGCGGTCATGGTGAAGGACAACCACCTGGCCGTCCTGACCGGCGGGGACACCGGGAAGATCACGCAGGCGCTCCTGGAGGGCAAGACCCGGCTGGGGCACACCGTTCACGTGGAGGTCGAAGTGGACAGCCTGGACATGATCGAGCCGGTGCTGGCCGCCGGGGTGGACACCATCATGCTGGACAACTTCTCGCTCGAAGACCTGGCCGAAGGCGTGCGGCGTGTGGCCGGACGGGCGCTGGTGGAGGCGAGCGGCAATGTCCGGCTGGACACCATCGCCGCGATCGCCGCGACCGGCGTGGACGTCATCTCGTCCGGCGCGATCACGCACAGCGTCGCCAATCTGGACCTGGGCCTCGACATCGGCATCCGCACCGAGGGCACGCCGTGATCTATCTGGATGCGGCCGCCACCACTCCGGTCCGCCCGGAAGTCCTGCAGGCCCTGTGGCCCGTTCTGGCCGGGACGTTCGGCAACCCGGCCAGTCACCACGAGGTGGGCGAGGGCGCCCGTGCGCTCCTGGAAGACGCGCGACGCCGGGTGGCCGCGGTGCTCGGCTGCCGTCCCGCCGAGGTGCTCTTCACCTCCGGTGGCACCGAAGCGGATAACGCGGCGCTCAAGGGCATCGCCCTGGCGCGCCGCGCCCGTGATCCACGGCTGGACCGTGTGCTGATCAGTGCGATCGAGCATCCGGCCGTGGTCGAATCCGCGGAGTATCTGGCGAGGGTTCACGGATTCTCGGTGGACGTGGTTCCCGTGGACGGTCAGGGCGTGGTCCGGCCGGAGGCATTCGGCGCGTTGCTGGGCGAGCGAACGGCCGTGGCCAGTGTCATGTACGCGAACAACGAGGTGGGCACCATCCAGGACCTTCCGGCCCTGGCGGACCTCGCCCGGCAGGCAGGAGTCCCGCTGCACAGCGATGCCGTGCAGGCAGCCGGGGCCCTGTCCCTGGACGTGCGCGGGCTGGGCGTCGCGGCGCTCTCCCTGGCCGGACACAAGGTGGGCGCCCCGAAAGGGAACGGCGTGCTGTTCCTGAAGGCCAGAACGCCGTTCGAAGCGCTCCTCCACGGTGGCGGCCAGCAGCGGGACCGGCGTTCCGGCACCGAGGACGTCGCGGGGGCGGTGGCCTTCGCGACCGCTCTGGAGCTCGCCGACGCCGAACGCCAGGCCGTCGAGGGGCTCCGCTCGCGCCGGGACCGGTTCATCCGTGCCGTGCAGGAGGCCGCTCCCGGCGCGGTCCTCACGGGGCATCCCGTGGAACGGCTGCCGGGTTCTGCCTCGTTCTGCTTCCCCGGAGTGGCCGGGGAGACGGTCCTGCTCGAATTGGAGCGGCGGGGGATCGTCTGTTCGAGTGGTTCGGCGTGCGCCGCCGGCTCCAGCGAACCGTCCGCCGTCCTGACCGCGCTGGGCATTCCGGCGGATGTCGCGCTCACGGCCGTGCGGTTCAGTTTGCAGCACGACACGTCGGAGGAGGACCTGCTCACCACGGCGCGTGCGGTGGGGGAGATCCTCACCCGGCTCGCTCCGGGGACCGGAACTCTCTGACGCGTCCGGTCACGCGCCCGTCTCGGGCGAAGCTCCGGGCTGGTCGTCAGGCGTTGCGGGCGCGGCGGAAGATCCATTGCCGGAACAGGGTGAATCGAACCACGGTGGCCAGGAATCCTGCCAGCGTGGTGGTCCACAGTTCTTCGGTGACGGTCGCCTCCGGCTGGATCCAGTGCAGGAGCACCAGACTGGACGCCGTGATCACCCAGGCGATGCCCATCACCAGGAGACCGCGGACGTGGTCCCGCGCGGCGCCATGGCTTCCCTGGATGCGGAACGTGGCCGCGCGATTGAGTGCGGTGTTGAGGATCGACGTGGACACGAGTGCCAGCGCGTTGGCCCATTGGGGTCCCACCGAAGGGCGCAGCAGCGCGTAGAGGCCGATCGACGCCGCCGTGCACAGGACGCCGACCACTGTGAAGCGGCCGATCTGGCCCCAGAGGCGGGAGGGCGCCGTCGTCTGCGTGGAGCCGGACGCCGTGCCGGTGGATTCACCGGAAGCGGCGAGGCCGGTCGGCGCTTCTCCGCCGCGTCCCGTGGTGCCGATCGCCTCCGTGGTCCTGCTGCTCATGCCTTCAGTCTTTCATGGGCGCCTGTGTTCCGCCGGTGGGCTGCTGTGAGCCGGCTGTGAGGCGCAGCCGAGCGACGAGCGGTCCATCGATGGAAATGTTGGACATTTACGGGAATTTCCCTTGTGTTGACAGTATTTGTCAGAGATTCTGAAGGCGTCATGATCCCGCTCTTCAGCGCCGGGCTCCGGCGCCGGAAGGAGTTTGCGTGAAATCGTCATTCCTCGGACTTCGCAAGACCCTGACCCTCCTGGCGGCGCTGCTGACCGCCATCCTCGGCTCATCCCTCGGACTGCTCGGGGCGCCCGCCGCTCAGGCCGCCCCCACCTCCTGGTATCTGAACTACACGGGCCAGGCCCAGGAGCAGAGCAATTGGTGCTGGGCCGCCACGGGCGACAGTGTGGCCGACTACTTCGGCTACAAGCAGTACTCCCAGAATCAGTTCTGCAACATGGCGTTCGGCAATGCGTTGAATGCCGCCTGCCCCAACAACCAGGCGACGCTCGCCAATGACCAGAGAGCCTTCCGGACCATCGGCATCCCGGCGGGCACCTACATCTCGGGAACGGTCTCCTACGGGAAGGTCCAGAGCGAGATCGGCGCCAACCGACCGGTCATGACCCGCATCCAGTGGGCGTCCGGCGGTGGTCACATGATGACGCTGATCGGGTACGACGCCTCGGCGAGCACTGTTCAGTATCACGATCCGTGGCCGGACGATCAGCGCATCAACACCTCCACCTATGCCTGGTACACCAGCAACAGCCAGTTCACCTGGACACATTCTCTCTACGGAATCGGGGCCTGATCATGAACGGTTTTCATCGTGTGTGCCGCAAGACCCTCCGTCTCGCGGCGGTGCCGGCAGCTCTCCTCGGGGTGCTGGTGAGTGCGGGCGTCGCTCAGGCGTCGCCGTTGGGTCCAGGGGATCTGGACAAGGCGCGTGCCGCGTCGTCGTCACCGGCGGCCACGGCTCTGCTGCAACGCGCCCTGGAGGCGCAGCAGGCGCCCGGGGGAGCCGGCGTCGTCGGAAAGCAGTCGGCCGGCGGCGCGCAGCCGATCGTGGTGGATCCCGCCGCGATTCCCGTCTACGCGCTCAACGCGGATTTCGTGAAGGGGACGTCACGGGAGCCGGGGACCCTCTGGTACGTCGCGTTCGCGGCCACCCGAGGAGAGGTGCACCAGACGTTGTTCACCGCGCCGGACGCCTCCGGCGCCTGGAAGCCGGTCAACGTGGCCAGTGGTGACACCGAGCAGCGGATGGCGGCCCGGGCCGGGGGTGGGCGGTTGCTGCTGGAGCCGCAGATCGGGGCCTGGTACTCGGTCGCAGGGGAGCGGCTCAGGCCGCTCAATGCCCGGGCTGTCGAGTCGATCGGCGCATCGCCCGTGACCGTGGCGAGCTACCAGCGCAAGGTCGCCGCTGCCTACCGCGACAAGCTGCCCGGTGGCTCGTACGACCAGAGCGGCGCCGCGGGCGGTTTCGACGCGAAGGGAAGCGCGACGGCGGGCGGCGGCGCCGCTCGACCCGCGGAGGGTCCCTCTGCGGAGGGCCGGGCCGCGGTGCAGGCCGCCGGGCCGGTCCAGTCGGCGGGCCCCCAGGAGTCGGCGGGCACCCTGGTGATGCAGCGGGCTGCCACTGTCGCCGGACTGGCCGTGGTCCTCGGGTTGGCGGCGCTCGGCTGGCTGATCGTCCGGCGTCGGGCACCCCGGTCCTGATGGACGCTCGGCTCGCCTCGTCGATGGGCAGAATCGGCCCTTGGCGGACACGGACAGGGCGGCGGCCGGTGATCCCGTCACCGGCCGCCGCCCGTGGTTGTGCCGGTCGCCCGGCCCGAATGCTCCGGCGACCGTCCTAGCCGGGCAGTCCGCTCCGGAGCTTCTCGGTGAGGCGCATGAGCTCCGTCATCTCGGCCTCGCTCAGCGCAGGACCCACCAGTGCGGCGATGTCCCGGACGTGCGCCCGGCCGATCTCCTTCTGCACCGCCCGGCCCTCCGGGGTCAGGCGGATGAGGATGCCCCGGCCGTCGTCGGGTGCCGTCTGACGCTCGATCAGTCCCCGGTTCTGCAGGCGCTCGACCAGACGGCTCAGGCTCGACTGGCTCAGCAGCACCCGGTCGTTGATCTCATGCAGACGCAGCCAGCCCTCGGGGCAGCCGCTCAGGGTGAAGAGGACGTCGTACTCCTTCACGCTCACCTTGTGGGAGACACCCACCTGGCGGAACGCCGGGGCTTCGTTGAGCCGCCGCATGATGGCCACCTGGGTGCGGAAGAGCGACTCCCAGGTGGCGGCGGCGATGCGGACATGCGGGGCCTTGCTCATGACGTGGCGACCTGATCCGCCGTCTGGTCCTGACCGGTGGCCGCTTCCTCGGCCAGGCGGGCCTGCTTGGCCGCCACCAGGGATTCGTGCGTCGGGGCCTCCGGCACGGTGGCCGGGCGTCCCTCGGCGAAGCCCTTGCGGAGCTCCGGCAGGATCTCCCCGAGGAGGTCCAGCTGCTCCAGCACGGTCTTGAGCGGCAGACCGGCGTGATCCACCAGGAAGAGCTGGCGCTGGTAGTCGCCGAAGGTCTCGCGGAAGCTCAGGGTCTTCTCGATCACTTCCTGCGGGCTGCCCACGGTCAGAGGGGTCTGCGAGGTGAAGTCCTCCAGGGACGGGCCGTGACCGTAGACCGGGGCGTTGTCGAAGTACGGACGGAACTCGCGGACGGCGTCCTGGGAGTTGCGGCGCATGAAGAACTGCCCGCCGAGGCCCACGATGGCCTGTTCCGCCGTGCCGTGACCGTAGTGCTCGTAGCGCTCACGGTAGAGGCCGATCAGGCGCTGGTAGTGCTCCTTCGGCCAGAAGATGTTGTTGGCGAAGAAGCCATCGCCGAAGTAGGCCGCCAGCTCCGCGATCTGCGGGGTGCGGATGGAGCCGTGCCAGACGAACGGCGCCACGTCATCCAGAGGACGCGGGGTGGAGGTGAAGTTCTGCAGCGGAGTGCGGAACTTGCCCTGCCAGTTGACGATGTCCTTGTCCCACAGCTCGCGCAGCAGGCTGTAGTTCTCGATCGCCAGATTCACGCCGTCCTGGATGTTCTTGCCGAACCAGGGGTAGACCGGCGGGGTGTTGCCGCGGCCGAGCATGAGGTCCACGCGGCCGTCGGCCACGTGCTGGAGCATGGCGAAGTCCTCGGCGATCTTCACCGGGTCGTTCGTCGTGATGAGCGTGGTGGAGGTGGAGAGGATGAGCTTCTCCGTCTGCGCCGCGATGTAGGCCAGCGTGGTGGTGGGGGAGCTGGAGAAGAACGGGCGGTTGTGGTGCTCGCCGAGTGCGAACACGTCCAGGCCGACCTCCTCGGCCTTCTTGGCGATCTCCACGGTCGCCTTGATCCGCTCGTGCTCCGTGGGAGTGGTTCCCGTGGTGGGGTCCGTGGTGATGTCACTCACGGTGAAGATTCCGAATTGCATTACTGCCTCCTTGACCGCTTCCAACTCTAACAAATTATATGCATTTGCATCTAATTTCATTCGTGTCAGCGTTGCGAGGCGCTGTTCTATTCCCCCCGGGTGAGACCGGACGTAAAGGACCGGAACGGGGAGGCCCGCCCGGTGCGCCGACGTGCTGCCGGTGCCCCGGGCGGGCCGGTGTCCGTGATCGTTACCGCAGGTCAGTCCAGGGCATCAGTCCTGGGTGCCAGTCCTGGCCATCAGTCTTGAACGGCGGCGTGCCGGTGGTGCGCCTGCTTCCGTTCCTGGCGACGCTCGCGGCGGCCCTCCACCAGGCGGTAGAGGACGGGCACCAGGACCAGCGTGAGAAGCGTGGAGGACACGAGCCCGCCGATCACCACGATCGCCAGCGGCTGCGAGATGAAGCCGCCGCCGCCCGTGACGCCCAGGGCCATGGGAGTCAGTGCGAACACGGTGGCCGCCGCGGTCATGAGGATGGGCCGCAGACGGCGCCGTGCGCCATGTTCGATCGCATCCGCCACGGACATGGCCTCCCGGCCGGCTCCCGGTCTGCGGTACTGGTTGATCAGGTCGATCAGCACGATCGCGTTGGTCACCACGATGCCCACCAGCATCAGCATGCCGATCAGCGACGGCAGGCCCAGCGGCACGCGGGACAGCAGGAGCAGGCCGATGGCGCCGGTCGCGGCGAAGGGGATGGAGACCAGCAGGATGAGCGGCTGGACCAGGGATTTGAAGGTCGCCACCATGATCACGTAGACGATCGCGATGGCAGCCAGCAGCGCCAGCCCGAGCTGACGGAAGGAATCCGCCTGCTGCGTCGTCGCGCCGCCGACGGTCGCCGTCGTTCCTGCTGGGAGGCTGATCGAGGCCAGGCGCTTCTGCACCTCCGTGCTCACCGCGCCCAGATTGCTGCCGTCCGGGGTGACCGAGACGACGGCGGTTCGCTGGCCGTTGCTGCTGGTGATGCTGGACGGAACGCTGACCTGCTTGACGTCGGCCACCGCTGACAGCGTCAGGGGTGTGCCGGGGATCTTGCTGTCCTTGAGCTCCTGGATGCTGCGGAACGGCTGCGCTTCGCCCACACGGACCGCGTAGTCCGTGACCCCGAGGCGGAGCTTCAAGTCCAGCGGGGGATTGGACGCACTGGCCAGCAGGCCGCCGATCTGCTGCTCGGAGAGCCCCAGGGCGGCCGCCTTCGCGCGGTTCACCTCCACCTGGACCACCGGGTAGGAGGCGGCGAGATTGCTGGTCACGGAGGTCGTGTTCGGCACGTCCCCGAACGCCGTGATGAGCTGCTGGGAGGCCTTGGCCAGGGCGTCGGAGTCGCCCGAGCGGATGGTCACGTCCACGGTGTTCGAGCTGCCGAAGCCGCCCTGCTGGGAACCGATCGTCACCTTGCCCGCGTCCTTCAGCCCGTCGAGCCTGGCCCGCGCGGCGTCCTGGAGCTTCAGCTGGTTTTTCTTCTCGTCCGTGGTGACGGTGAAGTTGGCATCGGAGGAGCCACTGGAGACCATGGCGCCATACCCGGACCCGGCGTTGCCCAGGATGACCTGCACGTCCTTGACGCCGTCCAGGTCCTTGAGCGCCCCCTCGACCTTGGCCGCCGCCTTGCTCGAGTCGTCCAAGGTGGTGCCCGCGGGCAGGGACTGCCGGACGGTGAAGCTGTTCTGCCCCGAGTCGCCCAGGAGGTTCGTGGGCAGCAGCGGGGTCATGGCGAAGGTCGCGACCAGGACCACCACAGCGGAGACGAGCGTGATCACGGGATGGCGCTGCGTGGCGTGCAGCACGGGGACGTAACCGCGGGCGAGCCAAGACCGCTCCTCCTTCGCATGCGCCTCCCGCTCGATCTCCGCCTGCTCGCGGCCCTGGACGTTCCCGGACTTGAGGAACCAGTAAGCGAGCACGGGGACGATCGTGAGGGAGACGAAGAGGGAGGCGAGGAGGGCGATGGTGACGGTCAGGGCGAACGGACGGAACAGTTCTCCGGCGATGTCACCGACGAAGGCGATCGGCAGGAACACCGCCACCGTGGTGAGGGTGGAGGCCGTCACAGCTCCGGCCACCTCACGGATCGCGCTCAGGATCGCCGTCTTCTTGTCCTCGCCGTAGCTGAGGTGCCGCTTGATGTTCTCGATCACCACGATCGAGTCATCCACCACGCGGCCGATCGCGATGGTCAGGGCGCCCAGCGTCAGGATGTTCAGGGAGTACTTGGCCGCACCGAGACCGATGAAGGTGATCAGCAGGGACAAGGGGATGGAGATGGCCGTGACCAGGGTGGAGCGCACCGAGAGCAGGAAGAGGAGGATCACCACCACGGCGAATCCGAGCCCCAGCAGGCCCTCGGTGGTGAGGTCCTTGATGGATTTCTCGATGAAGGGCGCCTGATCGAACACCGAGGTGAACTTGGCGCCGTGGCCGAGCTCGTCCTGCAGCGCGGGGATCGCGTCATGCACCGCGTGGGAGAGCGCGACCGTGTCCGCCTCCGGCTTCTTGGTCACCGAAAGAGCCAGCGTCTGGACCCCGTTGGTGCGGGTGATGGACGTGGCCGGGTTGTCCTTGAGCTGCACCTGGGCGATGTCACCGATCGTGGTGGGCGTGTTCGCCCCCGTGAGGGGCAGCGCCTTGACGGCGTCCAGGGTGTCCACTCGCGTGCCCACCTGGAGGGAGAGCTCCTTGCCCTGCTCGGTGATGGTGCCGATGGGGATGACGGAGCCGTTGTCCTTGAGCGCCTGGCGGATCGACTGGGCGGTGACGCCACGCTGGGCGAGCGCTCCGGCCTGGGGCAGGATCGAGACGTATTGACCGGTGGCGCCACTGACCTCGGCGCCGCGCACGCCGTCGAGCTTGAGCAGCCGCGGCACGCTCAGGCGGTTCAGCTGCTCGCTGAGCACGCTCAGCGGCTGGTCGGAGGACACGGCCAGGTAGACGACCGGGAAGTCGTTGATGTTGCCGGCATAGGACTGGGGGTCGACGTCGGCGGGAAGGTTCCGCTTGGCGCTGGAGATGGCGCGGTCCACCTGGTTTCTGGCCCGGTCCAGATTGGTCCCGTACGCGAACTTGAGGCTCACCGTGGAGACGCCGCTCCGCGAGGTGGACGTGGTGGACTCGACCGATTCCACGCCGCCCAGAGCCTGCTCCAGAGGTTCACCCACCTGCTTGTCCACGACTTCGGCGGAGGCGCCCGGCATGGTGCTGAGCACGGAGATCTGGGGGAACTCGATGGACGGGATGAGTTCTTGCTTGAGAGAGCCCATGGTGATGACGCCGAACACCGCGGCGAACACCGTGATCAGCGCGATCAGGGCTCTATTGGCGAGGGAGAGCTGGGACAGGCGGAACACGGTACTCCTTGCGCAGGAACGGTCAGTGCGGGACTCGGCCGTGAATGCAGAGAACCCCCGCCACAGGGCGGGGGTTCACCACGGGTTCAGGGACCCGTGCTGCCAGACACTGTTGCTGGGGGCAATCTTACTGCGCGGTCCTGACCGTTTTGGCCTCGTCCAGCTGGAGCACGGTGGCGGTGTGCGCGGCCAGCTCCTGGGCCAGTTCCGGGTTGTCGTTGAGACGCACGCCGTAGCCGGGGAGGATCTCCTTGATCTTGCTTTCCCAGCCCTTGAACTGGGCCGGGAAGGAGCGCTTGAGGAGTTCGAGCATGATCGGCACGGCGGTGGAGGCTCCCGGGGAGGCGCCCAGCAGGGCGCCGATCGAGCCGTCACGGCTCGTGATGACCTCGGTGCCGAACTGGAGGGCGCCGCCGCGCTTGGGGTCCTTCTTGATGATCTGCACGCGCTGGCCGGCCGTGATGAGCTCCCACTTGTCGCCGTCGGCCTCGGGGTAGTACTCGCGCAGGGCTTCCACCTTGGCGCCGTGGGTCTTGGTGACCTCCTTGACCAGGTACGCCACCAGGTCCAGATTGTCCTTGGCCACACCCAGCATCGGCACGATGTTGTCGGGGCGGACGCTGCCCGGCAGGTCCCAGTAGGAGCCGTTCTTGAGGAAGTTGGTGGAGAAGCCGCCGTACGGGCCGAACAGGAGGGAGCGCTGGCCGCCGACGTAGCGGGTGTCCAAGTGGGGCACGGACATGGGCGGGGCACCCACGGAGGCCTGGCCGTAGACCTTGGCGTTGTGCTGGGCGGTGATGTCCTCATCGGTGCAGCGGAAGAATTTGCCGGACACCGGGAATCCGCCGTAGCCCTTGGACTCGGGGATGCCGGACGCCTGGAGCAGGTGGAGGGCGCCGCCGCCCGCACCGACGAAGACGAACTTCGCCTTGACGCTGCCGCGCTCGTTGGAGCCGAGGTGGCGGGTGGAGACCTGCCAGCCGCGGCCGAAGGAGAGCTTCTCCAGATCGGTGACGTCGTGGAAGTAGTTGACCTCCACGCCGGAGCGCTCCAGGTAGCCCGTGAGTTCGCGGCTCAGGGCGCCGAAGTCGACGTCGGTGCCTTCGGCCACGCGGGTGGCGGCGAAGCGGCCCGGCTGGCGGCCTTCCATCACCAGGGGTGCCCAGCCCCCGATGGTGGCGGCGTCTTCGCTGTGCTCCATGGTGGAGAAGAGCGGGTTCGGCTTGAGTGCCTCGTAGCGCTTCTTGAGGTAATCGGAGTGGTCATCGCCGAGCACGAAGCTCATGTGCGGGACCGTGTTGATGAATCCCTTGGGGGAGCCGATGAGCTGTTCGGAGACCAGGTGGGACCAGAACTGGCGGGAGAGCTGGAAGCCCTCCGCGATGCCGAGCGCCTTCGCCGGGTTCACCGAGCCGTCCTTGGCCTGCGGCATGTAGTTCAGCTCGCAGTAGGCGGAGTGGCCCGTGCCCGCGTTGTTCCACGGATCGGAGCTTTCCAGGCCCGCCTGATCGAGGCGCTCGTACAGCACGATCGACCAGTCCGGCTGGAGCTGCTTGAGGAAGGCACCGAGGGTGGCGCTCATGATGCCT
>Ga0213826_1000613_pt1 | contig 17364 bp, 13 predicted proteins | sample MC6MC0899MG_FD_180668 | JGI IMG/M metagenome (GOLD analysis project Ga0213826, IMG submission 180668) | Enriched soil aggregate microbial communities from Iowa State University, Ames, United States - MC6-MC0899-MG | ecosystem: Environmental > Terrestrial > Soil > Unclassified | place: USA: Iowa...
ATTAATAATTTCAACAGTTACAGTCCCTGAGTAATACCCTTTTGCGTCTTTAGTTAAATCGGAACTAATCTGCTTAATTTCAGTTAATTCTTCAAGATCTTTTATCGGGACATGGACATAACCTATTATTTGGTTATCGGCTTTTGAAATTGCTTGTAAAGTAAAACTTCCTTTTTTAACCGCCGATACCTTACCATTGTTAAAAATAACAGGAGATATTAGATCAGGAATTTTCCAAAAAAATTCTTTATTATAGGCATTTTCAGGATAAACAATAGCTTCGAACTTTTTTTCTTCTTGTATTTCCATAGTAATATTATTTGGTATTATGGAAATACGCTCCACAGGTTGTTGTACAATAACATTCAAATAACTAGTTACATTTCCATCAGCACTTTGAATTTTGATTTGAGTTTCACCGTTATTTTTCCCAGTTATTAATCCCACGTCATTTATTGAAGCTAATGAGGGATTACTTGAGGTATATATAATATTTTTATTTGTAGCATTTTCAGGATAAATACTTGGGGACAATTTAAAACTTTGACCTATTCTTAATCTAGGAGGCTTTTCTGATATAGTAATTTCTTTTACTGGTATTCCAGATACTGTAATATTTATGCCGTCTGTAATATTAGTACCTTTAATTTTACCAGAAATAGTAGCCTCTCCTATCCCCATGGCAAATACTTCATTCCCGATTATCTTTAAAACTTTCTCATTACTTGAGCTCCACTCTATTTCAAAATTCTGAATATTTGTTGAATTAATTGGTTCTATTTTATATTTTAGAATTTGCTTTTCTCCAGAATTCATGTTGAGCTTGTCAACTAGTATTTCTAGGCTTTGTGGTAATATAGGTAATACTGATATGTTTATTTTACCTGTAATATCAGTATCTTTTATTTTACCAGTTAAATCTGCGTTTCCCAATCCTTTTGTAATAATCTTACCTTCAGATATAATGAATACTTTTTCATTCGAAGAACTCCATTCAACTTTCATATTTTCAATATTTGTAGAGTTTTCAGGCTTAATTTTGAACTTTATAAGTTGCTCTTCATCAATTAACATTTTTTGATTATCCAATAGTATCTCTATACTTGTGGGACGCAGAGGTTGAACCAGTATTTTCAACTTGGCTTGAAGGGAATTAGTTTTTGCGGAAATTATAGCTTCACCTGTCGAAATCGCTGTTATTTTTCCCGCGTCAATTTTTACAACTTTTTCGTCCGAAGATGACCAATCATAATTAGGAGAAGACAGATTTTCAGGAAAGTGTTTTATGTTTAGAATGGTTGACTCACCAACTGTTAGAGTAATAGTTTCTGTTTCAAATTTTATTGAATTGATGCGACCAGACTCAGTGTCTTTAGAGCATGATATAATCAAATGGCTAAACAATAGAAAAAAGACAACAATTAGCGTAAAGTACTTTTTCATAAAATCTAATATGTTTTATACCGTTATGCCCAGACGGTAATTAATTTGACAAAAGCGATGGGCATAAAATATCGCTTACAAAAGTAAATTCATTTGTGAGTTGGGTTTTACGGGAATCCGTAAGAACAAAGGTCATTTCATTTAGTCTGTTAATAAAATACCGATACATCCCATATCGGTTGGTTAATAATTTTTAAAGCGTGGGACGTAACCAGAGCTGTTGCCGGAAGAGGCGCCTAGGAAGGCCTTACACAAACAACAGATAGGTACGCCCCACGCTAATATATAGCGTAGAACGTCACCTTTTCTGTCCTTGTTGTGTAATTCAGAGAGTTTCCTAGGCTTTCTTCGTTACAAGAACTTTAAGCTAACGCTTTATTTCTTCAATATGTTAATACAATGTAAAGATAAATAATTATTGATTATCAATGTCAAAATATCCTTCATCTTTTAAACTGAGGTATTTATCATGCGTTACTATTAGATGGTCGCAGACTTCGATGTCCAAGAATTTACCTGCTTCGATCGCTTTCTTTGTAATTGCTCTATCTGCTGAACTCGGTTGTAGTTGTTCTGATGGATGATTGTGTGCCAGTATTATTTTAGATGCAGATGCTTTCAGGGCAATGGAAAAGATAACTTTCATATCCACAGGAACGAAATCCTTCCCTCCTCTTGCTAGGTCTATAATTCCCAGTACTTTGTTTGCATTGTTAAGTAAGATGACCTTAAACTCTTCTAAGAAGCTCATAACTGATTTATCCCAGACTTGCAAGAGAGCGGACAAAGCAAGAAAGCGTACTGCGCTGAGAATGGCATCAACGAAGCCACTTTTTATTATTGGTTTTCGCGCATTAAAGAAAATGACAATGTCAGCGGAAGCTTCATCACAATCGATAAAGCCAATAAAAATAACGATATACTCTAATGAAAGCATTAAAAGTAATGACCAATGTCGAGAACTCCTTCGCATTGTAAGGCATGAATTTTTGTAAGAGTTTGTATGGTCCTACAGAAGTCTATCCAAAAGCAAAATATTCAATATGCTGACTGGCTGTTCTGAGAAACAGGTAATAGAGTAATTTTACTACAAAAAAATAGATTAATAATCTTTTTACTGCAATAATATAGTTTTTACTGCATTAGCCAATGCAATCAAAAGCAGCTATAAATAACGTTTTTACTGCAAATCCTATTATTTTTACTAATTTTACAACAACAAAACACAAAATACTGCAATATTATGGCACATCGAGCAGCAGGATACCAGTGGATCAAACAGCATTTTGGATTAAATGATTACCGATTAACGCATCGTTCCTATATAGGGACAAGACATAAAATTGAAGTTTCCTTAGATGGAACCATTGAGGAAATATACGGACCGAAATATGCCCCTTTAGAGGAAAGCATTATGGCTCATTTAGAATTTGCCCTGAAATATGATGACCTTAATCTTGATTTTATGCAAGCCCTTTTTAAGCGCACAGAGATCAAGGAAATTATAGATCATATCAAAAATAATCCTTCTGGAAAATACTCAAGAAAGATCGGCTATATCTATGAATGGCTGACCAGGACTCAGCTTGACTTCGAACCGGAAGCCAGTGGTAATTATATCGATCTGATCGATAGCGATAAATACATTACCGGAAGCATCCACAAAAATAACCGGTGGCGCATCAATGACAACCTACTCGGCGTACCTGACTTTTGTCCTATAATACGCAGAAGTGCTGCTATTGAAGAATATTTAAAAATAGATTTCCAGAAAGAAATAGAAAATCTTAAAGCAGAATTTTCACCGGAGATTTTTAACAGGGCTACGCAGTACCTCTATCGGAAGGAAACCAAATCTTCCTATGAAATAGAAAGTGAAAAACCAACACCGGACAGAATAAACCGTTTTGTTAATCTGCTGTATGAAGCAGGGAAAGAACCGGCATCGGAAGTATTGGAAGAAAAAAATCTTACCAAATTGCAAAATGCGATCGTAGATCCAAGATATAAGCAAGAGGGTTATCGTGATTTTCAAAACTATATCGGACAGAGCAATTATCGTCTGGAAGAAATTTATCATTATATATGCCCTCCTCCCAAAATGGTTGTGCCGATGATGAGCGGACTGGCATTAACGGAACAGAAAACAAGAGCTGTTTCACCCGTTATACGTGCTGCAATCATATCTTTCGGTTTCGTATTCATACATCCTTTTCTTGACGGCAACGGACGTATCCACCGATTTCTTATTCACGATATATTGATAAGGGACGGACTTGTTGGCAAAGATGTGATTATTCCGGTATCTGCACATGTGGTTAGTAATATGCAGGAATATGATGCCGCACTCGAAGCATATTCCAAGCCACTCATGAAAAGGATTCAGTTCAACAAGGATGAAAAGGGTGAGCTTATTATTATTAATCCCGATGAAATAAAAGCATACTTTCAATATCCGGATCTGACGATTCAGGCCATTTTTCTGGCAAAAGCTATCATGGAAACAATCCGACACGACCTTTCCGAAGAATTATTGTTTCTGGAAAGATATGATGAGTTCAAAAGGGAACTGCTACAATTAATCGATATGCCGGATAAAAGAGCCAACGATCTGATCGTTTTTATCCATCAGAATAAGGGGATATTTCCAAATCGAAGAAAAAAGAATTTCGAAGAAATCAGCGACGAAGAATTTACAGCGATTGAAAACATTTACCAGTCTGTTTTTTCCTAATAAACTAAATACCGTGGGGATGTTGTTACAGACACTCTTTCTTTTAGAAATTACTGAAATACCTGTTAAGTTCCTTGTTTGGTCCCTCGAAATTGACTGGGCGATTTTCTCCACTGTCAATCTCTATCTTTAATCCGTTCTCCAACAATAGATTTTCTTTAAAGAGATTATCTACATCAATGGATAATTGTTGGATTTCTGCCTGCTTTGGTACTAATTTAGCATAAGGAGCTGTTAAGACCCTAATTGTATTCCCATCCGCTAAAGTTAGGTTTTGTGCATACTCGAAACCTCTGGGATACCAGATATTTTTGAAACCAATCGAAGTATCATTTGTGGGCATAATATCGACAATAATATCATCCATATTGAAGGTATGTCGTTTTTTATCCGTAAGTCCAAAGCATTTGAGGATACGCGCCTTATCAAAAGCTATATCAACTATTTGTATTCCAGAACACCCTATTACCAACGGCTGTCAGATCAGACAGGTTATGTTCGGATACCAAGTTTCGATATGTCGAATAAACTAGCCATAGACAGTGTCCTTCATAAAAACCACGATAATATAATCAAAAGTCCAAATCTGATCATAGACCTACGGGATAATGGCGGAGGTTCGGACTGGGCATATTCGTCTTTGCAACCATATATCTATACCAATCCCATAAGAACAGTAGGGGTAGAACTGTTGTCAACGGAATTGAATAATACGGCACTATTGGAGCTTTCTCAAGACGCATTATACGATGAAAAATCAAGAAAAGAATTTAAGGAGACTTATGACAAACTTAATGCGAAGCTCGGCAGCTTCGTCAGGGTCAAAGAAGACATTGTGACCATTGACAGTATGGATCGAATTCTTCCAAATCCCCAGCGGGTAGCAATCCTTATAAATGAATATTGTGGCAGTACCACAGAACAGTTCCTCCTTGATGCAAAACAGAGCAGCAAAGTTAAATTATTCGGAAAAAGTACCTTCGGCTCTCTTGATATGTCAAATATGTATCATGTTGATTCCCCCAGCGGAGAATTCCAGCTATGGTACTGTAGGTCGAAAAGTCTGCGTATCCCAGGAATGGAAATTGACGACAGAGGTATTCAGCCAGATTATTTTTTGGATAACTCAATACCCCAAAAGGATTGGGTAGGATTTGTATTAAATACATTTAAATAGATCTTTCACTCAAAATTTGGAAAAAACAGTGTTACTTTGGCCACTTGAGGTTTGGGCGGACCTATTGTTCTACTTCAGGGTATGGCTTAATCCTTTTTAGGGACATTGATTTAGTTTGTAATCTAAGTGGAGAAAAAAATACAAAATCTCATGAAGTAAATTAGACATACGAATTGCAATCATTATTTTCAAAAATAAGTTTGCAACTGCTTTTTTAATTCTTCTGAGTTGCTCGGTCTGTTTGCATTTTTAACAACCAATTCACCATTTTTGTTCACAATTCCATATCTGGGAATAGAAATTAAGAGGTTACCATTTTCATCTTTCAGAAAAATATCGTTGATATCTTTAGAGAACTGGTTGAACTTCCCTTCTTTGGGACTAGAATGGGCAAAATACCCTGTAATTGATTCCCTCGTCAAGATTTCAACACACTTATCGATATCCTGTGATTGATCGATTGTTATAAATAGTTTAATGATATTATTCTCTTTGAAATATGCGTCAAGTTTTTTCGAATGTTCAAATTCTTCCAGACAGGGTTTGCACCAAGAGGCTAAAATATCAATATAGACCACTTGGCCTTTAAACCCTTTCAACAGTTCATCAAGAGAGTTAGGATATGCGAGAACTATCAATGAGTCCTTCTTTTCTAAATTGCTTTGTCCGTTTGAAGTAAACGGCAATAACAAAGCAAAAAGAATGTACAAAAAGAGATTTTTCATAATTATTTAGTTTATGAAACTAAAATAAGAAAAATACGGAAAACTCGTAACAATATCTTTGGTTAAACATTGTTAATTGATATTTTTACTTCTCATTATTAAATTAGAATGAGGTTTCGAAAATAAAATTGCGTTTTACATAGAAAAAGCCTCTTTTTGACCAATGAAGGTACCTCGGAGGGGAAAAAACTCAGAGCGTTGACAAAGCTTCAGTACATAATTCGCGGCCTATTCTAATCTCAATCGTAGTATAATTTTCTGAACCCTTTATTGAGCGAATAGGCAATGCGTATGGATACTCCAAAAAACGGTTCAAGTGCTGGTCTGTAGACGATTTTAAATAATTGTGCAACTTTTTTTTGAAAGCTTCGACTTACTAATAGTTAACGAATACAATATTTCTCCATGTGATCGGTGGGCATTCCTATGATTCGAAGAAGTAAGTGGATGTTTTCTAGACGATTAATAATAACCTTAAAAGTATGCATGTTTTCAAAAGTATAATCTTAGCTGTTTCCAGTGTTTTCTTTTTTACGTTAGCTTACGGCTCAAATGACAATCATAAAGTCGATTCAACATTTACCATCAATGGGAAAGTGATCGATGCTATTACGGAGCAACCCCTGCAATTGGTTTCGGTCTATCTATTAGCAGATACAAGTAAAGCAACTCCACTAAAGACCGTGGTAACGGATGAGGCGGGAAACTTTAAACTGGAACATACAGGATCGTCATACTTTCTGAAATTCAGCTTTATGGGATACATAGCATTGGTAAAAAAAATAGATATTCAAGAGGGGCGTACGCAGGATATTGGTACCGTAAAAATCCAAAAATCAGATCATACACTTGAAGAAGTTACTGTAACAGCCCAAAAACCAATCTTGGAGCTCATTAATGGAGGTTATAAATTCAATGTTGCGGATAATGTCATTGGCAGTAGCACCAACATCGCCGAACTGTTGAAACAGGCGCCCGGTCTGACCGTAGATGAGTTGGAAGGTAAATTGCAGTTGCTCGGCAAAGGGCTTACAGTATTGGTCAACGGTCGTAAAGTCAATATCGGAGGAAGGGACCTGCTGACCTATTTAAAATCTCTCCCGAGCAATGATGTGCTTTCTATTAACGTCCTGACCAATCCAGGGGCAGAGTATGGTTCCGCAGGTGATGGCGGGGTACTGGACATCAGGTTGAGGAAAAATTCCAACTTAGGTTTTTATGGGGTGGCGAGTGCAAGTGTATCATCGCTCTGGGGGACAGATGAGTCAATAAATCTAAACCTTAAAAAGAGTAAACTGGAAGTTTCCGTTGGCTACAGTTTCTCTTATAATCAGAACTTATATCGCAGAAATGATATCATAACAGATTATGTCTCTCCGGATTCAAGTTACCGCTATAGGCAACAACGATTGACGGATAGATCCCAGCGCACGCATTCGCTCAAAACCAATGTAGGCTATAATCTGGATTCGACCAGCAATATTTTCCTCAGCTATTGGTATGCGTACCTATACAGTCTTGATCCTGTTCAAAAAGAGGCTGATTTTTTTGATAGAAACGACAGATTTCAGAGACATGTCCGACAAGATGACCGGAATTTTCTGGACAATAATTTCCATATTATTAATCTGATCTATGATAAAGATTTTGACAAGAAAAATAAGCTCTCTATCGGAGTAAATTACTCAAAATATGCAAATGAGAATAATATGTCATTCACAAGGCAGGCATACGATCAATTCGGTGCTGAAATAAATTCATCAGAAAATGATAGCAGAAATCTTATTGTCAACAGACCCTATGCTATTTGGACACTGAATGCTGACTATAAAAAAAGCATAGGTAAAAGCTATGAGTTCAAATTTGGTGCAAAATATAACCACGCTAATACCGAAAGTATATTCAGGAATTTAGAGACAGATGGGGGGCAGCATAACCGAGGAGAAGGGAACAGAATTGAAATTCAGTACAATGAAATTATACGTGCCATTTATTCCTCTTTTGGTGGGAAGCATGATCGCATATCTTTCGACCTTGGTCTGCGATTGGAATCCTTCGACTACAAACTGCGGTCTCTGTCGACAGCCGAAGAGATAAAAGATGATTACCTCAATCTCTTTCCCAATTTTTATATACGTTATGATGCGAAGAACCAGAAGAGTAGTATTTCGCTTTCCGGGAACAGGAGAATCGAAAGACCGGGTTATAGTATGCTCAATCCTTTTGCTATCAATAATAGTCTTGGATATTACACCAACGGTAACCCAGACCTGAGGCCTTATTTTACGAATAGATTGGACGCGCAATATTCCTATAAATTCAGTAATCAGCACTCTTTAATATTTTCGGTTTATGCAAGTTCCTCTGAGGACATGTTTGTTGACATCACACGATATAACGAGGACGAAAGGAGTGCGGAGATAAATTATTATAATGACGTTAGCCGAAGGCAGTTCGGAACTTACCTAATGTTGCAGAATCAGTTTGGAAAGCGGGTGAACATCAACACATATTTATCGGGCCAACGTCCGACTTTTAAATCCAATGTTCCTACGGATTATTTGTTGCCGACAATAACAAATTTTACAGGAACGATGAATATTTTTGTCAAGGTATTGCCAAAAACCACAGTCCAGCTTTTTGGTTATTATTCGTCAGCTAGAAATAACTTTCAGGCACGATTTGGTGCGAATGGCTACGTCACGATGGGTGTACAGCACAAAGCGATAAACGATAAACTAAATCTGGCGTTGACCTGTGAGGATATTTTCAACTTACAGAAGTTTCCTAATGCTATCTTTAATAATGTGCTTTCAATAGAATCGATCAATAAGCTAACCTCAAGATATCTGAAGCTTAGTTTGACTTACAATTTTGGAAAATCTTTCTCAGCAAAACAAACCAAAAAACTGGAAAAAGATTCGAGAATTGAATAGAAAACGGTTGATTTCTGAGCAAGTAAACCTCGATCGATATAGCGGTTCCTTCAACGGAGTCGTTTTACACAATCTTTTGTATGCTAAAAATTAAAAGTATAAAACTGTTGACACAGAGGTTAATCCCATAAAAACTACTTTCTTGTTACTTAATTCGGAAGATTTATTCCGTAAATTTGTGCCGGAGGCAACAAGCTTATGGAAAATAAGAAGATTTCGATATTGTATGTTGACGATGAGGAGAATAATCTATTTTCCTTTAAAGCGACATTCCGGTTAAAATATAAGGTATTTACAGCCATCAGTGGTGCTGAAGCGATAGAACTGGTCAAAAATAACCCCATTGATATTATCATCACTGACCAGCGGATGCCCGAAATGACTGGTGTGCAGTTTTTGGAAGAAATCATAAAAATTGATGCAGCTCCAATGCGTATCCTTTTAACAGGGTATGCCGATATGGCTGCAGTGGTCGAGGCCGTCAATAAAGGAAAGATCTTCCATTACCTCAATAAACCCTGGAGCGAGAAGGAGCTCGATCAAACAATTCAACGTGCTTATGAAGTGTATACTGAACGGCAAAAAATAATTGAAACCAATGCTTTGCTCGAAAGCTCCAATGATCAATTGGAGTTTATGCTACGCCAAAAACTGCTATCCTAAAAAACTCAGTTTTTAGGATAGCAGATCTTATTTGCTCGGTATCCTAACCGTAAATGTTGTACCTGTATTGGGCGGTGACTGTACGTCGATTGAGCCCTGTAGCTTAATTAAGGCGTTCTGTACATTGTATAAGCCAAATCCCATGCCTTTGGCCTGATCACTGCCTCTAAAAAATAACTTGAAAATATCACTGATATGTTCGGGAGAAATTCCAATACCATTATCGCTCACCACAATAGTAGCATGCTTGTCAGATACGTCAACCGATAATTTGACAAATGGATTCGTCTGCTCTTTCTGCTGATATTTGAACGCATTGGATAGCAGATTGTGCAAGATTAATTCCAGTATGGCTCTGTCGCAATGAAACGATTCTTTCTGCTCCACATGGATATCAAATGTTACATCCTTATTTTGTGTGTACATGTTATAGAACTGTCTAACATTGTCAAAAAGCTCATTAAAATTAATCTCGGATAACATAAGTTCTCCTCTTCGCAGGAGGTAATAGTCCCGTAGACTATCGATGTAGGCATCTAGACTGACCAACGAACTATCCATTAGGGTAAGCAACTCGTGAATGCGGTCTATGTTGTTAAATTCTAGTCCTAGTTTTACCGCAGAGAGTACACCTGTCAACGGATCACGTAAATCATGGCTCACACTATAGGCAAACTTATCAAGCTCATCGTATGCTCGCTGCAATTCCTGGTTCTTTGTCTCCAATAGTGAATTTGCGAGATAAAATTTATTCGCCTCTTCGATCGCAGAGATAATTTCTTCACCCATCCAGGGTTTGCGAACGAACCGAAATATATGCCCCTTATTGATTGCATCTATAACTGTATCCATGTCGGCATAGGCGGTCAATAAAATACGGATTGGCTTAGGATAATCTTTTTTGATGCGGTGGAGAAAATCTATTCCCAATTCCCCAGGCATACGTTGATCACAAAAGATCACACGGATATCTGGGTTGGAAAGAAGTATTTTTTCGGCTTCGGCAGTATTTGATGCGGTATGAATGACATAGTCGTATCTAAAACTTGCTTTAAAACCAACCAAGTTATTTGCTTCATCATCAATATATAATATTTCAATCTCCGTCTGCATAATTTTTATAATCTGGTTTATCTTCCCAAAATGAACGAAATTAATGATAATTTATCGAATTCATTGGGTTTACTTTGGCGTTAATTTGTTTGTTGCACAGGAATGTGTAATGTAAAAGCTGTTCCCTCTCCTACTTCTGATTCTACAATAATCTTACCATGATGTTTTGCAATGGTATTATAGGCAATAGACATACCTAGTCCTGTTCCTTCACCTACATCTTTTGTCGTGAAAAAGGGTTCAAAAATTCGGTCTCGAATGTTTTCTGGGATGCCGATACCGTTGTCTGCTATTTTAACAAAGATAGTGGATTGATCCGCTGCAAGTCCCGTTTCAATACGTAGTTTCCCTCCACGGTTATCCCCGAATTTTTTGTCTATGGCATACACCGCGTTAGTGATAATATTCAGAAATACCTGATTCAGCTTTCCGGCATGACATTCGATCTTTGGTAGATTGCCAAGATGCTTTTCTACTTCGATCGAATTGTTGATCAAACTGTTAAGTATGACCATGGTGGACGTTAGGCCCTCATTGATATCAGCAAATTTTAAGGTGTCTTCGTCGACACGAGAAAAGATACGTAAACTTTTTACAATTTCTGCTGTTCGGTGAGCTCCATCGTCCATTCCTTTCAATAGGAAATCTACTTCGGTCTTCAAATAATCAATATCTAGATCATCTTTAAATTTTTTGATCTGTAACTGTTTTTCGCTATCGGAAAGATCTAGAGCAAATGCAATACGCTCGACTTCGTCCAGTGTTTCCCAGATCATTTTGATATCGCGTTTCAATGGGGCGACATTGGAAGTGACAAAGTTGATCGGGTTATTTATCTCATGGGCTACTCCTGCAGTCAACTGCCCTAAAGAAGCCATTTTTTCGGCTTCGACAAGCTGTGACTGGGCTTCTTTCAGATGTACCAGTGTTGTTTGCAGAGATGCATTGGATTCTTTTAGTTCATGTGTCCGTTCATCTACCTTTTGTTCTAACACCATATTCTGCTCACGGATAAGCCGCTCATTTTCCAGAGAGATTGCCAATTCTCGTTGTTGGGATTCTTCTTTTTCCTGTTTAAGTATATTGATACTGTATGCTAGACCAAATGAAAGTAAAGCCATTTCGATAACCGAGGCAATTTGTACCGAATTGCTCGTAAAGTTGTTGTAGTCTAATATTCCATAGTCCTTTAACAAAAACACGACGGATCCCAATAATAGAACTGTCCAGCCATAAACAAAGTATTTCGCTGGACTATACCCGCTGATCATGATGCGGTAGGATAGATAGAGGACAAACAAAGAGCCTATACCAGTGGTCACTTGCATCACAAAAAATGCTGGCTGTGTCAGATTGACCAATGCGAGGATGGCGCCCAGAGCAAATAATAGGATAAAAATCATGATTATCCTTTTTGACCGAGGTGCATTCTTTTCTAATTGGAGAAATGAACCTGCGAAGAGCAGGGCACTAAGCCCAGATAGGCAGCCGAAAATAATCGGACCTTTGGTGGCAAGATAAGGCCAGTTGGGCCATAAATATTGAAAACTATAGCCTTTGATACCCATTTGGGTGATCCCCGCACAGAGAATATATAGCACATAATAAAGGTAACCCTTTTCCCGAACTGAGAAAAATAGAAAAAGGTTGTATATCGCCATAATGAATACAATACCGATATAAATACCACTAAGGAGCCCCTCGTTATTCATCTGTGCCATAAATTTGCGCTCACTACTGAGGTAGATCGGCAATATAATCTGCTCGACACTTTTAATACGGAGAAAAAAGACTTTTTCCGACTGTCGGGGCAGATGAAGGTCAAACACATAATTGGGGACTTTGTATTTTCTTATTGAAAAATTTTGGTGTTCCCCCAGTTTAATGGATTGATATGTACCATTCCCAGATGGACTATATAATTCAATCTCGTCCAATAAAGGATAGGCGATTTCAAGAAGAAGATCTGAATCTTGTTCGCTATCATTTTTAACAGGGAGGCGTAACCAGATCGCATTGGGCGATGTCCCTAGGTTAGGTACTTCACTGTTCAGCGATTGAAAGGCCGATGAAGACGAAACTGTTGAAAAGTCTGAAGTTTCGGGACCTGTATAGCGCTCGAGCATATGACCAATCAGCAACCGTTGCCCAGCCTGATCAATGGTGAGCTGTGCATGTGACGGTAGGCATGCGAGAATAAAAATACAGATCAGGAAAAACCAGCACTTCATCTTTAGGATACTATTTTTTTGCTTGAGCGATTACTAAATTCATGGAGACTAAAAAACAGCCTGATTCATCCAATTGGTTCAGTGTTCGCTGAAAATCGTTATATTCTGCTTGACTTAATTTACCCTTTTCAGCCATCTCCAACAATATTTTATCCAGAAATAAGTAACGGTTGGCTTCTTCTCTGGAACGTGTGACCATACTGAACGTTTGCAGTTGAACCTGTTGAAATCCATTTGCAAGGAGATCAGTTGTCAGCTTGTTGCCTGCCCAGCCGTTGTTGATTTTATCTTCTGTCAAGTAATGACATATTTTAGCCTCTATATCCACATGTTGTGTATAAAACGTCAAGCTGTTCCAGATTGTCTCTACAATAACCAAGGGTTGCCCTTTGCGCAATACGCGATAGACCTCCTGAAACATGTTTTGTGGTGCTGTCAGATGCTGAACAAGACGCTCCATCCGTACGCCTGAAATGCTCTCATTCTCGAAACCGAGCTGATATACCTCGCCCTGTACGAAATTGACATTGCTGATATCCTTACTGCCTGAGGTGGCATGATCGATCAATGCCACATCATGGTCAACGCCAACGACCTGTACATTGCTTCCTAACATATTTGCGAGGTTGACAGCGTCCATTCCGGTACCGCAGCCCAGATCGGCGACGAGCCCCTCTTTGATGGTGTTGAAAGGGCTATAAGAACGTATCTTTAGTTGCTTGAGAAAGTCTCCGGTATCCTGTAAATAACCGGCGCCATAGTGTTTAGTATCCATTACAAAATATTTAGATGACGATGATCTACTTTGAGATCAGCCGATGTGTGTTGCAAATTTTTTATGACTTCATCAAGATTCCAACGATCTAAATTGGGAATATCTATTTGATAGTGAATTTCAATTTCTTTCTTTCGCAAGGTCTCTATCCGGACAATATTGGAGTTGCTTCGGAGCGAAAATATTGCCTCCTTGTTTTCCTGATCGGCTTCGGTTAATGTATCCAGATTTCTCATGATCATAACTGTTGCCAATAGATCCAATTTGGGATAGTAGAAAGTGCCATTGTTACCAACGCTGGTATCTATCCGATAGCCGACACTCTCGGCCAGTTTTACCGTATATGGAGCACATAGTGCAAACAGTGATTTGATCCCGATCTGTGTACTGATCGCTGCTCCGGCCCTGGTGAGGAAGATACTGCCGATGCCATAACCTGCTATCTCACGGGAGTTCCATAGACCGCAGCCCTCTCCGGTACCGTGAAGTGCATAGTCGTATACTAAATCGTAGATCCGTGCGTCCATAGCGCCTGTAGCCTGTTCTATCGGTAGTGGCTCACTCCCTCCAGCAGCATGTATCCGAACCCCTCCATATACCTTCTCGCCATCAAGAGACTCTACAATAAGGACGAATGATGCAGGATTATACATCCAGTCATTTTTGGAGGAAGTAACTTTCTTGACACCTATTGCTGTCAAGACATGGGCATGCCCTTCTATAAAACGTTCACAGGTTTTAGGATCGTCGATAGCACGAAATGCTCTTAGTCTAACTACCGGACGTCCTTCGTTGAATAATAATGCCACCGAAATGCTCTAATTTATCGTTGAAACACAAAACTAATCAATAAAAAGCAAAGCTGTTTATAGGTTTATCAAATAAACAGCTTTATGATCTGCCTTTTACAAAAGGCCATATTTCAAAGAGAATCCATCCAAGAGGTGAATACACAAGTCTGTCATTGCTATATCAACGTTTTTGTAAACTATTCTTATAGATCTGTCCCTCTGCCATGACTCCTTCTTCGTTAATGCCGAGATATGGGATTCGTAGAACTTTGCGGTGTAATCACTATAATTAGCTTGAAAGTCTCTGTGCGACTGAAAAGCACGCTATGAAACGATAAAATTTTAGTAAATTAAAGCAAAAAGAATGCATGGCGGTCTTCGGGTGAATCGAAAGACACTTTGGCGAAAATGCTAGATTTATTGTGGATGAAAAAGACCATAATTGCAGTGGTCGCTACTCAAATATCGATGAACCAAAGCTGTTGGCTTTTTGATATTTATATCGGGAGGTAAGAACCCCTGAATACCAGTATTTTTTTTCGGCACAGGAATCGCTATCTTCACCTTTATGAAAAGACTGCTATTTTTACCCCTGTGTATGCTGGTCGGTGGGACTATTTCCATGGGAATATCAGGCTGCGGTGACGGTTCGAAGAAGACGGATACCCAAAAGGGAGATTCTACTCTGGTGGATTCGGTTACGGTCAAGAATACTGCTGTAGCGGAGAAATTTCCTCCATTGCCGATCAACTATGATCAGACAAAGGTCTTAAAAAACCTCTATGTGATCGACCGTGCTGGCGTGCTGTTGCGTCAGGGCGCTGATGAAAGTGCTCCGGCACTTGGAAAGTATCCTTATGGTACAAAATTGGATGTAATCGGTGAGGAAGGTGAGTGGATTGCTGTGATGGATCGTGTTCAACGGGATTATAAAGGGGCTAACGGCGAAGCTAATGATTTAACACGATGGGAAAAAGTATATGTGGCAAAATTTAAATTGGGCAAGCAGGATAAAATTACAATATCACCCAAGGATTTAAATATTATTGTCTCACAGACGGTGGACGGAAAAGAAAGCTATTACGAAAAAGGGCATCCTTTGGATAAATATCTTCTCGTGGAGTTGATCGATGAACAAACGTTTTTAGCGGCCCGAAATACGGCAAAAAATTTCATGATTAAGGATACGCTGTCCTATACTAAAAACGGAAAGATTCTGGAATTACCGCTAGAAAACGGGAAAAAGCTGACTTTTACGGATAAAGATATTGACAATGAGCTGGAGTCTCGCTATTCGTACATGGGTCATTACGATTTTCTGAATGCCTTTGCCGTTGCGGGAAACTATTGGGAAAGTGCTGACGTACGCCTTTTTGACCGAAAGGATGGGCATCTTATCGTGGAATGTGGTGATTATCCCTTCTTTTCTGCTGACAAAAAATACTTGATGACTTTCCATGCTGATCCCTATGAATCGACAGGTGACCTGCAACTCTTCCACGTGAAACAAGGGAAAGTAATCCCGATGATTTCTGTAAGTTTTAAAGAATGGATGCCGACCTGGAAAGAGGACCTGTTATTTTGGGGTAAAGATGGACATATATATACCGCTGCAAACCATATAAATGGGTATTGGGGGGAAGAAGGATCCTTGAGTGAAAGGTCTCAATTTATTAGAATCAAACTGCTTGAGGATTAAAATAAGATCATTTTCCAAAATAAATTGATGATATAGAGCTGTGTTGGAACTATTTTCTGTTTTAAGTAAAACTATTCCAGAGCGCGCCTGTTGTATTCCATAAAATAGATTATAGTTTGTAATTTAGCTGGATGAAACTAAAAGCACTGTCGTTAATTGCCGCACTATGTTGTTCATTTTCGCTAGTAAAGGCTCAGAGGAAGCCTTTACAGGAACATAATAGATGGATCTGGGGGCCTTCTGTGGGGTACCAATATCAGAGCGGAAATTTCCTGAAAGTTTCAGGTTGGGGCTTATTTGCTCCAAACGACTTTCAGTATATGAAAATAGATGCTGGTGCCAATTTTAGTTGGATGGAAAACAAAACGACGGTAATTCCGGAAGTAGGGTTTACGTATTACCTGAATGACTTTGTCCTTTTCCCATTTGTCAAAGCTGAATTGACCCCCTATACAATTACCCCTAAAGTTGGAGCGAGTTTGTTTTCAATTGTCGACTTGGGTATAGGCTATGGATTCGATTATAATACAAAGAAAAATTTCAAGCCAATAGATGGTTTTACCGTATCAGTAGGAGTGAATATACCATTGAATTTTCATATCTATTAAATGATGTTCATGCAAAATAGAAATATACTTTGGTTAGGTTGTATGGTTGTTTTGCTCGCTTTTGGAAAAAAGGCAGCAGCACAAGACCATTTGATTGGTCCGACCCTGAGTTATCAGTTCCAAAAAGGTAGTATCATCAAAACCGGAGCTTATTTTGCATTTCCATTTATAGGTGATAACATCCTGCGGGCAGATGCCACCGCTAACTTCACCTGGACTCAAAAGAAATTTGCGGTTATTCCAGAAGCGGCGCTAACATATTATCCGCAAAGCTATGTACTGACCCCATTTGTGCGCGCAGAAGTGACGCCTTATACTTTCACCCCTAAAATCGGAGCTAGTCTGGCGACACTTTTGGATATTGATTTTGGATATGGTTTTTCCATCAAAGACAAAAAAGATTATCGGCCAATGAAGGGATTTGCCGTGTCACTTAGATTCAGTATTCCACTGAATTATAGGCTCAATA
>Ga0213826_1000626_pt1 | contig 17090 bp, 19 predicted proteins | sample MC6MC0899MG_FD_180668 | JGI IMG/M metagenome (GOLD analysis project Ga0213826, IMG submission 180668) | Enriched soil aggregate microbial communities from Iowa State University, Ames, United States - MC6-MC0899-MG | ecosystem: Environmental > Terrestrial > Soil > Unclassified | place: USA: Iowa...
TCTATTGCTGAGGAAGGACTTTTCTCCAGGTCTGGCTGGGGTGGGCGTAGCCATTAAAACGCTCGTTTAGACGGGTTTGGCCTGGGTGACATGCCCGGGCCAGACACCACTTATTGCCTATAGGCCCCAATTAGATAGTCGCAGATACAGCAAAAGCCCCGGCAAACCGGAGCTTCTGTTTAATGTGCGACCCTGACGGGACTTGAACCCGCGACCTCCGCCGTGACAGGGCGGCGCGCTAACCAACTGCGCTACAGGGCCTAGTGTTTTGAAAAACTTTCAATACACACAGTAAAACCCTCGGTAAACCGAGGGCCTGCGTGGCTCCGACCGGCGTCGATCCGGTGACCTTTCGATTTTCAGTCGAACGCTCTACCAACTGAGCTACAGAGCCTGGTACCACTAAGTGGACACCAAATTTACTAATAGATTAGTAAATTGAGCGACCCTGACGGGACTTGAACCCGCGACCTCCGCCGTGACAGGGCGGCGCGCTAACCAACTGCGCTACAGGGCCTTGCTTTCGCAAGCCAATGGATTTCTCCATCTGACAACTAACGAATTAGTTGTTTGTACCCCCAACGGGATTCGAACCCGTGCCGCCGCCGTGAAAGGGCGGTGTCCTAGGCCGCTAGACGATGGGGGCCTAAGTCGCTTCGGTTTCTTGCGTCTCCGTAGCGGACTCCAATAACTATACGTGGGGTTTTTTGATTTCGCAAAATCGGCCACTGGACCATTTTTTCGACGCCAAATCCAAGGTCCGCAACTAGGCTGAAAACATGCTTTTAGAGATGAGCGATGACGAGTTTGAACAGCTGGTTGAGCAGGCGATTGATGCCATCCCGGAGACGGCTTTTGCCATGATGGATAACGTCATTTTCTTCATCGAGAACGAGTACACACCTCGGCCAGGAGAGCCGGAAAACCTTGAGATTCTAGGCCTTTACGAGGGCACAGCACTCACCGAAAGGGACTTGGATTGGAGCGCAGGCGCACTTCCGGATCAGATCACGATCTTCAAAAACCCCACCCTTCGAGCGTGCGAAACCAGAGAAGAAGTAGTCCACGAAATCGGTGTCACGGTCATGCATGAGGTGGCCCATCATTTCGGAATCGACGACGAAAAATTGCACGATTTAGGGTGGTCCTGAGCTCAAAACTGCAAAAACTTCTTTTGAGATCTGCCTCACAAATTTTCCTGATTCTGGTAGCCAGAAGGGAATTAAACGAGAGGCAGGCCACATCGAGATGCTGCATGCGCAGTGGAATCATTGATTGCTTTTCAGGACGCCGTTTCGCACTCCCCCAAAACGCTTCCTTTTAAAGGCCGCTTTTTGATCCCGTTTTCGGACCACCCCAGATTCCTCCCTTTAACGCATCCTTGGCGTTACCGAAGTTTCACGCTAGGTACATTCAGGTAACGGTGAGCCTGTGACTCCAAAAAATTTTTCCAAGGTTTCTTTCAGGAATATTCGCCATCGGTATCCCGAGTTCCCGCAGATCACACCGCATAACCGCAAGTGAATTACACGTTTGGGATTCATGTGACTGATGTGAACAGTGTTGCCAACGGTATTGCAGTTAGCCTAATGTGCTATTTGGAGCCTTGTCCTAATCGTGACCTTTCCACCTCTGGAAGTCACGGTTTCAGCGCTCTCTGTCATCCCAGAACTTAGTGAGGAACGATATGGCTACTCGCCACACGCTCGGTGTCGCCGCTAGCACACTGGCCTTAGCAGCATCCTGCCTTGTAGGTGCCCTGCCCGCGTCCGCATCAACTTCAGCTACGTTCCCCGCATCTGTCTCCATCTCAGCTGCACCAAGCTCTTCGGCTCTACCAACGGATGCAGAGATCCAAGAGGCCAAGAAGAACAAAGACTCTACGAACGCAATGATCGCTCGTATTGAGGCATCCTTGGCTTCAAGCCGCGCTGAACTGCAGCGGGTTGAAACCGAAGCCGCAGAGGCGCAGGAATCCCTGCTCTCCGCCGGCGAAGAGCGCGATCTACGCACCGCCGACGCCCAGAAGGCAGTCAAGCAGCTCGATTACGCAAAGACTTACCTTGCCCAGAGCCGCAAGGACCTAGGTGCTATCGCCTCGGACATTTACCGCAATGGCGCCGGCACCTCCACTTTGGGCCTCCTGCTGGATAACAACCAGGAAGGCGACCTCTTCTACAAGGCCGCCACCATCGACGCACTGAGCGAACAGCAGGTCCAATCGGTCAACACCGCGTCCGAAGCAGAAGCATTGGTCTCAGCGTGGCAGGAATACGCTGACGCAGCCCAGAGTGCAGCTGAAGATGCGGCAGCCAATTACGATTCGGCTGCGGCCACCGCCAACAGCACCCTGAACACCTACGAATCCGCCGTAGAGCCAGAGAAGAAGCTGCGCAACGAGCTCATCGGCCACCTCGCTACCTTGCAGGAACAAGAAGAAGCCGAAGTTCGCAAGGCAGTAGAGAAGAAGGAAGCCCAGGTTCAGGAGGCAGCCCTCGAAGAGGCCATCGCTACCGAGGACTCCACCGAAGTTCCTGAAGAAAAGCCAGCAACAGTTCAGCCACTGGCAGTAGCTGAACCACAGGAATTGGAAGCTACCGATTCCGACGAGGAACCAACGGTTAAGCCAAAGCCTGTTGAGCTCAAAACCCTGACCCCTACCGCAATGCCAGAACCTCCGAAGGCTGAGCCAACCAAGACCCCAGAGCCGCAGCCTACTAAGTCTGCCGACCCGACGCCGGAGCCAACCAAGAGCGCAGAGCCAAAGCCGACCAAGAGCGCTGAGCCTAAGCCAGAGCCAAAGCCAACCAAGAGCGCTGAGCCTAAGCCTGAACCAAAGCCAACCAAAACGGCTGAGCCAAAGCCTAAGCCAACTCCGAAGCCAGAGCCGAAGCCGGCCCCTAAGCCAACGCCGAAGCCAACTCCAAAGCCTGAGCCAACCAAAACCGCTGAGCCTGAACCAGAGCCACAGCCAGAAACCGGCCACAGCTACTCTGCAGCCATCGCCTGGGCCTTGAAGACCGCTGACGATCCAAGCAAGTACTACGTCTACGGTGGCAACGGTCCCAACGCTTTTGACTGCTCGAGCTTCTCGCAGCGCGCCTTTGGCCAGTCGGGCATCAGCCTGCCACGCACCTCGACCCAGCAGTTCTTCAGCGCTCCACAGTATGTGTCGCTGAGCAACCTGCGCCCGGGCGACCTGGTGTTCTCCTCCTCAAATGGTGGATCCTCGTTCTACCACGTGGCCATCTACATCGGTAACGGCAACGTCGTCCACGCCCGTAACCCTAATGTCGGCATTTCGGTGACGCCATTGAGCTGGGTCAACAACCTGTACTCCCAGGCAGCTCGCTACTAAAAGCAGCCACCGATAGTCAGAAGGCCACGCACCCATTGGGTGCGTGGCCTTCTGACTATCTTCCCTCCGTGCTACTTGCGGTTACTGCTCCTGGGCCCGGGTATCGAAATTCTTTCGATCGTCCAGGCGCGGATCCTCAGAGTCAGGAACCACCATCACCGGCCCCTTGGAATGGTGCAGTACACCCTGCGAGGTGGAGCCCAACAGCATGCCGGTGAATCCGCCGCGGCCACGTGAGCCGGTCACCGTCAGCACTGCATGCTCTGACTCTCGGATCAACACTTCCACCGGTGGCCCAGAAACCACATCGGTTTCCATCTTCAGATCCGGGTAGTGCGAACGCAGCCAATTGGTGCCCACACCCATTTGGTAGCGCACATCTTCGAGCACCGCTTCCTGATCAATGGTCGCTGGCATCCATGCCAGCGCCGCACCAACGGGAGGCACCGCACAAATCAGTCGCAGGGTCAGGTCGCTAGCCATCGCCGCCTCGGCGGCAGCGAGCACTGCAGAGCGGGCCCGGTCCGAACCGTCCACGCCGACCACAATGCACGTGCGATCTGCCCGCTGTTCTTCGGCGGACTCCTGTTCCTTGGCCATGCACAGCGGAACCACGACCGTCGGGCACTTCGAGTGCGCCGGCAGGGCCGAGGATACCGAGCCGAGCAAACGCCCCACAAAACCACCACGTCCGCGTGTGCCGACCACGACCAATTCCGCGTCCTGGCTCAAATCCAAGAGCACCCCGGCCGGGTCCCCCGACTCGATGTAGGTCCGGATCTGCGCCGTGCTGCCTTCGAGATCGACACGGGCTTGCCTGACGATTTCTTCGGCCCCGCCACGAATGAGGTCATCATCCAAGGTCGAGTAACCGGCGTCCATGGAGGACGCGGCAAAGACCGGGATGGTGTAGGCAGAAACGATATTCAGTACGCTGCCACGGCGCACCGCCTCGCGTTCGGCCCACCGCAAAGCACACTTGCTTTGCTGCGAACCGTCCACTCCGACAACAATTCCTTCGATCTTTTCTGCTGCGACTGGCGCTTCATCACTCATCTGAATCGCTCCTTCATAACCTGAGATCAACATGGATGTGATTTCCCTTACCTCCAATGTACTTGCTTTGGCAGTTACAGGTGTGAGTTGGGTCTAAAGATTTCTGATTGTGCCTAGTTAGTTAGAAATTAGATATCGATACGCAACAAAAACAACATAGAATTTTTTACATGTCCTCCTCCACCAAAACTGCGTCCGGGACTTCTGTGACCGCGCGAATTGACCGATACTTCAAGATTTCGGAACGGCGCTCAACGTTCTCCACCGAAGTTCGCGGCGGCATCGCCACCTTCTTCGCGATGAGCTACATCGTCGTCCTCAACCCGCTGGTTCTTTCCGGCGTCGATGCTTCGGGCGGTGCGTTGGGCATCCAGCGCGTGGCCGCGGTGACCGCTTTTGTAGCAGGCATCCTGACCATCCTCATGGGCATCTGGGCCCGGCATCCTTTTGCTATGGCCACCGGCCTTGGCGTGAACGCTTTTGTCGCCATTACCGTAGCCACCAACCCGGAACTCACCTGGGCCGACGTCATGGGCCTGGTACTCATCGCCGGTGTGGTCATGTTTGTTTTGGTGCTCACCGGCTTCAGAACCGCCGTGTTCAACGCGGTTCCCGCCGGACTGAAAACGGCGATCGTGGTGGGCATCGGTATGTTCATCGCGCTGATCGGTCTGGTCAACGCTGGCTTCGTGCAGCGTCTTCCGGATGCCGCGAATACCACCGTTCCGGTGGGGCTGGGCTTTGACGGTGAGCTGATCGGCTGGCCTATTCTGGTCTTCATCATCGGCCTGCTGCTAACCATGGCCTTGGTTGTTCGCAAGGTCAAGGGTGCGATCCTGATCGGCATCGTCGTTTCGGCCATCCTGGCCAACGTGCTTGAAGCCGTCTTCCACATTGGCGAATTCGAGACCGGCAGCTGGTCACTGGTAGTTCCTTCCCTGCCGGACTGGACCCTGCCTGACCTCTCGCTGATCGGCCAGGTGAGCGTCTTCGGTGCCTTCAGCAAGATCGGCGTTACCGCTGCCTCGCTGCTGGCCTTCGTCATCTTGCTCTCGATCTTCTTCGACGCGATGGGCACCATGGTGGGTCTGGCTTCCGAGGCCGGCACCATGGATAAGAACGGGCAGATCCCCGACGTGGACAAGGTCCTGCTGGTCGACGCTGCCGGCGCCATCGTTGGTGGCGGTACCTCCAGCTCCTCGGCACAGATCTTTGTGGAATCGGGCGCTGGCATCGGCGAAGGCGCGCGTACCGGCCTGGCCTCGGTGGTGACCGGCCTGCTGATGATCGTGGCGATGTTCCTCAGCCCACTGATCTACCTGGTGCCATTCGAAGCTGTAGCCCCGGCACTGGTAGTTGTTGGCTTCATGATGATCACCCAGGTCGCCAAGATCGACTGGAGTGACTGGGGCATCGCGCTGCCAGCCTTCCTGACCTTCACCCTGATGCCTTTCACCTACTCGATTGCCAACGGCATCGGTGCTGGCTTCATTTCCTACGTTTTCATCCGCGCCACCCAGGGTCGCGCCAAGGAAATCCACCCGCTGATGTGGGTTGTTTCCGCCGCGTTTGTCCTGTTCTTCGGCATCGGACTGATCGAAATGTGGGTCGGGGTTAAATAACCTCACACTGCATACAGCAGCCCGTCATGACCTAGTCATGGCGGGCTGTTGTGCGTTTCAGCCAGCGCCCTGCGTGGTTAGGATGAGGAATATGAGCGAAGCGCAGAACACCGCAGGAACATGGATCCAGGTCGCCGCCGGGCTGAAGAACCCGAGCATGCGACAGCTGTTGGGGGCAGTACTCTCCGGCACCACCATCCCCGAAAAGCTGGGCAAGGCCCAGCTCAAGGACCTCGCTCGCTGGCAGAAGATCGGCCTGCTTGGTCAGGACGGGCAACTGAACGAGCAGCTATTGGAGAAGACGCTGTCTTCGGCGAGCGCGCAGAAGGCGGACCAGAGTGGGATCCAACGGTTTTTCGCCGGCCCACGCTTGCAGACTCTGCCGGCCAAACCTGCCGATCGGCACGAGGTCTTGATCTATGTCCGCGATGCGGTGATTGGCGCCGAGGAGCAGTTGCGCGAAGAGCAACTCAATGAGCGGCTGCGGGTCTTCCACCCCGACGTTGCCCTGCTGCGCCGTTATATGGTCGACCACGCCCTGCTGCTGCGGACCGCCGATGGCTCCAGCTACCGGATGGGTTCCGCCGGCTAGGCCCTAGGCCACAATCGGGGTTGCCCCGGTGGCGAAGCGCTGCACCCCAGCACCGGAGACCAATTGCGCTGGCAGCGGTGCGGTGCGCAGGTTGCGTTCAAATCCGGCGCCGAGCACCAGCGGTTCGTCGCTGGCCAGGAAGACGATGTTGCCGTAGCGCCGCCCCTTGAGCATCGGCGGGTCGGCGATCATGGCTACGTGCTCAAAAACTTCGAGCAGTGTGGCCGCTTCGGCTTTGGCCCCGGCTAGGTCCGCGGTATCCCCGCAGTTCATGATGTACACACCACCGCGATCCAATACCCGTTGGGCATGGCGGGCATAGTCCACCGTGGTCAATTGGCGCGGGGTGGTGCTTCCGGCAAAGACGTCACGGATGATCACGTCACGGCTGTCGTCGTTCAAGGTCGGCAGAACCTGTCCGGCGTCCCCCACGCGCAGTCGCACCAGCGGGGCACGGGGCACGTCGAAACTGGTGCGCACCAGCTCGGCCAATTTGGCGTCGAGCTCCACGACCACCTGACGGGCGTTTTCGTAGCTGGCTGCGACCCAGCGGGCCATGGAGCAGCCACCTCCGCCCAGGTGCAGCACGCGCAGCTTGCGGGCGCGTCCGTCAAAGTCGTCGGCCGGGAAGCCGTAGCTGAAAATCGGTTCCATCCACCGCATGTACTCGAAGTCCAGGTAGGTCGGGTCATCCAGGTCCACATGCGAGGACGGTACGCCGTTGACCTTCAGAATGTAGCGGTTGCCGCCGTAGGGGTCGGCCTCAATGATCGCGGTTCCGGTATCGATGGGGAATTCGCCCAGTAGCGAATCCTTGGTATCCCTAGCCATGTGTGCGCACCATCCGTCGTTCAGTCAGTCCTTGCCAGGAGCCCACCAGTGCTTCGGTGGTTCCGTCGGCGGTGAATCCGTGCTTTTCAAAAAAGGCCAGCGCCCGATCATTGCCTTCCAGCACCCAGACCAGGGCCTCGCGTTGCCCGAGCACCACATCCATCAGATGCGCACCCAACCCGCTGCCGTAGTACGCTTCTGGCACGTAGAGCATGCCCAGCTCAATTTCGACTCCGGCATCCTGATCTTCTTCGATGGTTGGGGTGCCGCCGGCCAGCCCAATGATCTTGCCCTGCGGGTCCTCGGCGATGAAGAACTGCGCGCCAGACGCTAGGCCGCGTTCCCACCAGGCGACTTGGCCGTCGAGTTCTTGTTCATGGTGGGTGAAAAATGATGGTTCGCGCAGGCCGGCATAGGCTTCGCGCCAGCACTGAAGTTTCATTTCCAGCGCTTGACGCACGTCGTGCTCGGTTGCCAGTCGGATTCGATAGTCGTTCATATGTGGCACATTTATACCCTACGGCAGTGCCCTGAGCTATTTCAGCCAACGCTCCACGTGCCCTCCTACTTAAGTAGGATTGCGGACTGTCTAAATGTTTGAAAAACTACTTGTCTAGGTTCAATCCATCCGGAGCAGAAAAAGGGGCGAGGGCTTGCATCAAAATACGAAGTACGCGTGCTTAACTGCAGGACTCGTCGGCTCCTTGACCCTGACCATCAGCCTCTCATCCACGCTGTGGGTGATTATGCTCGGATGCATTATTTTGGCCACTGGATTCAGCCTCTTATCCAAGCTGGAACGTTTGTGGGGTCCAGCAACACCTGAGCACTACTACTACATCGTTCCGATGCTGGTGGGTCCGGTCGTCGCCGGCCTCGTACGAAATACCGAGTATGCGCTGTGGGTAGGAGCACCGGTGGCAGTGGCCTGCGCTTTGGCTGTGCAGTATTTGATCATCAAGTCCCCGCCCTTCCGGCATGATCCGGATGAAGAGTTCGAGCGCGAGCTCCACCACCATCATTCAGCGCACTAACTCAGCGAAACCTCCACTTACAGCACCCGCGCGAGCGCAAACCCGTCCCAACCCTTGGCGCCTAGGGTCTGCAATGCGGTGGCCGAAACCTGCCGATGTTCTCCTAACCACGCCAGCGACTGCTGGATTCCTCGCACATCGGCCTCTTGGCTGCCGGCCGTACTTGGATCATCCAAGACAGCTCCGCCGCGCACCACATTATCGAGCACCAGCACGGTCCCGGGGTGAGAAAGCTTCAGCGCGCGTTCAAGATAGAGAACGTTGTTGCGCTTGTCAGCATCGATGAAAATCAGGTCGAAGGCTTGGACACGTTTGGAAATCAGCGAATCCAGGGTTCCTTGGGCGGCACCCAATTTGATGTCCACCCGATCGGCCAGCCCGGAACGTTCCAAATTTTCCCGCGCCACCGAGGCATGCAACGGCTCAAATTCGCAGGTGACGACCCGGCCAGCAGCACCTACGCCAAGCGCTAGCCAACTGGTTGAATAACCGCCGAGCGTACCGATCTCCAGCACGCGTCGGGCACCAATCATCTCGGCGAGCAGCTGCAGGAATTTGCCCTGCCCGGCGCTGACTTCGATCGACGGCAAGCCAGCGGCGCGCGCGTGCTCGCGCCCCTTCTCCAAGGATGCAACCTGAAGTCCGAGGGATTCTTCTAGATATTGCTCAACGGCACCGGCTTGCCGGTCCGGTGAATGGTGGATCATTGTGATGCACTCTCCTCGCTATCGGCAATAGCCTTTTCCAGCCGCTGGATCTTCGCGTCAATTTCACCCTCATAACCGGGGCGGATATCAGCCTTCAGCACCAGCGCAACGCGCGAGCCAAATTTTCCGGCAGCCATGGTGGCCTGTTTGACCACTTCCATCACTTCGTCCCATTCACCTTCAATTTCGGTGAACATCGAGCTCGTGCGGTTGGGCAGGCCGGAGTCGCGGACGACTTTGACGGCTTCAGCCACTGCGTCATGGACCGATCCGTTGGGGTTGTCGTTACTCGGGGCGACAGAAAAAGCTACAATCATGCCTCTACTTTCCCACCCCTGCCCCAGCTTGTCATCTGCTTGCGGCAGGTACTCAGGCAGCCAGCCCGGTAGCCCGCAGCACAATCGCGGCCAGCGCCCCAACCAGCACCACCACGAGGTATGGCGCCTTAAAAATCAGTGCGATGATCGCCGCCGCCAAGGCGCCAATACGGGCATCGATCACCAGCTCTTGGCCCGAGGTGAAGGCGTTAACGGTGACTAGGGATGCCAGCAAGGCCACGGTCAGCGTCGAGGCCACGTGGCTCATGATCGGTGAATCAAGCACCGTGCGGGGAACGAAGTAGCCACACAATTTGATCGCATAGGCGCTCAGGCAAGCGCCCAGAACCCACCAGCTCAGTTCACTCATTGCTGCTCCTCGTCCACGCTGCGCAAGCGGCCATGTTCTGTTGCTGCCGGGGCCTTGCGCACGGTGAACAGCGCATAGGCCGCAGCGCAGAGCGCGGTAAACAAAATGGGCAGTCCCGGGGCGCTGATGGGCACAGCCAGCGCGGTTACTACCGCCGCGGAAACGGCGATCAATACCGGTTGCACGGAGGTGAGTCTCGGCCACAGCAACCCAATAAATGCCGCCACCGCAGCGCCGTCAAGGCCCCATGCTGCCGGGTCACCCATCTGCTCGCCGAGCAGGGCGCCGGCTAGCGTGAACAGGTTCCACAGCACGTAGACCCCAATGCCTGCGGTGAAGAATCCTCGACGCTTTTCTGCACCATCCGCCTGTCCCAGGCTCACGGCGGTTGATTCATCGATGGTCACCTGAGCCATCCACGGAACATGCCGGCCGTGCGGGCGCAAGGTCTGCTTGATCTGCATTCCGTACACCGCGTTGCGTACGCCCAGTAGCGAGGCGGCAGAGAATGCCGCTGAGGCCGCCCCGCCGCCGGAGATCACTCCGATGAAGGCGAACTGCGATCCTCCGGTGAACATCAAGGCGCTCAACGCCACGGTTTGCCACAGGTTCAACCCGGCGGCGATGGACAGCGCGCCAAAGGATATTCCGTACAACCCGGTAGCGATGGAGATGGACAGGCCCATCTTGGTGGCCGGGGTCAAAAGGTTAGTCACTATGGCTGGCCTCGTAGCGCACCTTATAAACTCCACGCTTAACCTTGGCCTCGCCGATGGTCAGATTGCGCAGCTGATTCACGTGGCTGACATGGGTGCCCCCGCAGGGTTCTGCATTAATACCGGCAATGGTGACGGTGCGCAGGCCCTCGGCGTCCATCACGCTGCTCACCTGCCCGCCCTGGGCGAGTAGCTGATCGACCCGCTGCTGCAACCAGGCCTTGGCGGCCGCGCGCTGCTGTTCATCAGCCAGTGGGAGATCGATGCTGTTCGGGTCGAAGTCCAGGCGCGACTGTCCCGGGAAGTGCGAGTGGCCCTTGTGCTGCCAGCCACGCTCCTCGCCGGCAAAGCCCAGTAGGTGTCCGGCGGTGTGCAAGGCAGCGTGTTTCAGGCGCAGTTCGCCGTCGATCGCCGTGTGCACCACGGCGCCCACAGCCTTCGCCTCGGTGCCACGCAGGATCACCAGCCCATCCTCATTGCGCTGCACGCTGACCGCCTGGCCATCCACGGTGCCCGAGTCCTCTGGCTGTCCCCCGCCGCGCGGGTGGAAGATATTGGGGCTCAGTGCCAGCCAGGGACCCTCATCGTCGCGGCCGGCGGCAATGACGCTGGCTTCGGCGCTGAAAACATAGGTGTCTTCCAGGTACAGGTTGACCTGTTCGATGTTCTTGATACTCATGATGCTAGTGCTGTTCCAATTCCCTACGAAGTTCCACCGGACGGTTGCTGGTCAGTTCCCCGACCCCGAGGTCGATCAAATACTGCGCATCGGCGGGCCGATCCACGGTCCAGATCCTGGCTTTCAGGCCTTCCTCCAGCCATCCTCGGACCAGCTTTTCGTTCACCCGCGTCCAGGCCACCCCGGACCCGATGATTCCAGCGCCCCCGGCGTTGATCAGCTCAATGCCTTCGGCCACCGAACGGTGGAGCACCGAGTACACCGAAGCCCGCCCGACTTGGCCAGCGTCCAGCAGCTCTTGGATGTAGTCGGGGTTCACCTCGGTCATCAGTTGGCAGAGCAGCGCGGTATTAACCTTCCGGCCCAGGTAGCGCAGCGAATTCGGCTCGAAGCTCATGAGGGTCACCGCGATCTGCCCGTGGATTCCGGCCCGTCCGGTCTGCGGATCAAACCCGTGCGCCCCAAGCACCTGCAAAACCCGCTCTTCGAGCAGGTGGCCGTAGGGGCTGGGATGCTTGATCTCCACGGCCAGGCCCACTGGCTTGCCGCGTTCTTCGATCAATTCCAGCAGCTCATCCAGGCTGAGCAGCTGCTCATTTTCGGTGCCGTACTCGGCGGGCACCTCTGCGGGCACCACCCCGGTAAAGTCCATGGCCTTGAGCTGCTGAAGGGTGAAGGCGGAGACCAACCCAGAGGCATCGGAGGTGCGATCCACGGTGGGGTCATGGTGGCACACCACTTGTCCATCCAGGCTCAAATGGACATCGCACTCAATCCCGTCCGCACCCTCGTCAATGGCCTGCAGGTAGGCGGCCCGGGTATTCTCCGAATATTTATGGGAACTGCCGCGGTGGGCGAAGAAGAGCGTATCCATAGTTCCTACGCTACGCGATTCCGACCCTATTTCCAGCCTTCGGTGTCATCACGCAGCTTCGCATATTGGGCATAAATTTCTGGCCGCTGTGGGCATCCACGAGCAGAGCCTTGCAAGATTGGGTGGAGGAGTCGACACCCAGAACATAGGTAGGTTTCATCTCTGCGCCTTGGCAGAGGTATTCACAAGGTGGATGCGCGGACCCAGTGTCTGCAGTTGGCTCAGCAGTTCGGCGTCGAGCTGGTCGTCGATGACCACGTCGTCGATGTCGACCAGGTCCATGACGTGATAGATGCCGGCAGATTCATATTTGCTTGAATCCACTACCAGAATCTTGCGGCGTCCCATCGTGAGCATGCTGCGCTTAGTGCGCGCCGCTTCGGCATCTGGGTGCAGCAAGGCTTGGTTCTTGATGGCGGTGGTGGAGACAAAGACGGCGTCGGCGGTGAGTCGTTGGGCCTGTTCCACCACGATCGAGCCGAGGAAGGAATCGGTTTCGGCATAATACTGTCCGCCCAGGCCCACCATGTCGATATGCGGCATCACCGATACCGCCCCCATCAGGGCCAGCGAGTGGGTGATGACCGTGGATGGCTCGCGTTCTTCCAGGTAGTCGCTCATCGCCCCGATGGTGGTGGAGTCATCCAGTGCGATTACCGAGTTGCGTTCGATCAGCTGCGCCGCAGCCGCGGCCAGCTGGCGCTTGAGGTCCGAATTCAGGTGGCGGCGCAGGCGGACATCGCGCTCGGCCAGGCGTGCGGTGATGGCGCGGGCTCCCCCGCGAATGCGCTGGAGCCGGCCTTCCTTGGCCAGCAGGTCGAGGTCGCGGTGGATGGTCATGGCGCTGACGCCGAAGACCTCGGCCAGTTCTTCCACCCTGACGCTGCGGGCCTTATTCACGTGCCCGGTGATTTCCTCGCGACGGGTCTCCGGAGGCAGTCCTTGGGTAGCCACGGGAACATCGTTTTTAACATCAGATTCGTTATATGCCACAACTTCGATGATAGATGCTGGAGGCAAACTAGCAAAACATCATTTTCTTCAAGTTTTTAACGGAAAATCTGTTGAGTTTGTTTGTTTGGTGTTACATTTGTTCAATCGATCACCCGGCAAGGCCGAACGCAAAGGAGCGCCATGACTTCGAACCCATTGCCCCCACACCCCACAACCCTCGATAAGCTCGGTCTGCCACGCCCACTACTCTGGGGCTTCGTGGGGCTGATGATCTTCATGATCGGCGATGGCGTGGAAACCAACATCCTCGCCCCGTACCTCACCGGCGAACACGGTTTCTCCATCCCGCTGGCCGGAACCCTAGTCACCATCTACGGCGTCGCGGTGGCCATCGCGGCTTTCCTCTCCGCCTCACTCTCCGACCTCTGGGGCCCGCGCAAGGTCATGTTTATCGGCGCCGGGATCTGGGTCATCTTCGAACTGCTCTTCCTGGGCGTCGCGCTGAACACCTCGAGCACCCCGCTAATCTTCATCGCCTACGGGCTACGCGGATTTGGCTACCCCTTCTTCGCGTACGGATTCCTGGTCTGGATCTCGGCGACGGCCAACGCCAAGCGTTTGGCCGTGGCCATCGGCTGGTTCTATGTCGCCTTCAGCGCCGGATTGCCCACCCTCGGTGCGCTCACCGCCAGTGTGACCTTGGAAATCTTCTCGCTGAACTACTACCAGACGCTTTGGGTGTCCCTCGCTCTGGTGGTGATCGGCGCGGCCATCGCGCTGATCGGCGTCAAGGAAAAAACCGGACGTGCACCGCTGGTGTCCAACCCCGAACAAGTCTTCCAAACCATGAGCTTCGGGCTGCGCCTGCTGGTGAGCAACCGCAAAGCGCTGATGGTCATGCTCACCCGAACCATCAATTCCGTTCCCACTTACGGCATGGCCATCTTCTTCCCGGCCCTATTCGTGGACCGCTTCGGCTGGAGCGTTGGCCAGTTTTTGATCCTGACCACCGTGATCTACGCGGTCAACATTCCCTTCAACCTCTTCTTCGGTGCATTGGGCGACAAACTGGGATGGTCCAAGGTAGTGGTCTGGTTCGGTGCGGTGCTCTGCGCGATCTCCATGGCGGCGCTTTACCTGGTTCCGGCCTGGGCCGTGGACCACGGCTACCCCTTCGCCTACGCCTTGACCCTGGTGATCGGCGCGATCTTCGGCATCGGGCTGGCCGGCTTTGTGCCGCTCTCGGCCATCGCGGTCTCGCTGGCTCCCGAACACCCCGGTGCGGCCATGGCCTCCTACAACCTCGGCATCGGCGCCGCCGTGTTCGCCGGCCCGCTGCTAGTTGCCTTGCTCTACAACGTACTGGGGGCGGCAGGCATGGTCTTCCTCTTCGCCGCCCTGTACCTCGTGGCAGCGCTCATGTCCCATGCACTGCGCGGAACCCAGCCCGGCTTCCATGGCGTAGAGCCATCAGCGGCCATCGCCACACACTAAACGTCCCCGTCCAAGGAGTTAAGAACCATGAAACTGAACAACAACACCCTGAACCAGCTAGATCCACAGGTCGGCACCCCGCAGTACGACCGCAGCAAAACCACCGCTGGCATTGTGCACTTCGGGGTCGGCGGCTTCCACCGTGCCCACCAGGCCATGTACCTGAACCGGTTGATGAATCAGGGCAAGGCGTTGGACTGGGGAATTATCGGCATGGGCGTGATGGACTCCGATCAGCGCATGCGCGATGTGTTGACGGCCAGCGACGGGCTCTACACCCTCGTGGTGAAACACCCTGATGGCTCCCGTGATGTTGAGGTGATCGGCTCGATCCTCGACTTCCTCTACGCCCCCGATGATCTGGATGCCGCCGTCGAGCAGCTAGCCGATCCGGCGATCCGCATCGTCTCGCTCACAGTCACCGAAGGCGGCTACCACGTCCACCCGGTCACCGGAGAATTTGATCTGGCCAACCCAGCCATCGCCGCAGACCTTGCCACCCCGGAAACACCACGCACTACCTTCGGATTGATCAGCGCCGGACTGAAGCTGCGCCGCGAACGTGGCATCGCGCCCTTCTCCGTTATGAGCTGCGATAACATCCAGGGCAACGGCGAAGTGGCGCATAAAATGTTTGGCGCCTTCGCCACCGCCCTTGACCCAGAATTCGGTGATTGGGTTCAAGAGAACGTGCCCTTCCCTAACTCCATGGTGGATCGCATTACCCCGGTCACCACGGACGCCGATCGTGCCGATGTCGCCGAACGTTACGGCATCGAGGATGGATGGCCGGTAGTCTGCGAGGACTTCGAGCAGTGGGTCCTGGAGGACAAGTTTGTTGCCGGACGCCCGCCCTATGAAGAAGCCGGCGTGCAATTGGTCGACGATGTGGTGCCCTATGAACTGATGAAGCTGCGCCTGCTCAACGCCACCCACCAGGGCCTGTGCTACTTCGGCCACCTCGCCGGCTACCGCGCCGTGCATGATGTGGCGCGCAATGAGTTGTTTGCAGACTTCTTGCTGCGCTACATGAAGCATGAGGCCGAACCGACCCTTCGCGAGCTGCCCGGCGTGGATCTGGACGCCTACCAGCACAAGCTCATCGAACGCTACAGCAATGAATACGTGGCCGACACCGTCGCCCGGCTGTGCGCAGACTCCTCGGACCGCATCCCCAAGTGGCTCATGCCCGTGGTCCGGGAGAATCTCGCCGCCGATCGGGATGTCACCCTCTCGGCTGCCATCGTGGCCAGCTGGGCACGATATGCCGAAGGCGCCGATGAATCCGGCGAAGCAATCACCATTGTCGACCGCCTGGCCGAGGACGTGCAGGCCGCCGCGTCCAAGCACAGCGAAGATCCACTGGCCTTCCTGCGCCAGCGCGACCTCTTCGGGGACGTAGTTGATGATGAACGTTTCACCACCCCGTACCTGAAGACCCTGGAATCACTGCATGAGCACGGGTCGCTGGCCACCTTGGCTGAGCTCATGGGGCAGAAGGTCTCCACCCGCTAATTAGCCGCCAACGCGGCAAAGCCGGTCGGCTCGTACAGCAAAGTACGAGCAGACCGGCTTTACTGCGCGCGGCGATAGTGAACAGCGATCACACCATTGCTCAGGTTCTTTGTTTCCCGCAGCTCGAGATGGCGCACGTCGGGCAGCCCAGCACCGTACAGTTTGGGACCACGCCCAGCAATGATGGGATGTATCAGAAAGCGATACTCCTCGATCAGCCCCAGCTGGTCCAATTCTGTTGCCAGCTTGCCGCTGCCCAAAAGCACACCGTCCGGCGTGCGATCCGTAAGCGCTTGGACTGCCCTACGCAGGTCACCAATAAGGTGGTGGCTGTTGTTCCAAGGAAAGTCTTTGCGTGTAGAGGAAACCACATACTTGGCTTTGTCCTGCAGCTTCATCGCCCAATCACGCAGCGCTTGGGGTGCGTCAACTTCTCCGCTGGCCACCAATGGCCAGTACTCTTCCATCATTTCGTACGTCGTTCGGCCCCATAGCATTGCGCCGTGCTGGTCCATTAGATCGGTGAAGTAGGCGTGAGTCTCGTCGTCCGCGATGCCCACTCTATGATCAATACAGCCATCAACGGTGACATTGATAGCAAAGGTTAGCTGCCCCATCTGCGGATTCTCCTCGGCCAACGACAAGTGTGTGCGTTGACTCTAGAGCTGCCCCGAGTGGACCGTCAAGAGATACGCATATAGTCATTAGCTCTTTGAACAGGAAAAAGGGGGCACGCCGAAGCTCACCCCCACCAACCAAACCAACCAACCAGCACCAGCACCAGCACCAGGTTGCCTGGTTGCCTGGTTGCCTGGTTGTCTGGTTAAACAGGTGAGGCCCCAACACACCGTGTGTTAGGGCCTCAAACCATCATTCTTTAAGTTAAGTCCGGCGGTGACCTACTCTCCCACACCCTCACGAGTGCAGTACCATCGGCGCAATGGGCCTTAGCTTCCGGGTTCGGTATGGGA
>Ga0213826_1000632_pt1 | contig 17013 bp, 11 predicted proteins | sample MC6MC0899MG_FD_180668 | JGI IMG/M metagenome (GOLD analysis project Ga0213826, IMG submission 180668) | Enriched soil aggregate microbial communities from Iowa State University, Ames, United States - MC6-MC0899-MG | ecosystem: Environmental > Terrestrial > Soil > Unclassified | place: USA: Iowa...
AGCGCGGCGCTGCGCGAGAGGATCGGCAAGAACACCGGGGACGACGTGACGGTGCATCTGAGTGAACGCAGGCCGTGACGCGAGCTGAGGTGCACGGCGCGGACGCCGGGTTTCACCGGAGCTGATGTGGACCAGCGACGCTGGCAGGAGTCGGCCATCGGGCCGGTGGGGCCACTTGTCAGTGGTTCCGGTGGTCCTGGATCGTCATCTTCGGGCCGAAACGCGGTGCCCGGACGCCTGCCGCATAGAGCATCCGGACCACCCGTTGCCGCTGCCCTTCCCAGGGCGCGAGCAGGCGCAGCATCCCGGCGTCGTCCGTCCGTTCGCCTGTGAGCGCGAAGCCCACGAACTTGGCCAGGTGGAAGTCGCCCACGGCCACGGAATCGGGATCGGCATGCGTGCGTTGGGTGACCTCGGCCGCCGTCCACACCCCGATGCCCGGAATGCTCTGAAGCCCTGCAGCGGCCTCGGTGGCACTCTTCGAGGCCAGCCGTTCCAGGCCCGACGCCGACCGCAGCGCCCGCAGGACCGTTGCGGAACGCTGGGGGCCCACGCCGGCACGGTGCCACTCCCAGGAGGGCACGCGCAGCCATTGATCGGACGACGGCGCCACCATCAGCCCGGCGGGAGCCACCCGGCCCGCTCCCGGAGCGGGTGAGCCGAAACGGCGCACCAGGTAGCGGTAGCCCCGGCGGGCCTCGAGCGTGGTGACCTTCTGTTCCAGGATGGTCGGCACGAGTGCCTCGACGATCCGGCCGGTGGCGGGTGCCCGCAGGCCGGGGTTCCGCCGTCGCGCCTCACGGACCAGGGGAGGCAGCGAGGAGTGGAACGGGTCGGTGTCGAAGGAGTCCCAGTCATCGGTGAGCCCGAGAAGGGCGGGAACGGCGGCGACGGCGTGCGCTGCACCGTCACCCCAGGCCCGGGCGCGCAATTCGTCCCGCTGCTGGGTGAGCAGGAGGGATACCGTGCCTTCCGGGGTGCGGAACGCCATCCAGAGACCGCCCGGATGCGGGGCGAAGGTCGGATCGCCGTCGCCTCGCTGCAGCGGGAAACAGGTGGCCGCAAGCGAGTAGTGCGCGGGCGCCTCCCAGGCCCCTTCGGCGTCGGCCATGACCGGGCGCGCGGCGGGTGCCGCAGGTCCGGGAACGCGGGACACGGGGAGGACGGAGGTCACTGCAGCATCATGTCACGGGACACTGGACGATTCCTTTCGGTTCCTTGCGATGGCTGGGCTCTTTCAGGGGTTGGATCCTTTCTGTGGGGCGGCCTGCGCGGCGTCCGTCGGGCGTGATCCATGCTGCGCTCACCGGAAGTCCCGGGAGGAGGTCTTGGCCCGCAGCGGGAGGGCTTCAAGCCGGTCCGCGACCAGATTGGTGACCCCTTCCTTGCTCCGCTCCACCAGGCCGCGGACCACCATGGCCTTGGCGCTCTGTGCCACACGCCGGTAGCGGGTCCACACCCCGATGCTGCACACCACGTTGAGGATCCCGGTTTCGTCCTCGAGATTCATGAAGGTGATGCCCTGCGCGGTCTGGGGTCTCTGGCGGTGGGTCACCAGCCCCGCGACCTCGACCCGGGTGCGGTCCTCCGCGGTGCGCAGAGCCGTGATCCGGAGGACTCCGCGCGCATCGAGAGGCCCCCGGGCATGCCGGACCGGGTGGTCGTCCGTGGCGATCCCGGTGGCCCACAGCTCGTACGCCACAGCCTCCTCGTCCCCCAGCTCCGGCAGGAGCGGCGGCTGGATGTACGGTTGCGTGCCGGGGAGCTGGCCGGGCCGTTCGAGCGCGGCCGAGCCGGCCTGCCAGAGAGCCTCCCGTCGGCTGAGCCCCAGGGACTCGAAGGCCCCGGCCGAGGCGAGGGCCTCCAGCTGTTCCGCTGTGAGACCGGTGCGGCGGGAGAGATCCGTCAGGGTACGGAACGGGCCGTTCGTTTCACGCTCGACGACGATGCGCTCCGCGAGGTCCTTGCCGATGCCCGTGACGCTCGCGATGCCGAGCCGCACGGCGTGGGATCCGTCCCGGCGGTGTGCCGCGCCCTCGTCCGGAGCTTCCGGATCGAAAGGGCCGGCCTTCGGCTGGAGGTCGTCCAGGCAGGAGTCGAGTCCGCGGGATGGGGAGGGCCTCCCGGTGATGTGGTGGCCGGGGTCCGCGCCGTCCTCCGGTTCGCCGTCGTCCGGTTCCAGGCAGGCGTCCGCCCGGGAGCGCAGGATGTCCGGGCGGAGTACCCGCACCCCGTGCCGGCGGGCGTCCGCCACCAAGGTCTGCGGCGAGTAGAAGCCCATGGGCTGAGCCCTCAGCAGCGCCGCGAGGAAAGCCCCGGGGTAATGCAGCTTGAGCCAGGAGCTCGCGTAGACGAGCAGGGCGAAGCTCAGCGAATGCGACTCTGCGAAACCGAAGTTGGCGAATGCCTTGATCTGCAGATAAATGGTCTGGGCCTCTTCGGGGCCCAACCCGTTCTCCGCCATGCCGGCGAAGAGCTTCTTCTTCAGGCTGTCGATCTTCTCGATCCCGCGCTTGGACCCCATGGCCCGGCGCAGGAGATCGGCGTCCTCGGCGCTGCACCCGCCGATCGCCATGGCCATCTGCATGAGCTGTTCCTGGAACAGCGGCACGCCGAGGGTCCGTTTGAGGACCGGCTCGAGGAGAGGGTGCGGGTAGGTCTCTTCCTCTTCCCCGGCACGGCGCCGAATGTAGGGGTGGACGGCGCCGCCCTGGATGGGTCCGGGCCGGATGAGTGCGATCTCGACGACCAGATCGTAGAACTCCCGCGGACGCAGGCGAGGCAGGGTGCTCATCTGCGCCCGGGACTCCACCTGGAACACCCCCACCGAATCGGCCCGGCACAGCATGTCGTAGACGGCGGCCTCCTCTTTCGGCAGATCGGCGAGGGTCCAGCGTTCGCCGAAGTTCTCCTCCACCAGGTCGAAGCAGTACTGCAGCGCCGCGAGCATCCCCAGGCCGAGAAGGTCGAATTTGACGAGTCCCATCCACTCGCAGTCGTCCTTGTCCCATTGCAGGACCGTGCGGTTCTCCATGCGCGCGTGCTCGATCGGCACCACCTCGCCCACGGGGCGTTCGGTCAGGACCATGCCGCCCGAGTGGATGCCGAGGTGCCGCGGATAACCGAGCAGCTGCTCCGCCAAGGCGAGGACGTGCACCGGAATGACGGCGTCGTCCGGCTCCTCTCCGGATGACCTGGACCTGGACCGCTGCTCCGTTGTCCTGTTCCGGGCGGTAGGGGCCTGGCTCGCACTGTCTTGATCCGCGCTGACTTGATCCGCGCTGTCTTGATCCGTACTGTCTTGATCCGCGGCGCCCGCAGCCGTGGCGCTGGGGCCTGCCCCATCCGGACCCGTGGCGGACTCCCGTGCCTCCGCCAGGGCATCCCAGCGATTCAGCTGTTTGGACCAGGCATCCTGTTGTCCCTGGCTGTAGCCGAACGCCTTGGCCACGTCCCGCACCGCGTTCTTGGGCCGGTAGCTGATGACGTTCGCCACCTGTGCCGCATTGGCCCGCCCGTATTTGGCATAGACGTGCTGGATGACCTCCTCGCGCCGGTCCGAGTCGAAGTCGACGTCGATGTCCGGCTCTTCCTCTCGCAGGCTCGACAGGAAACGCTCGAAGGGCAGGCGGTACATGATGCTGTCCACGGCCGTGATGCCGAGGAAATAGCAGGCGGCGGAATTCGCGGCGGAACCCCGGCCCTGGCAGAGGATGCCCCGGCTCTTCGCGAACTGGGTGATCTCATGGACGATCAGGAAGTAGCCCGGGAAGTCCTTCTTCTCGATCACGGCCAGCTCCTGTGCCACCCGCGCCCGCACTTCCTCCTCCGGGGCGGGCCCGTGCCAGTCCGGCCCCGAGGTGCCGTAACGGTCCGTGATGCCCTGGTCCACCAGTTCGCGCAGGTACGACATGGGGGTGTGCCCGGCGGGGACGTCCTGTTTCGGCAGCCTGGGACGGGCCGCGCGGAGGGAGAAGGACAGCTCGTCGGCAAGGCGCACCGTGTTCTCCACCGCTCCCGGATACCGAGCGAAGCGCCGGGCCATCTCCGCACCACTCCTCAGATGCGCCCCATCGCTCGCGGGGAGCCAGCCGTCCATCTCATCGAGGCTCCGCCGCGCCCGCACGGCGGCGAGGGCCGTGGCCAGTGGATGGCGCGACGGCTGTGCGAAATGGACGGCGTTCGTGGCGACGCAGGGCAGCCCCAGACGGTTCGCGATCGCGGCGAGGGCGTCATTGTGCGCGCTGTCGAGAGGATTGCCGTGGTCGAAGAGCTCGACGGCGACCCCTTCCGGTCCGAAGCGCTCGACCAGGCGGCGCACGGCATGTTCGGCGGACGCTTCGGGGCTGCGGAACCCGGCGTCCTCATCGGCTCCTGTGAGAGCCCGGCGGACGGCGCCCTTGCGGCAGCCCGTGAGCACCACGGCGTGACCGCGGAGCCGCACGGCGAGGTCGTCGAGATCGAACACGGGACGGCCCTTCTCCGCGCCGTTTGCGAGCTGTGCCTGGGTGATGGCCCCGGCGAGGCGGTGGTACCCCTCCTCGCCCCGGGCCAGCACCAGGAGATGTTCGCCTTCGGGATCGGCCACACCGTTCTGCGGGGCGCTCAGGCCCAGCGAGAGTTCCGCGCCGAAGACCGTCCTCAGCCCGTAGGCTTCGGCGGCCTCGGCCAGCCGCACCACTCCGTAGAAGCCGTCATGGTCCGTGATGGCCAGGGCGTGCAGGCCCAGCCGGACGGCCTCCTCGACGAGCTCTTCCGGGGAGGAGGCCCCGTCCAGGAAGCTGTAGTGGGAATGGACGTGCAGTTCGGCGTACGGAACGGTGTCCCCGGGCGCAGCGGGCCGCTCCGGAGGTCCGCTCCGTGCGCCGGCCGCTTCCGCCGTCGCGCCGTCGTCCTCTCCGGAGTCCTCGGAGCCGGCGTCCGGCGCAAGCAGCCGCGGCAGTGGGATGTAAGGGCCGCGTTTGTGCGACCAGGCGGGGCTGTCCCCGCCGTCGCGCTCGATCGGGGCCCGGCCGGCTCCGGTGCGCTTGGCCTGTCGTTTCCCGGCACGCTGGACCTCCGTGCCCTCGAGGATGTCATGGAGCTGCTGCCATGGCATCGAGGGGTTGTTCCAGCCCACTGTCTTCTCCTTTCCGTTGTTCAGAGTGGCTGCCCCGCCTGCTCACGCTGCTAGTCGTACCGGGCTTCCGCCCACCACTGGCCGCCTTCACCGAGCAGAAGCCAGGCCTCGTTCTCGCTGTCGAGGATCTGAAATCGCTCGGCCTGACGGCTCGCCTCCGCATCCCACCAGCGTTGCCGCAGCAGCCAGGGACCGGCCCAGCCCACGACGGCCCGGCGCAGGGCACGGGGACCGGGGGAGAACCAGGCCGGCGGTGTGGCCAGGTCCCCGCGTTCCCCGACGTGCAGGGTCCCGGAATGCTCATCCAGCAGCCGTACCGGCAGTGGCTCGGGGAACACCGTGGCCGGCAAGGGATCCGGGACGGCTCCGGGCCAGGGCCGTGCAGCGCGGGCTGCCGTGCCGGACGGGGCCTCCTCACCCCAGGGCACCAGCAGGCTGCGTTCCGCCAGAAGCCGCCCGCCGCCCGGCACGGGGTGCAGCACGGAGCCGTGGCCCAGCATGGTCTGAAGCCGTCGGAGGCCGTGGTCGAGGCGCTCGTCCACGCCGCCGAACAACGCCTGCCCACGGCGGCCCAGCAGGTCCACGGCGTCCGGGACGATCCTGATCTGGACGATGGGCGCCCCCAGGGCTTCGTCCGTCATCCGCCACCGGGCGCCGGGAGCGGAGGCGCTGGCAGCTCCAGTCCTCCGGCGTGCTGCGTTCGGCCCGCCGGAGGACTGGAGCTGCCAGCGGACGCGGTCCACCACGTCACCCGCGCCGAAATGATGCGGGTGCCCCCAGCTCCGCTCGGAGCGGTGGCCGGCGTCGTCCGTGATGCTCACCCGCAAAGTCGTGCAGGCGAGGCCCTGACGGCGCAGCCGTTCGACGAATTCCTCCGCAGTCGGCCGCAGGGCGAAGGCGATCTGGTCCACCCGGTCCAGACCAGGCTCGAAAGTGACGGTCCGGTCCTGCGGAGGGGGAGGGATCCGCGGCACGATCCCGCGGGGGTCCTGACCGCGGGCACAGGCGTGCGCCAGATACCCTTCGGCGCCGAACCGGGAACGGACGTCCGCGGGCGAGAGCGCCGCGAGGCCGCCCAGGGTCTGGATACCGAGACGGATCAGCAGCGAAACGAGTCGGGGTTCCCCCAGGACCGTGACCGGAATGCCCGCAAGGAACGCGGGGGAGTCCCCCTCATCCACGATGAACAGCGGCGAGAGTTCCGTGGTGCTGCGGGCGGCTTGTTCGGCCGCGAACACCGAATCGGCGATCCCGGCCCTGGCCTCGAGCCCCAGCCGTGCAGCCGCTTCCAGGGCGGCGCCGACCGCGGCCTCCTCGCTCCCGTAATACCGGACGGCACCCCGGGCCCGGATGACGCACAGGCCCGGCCGCAGGATCTGCACCCCGGGGAGGGAGGCTTCGAGAGCGGTGACGACCGGCTCGAACTCCCGGGAGTCCCGGGCGGGATCGGCGTGCAGCGTCACGATTTCGGGACAGCGGGCCTGTGCTTCGCGCACCCGGATGCCCCGGACCACCCCGGCGGCTCTGGCTTCGGAGGAGCAGACGGCGATGAGGCCCTTCTCCAGGAGCGCCGCAGGGACGCGTTCCGGGATCTCCTCAGCCAGCTGCGCGGCGACCAGGGGCCAGTCCGGAAACCATACGATGAGCGCCCGGGGGACACCAGCCGGCGTTCCGGTGCTCACGGCGCGACCTGAACGAGCGCAGGGCGGCTGCCGGCCGTCGTGGCGTGTGGGGCCCGGGACGCTGAGTGTCCACCGGTGCCCTGCCACGTTCCGGAGCCGTCCACAGTGCTGAAGGAGTCCGCAGTGCCGGAGGAGTCCAGAGCCGCAAGGTCCAGGACCGCGGTGCTGGTGCGCCCACGGTGCTGGAGTTCCAGCTCCACCCGGTGCCGCCTCAGATGACCATGCCCGTCCCCAAGTCCCTCCCAGCGCGATCCGCGCACCCGGAGCAGCCCCTCGCTCTGCGGCCAGGGGCCGAGCACCAGGAGCGTCCCGCCGCGTTCGCGCAACCGCGAGGCAAGGCGCGCAGCGTCTCCCGGGGTGACCCGCGCGGAAGGCCGTACCAGCAGCACCGGCAGGACGTCCGCGAGGGTCGAGATGACGGGGAGCCAGTCCGGCCCGGTGTCCGGGACCAGGACGAACCGTTCAAGGGCGACGCCGAAGCCCGCGGCGGCCTCGGCGCCGAACCCGGGGATTCCTGCCGCACCGCACCACTGACCGTTCGCGGATGGCCCGGCGAGGAGTGCCATGGCCACCGAGAGCGGAGTCTCGAGCGAATACGCCGCACCACCCCGCAAACCAGAGGGGAAAAGCCCCCGAAGGCCCGGAATCACGGGGTGGAAGCCCTCTCTGTTGCCCCGTCCCTGCATCACGTGAATGCGTTCCTGAAGCGCGCGCAGACCGTCCTCCGCGGAGGCGGTGGAGACGGAGCTGAGCGGGAGCGGCATTCCTTCATTATTCGAAAGTATGTTCGATTAAGTCAATCGGGCGAAGTGTCCTCCGGGCGGCTTCCGCTGGGTGGCCGCCCACCTCTCGATGCGGTTCACGGGAGCCTCTCCACAGGCTCCCGTGACCTTGGATTTCCACATCCCTCCCATCGCCTCCGCGCCGTCAGTGGCAGCGGATAGAGTTGATGCCATGAAGTACGCGGAGTCCGTCCTGGACCTGATCGGCAACACGCCCCTCATCAAGCTCAATCACGTGACGGAGGGCATCGAAGCCACCGTCCTGGTCAAGCTCGAATACCTCAACCCCGGCGGTTCCATCAAGGACCGGATCGCGGCCAAGATGGTCGCGGAGGCGGAGGCGAGCGGGAAGCTCCAGCCCGGCGGCACCATCGTGGAGCCCACCAGTGGCAACACCGGTGTGGGCCTGGCTCTCGTGGCCCAGCAGAAGGGCTACAAGTGCATCTTCGTGGTCCCGGACAAGGTGGGCGAGGACAAGCGCGCCGTCCTGGAGGCCTACGGCGCGGAAGTCGTGGTGACCCCCACGTCCGTGGCCCCGGACAGCCCTCAGAGCTACTACGGGGTGTCGGACCGCCTGGTCCGCGAGATCCCCGGCGCCTACAAGCCGGACCAGTTCTCCAACCCCGCCGCCCCCGGCAGCCACTACGAATCCACCGGTCCCGAGATCTGGCAGGACACCGACGGCAAGATCACCCATGTGGTGATCGGCGCGGGCACCGGCGGCACCATCACCGGCACCGGCCGGTATCTCAAGGAGGTCTCCGCGGATCGTCCCGAGGCGGAGGGCGGCCAGGTCAAGGTCATCGGCGCGGACCCGGAGGGCTCCGTGTACTCCGGTGGCACGGGACGCCCGTACTTCGTCGAGGGCGTGGGCGAGGACATGTGGCCCGGCAACTATGACAAGTCCGTGCCGGATGAGGTCATCGCCGTCTCCGACGCGGACTCCTTCGCCATGACCCGCCGGCTCGCCCGTGAAGAGGGCCTCCTGGTGGGCGGTTCCAGCGGCATGGCCGTGGTCGCCGCGCTGCGTGCGGCGAAGGACCTCCCGAAGGACGCCGTGGTGGTGGTGATCCTCCCGGACTCCGGGCGCGGCTATCTCGCCAAGATCTTCAACGACCAGTGGATGCGTTCCTACGGCTTCCTGCCGGGCGCCGAAGAAGACACCGTGGGCGCGATTCTGGAGTCCAAGAAGGGCTCCATGCCGGACCTGGTCCACATCCACCCCAACGAATCCGTCCGTGACGTCATCAACATCATGAACGAATACGGCGTGGACCACATCCCGGTGCTCTCCGCCGAACCGCCGGTGGTGATGGGTGAGGTTCTGGGGTCCGTGGATGAGCGGACCCTGACCAGCAAGCTCTTCCGCGGCGAAGCCAAGATGACGGACAAGATCGCGGATCACATGGGGGAGAAACTGCCCGTGATCGGTTCGCTCGAGTCCATCTCCGCGGCCCGTGCCCTGCTCTCCGAGTCGGACACCATCATGGTGACCTTCGTCGGAGCCCCCGTGGGCATCGTGACCCGTCACGATCTCCTCGCCTACCTCAGCAACTAGTGCCCACCGGCAAACGCCTCATGGAAGGGAAAAACCATGTCCCACGCAGCTGACCGCACCGCGGGCTTCAACACCACCGCAGTCCACGCGGGCCAGGCCTTCGAACCCCGGACCGGCGCCGTGGTTCCGCCCCTGCACTTCTCCTCCACCTATGCCCAGGACGGGATCGGTGGCCTGCGCGACGGCTACGAATACGGCCGTGGCGGCAACCCCACCCGGGATGCACTCCAGGAGCAGCTGGCCGCGGTCGAGGGCGGAAAGTACGCCTACTCCTTCGGTTCCGGTCTGGCTGCGGAGGACGCTCTGATCCGGGCCCTCTGCCGTCCGGGGGACCACATCGTGCTGGGCAACGACGCCTACGGCGGCACGTACCGCCTGATCTCCCGCATCCACGGAGACTGGGGCATCGGGAACACCGCGGTGAACCTGGCCGATCTGGACGCCACCGCCCAGGCCGTGCGCGACAACCAGACCCGGCTGCTTTGGGTGGAGACCCCCTCGAACCCCATGATGCGCATCAGTGACATCGCGGCGCTCGCGAAGATCGCCCACGACGCCGGCGCCCTCCTGGTGGTGGACAACACCTTCGCTTCGCCGTACCTGCAGAACCCGCTCGCACTGGGCGCCGACATCGTCATCCACTCCACCACCAAGTACATCGGCGGGCACTCCGATGTGGTGGGCGGGGCCGTGGTGCTCAACGACGAAGAGCTGGCGCAGAAGGTGCAGTTCCTGCAGTTCGCCGCCGGTGGTGTCTCGGGCCCGATGGACGCGTTCCTCACCACCCGCGGCCTGAAGACGCTGGGCGTGCGCATGGACCGGCACTGCGAGAACGGCCAGGCCGTGGCCGAATGGCTGCTCACCCGTCCCGAGGTGGAGGCCGTGCTGTACCCGGGCCTGCCGGATCACCCCGGACACGAGCTCGCCGCGAAGCAGATGCGCGGTTTCGGTGGCATGGTGTCCGTGCAGTTCAAGGGCGGCCCCGAGGCAGCCCGCAAGGTGGCCGAGTCCACCCGTGTGTTCACGCTGGCGGAGTCCCTGGGTGGCATCGAGTCCCTCATGAACTACCCCGCCGAGATGACCCACGCCTCCGTCAAGGGCACCGAGCTGGCTGTCCCGGACAACCTGCTGCGCCTGTCGTGTGGCATCGAGGACATCGAGGATCTCCTGGCGGACCTGGAGCAGGCTTTCAGCCAGCTCTGAGGTTTTCCTGCGCGACGCCGGTTGAGCACAGTGGGTCTACATGGGAGGAGTCCACGGAATGACCAGCACCTCTTTCGCCGCAGGTTCGCCCTGCTGGATCGAAACGCTTCAGCCCGACCCCGAGGCGGCGGCGTCCTTCTACGGTGAGCTGTTCGGCTGGACGTTCGATGAGGCGGGAGCGGACGGCTCCCGCCTCGCCCGTCTTGACGGGAGGCGCGTGGCCGGTGTCGCGCAGGCACCGCCGATGCTCGATCGAGGTGCCTGGGTCATGTACGTCCTGGTGGCGGATCTCGATGGCACCGTGGACGCAGTCCAGGAGGCCGGAGGAACCGTTCTCGCCGGGCCCCGGGAGGTTCGGGATGGTGAGCGGACGGCCCTTTTCACCGATCCAGCCGGTGCAGCGTTCGGTGCGCGTGAAGGCAGCGCGCCGACCGTCAGCGAAGCCGTCGACGTGCCCAACGCCTGGCAGATGAGCGCGCTGCACACTCCCGACATCGGAGTGGCGCAGACGTTCTACGCCACGGTCTTCGGCTGGCACCTGGACCTGATGCCGGGTGCGGCCCTCCGCCTGTGGCGTCTGGGAGGCAGCACGCGCAAGGCAGCTGATCCGAACCTTCCCGACGATGTCGTCGCCGTGGCCTCGGAAACCCCGGCCGCCTCCGGCGTGCCGACCCATTGGGCGATCAATATGCAGGTCTCCGACGCCGATGACTTCGCCGACCGCGTCGTCGAACTCGGCGGGTCGATCCTCATGCCACCGACGGACGCGCCGGGTTTCCGGAACGCGCTGATCGCCGACCCCAGTGGCGGAGTTCTGGCGGTCAGCCAGATCGTCAGGTGATGTGGCGGCCGGGCGCCGCCGGGCAGGCGGTTCTCTGCTGTCGGCAGAGAACTTCACAGTGGTGAGAGCGCTGCCGCCTCAGACGGTGTGCTCCGGCGCTGCCGCCTTCTGCGGCACCACGACGATCTGCACATCATCCTCGTAGACGATCCGGCCGGGATCATCCGAGTGGAACAGCTCGCAGGCGACGTCGTAGCGGCGCAGGAGGTCCACGTAGAAACCGACCTTGGCCAACAGGTGTTCGGCGGTGGCCTTGAACCAGGCTTGAGCCGCCGGATTCGCGACGGGATCGTAAACCGACTTCTCCGGCGTCGGATAGGCGGCGTCGTAGTAGTCATTGGCGCTGCGCCAGGACGCCCAGTCCTCGGGATTGAGGTGGCCCTGCTTCGCCAGACGGTTGGCCAGGGCAAAGATCCCGAGATGGATCCCCGTGCTGTCGGGCACCGGGGACTGGTAGCGGAGGAATCTGTGAGCCATGCCTACAACCCAATCAGAGTGAGAGCCGCCATGCCCGGAGCCGGTGAGTGTCGCGGGAGTTCTCGGGATGCTCCCGGTGACACGGCCGTAGGAGCCTGAGACAGCGTCGCACCGACGCTCAGAGGGCACGAATCACTCAAGATCCAGCAATGAGACAGACACCCGCAGTGGCGACACAAACAGCGAGCAGCCTCGTCACCGCGGAGTCCCGTTCTCGCAGGAAAATCATCGCAAGTATGGTCGCGATGACCGGCGATACGTAGTACACGGGCATCACGGTGCTGTATTCGCCGTGCTGGAATGCGACCATCAGCAAGATGTAACTGAAGACACTGACGCAGGCGACCACCAGCAGTCGCCCGATGCTGACCGGCAAGCTGAGCCCCTTCCCCGAACTGCGGACGCGGAAGGCCAGAGGAACCATGAGCAAGGCCCCATTGCCGAAGGACACGCAGGTGGTGAGCAATGGATCAAAACCATGATCGATCGCGACTTTGTCGCACAACATCGCGCAGACCGAACACACTGAACCACCGATGGCATAGCCCAAGCCGAGGAGGGACGGCTTCTTCTGGCCGCGGCCGGTCACATAGACGAGCGCCGGAGCCACGGCAACGAGGACACCGCCCACGAGTTGCAGAGGTTTCGACTGTTCGCTCAGTACGAAAACCCCGAAGCCCCAGGTCAGGAATATCCGGAATCGGCTGACTGTCGTGGAGATGGCGACTTCCAACTTCGCGTCTGCACGGTTGCTGAACCAAGCGTATGCGCCCCAGAAAAGACCGGCGACGGCGGAAGCCACGAAGGACTCCCAGGACAGGTGACTCCTCAGTGCGCCGATGATCCCCAGCGGAATCGACAGGGCGAAGCACGCGAGTTGGAAGACGAACGTGTATCCCTCGGTGACGGCCACCTCCCGCAGATTCGACCGGTGCCAGATCTTCTCCACAGCGGCGGCCACGGCCGATCCGAGGCTCAGGACGATGGCGAGGCCGCCGACTCCGATCACTGAGACTTCCCGCTTGCTGAGATATTCGGGCAAACAGAGAGTCCCTTGAGGTGATGCCGGCGAACGCTGAGACGCGATGGGGCAGTCCACGCGCGGTCCGTCGAATTCGCTGCAGTCGTCACATACACCTCTATTGCTTCCGGAAGGTTCGATCACTCCCCGCGGAGCTTCGATGGGCAGAACCACACAACCGGCGGATGGTGACGATTTCATGGCATCCGGGTAAACGCGAGACGAATATGCAAATGTCTGACATGGGGCCGATGCAGAGCGAATTCCCCAGCGCCGAGGTTCCGTGACCGTGAGCTTGCCCGTAGGGCGGATCGGATTTCGAAGGGTCAGCATCCTTCTTCGCGACACCTCCACAACCCCGTGCAACTGGACTGTCACCGGTACTGACAGTCCGGAGAATTCTGGAAAGCCCGGCCAGGCTGCCACAGATACTCTCGACGCTGTGCCGCGCTTCAGAACCTTTCGAATGCCAAATGCTCGGAGTTCCGGCGGTGTGCACCCCAGGAATGTCAGTCCGTCCTGTGGAAGAGCCGAATCTCGAGAGGATGACCAGGACCATGAGTATGGAAATGCAGCCGCAGGGGCCGCCGATGCAGGAGCCGGTGCATCTTGTCAGCATCGGGAATGTGCATGTCACCGACCAAGGAGTGGTGACCCCGGCAGGCACCTGGCCCCTTGCTCAGGTCAACGTGACCACGACCGACCAGACATCGACCACCACGCATACCCCGGCCTGGGCGATCGTGATGGTCGTCCTCTTCATCTGGTTCTTCCTTCTGAGCCTGCTGTTCCTCTTCGCCAAAGAGACGCGCGTCAGTGGCTTCGTGGCCGTTCATATCCAGTGCGGCGGCTACTCGTACACCGAACAGGTGCCGGTGCATTCAGCCGCTGAGCGTGCCGAGATTCTCCGTCGGGCGCTGTACGTGCAGGGCCTCATCGGACGAGCCCGGAGCATGGGCTGAAGCCCCGTCGAATCAGATCTCTGGATCCGTCCAAAAGCGAAACGCCAGGCGAGCGCCGTGCCCCTCACCGGGGACACCACGCTCACCTGGCGTTTCGCGCGGAGGAGCGGGGCTAGCCTGAGATGCCCGGCCGGCCGTTCTCCTCGCAACCGGTCAGACGACGGCGGAAGGTCGGGTCCTGCTCGGCCGTGATCTCCACGTCGTACCAGCCGTTCTTCGTCTCCCAGCCGAGCGACTTGCGGGCCCCCGGCTTGAGGCGCACCGTGGTGGCCCGGTCCCGATACTGCAGCGAGGTCAGCCGCAGCGTCACGACCGCGGTGCCGTTGTTCCGCAGCTCCAGGTGCAGCGAGTCGCCCGTGCGGCGATCCACGGAGACGTCGACGCCGGCCGCGGCGCCCGCCGTCGTGCCCTTCAGCTCGTACTGGAAGCGGTTTGGGCCGGTCACGATCAGGTCGACCTTGCCGTTCGGCGCGGGAAGGCGGACGGTCTCCGCGGACTTCACGTCCACGTGCCGCGGCTCGGTGACCTCGCCCGCGTAGCCGTACACGGTGAAGTGCGTGGAGCGGGTCCCGGTGTTGCGCAGTGACAGCTCGACGCCGTCGTCGTGCAGGGAAGCGGAGACCCGCGGGCGGTAGGGGAGCGCCCGCGCCGGCCGGGCGCCGCGCTCCTGGATCGGAGCCACCTGAGCCACTGGGGGAACCGGGTGCCAGCGACCGACAGCAGCCGGAACGGGCGCCGGGTGGTCGAGCTGGGGCGGGGTCCCGCCCGCCGTGAAGTCGAAGACACCGGTGAGATCGCCGCAGACCTCGCGCCGCCAGGCGGAGATGTTCGGCTCCTGCACACCCGTCCAGCGCTCCAGGAACCGCAGCACGGAGGTGTGATCGAAGACCTCGGAGCTGACGTGCCCGCCGATGGTCCACGGGGACACGACCGTCATGGGCACGCGCGGGCCCAGGCCGATGGGGCGTGCGGTGGTCCAGTCGGTCGATTCGCCCGAGGCCGGGCGGGGCTGGACGGGCGGCGGGACGTGGTCGAAGTAGCCGTCGTTCTCATCGAAGTTCAGGAAGATCGCGGTGCTGTCCCAGGTCTCCGGGTTGCTCGCGACGATGTCCAGCATCCGGTAGACGAAGTTGGCGCTGCCGACGGGGGTGGAGGAACTGGGGTGCTCCGAGTCGGCGGCGGACGGGACCAGCCAGCTGACCTGCGGGAGCGTGCCGCCGGTGATGTCCGAGGCGAAGCGTTCCAGCAGCGTGTCCGGCCGTCCGCGGTGCATGGCCTTGTCGAACAGGGCCTGGTCGGCCTTGCTCAGGCGGGCACGGCCGGCCTCCAGCTGCGCGAGCAGGCGGTCCTGCTCGGCGGGGGTTTTGCCGTGCAGGGAGTCGTAGAACTCCTCGGTGGTGCGGAAGTTCCCGTCCACGGCCGCGAGCATGGTGTGCCCGATTCTCTTGAAGGTCTGGAAGTACTCCACGGCGTTGTCCGTGAAGTTGTCCCAGTCCTGGTAGATCCGCCAGGACACCCCGGCGTTTTCGAGGCGTTCGGGGTACGTGGTCCAGTCGTAGCCGCCATGAGCGTAGTCGTACGCCGCGTTGGTGACGGCGCGCTGCGTGGAACCGGGTTCGTATCCCGTGGTGCCGCTCCAGAGGTAGGTGCGGTTGGGGTTGGTGGAGCCGTTCACGGAGCAGTGGTAGGCGTCGCAGATGGTGAACGTGTCCGCGAGCTCGTACTGCAGGGGGATGTCCGCGCGCTCGTAGAACGTCATGGTGGACGGGCCCTTCGCGGGGATCCACTGATCGCACCAGCCGTTGTTCCAGGCCTTGGTGGTGCCGGCGAAGGAGTGGTCCAGGGCGCCGAGGTACTGGATGTCCGAATCCGGCCGGCCGGCGAGCTCCGCGGCTTTGCGGAGGGAGAACGGCAGGACCGTCTCGCCGGTGGGGCGAGCTTGTTCATACATGCTCTTCCCGTTGGGCAGGCGGGTGATGGAGCGGTCGCCGTAGCCGCGGACGCCGCGCAGCGAGCCGAAGTAGTGGTCGAACGAACGGTTCTCCTGCATCAGGATCACCACGTGCTTGATGGACTGGAGACCACCCGGGCGGACGGGCCGGGCCATGGCGGCCTGCACCGACGGCGGCAGGAGGGAGCCCGCGGCGGCCAGCGCAGTGGCGGCGGCGGTGGCGCCCAGGAAGCCGCGGCGGGAGAGCCCCGGCGTGTCGGGGGAGGTGTTGTCGTCCGGGGAAGCGGGAGGAAGCGAAGTCATGCGAAAGCCTTCCGTGAGGGGTTGGGACCTCCCACGCTAGAAGGCCCCGGTGAACCCACGGTGACTTGTCTGTACATCTTCCGGCAACCCCCTGAACAGAACTGCGCGCGGCTGCGTCAGGCTGCGCGAGGGAACAGTTCGTGCCCTCTCGCTCCGGGTTTCAGGGCGCGAAGTGTTCCCTCGCGAGGGGGGGAGGGGTCAGGCGGCGGTACGGCTCTTCCGGTTGCCGAACCACCAGGCGATCTCGACCAGCACGATGCCCACGGCCGCCACCCCGAACGCCGTCCAGAGCTGCGCCGGGCCCCCGATCTCCAGCTGGAGCACCGAACGTGCGCCGGGGAAGGCGAACATCGCCACGGTCCCGCCGATCATGGCGGCAAGCAGCAGCGCCTTCCACCAGGTGTACGGCCGGGCCACGATCGCCAGCACCCACAGGGCGATGGTCATGAGGGTCAGCAGCGCCGCGGTCGAACTCTGCGCCTGCGGCACGGCATCGCCGCGGACCATCAGATAGGACACGAATGCCGCGATCCCGACCACGACGCCGGCCGGCAGCGCCCGCCGCAGCACCCGGGAGGCGAAACCCGGCTGGGCCCGGTCATGGTTGGGCGCCAGGGAGAGGACGAAGGCGGGCAGGCCGATCGTGAACCACCCCACGATGGTGACATGGCGGGGCAGGAACGGGTACGGCACCTGATCCAGGCCGATCAGCCCGGGCAGTCCCACCAGAATGGCCAGCAGCACGGAGTAGACCGTCTTGGTCAGGAACAGGGTGGCGACGCGCTCGATGTTGCCGATCACCCGCCGCCCCTCGGCCACCACGTGCGGCAGGGTCGCGAAGGAGTTGTCCAGCAGCACGATCTGGGCCACGGCCCGGGTGGCGGGGCTGCCCGCACCCATGGCGACCCCGATGTCCGCGTCCTTGAGGGCCAGCACGTCATTGACGCCGTCGCCGGTCATGGCCACGGTGTGCCCCTTGGACTGGAGAGCCTTGACCATGGCCCGCTTCTGATCCGGGGTGACGCGCCCGAAGACGGTCCCGCGCGTCACCTCGTCGGCCAGGGCGTCCGGGTCGGCGGGAAGGGTCCGGGCGTCCACGGTGCGCTCCGCGCCG
>Ga0213826_1000635_pt1 | contig 16921 bp, 20 predicted proteins | sample MC6MC0899MG_FD_180668 | JGI IMG/M metagenome (GOLD analysis project Ga0213826, IMG submission 180668) | Enriched soil aggregate microbial communities from Iowa State University, Ames, United States - MC6-MC0899-MG | ecosystem: Environmental > Terrestrial > Soil > Unclassified | place: USA: Iowa...
AAAGATGGTAAAAAGAAAATGTCTGAGCTGGAATACGAGTTGCAATTCGCTTGGGATAAGCAAGCCAGTTATCTCCAGGCACAGTCCAGGGCAATGCAGACACTTACAACAATGATAAAGCAGTTTAAAGAGCTTACGGCTCCGGATGATGAGCGTAGATTACGTCTTGAACTTATGGAAGTTGAGCTTGAGATGAGGCGAAAAGAGGCGGGTTCACTTGGTGGCGGTGGAAATGTGGTTGATGATTGGATTGATGTAGTCACTGGCAAAGATGAGGGGGATGATGTTGATTGAGAAAGAATTCCCCTCGTTGCGACGGTCGCAACAGTAAACGAAAAGAATTTTTTAAGAATCGAATTCCGATTTACCGTAAAAATCCTGTTTTATATGCCAGGGAGGTCCTGCTATTTGAACCGGATGAATGGCAACAGGCGGCGCTTATGGATTTGGCTGCTAGCCCCAAGGTCAGCATCAAGTCAGGGCAGGGTGTAGGAAAGACCGGTATTGAAGCGGTAGCTCTCTTATGGTTCCTTACCTGCTTTCCATATCCCCGCGTGGTTGCAACAGCTCCAACAAAACAGCAGTTACATGATGTATTGTGGTCTGAAGTCTCCAAATGGCAGGAACGGTCTCCGCTATTACAGGAAATATTGAAGTGGACCAAAACCTACATTTACATGAAAGGTCATGAGAAACGGTGGTTCGCAGTAGCCCGTACAGCAACCAAGCCGGAGAACATGCAGGGCTTTCATGAGGATAATATGCTTTTCATTGTAGATGAGGCATCCGGTATCGCGGAGCCAATCATGGAAGCTATCCTGGGTACTCTTTCCGGTGGAAATAATAAACTGCTGTTATGTGGAAACCCAACGAAAACCAGTGGTACATTCTATGACAGCCACAACAAGGATCGTGGGTTGTATCGTTGTCATACCGTATCGTCTGAGGACAGTACGCGCACCAATAAGGAAAGTATAAAATCCCTTATAAAAAAGTATGGATATGATTCCAATGTTGTCAGGGTTCGTGTCCGGGGTCTGTTTCCGAAACAGGAAGATGATGTCTTTATCATGCTCGATCTTATTGAGCAGGCAACGCGGACAGAGAAAAACGAACTCATTAAAAGAATTGCCCTGGGCGTTGATGTGGCCCGTTATGGTAGCGATGAAACTGTTATGTATGAGAATGCTGGTTATAACTGCCGTATGGTTAAAAGTTACCGCGGCCATGGTCTCATGGAAACTGTCGGCTACGTGATTGAGCAATATAACCGGATTATTAAAGAGTATCCGCAGTATAGAGGTCCGATCTATGTCAATATTGATGACTGCGGGCTTGGTGGTGGTGTCACGGATCGGCTGAACGAACTTAAACGTGGCGAAATGAAGAAGGAGCTTTCACGGATGGTAATCGTCCCGGTTAATGCAGCGGAGAAGGTACCGGATCAAGATGAAGCTAAAAACTACGAGAATATGTCTACCTACCTTTGGGCTATGATTCGTGAGTTGATGATTGCCGGAGCAATGTGCCTGGAAGATGATAATGAAACAGTGGCTCAGTTGTCATGCAGGAAATATCATATGTCTTCCCGAGGCAGAATTACTATTGAAAGCAAGGATGACATGAAGAAACGAAATCTGGATAGTCCAGATAGAGCGGATGCGCTTGCGCTAAGCTTATATGAACCGAAGTTATTCAGTTTGTCAGCACTGGTTAATTAACAGAAGGAGGTGAGAAACCTGGCTAAAACTAAAAGGAATGATGGCTATGTCAACATGCTTAACCGTGTTGGTACCGAAAAGGATCCGCTGGAATCTTATTCTTATATGTATGAGCCGCCGACGCCGGATGTCGAGCTTGCGGAAATGTACGCATCTAATGGACTGTTCGCAAGGATAATTGATAAACCGTCTGAAGCAGCATTTAAACTCGGGTATAAATTAGGGATTAGCAATACGGATACCAATAAATACATAATGTCAACATTGGAAAAATTAAAGTTTGATGAAAGGGCTGTAACCTCCCTAAAATGGTCCCGGTTGTTTGGTGGCGCTGTAATTTTAATGGCGGTCAATGACGGACGAGACCTTGATGAACCACTAGATTGGGACAACATTGAGGGACTTGATCAGCTGATAGTATTTGAACGGCCGGAGGTTCAGCCAGATTATAATTCAATCTATACCTTCAGCCCTAGTAATCTTTCAATGGAGAAGTTCGGGCAGCCGGAATACTATATGCTTAATCCTGTGTACGGAGGCCAACAGTTCCGGGTACATGAGAGCCGGCTACTGATTTTTAAGAACGGTGAGTTACCGCGCACAAGCACAACGAATTCAGATTATATGTTCTTTGGTAGCCCAGAGTATAACCGGATCAAGCGAGAAATACGGGATACAATCACCACTCACGGCAATGGATATAGGCTACTGGAAAGGTGTGTGCAGGCCGTTTACAAAGTTAAGAACCTGGCGGCCCAGCTCGCTACAGAAGAAGGTGAAAACGATATTGTAGATAGAATCCACCTGATAGATATGGCGAGAAGTCTGCTTAATACCATGATGATAGATGCTGATGGGGAAGATTACGCCTTTCAGACGTTCCAACTTGGTGGAGTGAAGGATATCATTGATGAGAGCTGCCAGATGCTAAGTGCGGTAACCGGTATTCCACAAACTATTTTATTTGGTCGGTCCCCCGCCGGAGAAAATTCAACCGGCGAAGCTGATCTAAGCAATTACTATGACAATATAGCTCAAACGCAGAAAGTGGTTGTTAAGGATAATTTAATTACTGTCATTGATATTATCCTTGCCGCAGGTATAGCAAAGGGCGATCTGGAAGAAATACCAGAATATACACTTGAATTCAATCCATTATGGAACTTGAGTAAGCAGGAACAGGCTACAGTAGATCAGGCTAATGCTAACGCAGAACTGGCAAAAGCTCAAACAACACAAATCTATGTTGATATGCAAGCACTTGATTCCAGGGAGGTCAGAAAAGCTTTGGCCAAGAATGAAGCATTTGAGATTTCAGATGTATTATCAGAGGAAGATGCACAGGAGATAGATCTGGTAGAGCAGCTGATGAACGGCGAAGGCATTGTACCTCCTGACGATGAATCATATGAGACATCCAACACAGGGGTAACGGAGGAACCGGAAGCCCCTAAAGATATTCCGGAGGATCGACTGAATCAGGATCAGGCTGATTATGGTGTTGGTGTAATTGTTGTACAAGATGGGAAAATACTCTGTGGATCCCGTAAAGATAATACCGGTATATGCGGTCCAGGGGGGCACGTTGAAGATGGCGAGACAGCGGAAGCCGCTGCAGTCCGGGAAGCTCAGGAAGAATTTGGAATAGTCCCCAAAGGATTAGTTCTGATCGGCGATACACCAGGAACGCAGGAGGGAATTCTACCGGCAAAGATTTATTTATGCAATGAGTTTGATGGTGATCCGGTTTGTGATAACGATGAAATGGAGCTTGCTCAATGGAGAAGCTTCCCGCAGTTGATGAACATGGAACTCTTCCCGGCCTTTGAGGATTCCCTGGAAGTCCTGGCCGGTGTGCTGAGAGGGGGCTAATATGGACAGATCAATACAGGATGAATGGAAGCGCCGGTTTCACGGAAAGACGCTTGTTGAATCAAAGTATACACCAAAGTTTCCTCTTTCCAATGAACGCGAGTATCTTAGACTTTCATCGGATTTGATGAGTTCTGTTATAATGGAAAGCTTAAAAAAGCACTTGCCTGAAATTAGGACTGTGATTATAGAGGCGGATAAAGAGCAGCATTACGACGGTAAAAATTCAAAAAAGAAGGAGAATATGGAAAGCCGTAAACTTCAGCGTTTTGAGCAGTTGGACAATACGATTATCCGTTTCAAGGCTATATTCGACGAGATGGAAAAGGACATGAAATCATCATATGGTCTATTTAATCTATCCAAACGGCTAAAAGACATTGCGGATTCCACCGAAAGATTTAGCAAGAATGAGTGGAAAAAGGTTATCAATAAGACCTTAGGGGTAAATATTCTTGACGATTATTACCAAGGTGATTTCTATAAGACCACTTTAAAAGAATGGCTTCAGGAAAACGTAAACCTGATTGAGAGTATTCCCAAGGAATTCCTGGACGAATTCAAAGACACAATCTATCAGGGATATATTTCTGGTAATACGATCACGGACCTATCAAAACAGGTTCAGGAGAGATACGGTGTGTCAAAATCAAAGTCCAGAATGCTTGCGCGTGATCAGCTTGGAAAATTGAATGCGCAAATTTCACAGCACCAGCAGCAGAATGTTGGAAGCAATAAATACAAATGGAAAACAGCTGGAGATGGCAATAGAGTTCGGAAAAGTCATAGAAAATTAAATAATGAGATCTGCAGATGGGATGATCCACCGGAAGTTGCCCAAGGACGAAAATGTCACCCAGGAGAAGACTATCAGTGCAGGTGTATTGCCATTCCTGTCTTTGATCTGGAGCAGATAAACATAGGGGCCGTTGCAGTGGATTGAAAGGAGGTTAATATTTGATGAAATTAAAAAAGGTCCGTCGCTTAGATAGTATCCCACTGGATTCCACGTATTTCACGGAAGAGGGATATCTAAGGGATAAGCCGATTGTTACTACTTGCGGTATTTTTGAGTATGTAAATGAGGACGGTTCAGTTCGGAGGGAATTACGTCTTCCTGAAGATGTATTTGAAAAGGCCAGTCTTGAAAGCTACACAGGGAAACCAATCATCGTTACCCATGATGCGGGGGAGATTAATAAAAATAATGTCCAGCATGAGCAGGTCGGAACAATTCTAAGCGTCGGTATTAAAGACGGCGAGAATGTTCGGGCCGATATTATTATCCATAATACGGATGTCCTGAAGTCAACCGGACTCAGGGAGCTGTCCCTCGGATATGATTTGGATCTGGAAGAAAAGCCTGGTGTTTACCGTGGCCAGCGTTATGACGCTATCCAGAGAAATATAAGAATCAACCATCTTGCCTTGGTTGGTGAAGCCCGGGCCGGTAGTACGGCTAGGCTTAACATTGACGGCAAATCAAATAGATCTATCTTAAAAGGAGGAAAAAAAGTGAAAACAGGAACAAAAAAGCAGAGTAAAGGAAGACGTTTTGATTCAGAAGCCGGTCTGACACCAGAACAGATGCAGGAAGCAGTCGCTATGTATCTGGCAGCCCAGAGTGTATTGCCAGGTGATATTGCTACGGATGTGGAAGATACTCCTGATCCTATCGAGGAAATCCGCCAGAATGTGGACCGGAGGGATTCAGATCTTGAATCTGTACCAGCTGAAGAAATTCCGATTATGCAGGAAGAGATTAAAACTCTTCTGGAACATATCGATGAGCTTCAGGCAGAAAAAGATATGACCATTGATTCTGATGACGAAATCAATCAGGATAGTGAGGAGGAGAATACCGATTCCGAATGTGAGGAAAATACTGATTCTGATGATGAGGAGCAGAACACGGATGGTGATGAAACGCAGGCCGAAAAGGAGGAGAAGGTCCTTACCATGGATTCGGCGGAGCGTACCTTTGCAGATATGATGGCTATTTGCAATATGGCCAGTAAGCTCAATCTTGATGGATTCGCGCCAAGAAGTGTTATCGAAGGTAAGAAGAAAATCATCAAGGCCCTTAATCCGAATATTCGGCTGGACGGAAAGAGTAAGTCATATGTCAATGGTGCTTATGAGATTGCCTGCGGCCAGGCCATGAAACGAATCAGCACGGATCAGCAGCGCCAGAAGGCCTTCGGAAATCAGGTGCGTATGGATGCAGGCGGGAGATCCAGCTCCGAAACTGCCAGGGATCGTATGGTTGCCAACATGAAGAAAAAGGGAGGAAAATAATAATGAGACAGACAAATTATAATTATTCAATTCCGTTGGGAGTACCCGGCGGAATTTTTGATTTATCCAATAAGGAAATCGTGACACGGCTTCTTGATGACGGAGTAGAAGCCAGTCCGGGATCAGGTCTGGTTAAAGGTAAGCAGCCAGGTATGACTGTAACCAAACCGATATCAACAGCATCCGTAGCAGATTTTGAGGGTGTATTTGTAAATGGTTCTAAAAACCTTGAAAATGACCAGAATGGCCATGTTGCAGCCAAGGGGACCGATGCATTAGGTATTATGCGCCAAGGGAAAATCTGGGTCAGTATAGTCGATACGGCCACTATCAGCTATGGGAAGAAGGTGGCTATTATAACTGACGGTGACAATGCCGGCTGTTTCACGGATGAAGTCGATGCATCCGAGGCAACAAAAGTAACTATCAATGCTAAATTCAATGGCAAAGTCGATAAAGATAATGGCATTGCTGTTATTGAGTTGAAATAAGGAGGGTGTGTAGATGAAACACTATGACGAGAAAGACTATGGAAATTTAAAAGGAAGTGCAGTGATCCAGGACCTGAAAGATGCAAGGGGAATGGATGGAAGGAAACGTTATGATAGTATCGGTGGCGCTGCAGCCTTTTTCGCCCGGGAGCTTGACTATGTAAAGTCTAAGGCATATGACAAACAGTATCCGGAACTTTCTGCTTTAGAACATCTTCCGATCACAAATGAAGTGAGCGAAGGCGCTGAAACTGCAACTTGGTACGGCTATGAAGTAACGGGTATGGCTGAAATTATCAACAACTACGCTGACGATCTTCCGCGGGCAGATGTGAAAGGCGAACCAACTACCGTAAGAATTGTATCTGTCGGGGATTCCTATGGATATAGTGCTCAAGAAATGCGGGCAAGCGTATATACCGGCAAACAGCTTGATGCAAGAAAAGGTACTGCCGCAAGAAGGGCTCATGATTTGAAGGTTAACCAAATCGCCTTCCTTGGAGATAAAAAGGCTAAGCTGGTAGGAATTTTTTCAGAGGAAGCTGGTATTCCGGAATATGCTCTGTCTGAAGTTGAAATTGACGGGAAGAAATACACTGATTTTGCACATAAGATGGCTGATCAGATTCTTGGAGATGTCAATGGTATTCAGAAGTTTACTGATAAGCTAACTAAATCGGTTGAGCGACCGGATACGCTGGCTCTTCCAAGTCATATCTATATGGATTTATCAACCAGGCGTATTCCAGAGACACAGACTACGATATTATCTTTCCTGAAGGACAATGCACCATATATCAAGAATTGGGAATCCTGGAATGAGTTTTCCGATGATTCGGATATGTTTAACCCGACTGGAAAAAATGTTATGTTCTTGTACACCAAAGATACTGAGAAGTTCTCTTTAGAGATTCCAATGCCTTTTAAACAGTATCCGGTCCAGGTGAAGAACTTGGAGACAGAGATTCCTTGTGAATCTCGTTGTGCTGGTCTTATGATCTACTATCCATTATCTATGGCACTTGCTATCGGAATTTAAGGAGGAACGTGAAAATGAAAATCAGGAACATTTCAAAAAAGATAATCGGAAATGAAAAGTTTCAGCTGCTCCCTGGTGAAGAAATGGTGGTGTCTGGTGATGAAGCTTGGGTAGAAAACTACTTGGAACGAAAGAATATGGAAGTTATCGAACAGGGCGCTCCTACAGCAGTAACACCTGATGGCGGCGATCAGGCGGAGGAGGCCAAGCAGAAAGCTGCAGAAGCTAAGGCAGTAAAGGATATGAAAAAAGCCTGGTCAGATATTTTAAAGAAGGGTGAACCCGAAGAAATCATGAAATTAGCTGATGAATTTGGGATTGCAACCGATAATGTTCCCCTTGATGAGCTGATCAATATGGTAAAAATCGCAATAAAATAAGGAGTTAAGCCATGGCAACAGCATTGAAGGATATGTCAGCAAAAGATATTATTGGTAAGCTAATGCAGGAATTCAGTTCAGTGGATGAAACTGTGAAAGAACTGTATATTGAGATAGCTCGGCCTCTGGCAAGCAAAGCGAAGTTCAAAGGGCAATATGAATATGCTGTTGCCCTTTTGGCTTCACATAAGATGAAGCTTAATGGTTTAGGTGATGGTATCGCAGGTACAAATATCAAAACCAACTCTGTACAGGGCATTGCCAGTATTTCCGAAGGTGGGACTTCTGTTTCTTTCACTGGAACCGGGGCCGACAGTGTAAATGAGGAGTATTCTAAAACATCCTATGGATTGCAATTTCTAAATTTGGCAAAACGGATCATTCCCACTATCACGATGGAAAGGGTGAGATGATGGAGCCAACATTCAGACTGACAAACGATGGGAAGCGGATTCAGAAGGAGATGAAAGAGCTTGAAAAACTGATGGTTGCTATTGGATTCCCAGACGGAGGCCCAACAGATGAAAACGGGGTTTCCATTGCTGAATATGCAGCCTATAACGATTTGGGGACTAATCGGGCAGTATCAAGGCCGTTCATGAGAAATAGTGTAGAAAAGCATGGCGGTGACTACAATAAGATGGCAGAACAGGCTATAAAAGACATAATGAATGGTGGCACTGCCCAGGCTGCCCTTGAAAAGCTTGGAGTATTTGCAAAAGGGCTTGTGCAAGAGGAAATCACTGATGGTGTATATGAAGCCAATAAAGACACAACGATTGAAAGAAAGGGTTCCTCAAAGCCTTTGATAGATACTGGAACTATGCGTAATTCTGTAAACTATGAAATCAGGAAGAGGTGATCATATGGTTTTCTTTCGTAACCCATATGTACTCAGGCATTTTGGAGAAATAGAGATTGTAAGGGGGCGGGAAAAGTATAAGTTTGAAGAAAGTATTGTTGAGGTTGATATCCAGACCTCAACCAGGAGTAACACCATGGATACAGAGGGAGCCAACTTGACCAGCCGCATAAAAGTATGGTCAGACGAGCAGATCACACCGACCGATGAGGATAGCGGGCAGCTTGGGGACTGGATATATTATAGTGGTCGATGGTTTCAGTGCATATCATCTCTGTTTGCCGGCAATACGCTCATAAGTCATTGGGTATCAGAATTTGACCTTGTACCTCTTACCGATCCTAAGTCTGAAATACCGCCTTCGGTTGTTCCGAGAAAGAATTAGGTGATGGTATATGAGACTGTATGACCTTAAAGAATATGTGCGTACCCTGGTTCACAGCTATTTTCAGAATGCAACGATTACCTGGGCAAATGAAGTCAGCATAAAGAAAAAGCCGCCGCAGATTACGCTGCAGCTCAGCAATATCAGGAGATCAACGCATCCAATTGATGAAGATCAGAATGGCGGGGAAATTATACGCTATTATCCCAGTACGGCGCTGCTGACTATAAACAGTTTTATAATCGGCAAAGGTGCAGCAAATGAATCACCAGATAACACAGCAGTGGCAGATCTGAATGAGTTTTTAAATTACATAGATAGTCCGGAGATGGTAGATGTTTTATACCAGGTCGGGCTATCTTTTTCTATTGCTAGCCCGGTCCAAGATATTCCGAGACTGCTTGGCACAACCCATTATGAGTATCGGGCCATGGTTGAGTTCCAGATTGATTTCACACAGGAATTGGCCGGCTCATACAGCTTGGGGCATCCTGCCTCAGAAAAGGCATTTGATATTGAGACCGAGACTTGGGTTGAATCGATCCCGATCAGGGAGGAAGACTGGGAGCCTACGGCAAGCGGCGGTGGAAGCTATGAAATGGAAAATGTACCACTAATGATTTTTGATGTAGTGGAACTAGAAGAGAATAAGGAGGAATAAAAGCAGATGGCTAAAAAAATAGATGGAATTGTCAATATGGCAATCAGCCTGGAATCGCCCGCAATATCCGGAGCAAGTTATTCTGGCGGATTGATTGTCGGGATGCCTCCGGTAAAGAAAAGTGCCAAGGTTGAAGGCTTCGCAAGTTACAATAGTCTGCCCGGTCTTATGGATGCCGGATATTCAGAAGCAGATCCCGTGTATAAAGCTGCCATGATCTGGTTTAGTCAGCAACCGCAGCCTACCGAGCTTTATATTGCAACCACACTGGCAACCACGGAAGAGGGTGGCACTTATGAGGAACCGCTTGTTGCAATTAAGAGAGCGCAGATTTATTCTGGGTGGTACGGTATCATGCCTGTTGGCATTGATAATGAGAAATATGAAGCAATCGCTGATTATGTGGAGACAACAGAAAAGATATGTGCATTTACACTGAAGTATGGGGAAGAATTATCGCTCAGTAAGAAGAGCTATAACAGGACATTTGTTGAACGGCTGGCCAGCAATCAAACGGCTGATGCAGACAAATATCAACATGTGGCCCATATGGCAAAATGTTTTAGCTTCAGCCCGGGAGAGGAAACATGGGCTTTTAAAACTCTATCTGGTATTGCAACAGGAATTTTTTCTGATAACGAAGTCACCAACATGGATAAAGCGTACGAAAATTATTTTGTGGAAATAGCAGATGCGAAAATAACTCAGGGTGGTGCAATGCTATCTGGAGAATGGATTGATATCATTCGTTTTCGTGATTGGCTTAAAAACGACATGCAGATGGGTATATTCAATCTCTTCGTTATTAGTTCTAAGGTTGCTTATACTGATTCCGGAATCGGCTTGATTGAGAATGCAATGAAGGCATCACTGCGGAAAGGACAGCAGATGGGTGGGATATCTGAGGATTCATTTGACTCAGGCGGTGCTAAAATACCAGGTTATACAACTTCGGTTCCTCTGGCGGCTGCTCTTACTCAGGAACAGAAGAAAAATCGAAAGTTACCTGGCTGCATATTTACAGCCAGGCTTTCTGGCGCAATCCATGCAACAGAAGTTAAAGGTACACTTGGGTATTAAGGGAAGGAGGAGAATCAGATGAATAAAACATATAACTCGAAAAAAGTTACTATTGCGTTGGGTAGCCATATTATGACCGGATACGCCGAGGATAATTTCATTACCATTTCAGAAACCGGGGATGGAGTGACTTCAACGTGCGGTTGTGATGGGGAAGTAGTAGCCAGCGTGTCACCGGATCCACGCCATACGATCAAAGTATCGGTACTGCAGACCAGCCCGACGCATCAATACCTGACTAATAAATATCAGCAGATGAAAGCGGGAGGTAATGGGACCTTTCCAGTTTTAGTAAAAGATATTACCGGTGGAGATATCTTTTCTGCAGATACGGCCTGGGTTGTAAAAAAGCCGGATTGGGTACGTGGTAAAGCAGCTAATAGCCGAGAGTGGGAAATTTGTGCAGTTGGTGAATTTGAATAGGAGGTAGTGTAAATGTATAATGCAATGTTAGATAAAACAGAGGTTACGATAGGTAAGAATCATTTCTATATTTCACCGTTCCCGGCGTTTGTAAGTGTCAGAGTATCTGCATCTATAACAAAGACATTAGCGCCTATTCTGGGTGGTATTGTGGCTCTATTGGGGGGAGACGAAAAGTCACCAGACAAAGATGCAGATAATTCTGTTCTGGATATGGATATTACGGATGCAATGCCGGCATTTGCAAAAGCGATGGAAGGCATCAATCCCGATGAGTGGGAGAAGACCATGCGACTGCTTCTGGTTGATAAGGGTAATATAGCGGTCAAGAATGAGGAATATCCTGAGGGAGTTCTGCTATCTGAAGATGTCATGAATGCTATTTTTGCAAAGGATGTCTCAGGATTATTCAAGCTCGCCTTTGATGTGATCAAGCTTAATTTTGGGAGTTTTTTCGACAAGTTCAACGGCCTATCTGGACACCCAATGGTGCAAAAAGCAATGATGAAACTCTCGAACGATACGGAAAATTAGACCCTGATTATTTCACTAATTTGGAATTGCAGGCCTACACCCTCATAAAAGCCGGCATATGTAGTAAGACAGAACTAGAAGAAGCTTATACATTGGATGAGTTCCTGAAACTGTATGCACTGTATTCCATGGATCGAGATTGTGAACGAGCCATGGCCGCCGAGATTGAAGAGAGGAGGGATAGCGGTTGACAATTGGTGAGTATATATTTGGGGTTGGTTTTAAAACAAACAAAAGCTCTGAAGATAAGGCAAAAGCTGACATACAAGGGCTAAAGGATTTTGCCCAAAAAGCAATAGGTATCATTGCCGTTGGGGTATCAATTGTAAAAGTCGGTGCCTTAATGACAGAGTTTGGTGAAATAAACAACCAGGTAACAAAAATTAATGATGGCCTGCTATCCAATGTGGAAGCTGCGGACCTGATGAAAGAATCGGCAAATGACTGCTATATGTCTTATAGGGACATGGTGACAGCTGTTTCATCGGTCAGGGATGCGGCAAAGAAAATTTTCTCAGACAATCAACAGGCCACCACATTTGTAAATCTGACAACCAAGGCTTTCAAAACTGCCAAGGCCAGTGAATCGGAAATTACTGCTCTGCAGGATTCCATGAATAAATCATTTGAATCGGGCACCCTGCAGATGGATACTCTACAGAAGATGATTTCCACTGCTCCTGATTCTGTGAAGATTCTAACGGATTCATTCGGGGTATCCGAAGAAGCCCTGGAATCAATGTGTAAGAACGGTAAGATCTCAGCTAGGCAGCTTGCCGATGCTTTTTTAAATAGTGCAGATGATATCAATAGAAATTTTGAAGATGTGAGCCTAAATATTGCCGACGGCCTGAAGGTCATACGGAATGATTTTGGCTCTTTTTTATCTGAACTAAATGATTCAACCAAAGTTACGGATCGTGTTTCTAAATTAATGCTGGAGGGCTGGAAAACGGTCCGGAATGGGTTGAATGCAATCCGGCCAGTGTTAGAAAAGGTAATTGATGGTGCCCTGCGTGCAGGTAAAGTCATAGTCACAGGATTTACAAAAGCTGGTGAGTTTATTGGAAAAGTGGCAGACAAAGTGGGCGGGATGGAAAATCTATTCAAGCTCTTGGCTATAGCTGCCGTTGCCTTATTTGTGGCAATGAACTTCCAAAAAATCATTGATGGCATTAAGGGGATTTTAGGACTGTTCAAAATGGTGAACCCCCGACTAATGCTGATTATTGGGATTATAACCTTAATTGTATTGGCTATAGATGATTTTATTAACTTTATGCAAGGTAATGATAGCTTGCTTGGCTCAATATTTGACAGCATGGGAATCAATGCAGATGAGGTCAGGGACAAAATAAAGGCTGCCTGGGAGAATGTGAAATCATATCTTAAAAATACCTTGACATTTATTTTAAACATGGCAAAGGCAATCGGTGACAAGTTATCGGATTATTGGGAAGAAAACGGCACAGAAATTATGGCAACCCTATCCAGTATATGGAACAATATATTGACATTACTATCTGGGCTATGGGGGATTATTTCAACTTTGGCCATAGCTGTTTTTAATGGTTTAAAAGCCTTCTGGGACCAGTGGGGAGCCACAATCATGGGCACCTTTTCCATACTATGGAATACACTGATTTCATTAATTCAGCCGTTCTTAGATTTTCTTAATGGGCTCATTATGTTCCTTACAGGTGTATTCACAGGAGACTGGGGAAAAGCCTGGGAAGGTATAAAATTGATGGTCAAAGGTGCAGTTGATTTTGTAACAAACCTTATATCAGGTCTAAAAGATGCGATAAAACTTATTTTAGGCCAAATCATTGATAGTGCCGTGACTTGGGGAAAAGATTTCATCGATGGCCTGGTTAATGGTATTAAAAATGGTATTGGTAAGGTCAAAGATGCTGTCACTGAAGTAGCCAATACAATTAAGGGATTTCTGCATTTTTCGGTACCTGATGAAGGGCCGCTTACAGATTATGAAACGTGGATGCCTGATTTTACAGATGGTTTAGCAAAATCATTGTCGGCTAATAAAAGCAAAGTTGCCAATGCAGCTATAGGTATAGCTGATGCATTAAATATTAAGCCAACATACCACACAGCATTAAACGCTCAAGGAATAAACAAATCCGGCAATATGGTCAATCAGGATGTTAGGATTGAGAATACGTTCCAAGTGACTGAACGATCAATGGCAGGAAAGGCGTCCAATGTTATGAAAAATAGCACAAACGATATTTCAAGGCAGCTCGCCCAGGGGTTAGCATATGGGAGGTGATAAATAATCATGGGAAAAGCAAAGAGACCATGTAAGTTAGACGGAATAGCTTTTGATGCGCTCTTGAAGCAAGATGACAGTTGGGAAGCTGAAATACCGGACTATCCGGTAGAAAGCGGAAAATCGGTCAGTGATTCTGTGATTATCAAACCGTTTTACATATCAGCGGAGCTGTATTTGACGAATACTCCAATCACCTGGAAGGGCCGTTTGGGTGGACGAAACCGAGTAAGGCAGGTTGAAGAACGCCTGAAAACAGCATTCATAAGCAAAGAGCCATTGGTTTATTCTACTTCCGACAGAACATATACAAATATGTGCTTGGAATCTCTCAAGATCTCAAAATCGGAGGAGGAAGGCTATTCCAGGAAGATTGCAGTTACACTAAAACAGGTTACAGTCACAGAAACTAAAACGGGTACGATACCGGATAGCTACGTGAGAGGCGGCCAGACTGCCGCTTCTGCCGGTACTGCGTCAACATCACCGGCAAATAAATCGGCTGTCAATAATGGAAAAGCGGAGCAAGAAACGAGTAAAAAGAAAGCATCAATTTTGTATGGGGCTGCCAATTCCTCAGGCCTTCTAAGTAAAATCACAGGAGGGAAAAAATGACTTTCTATATTGATATTCCTGATAAAAATGATTCTTTGAGCCGTATTACTCTTTCTGGCCGAGAATATTTTATTAGATTTACTTATAATGTTCGACATAAATACTGGTGTTTTTCATTGTATAACACCAACCAAGAATTGATATTAGGAATGGTACGAATTGTTCCATTATCACCGCTTACCGAATATTACACATATCAAGAGCTGCCTGACGTAATATTTGGGTGCGAGGCTCAGGGCGAGATAGATCGGTATGCATTCATAAATAAGACCGCCAGGTTCTTCTACATACCTAAAGCTGATTTAGAAGGGTGGGATCCAGATGGCTAAAAATTGGGATAGACAATATCGTTTCGTGGCCGGCAAGCCAGGAGCGGCCGGCTTTGAAATCGGAGAATCGGTTGATGGAAGGGCTTTGAGGATAGTATTTGACTTGGAGAAAACCGACGTTGAATCCAGCAATACAGGAACTATTAAAATCTACAACCTGAATAATGAGCATGTGGCCATGATGAAGGAAAAGGATTGCATGATCACTCTTAAAGCCGGTTATGGTGCAAATATGCCGCTTATTTTTACTGGTAATATAACCACTGAGAACACTTCCGATGATAATCCGGATAGGGAAACTGAAATTCAGGTGGCTGATGGCCGTGTTGCCATACGTGACACATTCGTCTCTGTTACATATGCAGGAGAGACACTGTCCCAGAGCATTTACAATGATGTAATCGGGCAGATGGGAATTACATGTGTTTATTCACCCAAGGCACAAGAGCTGTTAAAGGCGTTCAAACTGCCAAATGGATTTGCCTATGTGGGAACTGCGGCAGACTGCCTCACACAGCTAGGGGCCATGTGTGGACTTAATTGGACAATTCAAAACGGTGTGTGCCAAGTCCTTTTTCCGGGTGACCCAATCACAACACAGTGTTTTATCCTTGATGAATATTCAGGGCTTGTTAATATTCCTAAAAGTATCACCATTAATGCTCAAACTACAACAAACGAAGGGGCTACTCAGGAACCGTTACATGGATATGAAATCAACTATCTTTTGAATGGTGCAATAGGAGTAAACGATATGATTCAGCTGGTCAGCAAGAAAATATCTGGCTTCTTTCGGATCAGGAATATAAAAATCAGCGGGGATAATTATGGCTCCACATGGATTTGTACTGCTCAAATAATAGAAATAAAGGAGGCCCCGTCTTAATGAATAGTGAGTTTACTCAGTCAATTAAGGATGTGGTCAATTCCGCAGTTGCAGGTATCCATACGGCATTGCCTGGAACGATCAGATCCTATGATGCTTCAAAGGGATTTTGTACGGTTAAGCCTTCAGGGAGTATAAAGACAACAACCGGTACAATGGAATATCCGGAGATAACTGGAGTTCCAATAGTATCCCCCAATTCATTGGCAACACCAATCAAGGCAGGAGATGCGGTGCTGATCATTATATGTGAAGGCTCTATTGCCGGATTTCTGTCAGGAATGACCGAGACAGCAGTATTGCACCATTCACTAACGAATGCAGTTTGCATCCCCAATTTAAGAAAGGTTGGTGTAAAAGCTCAGACACTGGCTAATGAAAAAAACTGTACTGTCATTGATGGTAACCTGTATGTAACTGGCAGCATTGAATCGGCAGGAGCCGTCAAGGCGCCGAATATATAAGGAGGCATGTTTATGAGAGCAACAGATTTTCTTCTTGGGAAAGATGGGGACCTGCAGCTAAGTGAAGGTATGGATGCCATACCAGCGGATTCCCTTCGCCAGAAAATCAATATTGCATTACGATGGTTTCTGGGGGAGTGGAAATTTGATGATACAAAGGGAATTGATTGGTTTGATACCGTGTTTGTTAAAAATCCGGATGAAGAGGAAATTGAGTCCATGATAACCAGCGTACTCATGAGCTTTCCTGAAATCGTAAATGTATCAACCGTTACAATCAATGTGGATAGTCAAAAGCGTACTGCAGTAATTACCTGGAAGGCACAGACTTCTCAGGAGATTATAGAAAGCGAGGTGAATTTATGGAATATGGAGTAACGGACAAAGGGTTTGTATTAAAACGATTTGACGAGTGCGTGGATCAGCTAAGAGAAAGAATTAAGGAATATACCGGGATCGATCTATCAACGAATGACCAGGCATATCTTAACCTTGCTTTCGTATACCCCATAGCAAATATTGTGGCTTCCCTCCATGAAGAAAACCAAGATGTATATTATTCCTTTTCGCCGTCATCAGCGGTGGGGATCA
>Ga0213826_1000639_pt1 | contig 16848 bp, 15 predicted proteins | sample MC6MC0899MG_FD_180668 | JGI IMG/M metagenome (GOLD analysis project Ga0213826, IMG submission 180668) | Enriched soil aggregate microbial communities from Iowa State University, Ames, United States - MC6-MC0899-MG | ecosystem: Environmental > Terrestrial > Soil > Unclassified | place: USA: Iowa...
AAGAGGTCTTAAAAAATTGTCCATGCAGGCGATGCTTACTTTTGCTGCCATGAATTTAAAGAAACTGGCTACTTGGACGTGGCAAGTAGCTTAAGAGAGCAACTATGCTCGAAGAGTATGTTGGATTTGGCAGTGATTTACCAAATATTGAAAATGAAAGAGAAAGAAAAATGACAAAAGTCATCGAGAGTGAACTTCTCGATGGCTTTTGTCTACAGTCTGAAGGAAGCATTTAAATGCTTCCTTTTTTGTATTATAGGATTATCAAATCTTTCGGGAACTTTGTTAGTACTTCTACACCATCTTTTGTTACAACAACATCATCCTCGATACGTACACCTGTTACATCTGATTTATAAATACCAGGCTCGATAGTAAAGACCATGCCCTCTTCCATCGTCATATCGTTTGTTCCTGTAACAGATGGAAATTCATGCACAGAGATGCCAAGTCCATGACCAAGACGATGTGTGAAATATTCTCCAAAACCTGCTTCTGTAATTGTATCGCGTGCAATTTTATCTAAGTCCATAGCACGAACACCAGGCTTCACAGCTGCAACTGCATTTTGGTTGGCTGCTAAAACCGCATGATAAATTTCTTTTTGTGCCTCACTTGGCTCACCAAAGGCAACTGTACGCGTAATATCAGAGCAATAGCCATCGTAAATGACACCAAGGTCAAATAGCACCATATCACCTTTTTCTATTTTGCGTGCACCTGGTTTACCATGAGGAGAGGCCGTTTTTGGTCCACTCAATACCATTGTTTCAAAGGACATTTTACAGCCTTTATCTTGAATAGCACTTTCAATGGCTGTTAAAATTTCCATCTCTGTTTTACCTTCAGCAATTTCCTTGCAACCGATTTCAATGGCATAATCAGCTAACTCCGCAGCCTTGCGTAATTTAGCTAATTCATTTTCATCTTTGATTACGCGCATCGCGTTAATTTTTTCGTCAAGACGCACAAAGTTTGCTTGTGGGAAGGATTGTTGTAGGGCTTCTAGGCGTTCCACAATTAGCTGTGCCTTTTCAATGGCAAACGTAGTCGGTTGCACTTCTCGTGATGTATTAGCTTGTGCAAGAACTTCCATCGAATTGTCGGTATCTTGGTGGCCGATAACCTCATAAGACCATCCTGCAGCTTTTGCATCTGGAATCTCCATTTGTGGACAAATTAGAAAAGGTTCAGCATCTTTAAAAATCATAACACCTAGTAATCTTTCATGTGGATTACTTTTAAAGCCTGAAACGTAAAAAACATTGTCAGGTGTAGTGACAAATGCTGCATCAATGTGATTTTGCTGCAAATAACTTTGGATTTCTTCAACCTTTGACATAAATATGTCCTCCTTTTATTACATGGGAAATTTTAATGAGGAACCTTCGACTTCCTAAAGAAAATGGCTGTTCCTTACTATCACTGAATAATTGTGATCTAACAGGGTATAAAACTGTTAAAGATGATACGATTATTCTCTTTACAAGCATATCAAAAAAAGGGAAAAAGCGCATGGGTAGCGAATTAAAATGATGGATTGTAATTTATAAATCGAGGAGGAAATTAAGATGGAAATAAGCTATCATGGACATTCCGTTGTCAAAGTTCAAACAAATGGGAAAACAATTTTAATTGATCCTTTTATTAATGGGAATGGTCAAACAGATTTAAATGTTGCTGAAGAAGCACCGGATATTATTTTATTAACACATGGACATAATGATCATGTTGGGGACACAGTGGAACTAGCGAAGAAAAAAGATGCGCTAGTCATTGCTCCAAACGAATTGGCCAATTGGATTTCTTGGCAAGGAGTAAAAACACATCCAATGCATATTGGAGGTGCTAAGGAATTTGATTTTGGGAAGGTAAAGTTTACACAAGCTTTCCATGGTTCTTCCTATGTCACAAATACTAATGAAATTATTTATATGGGTATGCCAGCTGGGATATTACTATTTGTAGAGGGATTAACGATTTATCATGCAGGCGATACGGCACTATTTAGTGATATGAAATTAATCGGTGAACGACATCCAATAGATATTGCATTTTTACCAATTGGTGATAATTTTACAATGGGTCCAGAAGACGCTGCCTGTGCAGTTTCGTTCTTAAAGCCGAAAATTGTCGTACCTATTCATTACAATACATTCCCACCTATTGAGCAAGATCCACAAGTTTTTGCTGATTTAGTGCAAAACTCAGAGGTTCAAATTTTGAAAGCTGGTGAGAAAGTAAACTGTTTCTAATCGTTGGTAATGCTGTACTATATGAATTGACACCACGCTGGTAGTTGAAATGATGGGGGTTTTTAAACAATTTCATCACTTTATATTAAATAATTTCATAAAAAATATGGTACACTAAGAGCAGAATTGAAGCTTAGGAAATAGGTGATATTTTGTCTACAAAACATGAGAAAATTTTACAATACATCGAATCACTACCTGTGGGCGATAAAATTTCAGTACGTCAAATTGCCAAGGAAATGCAAGTGAGTGAAGGAACTGCATATCGTGCTATAAAGGAAGCAGAAAATCGTCGCTTAGTAAGTTCAATTGAACGTGTTGGAACAATTCGTATTGAAAAGAAAAAGAAAGAAAATATTGAACGCTTAACTTTTGCAGAAATCGTAAATATCGTAGATGGTCAAGTTTTAGGTGGAAAATCAGGTCTACATAAAACGTTAACGAAATTTGTCATTGGGGCAATGCAATTAGAAGACATGATGCGTTATACAGATGCAGGTAGCTTATTGATTGTAGGAAATCGTTTTAAAGCCCATGAAAATGCACTTCGGGCAGGTGCTGCTGTTTTAATAACAGGTGGTTTTGATACAACGGATGATAATAAGCAACTTGCTGATTCATTAGATTTACCGATTATTTCAACAAGCTATGATACGTTTACAGTAGCAACGATGATTAACCGAGCAATCTATGACCAACTCATCAAAAAAGATATTTTATTTATTGAAGATATTTATGTTCCAATGACTGACACAGCAGCGTTAAAAAATGATGAAACAATCCATCATTTCCAAAAGTTGAATGAACGCACAACACATGGTGCATTTCCAGTTGTCACACATCAAAATAAACTTGTTGGAATGATTACTGTCAAAGACGTTATTGGTCGAGAAGAAAATGAGCTAATTGAAAAGGTTATGACGAAGAATCCGATTGCTGGTTCCATGAAAATGAGTGTCGCTTCTGCCGGGCACCGTATGATTTGGGAAGGGATTGATCTGTTGCCGATTGTAAATGATGATAACATTTTACAGGGTGTTATTAGTCGTCAGGACGTCCTTAAAGCGCTACAGTTAGCCCAAAGACAGCCACAACATGGTGAAACTATTGATGATTTAGTGAAAAATGAGATGAAGGTACTAGGTGATGAAGAGCTCATCGTGGAATTTAAAGTTACACCACAAATGACTAATCAATATGGGGCAATCTCTTATGGTGCTTTTACGACTCTACTAGCTGAAGTGGGATCATTTGCGTTAAAACGCCGAAAACGTGGGGATGCAGTGGCAGAGAACATGACCATTTATTTTATTAAGCCAGTGCAAATGGAAAGTACACTTACAGTCAAGCCACGGATTTTAGACATGAGTCGTAAGTTTGTGAAAATGGACTTTGAAGTGTATAATCAACAAATACTTGTCGGGAAAGCAATGATGATGTTCCAGCTTTTAGAACGTTAAGGATTGAAAAGGGATGGCCCAGAGCAATTGCTTGGTCATCCCTTTGTTACATATTATCGATTAATGCGGAATTCTTCCTCAACAAACTGACCATAGTGACGCGCTTTTTTCGTATTATCTATCAAGACAAGGATGCCTAGCACGACAAGAATTGCTACAATAATAAATGTATATAAGCTCGGGAATAAATAAGCTTGGTTGAATCCGAAAAACAGTAGGAAGGAACCGAAGCCGATATTCGCCTTACTTTTATACCAATTTTTAGCGATAGGTAATGAAGAACGAAACTGTTTTGTTTTAAAATAAAAATAAAAGACAAAAGATATAATTATCGCAAACACAAATATTAAATTGAGCATAGTAAACCTCCTAGCATAACTAGACATTATTGTAACGATTATTCTGGAAAAATGCTAACGGTTCTTACTATCATTTTGGAGGAATTTATTGTGAAAAGACAAATCATCGACACAATTGCTGCCTATGAAACAATCATTATTCATCGTCATGTACGACCAGATCCAGATGCCTATGGCTCACAACAAGGTTTAAAAGAGTTGATTTTAGCAAATTATCCGGAGAAAAAGGTTTTTGCTGTAGGGGAGCATGATGCTTCCTTAACATTTATGGCACAGCCTGATCAAGTTGCGGATGATGTTTATGACAATGCTTTAGTGATTGTGACAGACACTGCGAATACAGAACGTGTTGACGATCAACGCTATACAAATGGGACAATGACCATTAAAATTGATCATCATCCAAATGATGATGCATACGGCGATCTTCTATGGGTAGACACGACTGCTAGCTCTTGCAGTGAAATGATTTATGAACTGTATGAAGAGGGTAAGGAAGTGGCTAACTGGCAACTGTCAGATACTGCTGCACGATTATTATTTGCAGGAATTGTAGGGGATACAGGTAGATTCCAATTTCCAAGTACAACGACTAAAACATTTAGAGTTGCTGCAGATCTGATTACATATGATTTTGATCGAAATCAAATTTTTGATGGCATGTATGAAATGGAGCAAAAATTACTCAATTTACAAGGCTATATTTATCAGAATTTTAAAATGGATGAGTATGGAGCAGCTCATGTGAAGCTGACAAAAGATTTGTTAGCAGAATATGAGATTGTACCATCAGAGGCATCACTGCTAGTAGGTTGTTTAGGCAGTGTCAAAGGGATCTGTTCTTGGGTTGTGTTCATTGAAGAAGTAGATCAAATCCGTGTGCGTCTACGTTCGAAGGGCCCGGTTATCAATACATTAGCAAAGGAATTTAACGGAGGCGGACACCCGCTTGCTTCTGGAGCTACGGCTTATTCTTGGGAAGAAGCAGAGCGCGTTATCGCAAGATTACAAGAGATTTGTAAAGCGTATCATTAACAAAGAAAAGGAAGGGATTCATTTGACACATGTATACACGAAGATGCATACGAGCGCGGATTTATTGAAAAGCACAATTCGGCTTGAGCAATTGATTCCTTTTTTACAAGAACAAAAGACACAGGCCTGTGCAATCGTAAATACGAAATTGTACGGGCTTTTGCCTTTTTGTAAAGCGATGCAGCAAGCCAATATTCATGCTGTCATTGGGCTTTCTGTAAATGTGCAATGGCATGATAAAACGGTTCCTCTTGTGCTCTATGCGCAGTCTCAGGAGGGTTATCAACATTTATTGAAAATTAGTAGTGCGGTTTCTATTAGAGAAGACGAAGTGCTACCTTGGAAATGGCTAGAGGGTTATGCAGCAGGATGCTTGGCACTGCTGTCCTCAGATGATTTAACGGATTTAGATGATTGGCACGCATTAGTCGCTGCTTTAGCTCCTCTTTTTCAGCGTCATCTTTATATGGGAATCGCCAGACCTGGAGGGATCAGGGTAGCTAATGAGAAAGAACTTGTAGAGTGGTGTGAAGAGCATACGATTCCGCTTGTAGCCATTCAAAGCTGTTATTTTTTACGTCCAGAAGATCATTTTGCTTATGAAGTAGCAAGGGCTATAGATGCTGGAGAAAAGCTTGGAGACACGATGCTAACAGCTAATCTACAAAATTATTTTGCACCAACAACACAGGAGTGGCAAAGTTGGTTTGCTGATCGCCAAGAGTGGCTTGAGTCTTGTAGTGAAATGCTTGCTAGCTGTCACGCTGTAATACCAGAAATGTCTGTACAAATGCCTAAGTTTCCTGTACCAGTTGGTGAAACGGCTGAGAGATTGCTTGTTAATGAAGCATTTTCTGGATTAGAGGAACGCTTCAACGAGAGAGACATTCCGAATGGTTATCGAGAAAGATTACAATATGAGCTTGAAATTATATGTTCAATGGGCTTTGCCGATTATTTTTTAGTTGTGGCGGATTTTATGCGCTTTGCGAAAGAAAATCGTATTTTGACTGGACCAGGTCGTGGGTCATCTGCCGGGTCGCTGGTTGCCTATAGCCTAGCTATTACGCAAGTAGATCCTCTCGCATATGGTTTATTATTTGAACGATTTTTAAATCCTGAACGGATAACTTTACCTGATATAGATATTGATTTTGTCGATAGTAAACGACATCAAGTGATTCAGTACGTTGCACAGAAATATGGTAAGGCAAATGTTGCCCAAATCATTACATTTGGTACATTGTCTGCCAAAGCAGTTGCTAGAGATGTCGCGAGAGTTTTTGGATTTGGTGCTGAGACGTTAGAAAAAATTTCAAAAATGATTCCGAATAAACCAGGGATTACATTGCAAAAAGCATTGAAAGAATCATATGACTTACAGGGCTGGCTCTCAGAGGATGAACAACATCAGCGGTGGTTCGAAGTAGCGCTAAAATTAGAGGGTCTACCGAGAAATTCCTCCACCCATGCAGCAGGCGTTGTTATTGCACCTACTCCATTAGTAAATACAGTGCCTATTGAAGAGGGACATGAGGGTATATATTGCACACAATGGCCGATGGGTGATATAGAGGCAAGTGGTCTCGTTAAAATGGATTTTTTAGGTTTGCGTAATCTTACTATTTTAGAGCAAATACGTTGGTCCATTTATAAAGCGGGGGGACCATGGATTGATTTTGAACGAATTCCTATGCATGATGAAAAGACTTTTCAATTATTGCAAAGTGGCGATACATTAGGTATTTTCCAATTAGAATCAGAAGGAATGAAACAAGCGTTACGAGACATTCATCCCACACACTTTTTAGATATTGTGGCTGTGAACGCACTCTATCGTCCAGGTCCAATGGAATTTATACCTGTCTATGCTAGACGAAAAGCTGGAAAAGAACTGGTTGTCATGCCTCATCCCGTGTTGGAGCCTATTTTACAGGAGACATTTGGTGTTATTGTCTATCAAGAGCAAATTATCAAAATTGCCTCTGTTCTTGCAGGGTTTTCAATGGGACAGGCAGATTTACTACGCCGAGCAGTTAGTAAAAAAAATCGCCAAGTATTAGAGGAGCAACAGGCTACCTTTGTGCAAGGGGCGTTAAAGCAAGGCTACGATCAACATGTGGCGAAAGAAGTGTACGAATTAATTGTCCGCTTTGCTGATTACGGTTTCCCAAAAAGTCATGCAGTAGCCTATAGTATTATTTCTTATCAAATGGCGTATTTAAAGGCTCATTTCCCTCAAAGCTTTTACGCGGCATTGTTATCGAATGCAACGGGAAATATAGATAAAATTCAACAGCTTGTTCAAGAAGCCAAAAACAAGGGCATTCCGTTTTATCCACCTTCTTTAAGGGACAGTACAAAATATTTTACTGTAGAGCAGGAAGGAATACGTTATAGCTTATCAGGGATTAAAGGCGTTCCTCATACATTTATAGAGAAAATCAATGATTTGCGCCAAACGAACCTTGAGGCATTGCATAACCTTTTTGATTTAGCTGTAGCCTTAAGTGCACAGCATTTTAAACCGAAAGTAATGGAATCATTAATTTTTGCTGGAGCGCTTGATTATCTAGAAAAAGACCGTGCTGTCCTGATCATGACAATAGATGCTGCTTTGAAACACGCTGAGTTGCTACGGCCAACTGAGGGTATAGATTTGTCAGCGGCTATGACATATAGCTTTGGTAAGCCAAAATATATGCAGGTAGATGAAATGCCGCAAAAAGAAAAATTGATACATGAGAAAGAGAGTTTAGGATTTTACATTTCTGCCCATCCAGTAACACAAGAAAGAACTTACTGGGCTGATGTTAATAGTACGTGTCGTGAGTTAAAGCAGATGCGAGAAGGTGCGTTTGTGAAAATGATTGGTGTCATTGAAGAAGTGAAAAAAATTCGTACCAAAAAAGGTGAACAAATGGCTTTCGTTCAGCTACAGGATGAACATGGATCTGTTTCTATTACTTTATTTCCGCAAGTATTTCAACTTGTTCAAGATCTGTTACTAGAAGATGAAATCCTGTTTGTTGAAGGGGTTTTAGAAAGACGTTTTGGAAAGTCGCAGATAAAAGTAAAACATGCGCAAGCGACGAAAAAGATATAAAATGAAACAAGAATTTAGAAACTGCATTAAATTTCATGCAGTTTTTCCTTTACTTTTTGACAGTTTTTTTGTAAGCTAGAGTCAACATTAAAAAGTGGTCTGACCACTTTTTTGATAAGGGGAGTTAGTCGTATGGATAAAAAAACCGAACAAAAAAAAGTGTTTTTAGAAATCGTCCAACAATTACGTCAACTCATTAAAATGGAAAAAATTCAAGCAGGAGAAAAGCTACCCTCCGAACGAGTCTTATCTGAGCGTCTAGGTGTCGGGCGATCCTCTGTCAGAGAGGCATTGCGAAGTTTAGAATTGCTAGGGCTTATCGAAACGAGACATGGTGGTGGTACTTTTCTTGCTTCCACACATAAGCATCAGCTTGTAGAAATACTGTCGATGTTTATATTAGAAGATGAAAAATCGAAAAAGGATGTCGAATTCACGCGACAAATTCATGAAAAGGAAGCGATTCGCGTAATAAGTTGTAAAGAGATTCTTCGCACACTACCTGTGTGGGATAGTTTTTTTGTGAAACTAGAATTAGAAGGTATGATTAATTGTCGTGATATTTTGCGAGAACTTTTAATCACAACAGGGAATCGTTTATCACTAAAGATCTGGTTTCAATTGACAGCTTATGATGGCGACCGTTTAAATCGAAACTCAACAGAAGATGAAAAATTAATCATTCAAACAATGTTGAAATCGATGCAGCTAGGCTACGAAAAAGAAGCACTAATAGCTTATGAGCAGTGGATGAATACTGTACAAAGCACTTAGACAACAACAAAGGGGGAGTCGAACATGGCAATACGCAGCTTATTTAGTGGTAATCGAAAAAAGAAAGAGGATGGACAGGAAAAAGCATTTCCAGAGGGATTAATGACAAAATGTCCTGAATGCCGCCATATTCAATTAACGAAGGAATTAGAAAAAAATCATAAAGTCTGTACAAAATGTAGTCACCATTTCAAAATGACTGCACAAGAGCGTGTGGATTATTTCTTGGATGAAGGTTCGTTCGTTTCAATGGATGATCATTTACAAACAAGCAATCCACTTAACTTCCCAGCATATGTGGAGAAAATTTCTGCTGACCAAGAAAAAACAGGCTTGAATGAGGCTGTGCTAACGGGTGTCGGTACATTAGATGGAGAAGAAATTGTAGTCGCGATCATGGATTCTCACTTCCGTATGGGATCAATGGGCTCAGTTGTGGGCGAAAAAATTACGCGTGCAGTAGAGAAAGCAACTGAATTAGGTGTGCCGTTTATCATCTTTACAGCTAGTGGTGGTGCACGTATGCAAGAAGGTGTACTGTCTTTAATGCAAATGGCAAAAACTAGTGTAGCGTTAAAGCGTCATAGTGATCAAGGTTTATTGTTTATTTCCATTTTAACACATCCTACAACTGGCGGAGTTTCAGCAAGCTTTGCCTCTGTTGGTGATATAAATATTGCAGAGCCACAAGCATTAATTGGCTTTGCTGGTCGTCGTGTCATTGAAGAAACAGTAAGAGAAAAACTACCAAGTGATTTCCAAACAGCAGAATTTTTATTAGAGCATGGCCAGCTTGATGCCATCTTCCCTCGCAACGATTTACGTAAACAAGTTTCATTACTTGTAAAAATGCATACGAAAGGCGGCGTACAACATGTCTAAAAATTTAGCGTTTGAAGAACCAGTTATCCAATTACGAGAAAAAATTGATGAATTAAAAACCATTGCGACTGAAGCAGAAGTAGATATGTCAGGTGAAATCGAGAAGTTAGAAACACGTTTATCACAATTAGAACAATCGATTTATGCGAACATGAAGCCTTGGGATCGTGTGCAAGTAGCAAGACATCCTGAAAGACCTACCACTTTACAATATATTGAAGCGATATGTGAAAACTTTATTGAATTGCACGGGGATCGTACTTTTGGTGATGATGCTGCGATTCTTGGCGGAATTGGCATCTTTGAAGGGCAACCAGTAACAATTATTGGACACCAACGTGGTAAATCAACAAAAGAAAATATACGTCGTAATTTTGGTATGCCTCACCCTGAAGGTTATCGTAAAGCCTTACGTTTGATGAAACAGGCAGAAAAATTCAAACGACCAATAATCTGTTTTATTGATACAAAAGGAGCCTACCCGGGTAAAGCGGCTGAAGAACGAGGTCAAAGTGAAGCAATTGCTAGAAATCTTGTTGAAATGGCAGGCTTAACAGTACCGGTCATTAGTATTGTGATTGGAGAAGGGGGAAGTGGTGGTGCACTAGCGTTAGGTGTTGCGAACCGTGTCTTTATGCTAGAGAACTCAACCTACTCTGTTATTTCTCCAGAAGGAGCAGCGTCGATTTTATGGCGAGATGGTAGCCTTGCTAAACAGGCGGCTGAAGCAATGCGTATAACAGCTCCGGATCTAAAAGAGCTTGGTGTTATTGATGGTATCATTTCTGAGATTATTGGTGGTGCGCATCGCAATGTAGCAAAACAAGCACTTTATATTAAAGAATGCATCAGCGATACACTTCATGCATTAAATTCTCTAAATGGAGAACAATTAATTGAAGATCGCTATGAGAAGTTCAAAAAAATTGGACAATATACAGAAGTGTAAAACCGTTTGTAGAAGGCTATCTTTTGATAGCGTCAAAAATATGGAGATATGAATTTGCTCGTTAAGAGACAAAATTTGTATCTCAGCATATTAAAAAGCTATAAAAATTAAGGAAGATAGCTGCGCAATCCGAACGTCAGACTTCTTGAAAAAATGTTAGATTTAGGATGTTCTTGGATGGAAAGAGTGTGTGAAAGCGCATTCTTTTCATTTTTTATGTAAAAGTTATGTTTTTGTATCATCAGAACCCTTACATAGTTTGTTTTTTCATGTTAATGTGAATAATAATAGTAACTGCAGGAGGTTCGACAATGAAAAAAATTGCTGTATTAACTAGTGGTGGAGATGCGCCTGGAATGAACGCAGCTATTCGAGCAGTCGTTCGTAAGGCAGCATTCCATGGAATTGATGTTGTCGGAATTAAGCATGGATATGAAGGCTTAGTAAAAGGTTATTTGGAAGAGCTTGATTTAGGTTCAGTTGGTGGTATTATTCAGCGTGGTGGTACACATTTAAATTCTGCAAGATGTCCAGAATTTAAAGAAGATGCTGTTCAACAACAAGGCATTGAAAATTTACGAGCTGCGGGAATTGAAGGGCTTGTTGTTATTGGTGGTGATGGATCTTATCGAGGGGCTATGGATTTAGTGAAAAAAGGCTTCCCAGTTGTAGGTGTACCTGGGACAATCGATAATGATGTTCCGGGTACGGAATATACGATAGGCTTTGATACGGCACTTAATACGGTAGTAGAGTCCATCGATAAAATCCGAGATACAGCTACATCTCATGAAAATTCTTTCATTGTTGAGGTCATGGGGCGTGATGCAGGGGATATTGCTTTATGGGCAGGACTTGCTGCAGGTGCTGAAACAGTCTTAATTCCAGAAGAGGATTATGACTTAGATGATATTGTGGCACGCTTAGATCGTGGTGCAGCACGTGGAAAGAAGCATAGTATCATTATTGTTGCTGAAGGTGTTATGTCTGGAAATGAATTAGCAAAGCTGATAAAAGAAAAGACTGGCAAAGAAACACGAGTTTCTGTGTTAGGTCATATTCAGCGTGGTGGTTCACCAACTGCACGTGATCGTGTATTGGCGAGTCAATTTGGCGCACATGCAGTGGAGTTACTAATGGAAGGCAAGTCTGGCCGTGCAGTAGGTATTCGCAATCATCAAGTTATTGATTATGATATGCCTGAGGCTTTTGAAAAGAATCATGAAGCAGATGTAAGTCTATACACACTAATGAAAGAACTATCAATATAATTTGTTATAAACGGAGTGGGCAAAAATGAGAAAAACAAAAATCGTATGTACAATCGGACCTGCAAGTGAGTCACCAGAAACATTAGAAAAATTAATGGAAGCAGGTATGAATGTAGCCCGCTTGAATTTTTCACATGGTTCTCATGAAGAGCATGCGGGGCGTATTCATTTAATTCGTGAAGTTGCACAAAAGTTAAATAAACCAGTAGGGATTTTATTAGACACGAAAGGTCCTGAAATTCGTACGCATAACATGAAAAATGGTGAGCTTCATTTAACAGCTGGCCAAGTGATTGATATTTCAATGACTGAAGTGGAAGGTACTGAGACAAGCTTTTCTGTCACTTATGAGCAATTAGTAGAAGATGTTGAGCAAAACTCAATTATATTACTTGATGATGGCCTTATCCAATTACGTGTTTTAGCCACAGATATTGAAAAAGGTTTAATCCATACGATTGTTGAAAATGCTGGCGTATTGAAAAATAAAAAAGGTGTCAACGTACCAGGTGTTTCTGTACAGCTACCAGGTATTACAGAAAAGGATGCACAGGATATTTTATTTGGTATTGAGCAAGGCGTTGATTTTATTGCTGCTTCATTCGTTCGTCGAGCAAAAGATGTGCTTGAAATTCGTGAATTGCTTGAGCAAAATGGCGGTGGGCATATCCAAATCATCCCGAAAATTGAAAACCAAGAAGGTGTCGATAATATCGATGAAATTATCCTTGTGTCTGATGGATTAATGGTAGCACGTGGAGATCTTGGTGTAGAAATTCCTGCAGAAGAAGTACCACTTGTACAAAAAAAATTAATTTTAAAATGTAATCAAGTGGGGAAACCAGTTATTACTGCCACACAAATGTTGGATTCTATGCAACGTAACCCCCGTCCAACACGTGCAGAAGCAAGTGATGTAGCGAACGCCATTATCGATGGAACAGATGCCATCATGTTGTCAGGAGAAACGGCTGCGGGTCTTTATCCAGTAGAGTCCGTACAAACAATGAACAAAATTGCTCAACGTACTGAAAATTCTTTAGACTATAAATCAATTGTTTCTACACGTAGTCGTGAAAAAGAAGCCAATATGACAGAGGCTATTTCACAAGCGGTAGCTTATACATCCATCAATTTAGGTGTCAAAGCCGTATTAGCACCAACAGAAAGTGGTAATACAGCTAGAATGATTGCCAAATACCGACCTGGTGTACCGATTGTAGCTGTAACAGGTTCCGAAAATACGGCTCATACATTAACTTTAGTATGGGGTGTACACCCAATTGTTTGTCAACGTGTTACGACAACTGATGAGATTTTAGAATTAGCTGTGGATGAAAGCTTGAAGCATGGTTTCGTCACACATGGAGATGCGGTTGTGATTACAGCAGGTGTACCAGTAGGAGAAGCAGGTACAACAAACCTAATGAAAGTACACATTATTGGCGATTTACTAGCTCGTGGTCAAGGGATTGGAAAAGCATCCGTTGTAGGTAAAACGGTTATTGCTAAAAATGCGGCGGAAGCACTTGCTTATGATACAGAAGGATGCATCCTTGTAACAGTTGGTTCAGACCGTGAAATGATGCCAGCAATTGAAAATTGTATTGGTCTAATTACTGAAGAAGGTGGATTAACGAGTCATGCAGCAGTTGTTGGATTAAGCCTTGGTATTCCAGTAATTGTTGGCGTAAAAGAAGCAACAACATTAATACGCCATGGTCAAGAAATTACAATGGACGCTGAAACAGGTGTTATCTATAAAGGACATGCAAGCGTTCTTTAATAATTAACAAAAAGCTCTAGTGCGATTTGTTGTACTAGAGCTTTTTAATAAGGGTTGTACAAATTAAACTATTTTTAGTGCTATATGGAATGCCACTTTTTATATCTCCATCATCGATAGGTAAGAGATTTGGTATTATTTGATTGGAGACATTCATTTTTTTATGAAACTAAATGGGCTATAATAACGTATAAAAGGTATACCTTTTCAAGTAGAGAGGAGAAAAATATGCGAAAGATTTTTCTTGGTTTTATTGTCTACGCATTAGCCGAATTGGCGTTATTAATAGTCATTGGACAAAATATTGGTGTTTTAAGTACATTATTACTCATTATTGCCACTAGCGTAATTGGGATTTATGTAATGAAAAATAAAGGTATGAATTCTGTTCAAAATGTAAAAAATACATTAGCACGTGGAGAGGCACCAGGATCTGCCTTGGTTGATGCATTATTAACTTTTAGTGGTGGTTCGCTTTTAGCATTACCAGGATTTTTAACAGATCTTGTTGGTTTATTACTTCTCATGCCTTTTTCAAGAAAAATGTTCCAACCAGTTGTCTATTACTGGATGCGTAAAAAAATGAAAAAAGGTCAATTTATCATCGTTCAAAGATAGAGTTTTCTTTTAACTTGACCGCTAAAAATAAAAAGATTGGGCTAAGTAATATTCCATAAAAGCCAAACAATAGAATAGAGGCGGCGCTGATGAAAAATGTATGGAATGTTCGTAATTGAAGCGTATTGGACCAAAGCATTGAGTCAGCTAGCTGCCTTGTTAATTGTACAAATAAATACAACAATAAAATGGCTACACATAAAAATGTATTACCATTAAAATAAAAATAAATGCTCATCGGAACAAGAAATACACCAATGCCGAAAAATGGCAGGACATCTGCAAATGCTACAATAAAAGCTTTTATGATAGCTTGTTCAAACTGAAGGATCATAAAACCTCCACAAAGAATAAGCAAGGTAATCGTGAACAATTGAAATTCCACGAATAAAAAATAATGAAAAAGCTGCATGATTTTCGCGAAATGTGATTGCCATTCATGACGATATTTCTTTGGGACGTATTGAAAAAACCAGTAACGTGATTTACGTGTCTCTAGTAGAGCGAAATAATAAGCAACCAGAAAAATGAATACCTCAATAACATGTTTCATTAATAATTGGAAAAGATCTGCTGTATATATAATGATCGAATCAAAAATTGATAATGATTTCTCCTTTAAAACTTGTACAAACATGGATTCATATTCACTGAAAAGTGGGAAGTTTTGTAACGTATCTCGAATCTCCGGAAAGATTACAATAACACTATTGATGGATATGACGACAAGCAAAAAAATACAAGTTAAAATGAATACCTCCACAATAATTGCTGCTATCCAATTGGCGATCCTACAATATTTATGTAAAAAATTTATGATAGGATACGTCGAAAATGATAAAAAAATTGCAAGTGATACTGGTAACACAAACCATAGTATGACTAAATAAAAAATAAAAAGCAAAATACTTGTAGTTCTTTCGTATGAAAAATACTTAAAATTCCTCATTTTTACAAATTCACCTCAAATCATAATGTCAAAATATACAAAAAAACCTCTTTGGAACAAATATATAGTCGTTCGGACGTCTTTTTCTTTATTTGGAGGATTTTCATTCACAAAGCTGTCAAAAATGATTATAATAGCAATGTAAGCGATTTACTTAATGGTTCATATGAGCAAAAACCGTAAATGTAGCAAAAAAACACATTTACAACAAAAATATAAATATGAGGGAGCGATAATTTATGTCAGCAACTAAAGGTTTAGAAGGTATCGTAGCAGCGGAATCTAAAATCAGTTCAATTATCGATGACACACTTACATATGTTGGTTACAACATTGATGATTTAGCAGAGAACGCGTCATTCGAAGAGGTAATTTACTTGTTATGGCATACTCGTTTACCAAAAGAGGACGAGCTAGCTGAATTAAAACAACAATTGGCAGACAACATGTCAATTCCGCAAGCGATTGTCGACCAATTCAAAGCATACCCACTTTCAACTGTACATCCAATGGCTGCACTACGTACTGCAGTATCTCTACTTGGTGTATTCGATGAAGAAGCGGATGTTATGGATCCAGAAGCAAACTATCGTAAAGCAATTCGTCTTCAAGCTAAAATTGCTACAGTAGTAACAGCATTTGCGCGTGTTCGTAAAGGTTTAGAACCAGTTTCACCAAAACCTGAACTAGGATATGCTGCAAACTTCTTATACATGCTAAAAGGCGAAGAGCCAGCAGATATTGAAATTGAAGCATTCGACAAAGCATTAGTATTACATGCTGACCATGAGTTAAATGCATCTACATTTACAGCACGTGTATGTGTAGCTACATTATCAGATGTTTATTCTGGTGTAACTGCAGCAATCGGTGCATTAAAAGGGCCACTTCATGGTGGAGCAAACGAGCAAGTTATGAAGATGTTATCTGAAATCGGCTCACTTGAAAATGTTGAATCTTACATTCAAAATAAATTAGACAACAAAGAAAAAATCATGGGCTTTGGTCACCGCGTATATCGCAAAGGCGACCCTCGTGCACCACATTTACGTGTAATGTCTAAAAAATTAACTGAACTAACTGGTAAACCAGAGCTTTATGAAATGTCAGTTAAAATTCATGACATGATCGTAGAACAAAAGAAATTACCTGCTAACGTAGATTTCTTCTCTGCGTCAGTGTATGATTCTTTAGGTATTGATCATGACCTGTTCACACCAATTTTCGCAGTATCACGTACTTCAGGTTGGGTGGCACACATCCTTGAGCAATATGCAAATAACCGCCTAATCCGTCCACGTGCTGAGTATGTTGGACCAGGCATGCAAAAATATGTTCCAATCAGCGAGCGCTAATTTGGAAAATATGCTAGAATGTTTGGGACTGTGTTATCACTAACACAGT
>Ga0213826_1000644_pt1 | contig 16792 bp, 20 predicted proteins | sample MC6MC0899MG_FD_180668 | JGI IMG/M metagenome (GOLD analysis project Ga0213826, IMG submission 180668) | Enriched soil aggregate microbial communities from Iowa State University, Ames, United States - MC6-MC0899-MG | ecosystem: Environmental > Terrestrial > Soil > Unclassified | place: USA: Iowa...
ATTGGTCACAGCTTCTGATACGACTGTTTTAATCTCTGTCAACTCATCCATTGTTGGATCAAGCTGGGCAATAAAGGCTGCAACGGTTACACGGGCAAATGACTCATTTTGACTTAAAGCACTGAATTGAAGATTCATTTCATTCTTCATTCAGGCCACCCCCAATCTTTGCAATGCAAATTCCTCTGTCGGTTCCATTTTGATGATTTTAAATAAACCTGACATATCGAATAATCTTTGTATTGCAGGGGAAATTGCGCAAACGACCATTTCACCGTGCACCTGTTTTATTTGTTTGTATCTTCCTAAGATAACCCCTAATCCAGAGCTATCCATGAAGGAAAGGTGTTCCAGATTTAAAACAATATGACGTATATCGTTTTTTTCGATTACTGCTGTTGCTTGCTCGCGAAGTTCATCCGCTGTATGGTGATCTAATTCACCACTTAAGCGAATACATAAAACATCATGTTTTGTTTCCATATCAATGTTAAGACTCACTATCCCCGGCCTCCTTAAACTGGTATAGTGAGTCAATTCGCTTTCCAAACAGTAATATCCTTCTATACATACAAAACTAGTCGTAATTCGCTAAAATTAGTAACTTACTTTAATGTTTCGACAATCACAGATACTTGATGATTACTTACCAGCCTTTGTAAACATTCCGAATGCACGTTTATAAAGTGTCCACCATCCTGCTTCCTTTACTTCTTTTCCCGCTACTAATGGGCTTTCAAGAATAACTTTTCCGTCCTTAACGAGCTTAATTGTCCCTACCTGATCACCCTTCATAACGGGAGCATTTAGATTTTTTTGCAGGACAATCTTTTGTGTAACATCCTCTGTCTTTTCACCTTTTTTTGTCAATAAAGAAAGTGGTTCGCTTGTTACTGCCTCGACCGACTTTTCCTTCCCTTTACTAATTTTGGCTTGACCTATTGATTGATTACGCTTGTACATCGGATGTGTTTGATATTGGGCAAAGGCATAATTAAGCATTTTAGTTACTTGCGCATTTCTTTCCTTTGAAGTTGGAGAACCAAAAACGACAGCAATTACGCGCATGCCATCTTTTTGGGCTGTTGCCGTTAAGCAGTATTTCGCTTCTGCCGTAAAGCCTGTTTTGAGGCCATCAACTCCCGGGTAAAAACGGACTAATTTATTGGTATTGACAAGCCAGAATTTTTTGTCTGTATTTTCACGAAGGTATGCTTCATACATACCTGTAAATTTTGTAATGTCTTCATATTTTAGGAGCTCTTTTGCCATAACAGCCATATCTGCAGCTGAACTGTAATGTCCACTCACTGGTAATCCAGTTGTATTTTTAAAGAACGTATGCTTTAATCCCAGTTTTTTTGCCTTATCGTTCATCATATCAACAAAAGCTTCTTCTGAACCTGCGATTTTTTCAGCCATGGCAACAGATGCGTCATTTCCGGAACCAATCGCAATTCCTCTTAACATTTCCTTTGTTGTCATTTCTTCGCCTGGCTCCAGAAAAATTTGCGAACCGCCCATAGAGGCTGCATATTCGCTTGTTCGGATTTTTTCATCCCAGGTCAGCTTACCTTGATCTAACGCTTCCATAATTAAGAGCATCGTCATGATTTTGGTCATACTTGCAGGCGGCAGCTCTTCATTACCATTTTTTTCATAGAGAACTGTTCCTGTATCGCGTTCAATTAAAATAGCGGATTTTACATTGCTGACGATATCGGTATTATTCTTTTCTTCGGCAGCAAGAGCAGCTGGACTCCATAAACTTGTAAGTAAAAAAGATGTCACTATGAAAGAGACAAATCGTTTCATTCGCATAACCCTCCATTCTTTATAGCCTCCATTTTTTCCAAAAATAATTATCTTATACAATTATTTCCTATAGAATCCATAAAAAATAGGGTGTCAGGCACTATGTGAATTTTTCACATGGTGCCTGACACCCTTTTCCATTTTTTTACTCTGTTATTTCTTCATGGATAAGGATTGGTACTTCTACCTTGGAGGTTGATGTCTTGATATTTTGATAAAGTTTTTCTTTTACTTCTTCTACATTTTCAAAGTTACTGTATATTGTTACTAATGAGTCGCCTTTTTTCACTTCGTCTCCGATTTTCTTTCTTAATACAAGGCCTACAGCAAGGTCAATAACAGATTCTTTTGTTGCCCTACCGGCTCCTAACAGCATTGCTGCAGTTCCGACTTCATCCGCAACGATTTCTGCTACATAGCCGTCTTCCTTTGCTTCAAGCTCGAAAGTGTATTTTGCTTGCGGCATTTTAGAAGGGTCATCGACAATGGAAGCATCTCCGCCTTGTGAACTTAAAAATACCTTTAACTTTTCAAGTGCAGAACCATCTTTAATGACGTTTTCGAGCAAAGTACGTGCTTCTGATAAGGAGCCTGCCTTTTCAGCTAAGTAAACCATATGGCTTCCAAGTGTTAAACAAAGCTCTGTTAAATCCTCAGGGCCTTCACCTTTTAGGGTATCAATTGCTTCTTTCACTTCAAGTGCATTTCCGATAGCAAACCCTAACGGCTGGCTCATATCAGAAATGACAGCCATTGTTCTTCTGCCAACATTATTCCCAATTCTAACCATTGCTTTAGCTAATTCACGTGAGTCGTCTAATGTCTTCATAAAAGCGCCGGCACCTGTTTTAACATCCAAAACGATAGCATCTGCACCTGCAGCAATCTTTTTACTCATTATCGAGCTTGCAATTAGCGGAATGCTGTCGACGGTTGCCGTTACATCTCTTAGTGCATAAAGCTTTTTATCAGCAGGAGTTAAATTACCGCTTTGTCCAATTACTGCAATTTTATTTTTATTAACAAGATCAATAAACTCTTTATTTTCAATCTCAACGTGGAAGCCTTTAACAGCCTCTAATTTATCAATCGTTCCGCCCGTATGACCTAAACCGCGGCCGGACATTTTGGCAACCGGGACTCCAAGTGCAGCAACAAGAGGTCCAAGAACGAGTGTAGTGGTGTCCCCCACTCCACCCGTTGAATGTTTATCGACTTTAATCCCTTCGATTTGCGATAAATCAATTTGATCACCAGATTCAACCATGGCCATCGTTAAATCGGCTCTTTCCTTTTCGGTCATTCCCTTAAAATAAATAGCCATTGTTAAGGCACTTACTTGGTAATCTGGTATCGAGCCTTCAGTGTAACCATTAATAATAAATTTAATTTCTTCTGTTGAAAGTTCCAGCCCATCTCGTTTTTTCTCAATAAGGTCAACCATTCTCATTTTTATCACCACTTTGTTTAATTAATAGTCGATTTATTTTGCGATATTTTTTACGATTTCTTTTATATAAGAAAGGAAATCAGCTTTTACTTTTTCTGTCGTTTCGATTACCTCATCATGGGTTAACGGCTGATCAAGGATTCCTGCTGCCATATTAGAGATACAGGAAATCCCTAGAACCTTCATCCCACTGTGGCGGGCAACAATAACCTCAGGTACAGTGGACATACCAACCGCATCACCGCCCATTACACGGACCATTCTAATTTCAGCCGGTGTTTCATAAACAGGTCCAGGATTTCCGAAGTAGACACCTTCTTTAACATTGATGTTTAAACGGTTAGCAATTTCTTTTGCCATGGCCCGTAATTCTTTAGAATATGCCTCAGACATATCTGGAAAGCGAACACCGAGATTGGAATCATTTGGTCCTATTAACGGATTTGTACCCATATTATTTATATGATCATTAATGATCATTAAATCTCCGGCGGAGAAGCTTTCGTTTACACCGCCTGCTGCATTGGTGACGATTAACATTTCAACGCCTAGTGCTTTCATAACTCGAACTGGGAATGTCACTTTCTCCATGCTGTATCCTTCATAGAAATGAAACCGTCCTTGCATGGCGACAACTTCTACGCCATTTAGCAATCCAAAAACGAGTTGTCCGGCATGTCCTTCTACAGTAGAAACAGGAAAATCAGGGATTTCATGATACGGTATTTTTACCGGATTTGTAATTTCATCTGCCAGTACTCCTAAGCCAGAACCTAGTATTAAACCAATTCTTGGTGTATTTGGATATTTTCCTTTTAAAAAGCTGGCAGCATTTTGGATATTTTCAAAGTTCATGTTCATTCCCCTTCCCTATTTCAATTCGTTTAAAAAGCTTTTACCGTATTTTGGCATTTTTACCTTGAAGTTTTCAGCAACTGTTGCCCCGAGGTCAGCAAATGTTTCTCGTAAAGGAAGTTCCTTTCCTTCCGCCATACTTTTTGAGTAAACAAGCAATGGTACATATTCACGTGTATGGTCTGTACCTGGTGCAACAGGATCATTACCATGGTCAGCTGTTATCATTAATAAATCATCTTCATTCATTTTTGCAAACACTTCCGGCAGGCGGGCATCATATTCCTCAAGTGCCTTTCCATATCCTTCAGGATCGCGGCGATGACCATATAAAGCATCAAAATCCACCAAATTTACAAAACTGATGCCGGTGAAATCCATATCAAAGGTTTCAACAAGTTTATCCATGCCATCCATGTTAGAAACTGTTCTAAGTGATTTAGTGACGCCTTCACCATCATAAATATCAGAAATTTTTCCGATTGCAATCACATCAAAGCTCGCGTCTTTTAATTCACTCATAACCGTACGATCGAATGGTTTTAGGGCATAATCATGACGGTTTGGCGTCCGTTTAAAGTTTCCTGGTTCACCCAAGAAAGGACGAGCAATGACGCGGCCAACCATGTACTTTTCATCAAGAGTTAATTCCCGAGCAATTTTACAAATTTTATAAAGCTCTTCAAGCGGGACAATTTCTTCATGTGCAGCAATTTGAAGTACGGAATCAGCTGATGTATAAACAATCAGTGCCCCGGTTTTCATATGTTCTTCCCCTAGTTCAACGAGGATTTCTGTACCGCTTGCAGGCTTATTGCCGATCACTTTACGGCCAGTACGCTTTTCTAATTCAACAACAAGTTCGTCCGGAAAACCTTCCGGAAATACACGGAAAGGTGTTTGGATATTCAACCCCATAATTTCCCAATGACCAGTCATCGTGTCTTTCCCGTTAGAAGCTTCCATCATTTTTGTATAAAAAGCTAACGGCTTTTCCGCTTTCTCAATCCCTTTAATTTCACGAATATTACTTAAACCTAATTTCCCCATATTTGGCATATTAAGACCATTCATTCTTTCTGCAATATGGCCATAAGTATCTGCACCCTTGTCACCAAATTTCTCCGCATCAGGTGCTTCCCCAATACCGACTGAATCCATAACGATAATAAAAATACGTTTATATGTATTTGCAGCCATACGATTCTTCCTCCTTTTTAATGATAGAAACCGTTTGCAAATAGTAAGTAACACTGATATGTTTCCCTCTTTATTTAAAGATTATGAAACCATTAGTATTCCATTCGTCAGAAGTCTGACATCTCTATTTTACTAAATGTATGGAAAATTACAAGAAAAAAACTGCCAAAATTTTATGGCAGCTTTATGACAGTTTTTTGAACCTATCATTCTATCAAGCTCGCGGGTGAAATTTATTATATACATCCTTTAGTCTTGTTTTTGAAACGTTGGTATATATTTGTGTAGTTGATATATCTGCATGCCCTAACATCTCTTGGACCGCCCTTAAGTCTGCACCATTTTCCAACAAATGGGTGGCGAAAGAATGTCTTAGTGTATGGGGGGTAAGCTCTTTTTCTATACCAGCTTCTTTTGCTAATTTTTTTAATATTTTCCAAAACCCTTGTCTTGTTAACCGATGACCTTGATGATTTAAAAACAAGGCATCATCACGGTGCTTTTCTGTAACAAAATGGTGTCTGCCATGATCTAAATAATGCTTAATCGCTTCGGATGCAGTCCTCCCGATGGGAATAATTCGCTCTTTATTTCCATTTCCCATACAACGAACGAATCCCATCGTTAGATGAATATTTTCAATATCAAGTCCAATTAGCTCACTGACACGGATACCCGTAGCGTAGAGGAGCTCCAGCATCGCCTTGTCCCTTATACCGAAGTGGTCATGAAGGTTTGGTGCACCTAACAGGACCTCAACTTCCTGTAAACTTAATACCTTAGGAAGAGCTCTTTCCAGCTTCGGTGATTCAATAAGAACTGATGGGTCTTGGTCTGCAGCCTTTTCCCTTAATAAAAATTGATGAAAGGCCCTTACGGAGGCAATATGTCTGGCCAATGTTTTTCCTGATTTCCCTTGATCCTTTAAAAAGCTTAAAAAATGGACGATATAGACACGCTGAACATCATTTAAAGATTGAATGGATTCTACTGTTTTTAAATAATGAAGATAGCTTTTTAAATCACGTTCATACGAAACAATAGTATTCTTAGCCAGCCCTTTCTCAACTATTAAGTAATGCATAAAATCTTTTAATTGATCTTCCATCACTTTTACTCCCCATTTAAATAAAACAACATCAGCCGATCAAACAAGGAAGAAGAACTTTCTTCATTCACTGCGTTCGAAACCTTAAGCGCAGCTCCTTCCGGTTCATCATAGCGATGATAATTTTGGTATTCTTCAGATACCCACATGATACCATAATAAAAGAGAATCGTGCACCCTGTGAATAGGACAAAAACCTTTACGGTTTGCAACGCTACTTTAATAAAAGAAATCATCTTTCTTCCCCCATTTTACGATTATCTAGTAAAAGGTATGCCATAATGTACAAGTTTTATACCTAGTAATCGGTCATTGAAGGAAATATTACTATTATTTATCATTGGATAGAAATGAAAAAAGCCCTTTCGGTGAAAAAGGACCTTATGATTTTTATTCAGCTTTTTCTTCTTCTTTTCCTTTATCTTGGCAGCGGTAACAGATTCCATGAAATGTAAGACGATGGTCTTTTATTTTAAAATTCCATCTGCGCTCGACCACTTCTTCCACATCTTCAAGTAAATCTTCCTGAATTTCATCAACGGCACCACATTCAATACAAACAAGATGATGGTGAAAATGGGCTGCACCTTCTTGGCGAAGATCATAACGGGAAACACCATCACCAAAATTAATTTTATCGACGATTTTTAATTCCGTTAATAATTCTAACGTGCGATAAACAGTTGCTAATCCAATCTCAGGCGATTTTTCTTTTACGAGGAGGTACACATCTTCTGCACTTAAATGATCCTCTTCATTTTCCAGCAAAACGCGAACTGTTGCTTCACGCTGAGGTGTTAATTTATAGCTTGCTGAATGCAACTGTTTCTTAATTCTCTCAATTCTAGTTTCCATCCTGAAGGCCCTCCCTCGCCACTGTTAATTCTCATTATAACAGATGACAAATGAGATTCAAAATAAAATTATTATAAACAAGAAATTATATTCTATATCATTTAATAGTTATTTTAAACTAGTAGAGCTAATAATAGTTTTCATCAACCATGGTGATAAATAGGCCTCCACCCCTGATGCTGCAGAAATAAAAATTACTGCTGCTAGTAAGGCAAAAATATATCTTTTGAAAAAAGGCATAATTGGTTGTGCATATTTTTTCATAAATTGCCTTTTTATCATTCTCAGTGAGAAGATTACTGATAATGCCGCCATCAAAATAAACACAGGAATAATAATCAAGTTTTGCGGCAGAATCGAAGCAAAAGCTAACATAAAGCCTTTCCAGCCCATTTGGCTGACAAGAAAGCCAACCGTAAATCCGACAACCATTCCCTTAATAAATAAAAGAATGAGAATGACAGGCAGGCCGATAATTGATATTCCTAAGATCCACATGAGGCCAATAAACTTACTATTGTGGAAAAAGCTTTGCAAAAATAAATCGTTGTCTTCTGCCACTTTGCCGTCAGAGACTTGGCCAAAAAATTGTGATAAATAGTAGAATAAATCTTCCTTCTGTGTAATGCTCATGCTATTAACCACTATCGCCCCAAAGATTACCCCCATTAAAAATAAAACGACAATAAATAAAAAAATTGAGGAATGCTCACGGAAATAACTAGCGGCATCTGACTGGTACAATCGTTTTTTCATTTGCTTTTTCCTCCTATTATTCTCAGTTCATTTATTACATTCTATGCCAGTCTAGTTTTTCTATGACCAAATTTTAATAGATTTCAGATAAAGAAATTAAAAGAGCTTTACAAAAAATGATTCACAAAATAAAATACCCGGCAGCCAGGGCTATCGGGTAAGATTTATAAGTTATTGATCAGCGATTTTTCCGTATTTTCCGCCCCCGCCTGCTGCAAGGTTGACTTTGCCTTCTCTCGCTTTCATGATTAGGTCAGCAATTTTCTCGGGAATGACCTCATTTAATGCCTCAAATGGCACTTCATGGAGAATTGCCATTTCACTTCCAAAATGATTAACAAGCTTCTCTAGCAATTTTGGCCCTAAGCCGGGGATAAACTCAAGGGGCACTTGATGGACATAGGGCGGTCTTCCCTCCGGACTTGACTCCGCCGACTTCAGTTCAAGTATTCGGTCGGCTACCCCTTTAATGATTTTTTTATGCCCGCAAAGAGTACATATTTGATCGTCATCAGTTGCTGGATTTAAACATTCCGCACAAACCGTTTTGTGATATTTACCAAGGAGAGGATCGAGTCCATAATTGGCAATAATTTTTCGCCCATCTTCTCCTTTTAATGCTTTGTGCAATTCCAGAAACGTCGCTTCCTTCATTGCTATTACTTGATATTCACGGGCAATTTTTGCCAGCGAGTGTGCATCCGAATTGGTTACAAACGTATATTTGTGTAACTCGCCTAATTGATCCGCCATGCTTGTATCAGAGCTTAATCCAAGTTCAATCCCATCAATCAATTCCGGATCTAACACCTCCGTTAGGGATTTATTAACCCCTTTGCCATATAAACTTTTAAACGGCGTGAACACATGGGCTGGGATGAAGATACCCCCTAATTCTTTTACCTTCTTTTGCAAAACAAGGCCCGTAACGTAGATCCTTTGTGAACTCAATTGAATGTTCTTCAAATGACCCGACAACCATGTGGAAAACTCCCGCATCACGGAAAGATTCGGAAAGTAACAAAGCAAGTGGATTGGGCCATTGCATTGTTCATCGTAAATCTCCAATTCCGAACCAGGGATAACGGTCAAATCACCAAATACCAAGCCGCCGTCTGGATGTTCAACGATCTCGCCGCTTTCGATCAGGCTTTCCATTTCGAGAATCACTTCAGGTGAATGGCTGTCAATGATCCCAACCATATTGAGCCCTTTTTCATGCCGGGCATGTTCAATGATATTCGTAAACGTTAGTGACTTGGCCCCGGTGATTTTAACGGGCTTGCCTGTCCAAGTTCGTCCGATATGAATATGTAAGTCTACATAGTAGCGATTCATTTATTTTTCAACGCCTCTTGTAATTGTAAGTATTGAACAGCAAAAATAGTTTTTGCGTCATAAATCTTTTGATCTTTTACATATTGTTTGACCTCTTCAAGTGTTAATTCCTCAAGATTGACAAACTCGTCTTCGTCAAGGCAAGCAGCATTTTCTTTTTTCATCAATCCTTTTGCTAAAAATACATGGATGATTTCATCGGCAAATCCAGGGGAGGTGTAAAAGGATGTGAGCAATTCAAGGTGTTCACATTCATAGCCTGTTTCTTCCTCTAGTTCTCTGCGTGCACAAACAGCTGGCTCTTCCCCTTTTTCCAGCTTACCCGCAGGGATCTCAACAATCGTTCTTTCCAGTGCTTTGCGGTATTGTTCGACCATTACCACTTTGTCGTCCTGGGTAATGGCCAAAATAGCAACAGCCCCTGGATGTTTTATAATTTCTCGTTTCGCTTGTTTACCGTTTGGCAGCTCAACATCCTGTAAATGAAGACTGATTACTTTTCCTGAAAAAATTTCTTCGCTTTGGAGCGTTTTTTCCTCAAGGTTGGTCATAACTATCTCTCCTGTTCTTTCCAATTATATTTCGTCATACATTTTACCATACTTTAATTGGAGGGATATGGGATGAAGGTAGTAGTTCATGAAAAGGGCATCATCCTTGTGGGTAAAGGATGGGAAATACTGCAAAAACTGAAGGAGTATAACAAGGAATACGTTTCTGTTTCTGATTGGGTTCAAAATGTGATACAAAAATAAGACGTACTGTTTGAAAGTCTGCCCCTAACTTTATTAAAATTGTAGAAAAAGGACGGGGTGATTTTTTGAGAAAGAGAAGACTGGGAAATTCCGATTTATATGTGACCGAGTTAGGGCTTGGCTGTATGTCTGTTGGTACAGAAGAGAAGGCTGCTCGACGAATCATTGAAGCAGCTCTTGAAGAGGGCATCAATTATTTTGATACGGCCGATTTATATGATTTTGGTGAAAATGAAAAGATTGTTGGGCAGGCGTTAAAAGATGTCCGGGAACAGGTCATTATTGCGACGAAGGTCGGGAATCGCTGGAACAATGATCATGCCGGCTGGTCATGGGATCCTTCCAAGGCGTATATAAAGGAAGCAGTGAAAAATAGCTTAAAACGGCTTAGGACTGATTATATCGACCTTTATCAATTACATGGCGGAACGATCGAAGACCCGATTGATGAAACTATTGAAGCGTTTGAAGAATTGAAAGCAGAAGGTTTTATTCGCTATTATGGTATTTCGTCGATTCGACCGAATGTGATTAGGGAATATGTTGAGAAGTCTAGCATCGTGTCTGTGATGATGCAATATAGCATATTAGACCGTCGACCTGAGGAGGAAGTATTACCACTCCTTCATGAACATGGCATTAGTGTTGTTACCCGTGGTCCGCTGGCCAAGGGTCTTTTAAGCGATAAGCTGTTAGAAAAGGCTACTGAAAAGGGCTATCTAGATTACAATTATGAGGAACTGCGTACGGTTTTACCTTTATTAAAAGAAAATATAGCTGCATCCCGTTCGTTTACGGAGGTGGCTCTTCGTTATAATCTGGCAAACTCTGCGGTGGGATCCGTTGTTGCCGGTGCCAGCAGCCCGGAACAGATAAAGAGTAATGCCAAGGCAGTCAGAAGCCTGCCGCTGTCTGAGAAAGAAATTGCTGTAATTAAAGAATTAACGAAGGCAAATGCTTATCAAGAACACCGTTAAAAAAGGGGAGCTCACCGCTCTCCTTTTTATTTGAATTCTTTCCAATTCATCCCGCTCTCGTTAAAAAGTTCTTCAAATGATTTGTTTTTTTCCTTTTGCCTGCGTTCTTCCCGCTTTCGTTCTTCTTCCGCTGCATTTCTCTTCTCCTCCTCAGCCTTTAGCTGATTCTGTTGCTCTTTTAATTGTTTCATTAAGCTTGGGTCAATTAAATCTTTAAGCGTTACCGCTGTGTCTTCCTTTTTTGGTTTAGATTGATTATTTTGTCTCTTTTGTTTTTTCATTCTAAACTCCTCCATTATCAAAATCACATTACTATTATACCATTTTACTTAATCGTCCTTAATTTAAAAAAGGCAGACTGTCCTCTAACAGTCTGCCTTCACTATTAAAAAGCTTCTAATTTAACGTTCTCATCCACATGCAATGCCGCTTCTGTTGAATTTATGACGTCCTCAACTGTATATCCACTGGCCACTTCTACAAGTCGTAATCCGGAATCAGTTACATCCATGACTGCGCGTTCGGTGATAATTCGATTGACTACCCGTATTCCTGTTAACGGCAGGGTGCATTGTTTTAAAATTTTTGATTCGCCTTTTTTATTCACATGCTCCATTATGACGATAATCTTCTGGGCTCCATGGACAAGATCCATCGCACCACCCATTCCTTTAATCATCTTTCCCGGGATCATCCAGTTTGCCAGGTCACCGGTTTCGGATACTTCCATGCCTCCGAGAATCGCCAAATTGACGTGTCCGCCGCGAATCATTGCAAACGATTCTGCACTGTCAAAATAGGCTGCACCGTAAATCGCTGTGACGGTCTCTTTGCCGGCGTTGATTAAATCAGGATCAACCTCATCCTCATGAGGATACGGACCGATCCCGAGAAGTCCATTTTCCGATTGCAGGACAACCTGCTTATTTTCAGTTATATAGTTGGCAACAAGGGTCGGCATACCGATGCCTAGGTTTACATAAAAGCCGTTCTCTATTTCTTTTTCTGCTCGAATTGCAATTCTTTCTCTGACAGAGGCCTTATCATTTGCCATTGATTTTTCTCCCTTCCCCCACTCTATTTTTTTACCGTTAATCTCTCAATTCGTTTTTCCTGTTTTCCTTCGATAATCGCCTGAACATAGATGCTTGGAGTATGAATAAAATTTGCATCCAGTTCGCCGATTTCATAAAGTGTTTCCACTTCAGCAATCGTCACGTTTCCAGCTGCAGCAATCATCGGATTGAAATTTCTCGCTGTTTTGTGATAAACGAGATTTCCCATTTTGTCGCCTTTCCATGCCCTAACCAAACTAAAGTCGGCCGTGAGGGCTTCTTCCAAAAGGTATTCTCTCCCGTTAAACACCTTCGTTTCTTTCCCTTCAGCAATCGGTGTTCCTACTCCCGCCGGTGTATAAAATGCCGGGATTCCAGCCCCTCCAGCCCTGATTTTTTCAGCTAAGGTTCCTTGAGGTGTCAATTCTACTTCAAGTTCTCCTGTTAAAACCTGTCTCTCAAACTCTTTATTCTCACCTACATAGGAGCCAATCATTTTTTTAATTTGTTTATTGTTTAATAGGAGTCCAAGACCCCACTCATCAATTCCGCAGTTATTAGAAATGACCGTTAATTCCTTCACGCCTTTTTCTGCTAATGCTAAAATCAGGTTTTCCGGGATACCGCACAAACCAAAGCCACCAACCATTAATGTAGCTCCATCTTGAATATCGGCCACCGCATCCTGAAAGGATGTACAAATTTTCTTCATTTTTGCTCTCTCCCCCTCAAAATTAAGGAATTACACTAACTCAACAATCGTCGCGACCCCTTGACCACCGCCAATACAAAGTGTGGCCAAACCAACACCCGCATTCCTTCGTTTCATTTCGTGAATTAAGGTTACTAGAATTCTTGCACCGCTAGCCCCAATTGGATGTCCGAGTGCAATGGCCCCGCCATTTACGTTAAGAATTTCTTTACTAAAATGAAGCTCACGGTCAACAGCTAAAGATTGCGCCGCAAATGCTTCGTTTGCTTCGATCAATTTCAAATCCTCCATAGATAGTGAAGCCTTTTCAAGTGCCTTTCTCACCGCCGGCACCGGCCCGATTCCCATGATACTTGGATCTACACCCGCACTTGCATTTGCTTTGATGGTTACTAAAGGCTCCAGTCCTAGTTCATCCGCTTTTTTCTTACTCATCACCACGACCGCAGCTGCCCCATCATTGATTCCAGAGGCATTACCTGCTGTCACACTGCCATCCTTTTTAAATGCCGGACGTAATCCGGCTAATTTTTCCGCCGTTGTTCCTTTTTTCGGATATTCATCAGTATCAAAAATGATTGGCTCGCCTTTACGCTGAGGAATCACAACCGGAACGATTTCATCTTTAAATTTGCCTTCCTCAATTGCTTTGACTGCTTTATCCTGACTCCACGATGAAAATTCGTCCTGTTCTTCTCTCGTTATTGAATATTTACTCGCTAAATTCTCAGCCGTAACCCCCATATGATAATCATTGAAAACGCATGTTAGTCCGTCTGAAGTTAACGTGTCGATCAATTTTTGGTCGCCCATTTTAAAGCCGTCACGGGCATTTTTTAACAGATATGGTGCCTGACTCATATTTTCCATTCCGCCAGCCACGACGATTTCGGCATCTCCGGCTAAAATAGCCTGTGTGGCAAGATGCACAGCCTTTAACCCTGAACCACAAACCTTATTAATCGTCATTGCGGAAACGCTTTCAGAAATCCCCGCTTTAAAAGCCGCCTGCCTTGCCGGGTTTTGCCCCAGCCCTGCTTGAAGCACATTCCCCATAATCACTTCATTGACTTGTTCCGGTTTTACCCCTGCCTGCTCAAGGGCTCCTTTGATGACTGTTCCGCCTAACTCAGGTGCAGATACATTTTTTAAAGTACCATTAAAATTTCCAAGTGCAGTCCGAACGGCACTAACAATGACTACTTCTGTCTGGCTCATTACATTTTCTCCCCTTCAACCGTTTTCACTTTTATTACTTCTAGGAAAAACACAGAAAATCCTCTTATTTTGTCAAAATTTCTATAATTCTTGATTTTTTAAAAATAATACCACTACAATGAAAGTATGAACATTTGAGGGGGATCATGATGTTTTATTTACCTAAAAAAGTTACGATTATTGAGGTAGGCCCGCGTGATGGGCTGCAAAATGAGAAGTTATTCGTACCGACTGAGATAAAAAAACAATTTATCGCTGGTTTAAGAAATGCCGGACTTCAAGAAATGGAGCTGACTTCGTTCGTGTCACCGAAATGGGTGCCGCAGATGGGAGATGCTGCGGAAATTGTGGCTGACTGCCTTAATGGGGAGGCAAGAGACATTGTCTTAGCTCCGAACCGTAAAGGGATTGATCGGGTCTACCCCACTAATTGTAAAGCAGTTGCCGTGTTTGTCGGTGTCAGTAACAGCTTTAATCTTAAAAATATTAACAAGACAACACAGGACAGTATGGCTGAACTGAAGCCGATCATCCATGAACTAAAAGAAAAAAATTATTTTGTCCGCGCCTGTATTTCGACGGCATTTTATTGCCCATACGAGGGGAAAATTAATGAACTTGATACATTAACACTTTGCCGCGAATTTGTTGAAGCAGGGGTCGATGAATTAAGCGTGGCTGATACCATTGGGATGGCGGCACCGAACGAAGCCTATTCATTGTTTTCCAAAATTAAAAAGGAGTTCAGTGGAACGCTTATTACAGCCCATTTTCATGATACCCGTAAGCTTGCCTTTGCGAATATATTAGCTTCCCTTCAAGCAGGAGTCGACCGATTTGATACGTCTGCCGGGGGACTGGGAGGCTGTCCATTCGCACCTGGTGCCAGTGGAAATGCTGCTACAGAGGATGTTGTTTACATGCTTGAGCGAATGGGAATTGTCACTGGCGTGGATCTTAATAAGCTGGTAGAGGCTATTGAAGTGGTTCGCCCCCATCTTTCACGGGAGATTGAAACCGGCTATTATCGGCTTCATGCCCAAACTGTTTAGATTAAGTTTTTTCATGAATAATCAGTCTTCTAGTAATCCATCTTATTAAGTGAGACTAGGATGAAGGGAGACTATGAAGATGAGCCAAAAGCGGGATAAAGGGAACAGTCAAAGCGGGAAAAATTATGCAGATACTGCAGGCGGAGGCAAGCGGATGATTGCCGCAGAAGAACTTGAAAAGGCACTGCATCCAACGAAACGACAAAACGCAGAACAATAATGACTAATCAAAGCCGCTCATTGGTATCCGCGGCTTTTTTCATGCTAAAATGGGAATTGTTAATTTATGGACGATGTTCATATGATATCTAAAATTACTTCAGGAGGTGCCCGTTTTTGAAAAAGGCATTTCGAGTTCTGTTTGTTTTGTTATTTTTCTGGCTATCGCTTGCTTTGTACTTTACAAACCGTTTGATGTATATGAAAAAAAAGGATGAGGATTTAATTTTACAGCGGGAAAAGGAAGCTGGCAGGTATAATCCTGATGAATTTGAATCATTACCAAAGCGGGATGTTGATATCCCTTCCCCATTTGGTTATATGATCAAAGCGGTTCTCGTAGAGCCGCATGAGACTAATCGCTATATCATCATTTCACATGGTGTAACGGAAACGAAAATTAATTCGATTAAATATGCGAACCTTTTCTTAGAGCGTGGTTTTAATGCCTTAATTTATGACCATCGCCGCCACGGGGAATCCGGAGGAAAGACGACTAGCTTCGGTCACTATGAAAAATTCGATTTAAAAACGGTTGTTGACTGGCTCAAAAAAGAGAAAGGCCCTGAACTGGAACTGGGGATTCACGGTGAATCGATGGGGGCTGCTACGATGCTTTTATATGCCGGACTGCTTGAGGACGGGGCAGATTTTTATATTGCCGATTGCCCATTCTCTGATTTTAAAGAACAGCTTGCCTATCTCATCAAAAAAGATTTTAAGCTTATCCCAGAGCTTTTACTTCCGGTAGGGGATGCCCTTTTACGTCTGCGGGATAAATATTCGATTCGAAATGTCTCACCGATTTCTGTGATTGAAAATATCAAACATCCCGTCCTATTTATCCATAGCCGAAAAGATGATTTTATTTTGCCTTCGATGTCGAAGGATTTATTTGAGCACAAAAAGGGGCCAAAAATGCTCTATATTGCAGAAAATGGGCGGCATGCTCAGTCATTTAACGAAAACCGCGCCGATTATGAACGGGTCATTGATGAATTTTTACAGAAATACGTTGATCCTGCTTTGCCTAGTTAAAAAACAGACTGTCCATTGGGATCAGTCTGTTTTTTCTTTAATTATAAGGCTCATATGACTATTTAACATTTGCTGTGGACTTTTTAATTGAAAGCAATTGCTGCTTTGCGAAAAATCTATTTTCATTTGCTCATCAAAGAAAACGATTTTTGATTTTTCTACATAAACAGTTCTGTCATTTGTTTCTATGGCGATATCAGTATCATCCAACTCTGGAACAAACCACAAGGCTACTACCCCATTTACGGCGCATCCGCAGCCATCAGTATCGTATTTTAGTTTTAAATAACCTTCTCGGCCATCGGTTCTCGTATTAATTTTCTCTGCTGCCGCTTCTGTAATGATTATTTCCACGTTTATAGCCCCCTTCATTCGGCATATGATGATTG
>Ga0213826_1000648_pt1 | contig 16736 bp, 14 predicted proteins | sample MC6MC0899MG_FD_180668 | JGI IMG/M metagenome (GOLD analysis project Ga0213826, IMG submission 180668) | Enriched soil aggregate microbial communities from Iowa State University, Ames, United States - MC6-MC0899-MG | ecosystem: Environmental > Terrestrial > Soil > Unclassified | place: USA: Iowa...
AGTACATCGCCAAGGCCAAGGACAAGAACGACCCGTTCAAGCTGATGGGCTTCGGTCACCGCGTTTACAAGAACCGTGACCCACGCGCCACCGTGATGAAGAAGACCTGCGACGAAGTCCTGGGTGAACTCGGCATCAAGAACGACCCGCAGCTGGAACTGGCCATGCGCCTGGAAGAGATCGCCCTGACCGATCCGTACTTCATCGAGCGCTCGCTGTACCCGAACGTCGACTTCTACTCGGGCATCATCCTGAAGGCGATCGGCATCCCGACCAGCATGTTCACCGTGATCTTCGCCCTTGCACGTACCGTGGGCTGGATCTCGCACTGGAAAGAAATGCTCTCCAGCCCGTACAAGATCGGCCGCCCGCGCCAGCTGTACACCGGCGAGCTGCAACGTGACATTCAAGACTTGAAAGACCGCAAGTAAGCGACGCTTGACGAAACAAAACAGGCCGCCCATGGCAGCCTGTTTTTTTTCATGCCGGTGATTGATCAGGCATGATCAAGCGCCAGGCGCTTCTTGTCGATCTTGCCGACAGCGGTCAGAGGCAACTGCTCCATAAGCACTACCGCGTCGGGATACTTGAAGTCGGCCAACCCCAGCCCCTTGAGGTAATCACAGACCTCCCGGCGAGACGGCCCAGGGCCGATCGGCCGGATGAAATACACAACACGCTCACCCAACCGGCCATCTTCGACCCCTACCACTGCGCACTCGCCCACTCTCGGCCAATCGACCATCAGCTTTTCGATATCCGATGGGGAATATTTTTCTCCGGCCCGATTGATCTGCTCCTTTACACGCCCCACAACTGTGACATTCCCTGCCCTGTCGAGACGCACCAGATCTCCCGAATGGTAAAACCCCTCAGCATCGAATGCCGCCGCATTGATTTCCGGCGCCGCGTGATAACCACGAATTGTATAGGGGCCTCGGACATGCAGCTCCCCAACCTCGCCAAGGGCCACCTGCCGGCCATCCTCACCCACGATGCGCAGCTCATCGAAAGCCGAAAGCGGTCGACCCTGGGTATCCACTTTCGCCTGCTCAGGGTCGTTGGCGCGGTTGAAGCACAGCAAGCCCTCTGCCATTCCATAGATATGCTGCAGCTCGCAGCCCAGCAACTCCTTGAGGCGCCGCGCCGACTCCTTCGAGAAGCGTGCCGCCCCTACCTGCACCAGTTCCAGCGCCTCAAACGACATCTCGCCAGATTCCAGGAACTCGATCAACAGCTCGGCAATCGACGGTACCAGCGATGTGACAGTGATTCGCTGCTCCTGCAGCAGCTCGCACAGCCGAATGATGTCTGGCTGCGGCAGCAACTGAACCAGGCCACCAACCGACAAGACACCAAGCACGCCCGGGCAGCCCAGGGCAAAGTTGTGCGCAGCAGGGACCACGCACAGATAGCGGCTACCCGCATGCAGGCCACAAGCCTCGGCCATTGCGGTTATGTTGTAGGTGTAGTCGGCATGGGTACGAGGGATGAGCTTGGGCACCTGGGTCGTGCCACCCGACAACAGCAGGAACGCGACATCGTCAGGCGCTACCGGGACCGCTGGTAGCTTGCCGGCGCCTTGCCAGGCATCAACGCCGAGCATGTCCAGGTAAATCACCCCACCGGGTTGCATACCCTGGTTGACCAGCGCCTCGGCCAGGACCTCGTAGCGGAACCCTCCCAACTGGCTGCAGGTAATGTACATTCTGGCCCTGGCGACCTCCTGCAGCCCCAGTAACTCGTATTGCCGATGCCCAGGCAGCGCCAATACCGCCACTGCCCCCAACTTCATCACCCCGAACAAGGCCGTGAAGAAACCGCAACTGTTCGGCAGTTGCAGGATCACCTTGTCTTCGGCCAGCAGCCCACGGGCCTTCAGAACGCCGGCCAGCGCGGTGGAGCGCTCATCCAGCTGGCGATAAGTCAGGCTACCCTCCTCATCCTGCAAGGCAATCCGGTCGCCATACCGATCTACCCATTGGTTCAGGCAATCGAGCAAGGTCGACGCTGGTAGTGCCCCGCTGTCCAGATACCGCTGAAAGGAGGCCGGGTCGATATGCGGTTTCATGCATGAAGCTCCTTGAGGAATGCCGCCTGGAAGCGCTGCAGGTGATGCAGCTCAAGATTGACCTTGACGGTCATGACGCCCGCACCCGAGAGGCACGGGAAGAACTGCACGAAGCGCATTGGATCATGCAACGGAGCATCCACATGCACGGGCGCGCCTGCCCCGAGATCGAAGCGCTGGCATGGCATGTTGATCAGGTTGTTGAACAGCACCCCCTTGCCGAAGAAACTCTCATACAGCGGCGTCAGCAAATAACGGCCCTTGTCTGCGCCGTCGACCATGGCGCATACGGCTTGAAGCTCATCCTGCAGCGACTCGCATCCCAGCACGCGCTCGCCCGCAGCCTCCCGAACCAGCGCACCAACGGCCTGCAGGCTCATTTCACGCAACGCCCCTGCCGTAGTCCTGACCGTCGGATAGCACAGCAGATTGCCCACCCTGGCCGGGCTCACATCCATCAACAGACGTGCATCGTAGACCGGATAGAGCGCAAGCTCTTCGTCCCCCTGCGCGGTGTCGGTGACGACGATCAGACGCCAGATACAGGCAATCAGCAGGTCGTCACGCATGAACCCGTGGTAGCTGCAACCGGCCAAGAGTTGCTGGACATCGGCCTGCGTCAGGGTGAACGCAGCTTCCGAGAAGCTGCCTGGCACCTGCTCTTGCTCGGGGCGCTGCCAGCGGTCCACAAGCGCCCCTGGGGCTACCTGCCCCGGTACCGCCTGCAACGGCGTGAAGTCCGACGACTCGGCACGTTCGCCCTGGCCAGTGGCAAACAGGGCAATCTGTGCAAGAAACTCGAAGAAGGTCGTGCCATCGCTCAGCCCGTGCCAGACACTGAAGCCCAGCACAGTTGCATCCTCGAACTGACTGAGGCGGATCTGCAGCAGCGGCTGGCGCAGACTGGTCCTGGATAAACGGTGCTGCTCGCGCCATGCTCTGTCACAAAACGGATCAATCGATCCGTAGTCGCCCAGCAGAATAGCCCTGGGCAAGGCGCCCGGCAGTCGGCAAACCTCGAGCCGCACGCCCTGGTTGTCGCCGGTGGCCACCAAACCCTGGTCAGTGGTCTGCTTGCGCCCGGCAAAGTAAGGGTTTACATCAAGCGCACAGGCTAGATGCCCGGCGAAAGCCTGTGCATCCAATGGGTAGTCATAAACCAGCACATAGTCGGCCCACGACTCGACCATTTTGTCGAGCCCGCTCAGCGGCCAGGCCGGCAAGCGCCGCTGACCGCTAACATTGATCGCTTCCACATTCATCGACTACACCCCTTGCCCTGGCGCAGAGAACAGCAACGCCACGTTCTGCCCGCCGAAGCCGAAAGAGTTCGACACGATATGGCGTAAGGCGACACCTTCCTGACACTGAGCTGCAATCCGTACGCCCTTGCCATCGAGATTACCGTCGTAGTTCAGCGTCGGAGTCACCACCTGATGCGTCAGGCTGAGCACCGACACTACAGCCTCCACCGCCCCGGCAGCGTGTACCGTGTGGCCGACCATGGATTTGACCGACGTCACCCAGGGCTGGTGAGGGAAAAGCTCGGCGATAACCTGTGCCTCCATCCGGTCATTTTCCGGCGTGCTGGTACCGTGGGCATTTACGCAGTCCACCTGAGCGGCCACCAGGCCCGCCGATTCGACTGCCAGTTGAATGCAGTCACGCATACCGGCGCCGTTCGGGTCACCCTTGGTGCGATGCAGGTTGTCGGTAGTGCTGGCGCAACCACTGAAGTGCGCCAGTATCGTCGCCTTGCGCGCTTGGGCACTGGCAGCGCTTTCCAGCACCAGACATGCCCCTGCCTCACCGATGACAAAACCATCGCGGTCCGCGCTGAACGGGCGGCAGGCGGTTTGCGGCGACTCGTTGCGGGTCGACAGGGCCGAAAGGTTGTTGAATTTGCTGACCGTCTCGTCATAGATGGAGCTGTCCGATGCCGCCACGATCACACGCTCGGCCAAGCCATTGGCGATCGCTTCATAGCCCAGCTGCAAGGCGGACGCCGAGGAGGCGCAAGCCGTCGCGATCACCGAGGGGAACTCGCGCACGCGATACGTGCTGGCCAGTTCGCTGCTCAGCGACGCTTCCGAAGACAATGCGAAAAACGCGTTGTCATGGCGCGCCTGGGTAGCATCGCGCAAACGCTCGGCCCAGTAGTACATGCCGTTAGGCAGGCTGTAGTACAACCGGTCGTAGCTGTCGGCCGGGCAGCGTGCGGTCGCTTCGGCTATGACTTCGCGCAGGTAGGTTTCGATGACCACACGCGGATTGCGCTGCCCTTCGAACCGCTCGTCAACCGCCGCAAAGCGAGTGCGCAGGGCGCCAGGCAAAAGCCGCGCCGAGGTTTTGAAGTTGGAGCGCCCCGCTTGCAAGGCATGCCAGTTTTGCTCCACGCCCTGCCCCAGGGAGGTACTCAGGCCCAACCCGGTTATAACTACTTGCTTCTTTTGCATCTGCGCCTCGGCGTCAAAGATAGTGGGCGACATGTGCGATGGTCGGCTGTTGTAGAAATTCACCCATGTCCAACTGGACACTCAACTCGCGCCCCACCAGCTGGACAAACCGTGTCGCCAGCAGCGAGTTGCCACCACTTTCGAAAAAGTTCATCTGCGGCCCGGTCACGTTCACCTTGAGCAGCCGAGCGAAAATGGCGGCGACTTTGGCCTGCGCCTCGGACAGCTCACCCGCGACACCAGCCGACGCCTCCACCATGGCGGCCAGTGCGCGCTGATCGACCTTGCCATTGGTCGTCAACGGTAATCGCTCGATCACGTAAGCTCTCTGTGGCCGCATGAACGCGGGCAGTTGCTCGACCCACGGTGCCAGACGCTGGAGCGCACAAGGCTCATCCACTCGAGCGCCTGCCTCCTCGTCCCGATACAGCATGAATGCCACCAGCAGGCGGCCATCCGCGCCATCGGTCAGTGAATGCGCCAGCACGATAGCCTCACGCACAGCTGGGTCGTTTTTCAGGCACGCCTCGATCTCCGCCAGCTCGACCCGGTGACCGTTGATCTTGACCTGGGTATCGAGACGGCCGTGAAAACTCAGCAGACCCTGCGCCCCTCGTACTACCCGGTCACCCGTGCAGTACAAGCGCAGCGCCTCGCCTTGCGGCGAGCGCCAAATCGGAAAACGCCTCGAGGTTTCTTCAGCGCGCTGGAAGTAGCCATTTGCCAGACAAACCCCGGCCAGGCACAACTCCCCTTCATCACCGTCGGCGACCGGGTGAAGTTGTTCGTCGAGAATGAATGCACGCACGTTATCGATCGGCAGGCCGATGGGTACACGCACGGGCCACTCATCGAGCGGCAACGCGCTGGTATAACTGGTCACGACGTGTGTTTCGGTCGGGCCGTACTGGTTGACCAGCTCGCAGTCGCAGGCCTGTAACCACTCGATGATCTGTGGCGTCAATTGCAGAGCTTCGCCTGCCGATATCACCTGGCGCAAGCAAAGCGTTTCGCCGCCTTGGCGCTCATGCTCCATGGCGAGCGTCTGCAGTACCGAGTAAGGCAGGAAACACCGCTGCACCCCGACAGCGCCCATGAAGCGGTACAAACGCGAGAGGTCTTGGCGTAACGCCGGTTCCACCACATGCATTTCGCTGCCGCTGGCAACTGCGCTGAGCACTTCCTGGACCGACACATCGAAGCCCACCGAAGCAAACAGGAGGGTTCTCAATGGCTGCGTGAAAGCGCCCCCCGACTCCAGCTGGTAGTCGATCAGGTTCAGCAGCGCGCGACGGGTCATCTCCACCCCTTTGGGCTGCCCGGTCGAACCGGAGGTGTACAGCAAATAAGCCGAGGCGTTCGCTGCCAGGCATGGCATGGCAGCAGGATCGAAAGGCGCTGTCGAGGCCCGGTCGATGCGCCAGAAGCGCCCTGCGCCCGAGCTCATCAGCGTCGCATCGGCATCGGCGTCGATCAACACGCAGGCCACCTGGCTGTCTTCGATCATGAAAGCGCGCCTTGCCACAGGCAACGTGGTATCCAGCGGGATATAGACCATGCCGGCGCGGATCACCGCCAGCATGCCCACAACACCCAGGCCGCGGTCGTGCACCAGCACACCAACCCGGCGCGGCCCGGTGCCCAGGCATGCCACAAGCTCGGCCGCCAGTCGCTCCACGCGTGCATCCAGCTCGCTGTAATTCAAACGCCATCGTTCGCTGACGATCGCCAGGGAGCGAGGTGTGCGCCGAGCCTGAACACGCAGGTAATCTGCCAGGTCCCGCTCAGGTTCATTGGCATTCATCATAGGTACTTCCTTATTCGGTCAGGTATCAGGCGAAGGCCTGCTCCAGGTGGCGGGTGACCAAGCTGATGAGGTGACGATTGTCGTGGTCCCAAGGGTGGAAGTCGGCGCGGTAGAAGTCTTCGACATGGCCGACAATCGCAGCCAGCAAGCCTCGATCCCCCTGCAGGAACGGACTGGTGTCGAGCCACTGACGCACATCACGCGGTCGCCCGCCCTCCATCAGATACATCTGGCATGCAGTGAAGCGAAGGTTCTGCGCCAGCTGTACCACCGTGCTACGCATGACCTCATCGAGATAGCCTTTGTCGCCGATCACTTGGCTGTAGACGTCGAAGGCAACGGCCTTGTGCTCCACCTCCTCCACCGAGTGCCACAACCAGAAGTCACGCACCGCCGGCGCAGCCTTGGCCAACCAGGCCGGCTCGCTGATCAGCAGGTGCGAGACAACAGCAGTGAGGTGCTCCATGCATACCGTGGTCGCCAGCAGCAGGCGCGGCTCAGCGTTTTCGCACAGGTACTCGTTGTGGGCCTTGTAGGGGGCTTCCACCTGGGCAAGATCATAGCCGCGGTGCTGGCAGATCCAGCGGTTGTACTTCACGTGCTCCTGGGTGTGGGTCGACTCCTGCTTGAAAAAGATCTTCACCTCTTCAAGCAGCAGCGGATCTTCGATCTGCTCCAGGTAATGACGCAATGCACGGATGAACATGCGTTCACCACTGGGCAATGGGATCGACAAGGCATTGGCGATGATCGTTCGAAAGCGATCACCACCGAACCAGTCTTCGCCCAGCGCTGCCTCCAGATCAAATGGATAGCGACGCACGACCATGGGTATCGCCGTATGCTGAGTACCCGTTGATTCTTCGCTCATGAAAGTGTCCTCCTGACAGGGGGGGCGCGCCGGCCTTCAGGCCGGGGCCACCTCTAGGGCGGCCTGCAAGGCGTTGAACATGCCCGAGAGCTTCAGGCAGGTTTCCTGGTACTCGCTCTGCGGCAATGAATCGGCTACCACTCCGCAACCTGCGAACAGGTACGCGTCTGAGCCTCGTACCAACACCGAGCGCAAGGCGACGACGAAATCGCCCTCATCCTGGTCATTCATCCAGCCGACCGGTCCGGCATACCAGCCGCGGTCCAGGCCCTCATGCCGCCGAATGAAGGCCAGGGCCTGTTCGCGTGACGACCCGGCGACCGCTGGCGTCGGATGCAACTGCTCGATGACCTCAAGCACGCCGAGCTGCCTGCCCAGATCAGCCTGGATCGGTGTAGAAAGGTGCTGCAAGGTCGGCATCCGGCGCAGCTCGGGAGCATCTGCCGCCTGCACCACTGCCCCCAGTCGCTCGAGCCCCTGTCGGATGGAGCGCACCACCAGATCATGTTCTGCACGTTCCTTGGGCGAGGTCATCAGCGCCTGCCCCAGGTCTCGATCAGTGGCCTCGTCGGCGCCACGTGCAGCGGTGCCGGCCAGGGCATGGGTATTCACCACACCGTTTTGCAGGTGCGCCAGCCGCTCCGGAGTGGCCCCTAGAAAACAGCTTTGGCCACGGCGAATGGCGAACAGGTGCGCGCTGGCATTGCGCTGACGCAAACGCCGCAGCAAGGCCGCGACTGCGACCGGCGCACTATGTCGGCGGAGCACGTGACGTGCCAGGACCACCTTGTGCAGCTCCCCTCGTTGAATGCTCTCGACAGCCTTGCCAACAGCGCCTTGCCACTGGGCGGCCGGCATCGATGACGCGTCACAACCCTGACGTTCGGCCACCGTCTCGGGTAATGGCACAGGCTTGCCCAGCGCGTCAAAAAACGTCTTCTGTTCATCAAGCAAGGCATTCACATCACTGTCGGCGCCGACCCAGGCCTGCAGCAGCAGATAACTGCCATTGGGCTCCTGCAGCCACTGCACTGGATGCAGCGTCATGACCGCTTGAGGAAAGTCCATCCAGTGCGGGTCTTGCCACGATGCCGTATCGAACCGCGCCCCACCCATCACCAATGGCCCTGACGGACCTTCCTTGATGGCACTTTCCAACCATTGCCGCCAGCGCCCGGCCAGCCCTGACAACGACGCCTGCGGCTCACAACGCAGTTCGCAGCCCTGCCCCAGACCGAACAACACTCGATCAGGATCGCGCGACTCGAACAATGCGTACGGAAAACCATGCGACTCCGAAACAGCCACACAGGCCAAGGCGTCAAAAGGCTCGCACATCAGCGACAGGCTCACCAACACGCGTCCACCTTCAGTGCCGGCGCGACTGCGCCCCTGTACGAGCATGTCGTGCCAACGCATCCACTGCGCAGGGTCCGGGCGATTCATTGCGCACTACCCTTATGGCGGCTGGGCCAGTACTCCATCTGCTGGGCGATGTACCAGTCGATAATGCCGACAAACAGCTGTTCGATGTAATCCGCGTTCAGGCCGGCCTGGCGTGCCCATTCCCGACGCTCTGGCAGCATCTGCGCAACCCGGTCTGGCGCCGGGATGCTCTGCAGGCTGGGCTTGAACTGCGCAGCAGCCTTGACATAACGCATGCGCAGCCCCATGCATTCGATGATCCGCTGATCAAGGCTGTCGATGGCTTCGCGCACGTCGTCCAGGCCGGAGACCTCGTTTGGCTCTTTCATTGGTGGGTTCTTCCTTGAAACCGACTCGGTTGGGGAGTCGATAGAAAATCGGCGCGGCTCAGCGTGCTCACTGGTAGAAGTCGCTGGCCCATTTACGGAAATGACGGATGGGCCCATCCACACGGCTCAGTGGCGGGCGTTCGATGTAGATCTTGTTTTCCCAGATGTCGAAATCCTTGGCCAACTCACTGGTCAGCCGCGGCACGAGGTAGGTCAGGAGCATGCGATCCTTGCGCCGGTCACCGGTCTGCCTGACGGAAACGGTCATGCGGATATCGATGCAGCCATCGGCGACCGGTGTCACGTAAAGGAAACTGCGAAACTGCAGCTTGCCTTCATCGATCCGGACCTGAACCTGATGCAGCCCCAGTGCATTGAGCACGACGCTGGCCTCGGCAATCGAAGGCTTGCCGGCCAGGTCGCTGGCACTGACCGATGTCCAGCTGGCATGCGCGCCTTCATAGCGCACATCGAGCAGTTCGCCGATGGTCTGCGCGCCATGCACGGTAGTGAAGTGCGCAACATCGATGCCGTTTTCGGCGATGTCCTGAACATGTGCCCGCAAGCTCCAATAGCAGTCGCGACCATGCACAGGGGGTGTCCAGCCTTGCTGGTCCAGTTCCACAGGCGTCCATAGCGGAGGCTGGCCATGGGGGTCATGCCACGCCTGGAGCATGCCGCCACGGACCACTGTGGGCCACTTGTGCAGTCCGACCTTCATGGGTGCATCGACGAACGGAATCTTGCTGCAACGTCCACCATGGTCGTACTCCCACCCATGGAACGGGCAACGCAGCGATTCGCCCTCGACGACCCCACCATAGCCCAAGTGCGCACCTAGATGCGGGCAGTGGGCATCGTAGACCGCAGCTTCCCCGGACTCGGTGCGCACCACGACGATATCGCGATCACACAATCGAGCCGGTCTGACCGACGCCAACCCCAGGTCTTCGACCCAAGCGACCGCATACCATCCTCGAGGAGAGGCGCCGAACGGAAAGCGCTCACCCGCCCTGGCTGCCTGCAGGGCGGGCAGAGGGTTCTTCACGTGTGTATTCATCGTCGCCTCAGAAGACATCCAGGACAAAGGATTCGTAACGCTCACGAGCGATCTGCGTCAGCAACAACGCACGCCTATGGCGAGCAGGGGCCTGGCGGCGCAGTGCCTGAGCGGCCAGATAGATCTGCACCGGCAGGGTCGCCTCGTGCAACTGGCCCATCATGCGCTGCACGTCCAGCACCGGCACCTCGACATCCAGCGTCGGTATCCAGCCTTGTTGTGCGGCAAAGCCATGCACGACCAGCAACCCGGCCTCGCACTGCCGCAAACGTTCTGCCACCTGCTCCTGACCAACGGGCCCACCACGTCGTAGGCTCGCCAGTGCGCCCAGCGGCTCGCGGTCCAGCAGCATGCAGCAGGCCGCCGTACCGAAGACACCGAGCCGCTCGGCATCCGGGCCCGCCAGGTACTCGTCATGCAACTGCTGATCGCCATTGAACACACCACCGGCAAGGATCTGCGATGTGCGTCGGGTGCCCAGTTTTTCCAGCGCATGGATCACCGCCTGCACCGAGGCGGCTGCCTCACCGACGAAGGACAGGCTTTCGCCCTTGAGCCCCAGCAGGATCGCAATGTTGGCGGCATAGAGGTTAGGCAGCTCGGCCAGGAAATGGGTTGGTCGGAGCCTTGCCAGGTGCAGATTGATATCGAATGCTTCATGCGGGGCCGCAGCGAAAATCGCAGCGTCCACCACGTCGTTGCGTTCACCTATCTTGGCGGCCATGTAAAGGTCGCAGGTGCTGCGGCTGTCGCCGCTCACACCGGCCTCCTCCAACGCCAGGCCTGCTGCGCAGACCAGCATCTTCTGGCCGGCGCCCATGGCATTGACATCACGCGCCTTGGTAACGAAGCGCTCCACCGGAAAAGCCGGCAGCGGCACCTTGCCACGCACTGCCGAGACCACCGGCGCTGGTGGCGCCTGATCATCCCCCAGTGCGCTGGCTCCGGCACTGTGTACAATGCCCATGCCCCTGATATAAACCGTTTCGATCATCGGTGCCTCTCAAGACAGTCAAGCACGGTGCGCTGCACCGCCTGGCGTAACAGATCGTTGTCGAACGGCATCAAGCGCAGCATCCACTGAGCACGCGCCACGACATCAGTTTTGCTCAGCGTCCCCTCACAGACCAGGTAGCTTTCGGCCCGATGGACAATGCACACGTCGGCCTGAAGTTGATCGCCCGGCGCCACGAATCCATTGAACTTGGCCTGTTTGATGTTGACCAGAAATGCCATCTTGGCAAAGTCCGATGACAACATATAAAGAAAGCCAGCGGCCTGCGCCATCAACTCAACCATCAAGACACCCGGCAATATCGGATAACCCGGAAAGTGTCCGTCAAATACCGGAGCACGCTCCGGCACCTGACTACTGCATTGAATGGAATGCCAGGACTCGATACTGTCCACACTGTCAATCAACAAGTTCTTTTCGATATTCATGCACTGATAGGCGCACCGTGCAGCGTTTGATAAACCGCCGCCACGAAATCTTTCATCTTGTGCGTGTTCTTTTCGCCGTTCGGGGTGCTCGCCGACCACGCTTCCAGCGGAAATTGAATTTTGTACGCGTCCTCGATTTCAAACACAATATCAAGGAAGTCGACACTGTCGATTCCCAACTCCTGGGTCAGGCTCATTTCCCCATCGACCCGATCAATGCCCAGGTCAGCCGTATCGCAATACTTCAAAATGATTTTTTCCACGGTGTCGTTTACGTGCTGCAGGCTTGGCGTGCTCATCGGTGTTCCTATTGGGTTTGATTAAGGGGCGTCGCATTGAATAAAGTCAATCAAGCGCTCGATCAGCCATGCATTACGAAATACTCCGGAATGTCCAAGGCCTCGTGTTTCAATGTACTGCGCATTTGGCCAGACGCCGCGCAACGCACGCGCACCGGCCTCGATCTCGATGATCGGATCTTCCTCGTCATGATGGATCAGTGTGGGCAGCGACAACGTCTTGCACAGTTCGATCGGCGAATACGCCAGGCGCCATGTGAGGCCAAACGCTTCATCGATCTCCGCAGCCAGGGCATCCATGGTCAGCCCCTGAGCCTGCTGCAACTCCAGGAAACGCTGGAAGACATAATCCTGGGTGGCCGCCGGCGAAAGGCAGATCAGGCGCTTTGCAGCCAGCCCCTCATTCAAGGCACGCATGGCCCAGCTGCATGCCATCGAATGCGCGACCACGGCGGCCGGCTCCGCGTAGCGCTGGGTCTGCACCAGCGCTTCCCAGATGAACGTAGATGGAATGAACCGCCCACGGGGGTTGTGGGAGGGTATGTCGACCGCAAGCACACCACGCCCTGCAGCGAGCAAGCCTTCGATCAATGCGCCAAATTGCGCGGCATTACCGTTGGAGCCATGCACGCACAGCACGGGCGCGCTGCCCTGCCAATGATGGCACCGTACTTCCAGGTCCCCCCACTCGAAGCTTTCGCAGCGCGCCTGGGCAAAGACAGCGTGGTAGGCACGGGGCACCCGCAAAATCCCAGGGCGCGCAATGTCCATGGCCGGCAGGTCAGGCATGCGCAGCTCCGCCTTGCGCCGCCAGGATGAAGTGCGCCTGCTGCTCGATAGTCTGCAATTGCGGGTATTGGCTGATTTCCAGCTTGACGTCGAATACCTTCTTGCTTTGCATGAACAAACGCATCAAGGTCAATGAACTTCCACCCGCCTCATGAAAGGTTGTGGTGTCTTCAAAACATTCACCTGGCAATAAGGTTTGCCACATCTCACGCAATTGAATACGTACCGTACGCTCACTCAACGCTATCTCTCACTCGACTAAGGTCAAAGTACACTCACCTGAATGACTCACACTTCAAGTGCATACATTCAGATGAGTAATTCCACTTCTTGCTTACTCACAGACGAATAGCCTGGCCGCCAGACATCCTCCTGATGCCCCTATAGCGGCGGCCTTCCTCAACTTCGTCCGTGAACGGCATGGCGCAACTCAATCTAGCTAACCAGAGTAACTTGCACACTGTCAACCCACCCCTCCATTCAAAAAACAATATGAAAGAAGCCCGAACTTTTCCCGCTATTGCACACCACCACCGTTTGCTCTAGGCTCGCCCTCCCTAAATACCGTCAACTGTCCGAACCCGGTATTTCTGTCTTCCACGCGCTGCCCCTCGCCGGTTTCGGACACAACAAGGAAGTGCACGCCATGGCGTTTGGCTGGAGCCGTATTTCGCGATTCTTTCACCCGGTGTATGCCGAGCACGATGTGCGTGACAAGCCCGTCCAGGTGGAAGTGGGGGGGCTGAAGATTGTCCTGTTCCGCAGCAGGGACCAACAGATCGTTGCCATGCCCGACCGCTGCCCTCACCGGTTCACCCCGTTGTCGATGGGCCGCGTCGACGACAAAGGCAATATCGAGTGCCCTTACCATGGCTGGAGTTTCGACGCCCAGGGCCAGGGGCACATGCCACACCAGCCAACCGCACGCTCCTGCCGCATAGAAACCCTGAAGACGATGGTTCGCAATGGCGTCGTCTGGGTTGGAGGGCCGGAGGCTGAGCCACTTGAGGAGTTCGCAGACCCGGATTACACCTTCCTCGGCCAATTTCCCGTGGTGTTTGATTGCCCGCTCCACGTGGCACTGGATAATTTTTCAGAAGACGAACATTTCCCCTATGTTCATCAGACTTTCGGCTGGGATCGTGAGGGCGCCAAGGATGTCGAGTATGAGTTCAGCCAGGACGAACGCAGCACGCTGAACTACTACCGCGGCCCGATCCGTAAATTCCCCATGATGTTCCTGTCCGGCGTCAAGCCAGGCGACATCTCGCACAACCGCTTCCATACGCTGTTCAATCCCGTACGCAGTACCTACGAGTCCTGGGTGACCTGTCAAACACGGCACATCAGCATCGGCGGGCGCATCAAGACCACCATCTTCTTCGTCCCCAATGCCGACAACCGCACCACGCTCTACAGCTTCGTTCACTCACGCGCCAGCGATCGCAAGTCTGCATTCTTCCAGAAGCATTTCCGCCGCTTCATCTTGCGTTTCATCAAAAAGGAATTCGAAGCCGACGGCTCATTCTCCAGCCAGCTTGCTCACTTGCCGTACGCCCTGAACGGTGCACGCCTTGGCAAGTACGACAAGCCGCTGGTCGTCCATCGCCGGATGCTTGAACGCATCTACCTCGGCGAGCCCTGAGGCGCCGCTGCGGCGCTGCAATCACTTTTAGAAGGAACACTGAATGTGCGGTATCTTTGCCTCGGTCGGCTACGCACCCGATAGCGTCGACATCGACAGCGCGCTGGCGGCGCTGACTCACCGAGGGCCCGATGGCCACGACAGCTATTGCAATGCAGACCATCAAGTGGTGTTCGGTCATACCCGCCTGTCGATCATCGACATCGCCAGTGGTGGACAGCCGCTGTATAGCCAGGACCATGAAACAGTCCTGATCTGCAACGGTGAACTCTATGACCATCAGCGGCTGCGCGCCGAGCTGATCGCCGACGGTTTCCGCTTCGCCACAGGCAGCGACTCGGAACTGATCCTGTGCCTCTATGAACGCGATGGCCTGGACTTCACCCGCCACCTGCGCGGCGAATTCGCCTTCATCCTGCTCGACTGCCGCCTGCAACGCGTCATCGCCTGCCGTGACCGCTTCGGCATCAAACCCCTGTTCATACACGAGCACCCCGAGCGGCCAGGCCAACTGATGTTTGCCAGCGAAGCCAAGGCCCTGTTTGCCAGCGGCCTGGCCAAACCCACCCTGGACCCGGTGCGCCTGCGGGACATGCTCAGTTTCGTGCCAATGGACAGTATTTTCGAGCAGGTCAGCGCGGTCCCGCCCGGGCACCTGCTGCAGATCGACCTACGCACGAGCGAGCAAACGCTGATGGCTTACTGGCCGTTGGATCTGCTACCCGAGCCGCTTCCCGCCGGTACAACGCAGGCAGAGCTCTGCCAAACCCTGCGCAGCCACCTCGAGGAGGCCGTTGCCCTGCGTCTGCAGGCCGATGTGCCTGTCGGTGTATACCTGAGCGGCGGGCTGGACTCCACCGCAGTAGCCGCCGTAGCCGCTAAGCTGAGCGCGGACCCTATCGAAACCTTCAGCATTTCATTCAGTGACCATGCAGAATTCGACGAGGCTTTGATTGCGGAGCGCACCGCCCGCCACCTGGGCGCACGCTTTCACAAGGTCGTCTGTCGACGGGATGACTTGCTGACCCACCTTGAGGACAGCTTGTGGTTCTCCGAAACACCAGCGGTGAATTACAACGGGGTCGGCAAGTTTCTGCTCTCCAGACTCGCCAGGCAGCATGTCACCTGTGTGTTGACGGGGGAAGGTGCCGACGAAGGGCTGCTGGGCTATGGCTATTTCAAGGCCAACGGGCAAGGGCTTTCCAGCCATGCCTATGGGCGCGAGCAGGCAACCTCGAACGCCGCCCCCGATGCGGGCGCTCGAGAACTGCAGGAGGCTTTTGGTTTTATCCCGCAACCGGAGATGGCCGAATTGTTCTCACCCGCGGCGCAGCGCATGCTGACACGGTTGTTCAGCCGCCAGCATCGCCAGCGCCTGCAGCGCACATCGCCACTGCAGAGCCTGCGCAAGCGGCTGGATCGCAAGGAACTTGACCGGCTGCCGCTACTGAACAAGTTGCAGACGTTCAGTATCCGCGGCCTGCTCAGCCCGTTCATTCTGGCCAACCTTGGCGATCGTCAGGAAATGGCGCACTCTATCGAAGGGCGTACCCCGTTCCTCGACACCAAGCTTTTCCAGTGGCTGGCAAAGCTTCCCAACGAGTGGAAGCTGCGCGGTGATGTGGAAAAGTTCCTTCTGCGTGAAGCCGTGAAAGACATCATTCCCGAAGAGGTCTACACCCGCCGCAAGTGGCCCTACATCACGCCGCCGATGTGGGTATCCAAACGCTCGGGGAGCACAATGGCCAGGCTCATCGAGACCTACCTGAGCAGCGCCGCATTGCGCACGTCGAACATGTTCTCGAGTGCTGCAGTGCGCTGCATGTTGCTGGCGGTCGGGATAGCCTGGCTCCCCGGACGCCTGCGCGAAAAGCTCAACAACCTGCTGCTGTTCATCCTGACGGTACAGATAATCGAGAAACACTACGTTCAGCAATTCGAGCAGAATCTGCAGCAACGCAACCAGCAAACCCAGGCAACGTACAGCGCGATCAAAAACCTCCCCCAGGAGGCCGAAGCACAGCCTGGTTAGGCTGTGCCGACTCGTTACTCAGGGGCGTTCGGCAAGGGCACGCAACCCTTTGAGGGTATTGAACGGCGCCTCCACGACAAACTTGTTGGCAACCATCGCCGGCACACTGCCACCCGGCTCGGTGTGCACCTGGTAGGTGACTTCTGTACTGTCGCCCTTGGGCACCAGCTTCCAGAAGCCTTCGACTTTCGCCACCCGCACGAACCCCTGCTCTTCGGGGACATACGTCGGCTCTTCTTTCAGGTTGCGGGTCAGGCTGCCATCTGCGGCCTTGACCGTGGTGACATGCAGCACCGAATCCCGCGGGGTTACCGGCCACGGCGTATTGAACTGGGTGTAGGTCCAGCTCTGGTCACCTTCGTGCTTGAGCAGCTTCTGCGACTTGCACTCGTGAATCCAGGAACAGGCCCCAGCCACATCCTCTTGCAGCGCCTCGACCTTGGCCAGCGGCGCCTTGATCACGGTGACACCGCGATAGGCCTTGTACTTGGAGCCCGGCACTTCGCTGA
>Ga0213826_1000656_pt1 | contig 16599 bp, 30 predicted proteins | sample MC6MC0899MG_FD_180668 | JGI IMG/M metagenome (GOLD analysis project Ga0213826, IMG submission 180668) | Enriched soil aggregate microbial communities from Iowa State University, Ames, United States - MC6-MC0899-MG | ecosystem: Environmental > Terrestrial > Soil > Unclassified | place: USA: Iowa...
GTGGGCAATGATTGTTTTAGTTCTGTTATCAGACTTAGCAGTTGCGCTTCCATAGTCCCTTGCCCTGGGGTGAGTCCATTGGAGTTAACATTGTGCAGCCCCAAAGCCATTTCCTTCCCTTTACCGGGATATAAGTGCGCATAGGTATCCAACGTCACGGAAACATCTTTGTGGCCGATTCTTTCCGAGATGGCTATAACATTAAATCCCATTTCAATAAGCAGGCTTACGTGGCTATGACGCAGGTCATGCACTCTTATATAGGTCAGATCAGCAGAAGTGGCAGCGGCTTTTATTTCTTTTCGGAGATAAGAAGCGGTGAACATAAAGAGCCGATCTGTTGGTTCTAAACCATACAATTTGTCTGCATACTTCATAACTTCATCATATAAAAATTCCGGTATAGAGATACAGCGGTTACTGGATTCAGTCTTGGGGGCTTTTATGATACTCTCGCCTTTAACGACCTGGAAGTTTTTGTTGATTATGAGCCGGTGATCGGGCAAGAAGTCTGATTTTGTAAGGGCAAGTAATTCACCTTCTCGAATTCCAGTCCAGTATAAAATATCAAAAGCAATTTTGGCCGGAGTTTTTACAACATAAGAGATAAACATCTTAAACTCATCCAGTGTCCATATCTGCATAGCATCTGCGGATGATTTTCCCATGCTTCCAGCTATCTGTGCCACATTATTAGGCAAATTATAATACCGTCGGCCATAGTTGAGCATTGCTGACAATTCATTATTAACTGCTTTTAGATAAGTATCCGCATAGCCATATTCTGAATCGAATTCATCATATCCTTTCTGACGAACCCAGGTCTGCCAGTTCAGTACATCAAGAGGTGCGATTTCATTGATAGGAGTCTTTTTGAAAAATGGACCTATCTTTGTGTCGATCATATTCTGCTTCCGGGCGGCAGTGGTAACCTCAATCTTTTCATTCTGTGTCAAATCGTCCATATACTTTATGATAAAAGCATCAAAGGGAATATCAGAAGATTTGATGAACTGAGATTTGAATATCGCTTCCCATGCATCGGCATCTTTTTTTCGTTCAAAGCCGCGTTTTGTTTTCTGCTTATTTTCGCCGGCGGCATTTTTGTATTTGAATTTGACACTCCATGTGCCGTTTTCCTCTTTATATGATGGCATTACATTATCTCCAATTGTATTTATTTGTGACAGTTGACAAACATTTGTTCTTTTTACTATAATGATTAAATAACAGATGCAGTAATATATTCGAAAGGATAGGTGATTATTTTGAAACTTGGCATTCCTGGAACTGTAAAAACATTCCCACAGCGTACCGGTGGCTATTTGAATTACCAATATAATAATTCGGACCCGGAGAAAAATAATCCAGAATTTATGAAAGATGAAAATGAGGCAGATTTGCTACTGGCCGATATAAATTCATGGCTTGATAAAAACTTCCCCTGGATGGAGGATTTTATTGTGTTCCAGCTTAGTGATGGGACTGTTCGTCTGGATATAGCTGATCGGCAATTTCTTGGTGGAGATTGAGTAACTGCTCCTGTGCTACATCAAAGATATAGAGTTCTTCCTTTAGTTTGTCGATTCGCTTGCCAGAGTTCGTATACTGTTCTGTATCAATTGATGATAGGAGCAGGAACTCCTTAGCATTATCAATGTCTACAAAGACAAAATAATCTGATGCGTATTTGGTGGGATAAGAGCAACAGTAACAGTCAAATTCTTTATATTTAATTTTTGCTATCTGAATAAGGAATGTCTGTATTATGCTCCTGATATCCCGTTTTATGAACCAGCGGACAGTGTGAGCAGCATTGTCCGCTATAAAATCAGGATATTTTTCTGTTAATTCTAGTTTCTTGATTCCGTATTTTCTATCCATTTGAAGATCCTTCCCTTTATTATCTGGCATAAATTCCCCGCTGATTTAATAAATATAGCCTTACTATTCGTAAGGCTATAAACTAGATTATAAATTAAAAGCAATTCTTCACGATTGCCTTATAAGTTTTATCATCAATTTCTAATAAACTTCTTTTTCCATCTTTAAATTGTACAGCTACCTGATAAATACCTTTATTCTTTGCTGATAATCCTCCAGCCAACATCCCAACCGGTCCGAGCAGAGCACCGCCTACAAGTCCTCTGGCTACACCACTAGATGCACTTTTCCTGTGTTCATCAGTAATAAGTTCATACGACTCTACATTCTTTTTATTTAACTCAAAAGATTTTATCAATCCAATATATAATGATGCGTTCCCTAATGTGCATGTTATTTGCTTCCCTTGATAATCCCCAGCGATTACCATATTTTTTGCATTTGCCATTTTATTTTCTCCTAAATGTTTTCCATATTTTTTATGTGAAAGCAGTTTCGGTTACAACTACCCCGGTTTTTCAAACTACAGATAAGTATCTATTGAGACAATCAATTAATTCCTGTTTATAATTATAGATATCATCCATGGTATCAATGTAGTGTCTCGTAAAGGTCTTATTCTCATCAGGGATTAGGAGTTGCTTTTTCTTCTTATCAAGATTTATTCTACAGATTGGCTTACGATTATTATCTTTATAAAGTATACCAAAATAACTTTCTGTATCGCGATATGTGATATCCGATGGAGTTGCAAATTCAGCTAGCATCCCCTTTATCATATAAAATGATTGTATTTCTTCTTCTGTAGTTATAACTCCGCTTTGATTTACTTCGATATATTCTGGCTCACTTAGTTCGATTTGTTCAGTGACAGCAATTTCATCGTTACTCTTTAATGCACTAGAAATTTTGTCATTCATAGTCTCATTAATAAAACCATTAAATGATTTTTTTACTATTGGTTTAAATTTATCAATAACGTTTTGGGTTTTTACACCTTCATATACGCTTGAGAGAATGAATTTAACAAAATTATCATCAGGATTGTCTAATTGCAATTTTACATATTCTTTTATTAATTTAGAATATTTCAACTCTGATGCAGTATTAAAGATATTATCTACATCAAAATTTTGTTTGGCAAACTTCTTTAATTCGTTCACATAACTTTCTTTAATATCAAGTATGTTAATTTCAAGAAATGGAGTAAGGTCCATTTTGTTTGATTCATCTAAATCAGTATAGAATCTGTAAACAATGCCATTTGTGAGAATGCCGAATTTTGCAGTACTTGTTCCAAAGTATCTAAAAAGTTGTGAACTATGCTGGTCAAGATTAGAACCACACCATTTACATTCAATAAGTATCACCGGTTTCCCTTCAAATAGAATGGCGTAATCAACCTTTTCCCCTTTTTTGATACCGACATCAGCCACATACTCTGGCATAAACTCATCAGGATTAAAGACGTCATATCCTAATAGTTGAAAAAAAGGAACTATCAATGACATTTTAGTGGCTTCTTCGGTTGACACCTGCGCCTTACGTTGTTCTACCCTTTCTGAAAATAGTTTCAATTCATCAATGAAATCCATTACTCTCCCCGCTTTCTCTTTATAGTAATTTTATTAAATCTTAATTAGATTTCCATTCTAATTCCAACAATACCAAGGATGAACATGGGTAAAATGAACATATTATAGATTCCCATATTCCTCCTATATTATTGATATTTATTCGGCCAACTTAATAACGGCTGCTTAGGTACCACTCTAAGCTAAGTATTTTCCCTGTTTAGTTGCGGCTTGTTCATTTTCTTGATTTATCATGTTTTCCATTTGAACTAATATTGCTCGCTGATTTCTTCTTGAAAGTACACGAAAATAAGATAGTAGATCGGCCTCATCCGTGGATAGATCAGCATTATTTCCTATCTGCGCAACTGTATTTTCTTCTTCTCCTGTTAAAAGATATTCAAGACTGACACCTAAAAACGCACAAATGTGTGGTATCATTTTTGCCGGAGGATCTGTATTCCTTGTTTTCCAATTTGTGACTGTACTCGTGCCGACATTTAGATGACGTGATAGATCGGCCATTGTAAGGTTTTTTTCTTTTAAAATCTCCAAAATTCTTTCAATAATCATATAAACTCCCTTAACGCACAAGTGTGAATAAAATATATTGACAAACACACAAATGTGAGTTATCATATAAATGTAACAAACAAAAGTAAAGTAGATTTGTAGTTTTGGATACAACAACAGCCGGGCTGCCAACCCGGAACTCTCCAACATTATGCAACCGAGGTAGACAAGCCCTCAAAAGATTAGCAGTCGTACCTGTGAGCCTTACCCCCCATAGAGGCAATAGACACGCAAGACTGATAGCGGTTGCAGTAATTCAATTTTGGATTTCAGGTATTGCCAATACCCGTTTTAGAAAATCCTTTTTGCATGTGTTGTAGTAGCCAAACTACAAATTTATTTTACCTCACTAGCTAACAATTGTAAAGGAAGTTTGTAGGAAGGAGGCGAAATTGAATGGCAGTATACACTCCTAGATGGGGTAAGGAAGTAAAGAAAGCATTAATTGATAATGATCTTTCGATTGCGGACCTTGCAGTTACATTGAATTGCTCAAGGACATACTTGAGTAATATGATTCATGGACGCGAATATTCCAGTGAAATTGTAACGAAGGTAAGCAAGCAGCTAAATATCCCGGAAATGGGGATGTGTGATGTCTTGCGTTAAAACTATTTTAAATCAGATTGGAGTAGGAATCTATGGGAGCTAAGCCAACGAAAGCAGCCAATAGTATCTACTGTAAGTCGAGATTAGAAGCAGCGATCCATGATGAACGGCTAAAAAGCCGGGAAAAAGCAGCGGAGATGTTGGGATATGACCCGTCGACAGTGGCCAGCTGGGAGCTTGGTTCAAGCCGGCCGTCGCCTGAAGCTGTTTTGATCATGGCGGATACATATAACGCCCCGAACCTATGCAACTACTTTTGCACTAATGAATGCCCTTTAGGGAAAGATATGCCATCTATTATAGATGGTGACTTGGATAGAATTGCGCTGCGGGCATTAGGGGCGATAAAGGATCTGAAAAAGGCTAAGGAAAATCTTATTGAGATAACAGTAGATGGAATTATTGATGAAAGTGAAAAGCCACTGCTGGAAGAGATATTGAAAACCTTTGATGAATTATCTGTAGTACATAATAGCCTGAAAGTTTGGTATCAAAAACATAACAAGGAGGGATAGGGATGCCAAGGGGAAGATCAGCTAAAAAGAAAACTGAAATGGCCCTTAATAATACAGTGACGCTTTCATATTACACAATTCAAGATGTTATGACTATTCTTGGATGCGGTCGTACGAAGGCGTCGGAAGCAGTCCGATCATTGAATGATGAACTTGAAGAACAAGGATATATGAGATTTCCGCTTGGGAGAGTTCCGAAAAAGTATTTTCATGAAAGATATCATTTGGAAGAGAGGATAGAGGCATAAGCGGAAGTTCAATGGTAATTGGCTCCAAGGAGGAGGTATACCATGAAATATTATGATAATTTAGATGATTTCCAGGATGATAGCCGTTCGCCGGCGATTGATTGGGTAGAATGGCTGCTTAATCGGATATTCGCCACGGCTGGAGCAGCGATGATGGCATACATAGCCTTTCTGGCGATGCAGGCATATATGAAATTATGAAAGGAGGAATCTCATGGATAGAGCAAGATTCTGGCGTACGATGTGGCACATTGCCTGTGATGATTGCAAACGGTTTAAATCCATTGCGATTGTGGAAGGGGTGATAATAGTAGCCTTGGCGGCAGCGTTAAGGTGTGTAATGTAGCAGCGGATTCTGGATGTGCAATGATTCGTGATATTATGCGCCAGTTAGGAGTGTGAGGGATCATAATAGACAAGCTTAAAGAAAAAGCCCCAGGAGCTGCAACTCCCAGGGATTAAGGTAACTCGTAAATATTATACATCCTTATTATACAAGGGGATTTGGAGGAAATCAAGATGGATAAATTATTTGAAGCATTTTTACTGGCTGCTATACCGAATCAGGTAAAGGAAGAAGCAAAAAAGCCTGTAATCCTAAGCTATAACAAAGAAAGAGGATTGAATGGAGAGGCCGCCACATTAATCGTCGGACCGACTTCCGGAGTATATGCAGGCCTTTGTACCATGCTTCCGGATGCGTTGAGAACCATGGAACCAAATGACCGTGAAAGGCAAAAGAAAACCCTGGATTCTATTTATAAAAGAGTCTGTGTTGAATTGGGAATAAAGTAGGAGGGGTTAGATGGCTTATTGTAGAGAATGCCCCTATTGTGGGGCAAATCTGGACCCAGGAGAACATTGCAACTGCCGCGAGGAAAAGGTAGAAGATAAAAAGAAACCGGTAAAGATTACTTATATGCCAAAGGAAAAGTGTAATGTCAGTTGAAAAGCTTGTACTTAGTAGCCGTGAAGAGTGGTTAATGGCCAGAAAAAATCATATAGGTGGATCTGATGCCAGCGCTTGCGTTGGATTGAATCCTTATAGAACTAATGTGGAACTGTGGGAAGAAAAGACTGGCCGACGTGATGCCGAGGATATTTCAGGAAAGGATTATGTCATATATGGCACCAGAGCAGAGGAATATTTGAGAGAGCTTTTTATCCTGGATTTCCCGGAGTACCAGGTATTCTATGACGAAAATAATATGTTTTTAAATTCTGGTTATCCATGGATGCATGCTTCCCTTGATGGGGAACTGGTAGATCAAGATGGAAGGTATGGGCTACTAGAGATTAAAACAACAGAACTCATGCAGTCAATGCAGAAAGAGAAGTGGAATGATCGGATTCCAGATAACTACTTCTGCCAAGTACTTCACTATCTGGCTGTAACCGGTTATGAATTTGCCGTCATAAAGGCTCAGCTAAAAAGTGAGTGGGGAGGAGAGTTAAGGATTGCAACAAAACACTATTTTATTGAAAGAAAGGACGTTGAGGAGGATATCAAGTATCTAGTTGAAGCTGAAAATCGATTCTGGAATTATGTAGAATTAGGCAGACGACCAGATCTGATCCTTCCTGCGATATAGGTATCGATATGGGATATTATGATGATTACGATGAGGAGTTTGAACCAGATAGAGAAGAACTGGAGGAGATGGATGGCATGAGCAATACAAAGGTTGAGAATCAGGGTGAAGTATTGAAGGTGGAATTTAATACTGTTAATTTTGCCCAGGGGATTATTAATGCAGTAGTTAATGACCTGAGGAAACTGCTTAAAGCGGAGATCATGAAGGAATTAAAAGAAACGATTATAAAAGATATCCAGAGTGATATAAAGGGCAGCGTTGTCACAATAACTGAGGAGCTTGTTCGTGAGATTTATGAAAAAGAGGTTATCAAAATTGGTGGCGGATGGGGTGAAGATCCCAAGGAGTATACCGTCAAGCAGTTTATCATGGAGCAAATAAAGGGTTCCTTCCAGGATGGAGAAGTAAAGATCAAGAGGAAGGATCGATATGGTGACTTGAGAACGGAAAAAGTAAGTTTTACTGATTGGGTAACCAATGAATGTGTTACAAATGAAGTTCAAAAGCATGTAGATGCACAGATGAAAGCAGTTCGCGATGAGATCAACCAGAAAGTAAAGAATATTTTTGATGAATCCACAAGGAGTATGCTTTCCGAGAATGTCATGGGCATTCTTCTGGCGAATGATACATACCGGAAGCTTGAAAATAGCATTGCATGCATAGCCAATAAGTCTGATTCGGAATAAGGGGAGGTACAGTACATATGGAATTAAAAATTTATAACCCGCAGGACAACGGTTACCTGCAGAAGATTGAATGGAACTTTGAAGATTTAAAAAAGGAAATTGCAATATCGGCACATGAATATGAAACGTCAGTCTATACGGATGATACCATCAAGGCAGCTAAAGCGGACCGTTCAAAGCTCAATAAATTTGTAGATGCACTTAATAGCAAGAGGACGGAGGTCCGTAAGGCACTTTTAAAACCAGATGAGCAGTTCGGCCAGGAGATAAAGGAACTAACCGGAATTGTCCAGAAGGCTATTGATAATATCGATACTCAGGTCAAAGATTATGAGCAACGCCAAAGAGATGAAAAAACAGCTAAGGTTCGGGAGTTTTACGATGAGAATATCCATGATCTTGCTCCCGTTCTTCCTTTTGAGAAAGTTTTCAAGACAGAATATGCCAATGCTTCTACAACGATGAAATCCATTAAAGAGGATATTCTTGCCCTGATCCAGAAGGTAGATGAAGGTCTGGCCATTATCAATGAGGTTGACAGTAAGTATGCCGGGGATATGAAAGAGGTGTTCCTGCAGTCTTATGATATCGGCGCTGCCATGGCAGAGAGAAATCGTCTAGAAGCCGCAGAAGAGAAGCGAAAAGCCTATGAGGAGGAACAAGCCCGTAAAAAGGCAGAGCGGCAAGCAACAGTACAAACAGAGGCAAAACGGGTGATTAATGCGGGGTATGTACCGCCTTCAATCAAAACATCAGCAAAGAGCCAGGCGCAGCCTCAGGAAATTCCCACTGTGGAAACGGTAGAAGATCCTGTACATATCTTGGACTTTCGCGTTCATGCAACTAAAATACAGCTGGAGAAGCTAAAGGAATTCTTAAAGGCAAACAATATCCGGTTTGAGCCGGTTCCGAAAGGAGAGTAAGAATCATGGCAGTAAACAACAATCTTGCTAAGAGACCTAATAAGACGAGCCTGACGGCATATTTAACGCAGGATGCAGTTAAGAATCAGATTAATAGTGTGGTTGGGGGTAAGAACGGGACCAGATTCATGTCCAGTATCGTTTCGGCAGTTCAGGCGACACCGACCCTGCAGGAATGCACCAATTCCAGTATTTTAAGCGCAGCTCTTTTGGGTGAATCCTTAAACCTTTCCCCAAGCCCTCAGCTGGGACAATTTTATCTGGTTCCTTATGACAACCGAAGTAAGGGTGCGAAAGAAGCGCAGTTCCAGCTTGGATATAAAGGTTATATTCAGCTTGCCATTCGCAGCGGCCAGTACAAGAAATTAAACGTCCTTGCTATTAAAGAAAAGGAGCTAGTCCGCTTTGACCCACTCAATGAAGAAATTGAAGTCAATCTCATTGAGGATGAATATGAAAGGGAAGAGACAAAAACCATTGGCTACTATGCCATGTTTGAGTATACCAATGGCTTTCGAAAAGCATTGTATTGGAGCCGGGAAAAAATGGCGGCTCATGCAAAAAAGTACAGCCCAGGTTATAAAAAGGATTTGGAGAAAGGAACTCAGTGGACTTTCTGGGCGAAAGACTTTGACGGGATGGCCTATAAAACTATGCTTAGGCAGCTGATTAGCAAGTGGGGTATCATGAGCATTGATTTAATCCAAGCCATTGATGCTGATATGGCGGTGATCCGGGAAGATGGGACCGCAGACTATGTTGAGATGGAAGAAACTCCTAAAGATAATGTTGTGGCGGAGCAGGAGGCAGAAACACCCCCGGTTGAGATGCCGGTTCAGGAATCAGAAAAAGCCCCGGAAACGAGTGTGGAAGATGATTTCTTTAATCAATAATTTCCAAAAGGAAGGAGGAAGCAAAGATGAGAATCAGCCTTGATAGTATGGGGTGCGGAGCACTTTTGGAGAGATTCAATCTAGCATTGGATCAGATTGCAAGAAATATTATGGACCCTAATACAGATCCGGAGAAGGCTCGTAAGATTACAATTACTTTTACTTTCAAACCGGACAAAAGTCGGAAGCACGTAAAAACAACTTTTGGAGTGAACATCTCTCAGGCAGGGCCAGTAGCAGAAGAGACGATGATGCTTGTCGGCCAGGACTTAAAGACCGGGCGGATTGAGATGAATGAGTATGGCAGCAATCAGCAGCCAGTACGGGTTGTGGGGGAAGCTTATGCGGTTGCAACTGAAGAAATCCCGCCTGAGTCCAGAAGCTTCGATCAGGATACTGGAGAGATCATCGAACCGGTGCAGTACCAGAAACCAATTAATTTAAGAAATGTAAATTAGAAAAGGAGATCTATAACATGGAGAATTTAAAAGAAGCGTTACAGTACATCGTAGGATTAAGCGTTGAGGCGGAGAAAACAGAGGTTTTAGATATTAATGGAAAGACCTACGCGAATAAATCACTTACCCGGTATGACAGGCTTCCAAAGGCGGATCGGATCAAGGCTGCCACACTCACTTCCATGGTGGATTACATCTACCAGTGTAACAAAGAGTTTCCTAGTAGCATGATAATACATATCGTGAGCCCTACACAGGTTTGTTTAATGACAGCGTTGGATAAGGAAAGAGAGAGGGAAGTCCTGTTTGAAGTCAATGCGGAAACGTCCGAATTCCGTTTTGACCAGTGGTATGACCAGGAACGCATGATGATTGAGCTGCAGGCCAATTTCCAGAAAAATGAAGAACTTGAGCTGGTATTAAAGGCAGTTGGCAATATCGAAAAAAGGAATGGACAAGAGTATTCTGATGATGGCTGTTCCCAGGTTGCAACCATGAAAACTGGTATTGCCACGAAAACGGATGTAATCGTACCCAATCCGGTGGAGTTGATTCCTTTCCGCACGTTCCAGGAAGTAGGGCAGCCCGCAAGCAAGTTTGTGTTCCGGATTGGGGACAAGGAGGTCCCGTCCTTTAAGATCGTGGAGGCTGAGGGCGGAATCTGGAAGAATGAGGCAATCTCCAATATTAAGGCGTTCCTGACAGAACAGCTATTTAACTTGGAAGATGAGACCAGAAAAGGCATTACAGTAATAGGTTAATTATATTACCTCTATGGTTTTATATGTCACGAATTTAAAACCAGCGTATTACCCTCGCTGTCTGTCAGTGGGCGGCGGGGGATTTGTAAGGGAAGTAGGTGAATTACACCATGGCAAGACCCCAGAAAGAGGGTATTGACTACTTTCCATTTGATATAGACTTCTTTTCTGACCCTAAAATAAAAATCCTGAAGGCCAGGTATGGAGTAGATGGCATTGGAATTTATGTCTATCTGCTATGTGAGATTTACCGTTCAGGATACTATATTCGATTTGATGATGACTCAAAGTATATCATTTCGGATGATTTAAAGATGAGCCCTGATAAGGTGATGCAGGTCTTGAAATTCTTGTTGGAACGGTCACTGTTTGACAACAAACTTTTCCAGTCGGACGCTGTCTTGACCTCTGCCGGAATACAGAAGAGATTCCAATTAGCCGTTAAAGAACGAGCGAAAAAGAATCCCATACAAATAGAGGGTTACTGGATTTTACCAAAAGAAAAAACGGAACCCTTTATTAAAGTGAACTCATTTTTGAATAAATCAGGGAATAACGAGGATTATTCCGGGAAAAACTCTGATACTTCCCGGGATTTATCCCTAAAGGAAAGTAAAGTAAAGGAAAGTAAAGAAAATAAAAGTAAAGAGATAAGCCCGGAGCTTTTGGAAAGCGCCAGGCAGGAAGCGGTGTATGAACTCATTTTGAATGATGGAACTTATTATCCAGTTTGTACGCAAGAAATCCTAAGGTACCGGGAACTGTATCCTGCTGTTGATATAGATCAGGAATTCCGTAAGATGATCGGTTGGCTTGATACCCATAAGTCAAACAGAAAGACGAATCGAGGGATTAATAAATTCATTAATGGTTGGATAAGCAGAGCCCAAGATTCCGCAAGACCACCAAAAAAGGAAGAACCAAAGAGAAATCAGTTTCAAAATTTTCCCCAAAGGGAAACGGATTATGATGCAATTGTCAATCAACAGTTAAAGGAGATGGAAAAATGTTGATAAGAAGCCAGGATAAATTACAGCTGATAACATTGGGAACAGGTAATATATCTGCAGGTTATAGAGATCATGAAGATGGAAAAAGGATCTATTTTTATGATATTGGATGTTCCACCTCAACAAGTACATTGGGGTTGTACTCCACACAAGAAAAAGCCATTAAGGTTCTGGATATGATCCAGCAAGCCTATGAAAGCAGTTGCGAGATAGATGCTCATATTCCGGGGGAGACGCCTTACATGAGGGTACACAATACCGTGTTCCAAATGCCTAAAGATGATGAGATACCGGATAAGTGAAGGAGGATTGACCATGGAAGAAATGGAGCTTGTTGTCACACAAGAGAGTGATGTTGAAGTAAAACCGGAACCTTCACGCTGGTATGAAGGACATATAAGCCTGGAAGATGCAAAGACGTTTATTAAGTCTAATATAGCAACGGCTGCCAGATCATTTATTGCCATTGGTTTTTACCTGAAGTGCGTCAGGGACCGGGAACTATTTGTTGAAGAAGATTATCAGGATGTCTGGGAATTTGCCAAAACAGAATATGGAATCAGCAAAAGTACGGCGAGCCGGTACATGTCTATGAATGACCGGTTTTCCGAAGGAGGAAATAGTCCTAATATCCGGGACGAGTACCGGGCCTTTGGTAAAAGCCAGCTGCAGGAAATGCTTTACCTGGAAGATGAACAGCTGGAACAGGTAAGACCCGGGGATCGGGTAGAGGATATCCGTAGCCTGCGGAAACCAAAGGAAGTACCATACATAGAGCTTCCAGGGCAGATGGAAATCGAAATAGATTTTCCTGATGCATTGCCCCTGGATCAGCAGCCGCTTCCGATGATTTCTCAGAAGCAGACTTTTGAAATGAATGTGGAAGATATGCTGTCTAATGAGCAGGAAAGCGTTGCGATATCGCAACAGGAGCCGGTGCCTGAAGGCACTTTGATAGCCCAATCTTGGGAAGAGCTAGAGGAAAAACGCAAAGAAGAATGGCTGATACGGTGTGAAGTTCTTAAGGAAATGTGTGATTCCCTTTGCAATATGAATTCCTATAGTCTTGAAAAAGACCGATACAGTACGATAGCTATCGAAAGAATATCAAGCGGATCTTATGGCTTTGGATTTGGTGATGATGGAACTGGTCATTCAAGATACAACGCAGATTATAAAAATTCCCAGTATTATGTGGAGGAATTCAATGGAGACAAAGGCTGGGTATTTGAATCTGGAGAGATAGAACAGCATATTTGGAACTTTAATGGCCGTGAATGGCATAAGGAACATCCGGATGAGCAGGAGCAGGAGATTCCTCCTCAGGAGAATCCTGGATTTTATAATCCAGATGATGATAGCAAGGTAGATGAATCCTATAGCCTTGCAGGTATTCCCAGGGCCTCTGATCGGCACGTTACCATGCTGGCCCGGTTGTTCGTCCAGGAAAGGAAGGCCCGGTTAATTTATGGCGGTGAAGCCTTTGGGATTACTGATGAAAAAATTGTCGATATGCTTAGGCTCTTCTACAACAGCCAAAAGCCTATAATTATTGACAATGATGTTGAAGTGTCGGTAGCCGCAGAAATTATAGAGTTCTCCCGTGGCGATGAGGATCTGGGGATCTGTCTTTTTCAGAAGTTTTCTAATTATGTCAGAAAGCAGATTGATGAGTTCATAGAGGGTATGGTAAATAATCCTTATTCTGAAAGCAAAGAGCATGAAATTGTTAATGAAAACGTACTGGAACAGGAGGTAAGCGTTTCGGAATCCCTGGAAACCATAATTGATGGGGAATATGTGGAAGTTTCCCCGGAGCCGGAAATACCGGAATATACCCCACAGTATTTCTTGAAGGAGCAGAACGAAAGGCTTGATAAATTTCTGAGGGTGTGCGAAGGGAAAGAATTGAATCCAGCGGATGTCAAGTTCCTTGAATGCCAGAAGACGATAGTCGCTGCACTGGCCTGCATGGTGGCAGAGCTGGAAAAACCGGAACCGGAACCCGTAAAGCAGGAACAACCGGAGTTGCCGATCTTAAAGAACAATGACCAACGCGCTGCCTTTGTGAAGGATTATTTGACATGGCCGATATGGATTGATACGAAAGAGACCGGGGAGAGGTATTACCGATACGACCTATCTGACAAGGTTGCCATGGTTGTCAAAGTGAACTGGAAGCATTCCTGGGGGAATTATAAGGAATCTAAGGATTACGAATATGGTGCTGAACAGTATTATCTTCTGGGTGTCAGATCCGAATGGAGCGCAAATGCCAGGAGTGTTTATGTGGAAGATGAAGCCAGGACATTTTACGAATGCAGCACAAATATGACGGCATTGGTTGAATATTTAAAAGAGTTTCAGAAAAAGAAATAGGAGGTAAGGGGCATGGTGCAGAATGAAATGGAGACGATCGTCACTTCCATGATGGAACACCTGTGTGATCACCGGTGCCGGTTCCCCTGGGAGATTGAGCGTAAAGAGGATCTAGAGGCCATTTGTGCTGAATGTGAGATGGATATACATGTGTGCAGTATCGTAAATACATATAACGCTGCCACCCAGCTTCAAGCGGCATCGGAAATAGTCATGAATGAATTTATACAGAAAGGTGATTGGTACAGGGCGCTGGTAAATTCTATCTACGGTTATCTGCGTGATACTGATGGTTCAGTCCCATGGGATCGGATGGCGATAGAGTTGGCGGATCGCATTATCGGTATTGAACAGGAGAAGGAAGGCGTGAAATGCTAAAAATATTAATCATACCTGAAAATATGCAAAGAGGTAAACGTGTCCTTGATGCCATACATAGAAGAGAGACGGAACCTGTTATAAGCAGAAGAAAAAATCTGATACGAACACAAGGCGGAACGGAGTATATTGTGATACTTCCAGAAGTGCAGTACTTAATGGGGCAAAGCGCTGACCAGATTATTTTAGATTATGCTTTCGTGCATTCTCTAAAACGTGAAGTCGATGCAATTCTATGCAGGTCGTGTGTTCCAGAAGCGTTTCAGATTATAGATGATAGAAGGGTATTGATCTGTGATTGACCAAGCTTCGTTTTTGGCCGGAGAATTAGGAGAGGTAGTAGAATGAAAAACGCAGAAATTATAGCGCTCGATTTACTAAAAGCTATAAAAGGCGATGACGAACTACTTGAATGTGTATGTGATTATATAGCATGTCCAAGCGAAAGAGATTGCAAGTATGACGGAGGAAAAGACCATACACCTTGTGCTGAATGCAAGATGAAATGGCTTAAGAAAGAATTCGAATAGCCAGGTAAACCAAAATCTGCATCTGTACACCGGGATGTGATCCGCACAAACTGAGAATGCGTTTAAATGGCTGCCATGGCTCTGCGTGTACACAACCAGTAAGAGCAGCGTTAAAATAACAAACCTGAAATTAGGAGGTATTGAGGTATGGCTACAAGGGCGTTGCTGCACAAGAGTAAACTTAAAGAATTAGAAATCTGGCTGGAAAAGCAAGGGTATATGATTCTTGCTACAAGTAAAAATCCTTACGAGGTTTTGCGTGCAAGAAAGGATAAGGATACTGTGATTATATACTGCAAGCTAGAAGCGAAGGAACATTTATCTGTAATGGATAAGGACTATGCACTGATTCGTAGGTTTATAAAACAGCAGGCGAATCAGGATTTGGAGGTGTAGATGTATGGAAAACGAAGAGCTGTTTGTTGATGGAAAGCCTAATTTAACACACTGTCCTTTCTGCGGAAAGCTCGTAGAAATCCACGGTGGCCCGGAAGAGTGGAAACCAACAATATTTGATCCGGATAGCGGTGGCGACCCGTATTATGTAGATTGTAATTGTGGATTACACTTTTCTATCGGGTGCTGCGAGATTGATGAATTTATAAAGGCATGGAACGATAGGCATGAACTGGTTTTGTGTGATTACTGTGCACACCTGGGAGAAGATGTGAATATATGCTTAGGGTGTAATAACCGGTCACATTTTAAGCGAGTAAACTGAGATTTTTGTGAGGAGGGTACAGATTGAGAAAATCATCCAAAGAGCGCCGGGGACAGTATGAGCAAGCGAAGAGGATAACCCTGGCCGAGGCGGCTATAGCCATAAAATCTAAGCCTTCTATGACGTTATCAGCAACGATGCCGGCTTATCCATATACAAGCTTATGTCCAGATCCATCGCTGCGGGAGCCGCTGATTAAAGGAAAGAAGGTGGATCATGAAACTGAAAGATAAAATGATAATTGTTGTCCAGGTTTATCCTGTTAGGCAGTTTGGTACCGTAATTGGTAGCAATGATGGTCTGATAGGGATATTTCTGAATAGTGGTGAGTACATAGACGTTCCACAGGAACGGTTGAGAGTAATTTTCGAAGGGGTGGAGAAGAATGGAAAAAATAAGGTTAAGTGATATTCAAAAAAAATGCCCATACTGTGGCATGACATTTCCTCCTGATTCCGGAAGTATAAGCTGCAGTTGTAAGGATCAAGGGCGGTTATTTGCAGTAGGCATATATTATCACCTGAAAGCGGGAGGTGGAGCTGGTGGGAAAAAATAAACTGTACGCAATATTTGATCGCGGCACTAAGATAGGCGAACATACCTCCAAGGAGATCACGCAGCTTTATTCTATTCCTCGCCAGGTGGTAAGTAATTATGCCGATACTGATATGACATATAAAGGGCAATATAGCTTTGAAGAGTTGGTACAGGAAGAAGAAAAGGATTCACTTGCCCTGGAATGGGATCAGGTAACTAAAGATGTGTCGGTGAGGTTACGAGGAGGAAATAGATAATATGAATCGGTCAAGAATCGAATGGTGCGATCATGAATGGAATCCTATAACTGGATGCTCTACAG